>ERZ795053.6936-NODE-6936-length-11062-cov-6.622604_pt1 | contig 11062 bp, 12 predicted proteins | sample MGYA00375137_ERZ795053 | MGnify/ENA primary metagenome ERZ795053 (study PRJEB30182, sample SAMN05720284) | activated sludge metagenome | isolation source: Anaerobic digester | place: Hong Kong | collected 2014-12-17 ... | reverse complement strand
CGCTCAGCGACGATGTACCCCCAACCCATTTTCCAGCAAATTTAGGACTTCACCGCCCAGATTGCACGCGCTGGTGCGATTGAAGGGGAAACCGTCGTGACTCCGGCCGCCGCGCATCGCGTCGTGACCACGGTCGGCTGGCTCTCCCGCCAACCCGTCTCGTTCCAGACGCAACTGCTCGCCTCGAGCGTGCTGCGGACGGTGGCGGCGGGCGACCTGATCCATGCGCTCGACGATCCGCCGGGCGGGCTCCTCGGGGTGGCGAGCGGCCATGTCGACGTGCTGATCGCGCCCGGCCCGTTCGCGCCGATGCTCATCCATGTCGGGCGGCCGGGCTGGTGGGTGGGCGTATCATCGGCCGTCTCGGGCAGGCGGCGTTGCACCGAGCTGAGCGCCCGCACCGACGCCCGCATCCTCTACGTCCCCACGTCGGCGCTCGAGGCAATGGCCGCCGACGATCCCGAAATCTGGCGCCGGGCGGCCGGCATCACCATCCGGCATCTCGACGAGGCCCTGTCGCACATCGCCTGTCTCGCCTCGAGTGATGCCCGCCTGCGGCTGATCGTGACCCTCGCCCGCCTCGCCGATCCGCCCGAGATCGGGAGCAGCCGGGTGGAGCTGCCGATCAGCCAGGGCGAGCTCGGCGAGATGGCCGCTCTGTCGCGGAACAGCGTCGGCCGTCTGCTCAGCGCTCTGGCCAAGGACGGCTGCGTCGAGAAGCGCTACGGCCGCCTCGTCATCGATCCCGCGCGGCTGCAGGTCCTGATCGGCGACTGGTGACGTCGGCGCGCTGGACGTTCAGGGCGCGGCGCTTGCCGATGCGCCGGGCTGCTCGCCTTCGTCGAACTTGATCGCGACGCCGCGCACCGTCGTGCAGGTATTGGCGAAGACGTTGTAGATCGGGATGAAGCCGTAGAGCGTCGTCTCGACCGAGACATTGATCAGCGCGTCGCCGCCCGCCTTGTCGAGCGCGTTCGCCATGGCCGTCGACGCACTCGAATCACCCCAGGGAATGATGCCGAGCAGGAAGTTGCGACAGGCCTCGCCCTCGACCGCCCCCAGCTCCTTGTAGGGCCGCGCCTCCCTGACGATCGCCCCTACATCCGCGCCGGGCCGCGTCATCAGACCGACCTGCCCGACGGATGTGCAGCCGGCGAGGGCGAGGCCGGCCAGCAGGAAGGACGAAAAGCGGCGCATACGGGCTCTCCTCGAGGAATGACGACCGGGCAGCGGCGGGCGTGGCGGCTGGGCTTCGGCACCGGCACGGTCAACGCAACATGTCACCCTGAAATCTCGGCCATTGATATGCCGGATTCACCCGCCACGCTGTAGAGCAACCAGGTACGTCCCCCATCGCGAAAGATCGCCGGGTCGCGCAATTGCCGGACCGGCCCCCGGACGATGCCCTCGCGCGACGGCTCGAGCGGCAGGTCGGCGCCCTCCCAGGCCTCCTCTGGTGCCAGCACCGTGACCGCCTCGCTCGGTCGCCAGTCCGTCCAGGGCGGGCGCAGGTCCATGGTGGCGAGCAGGATGCGCTCGGGGCGGTCGCCGATCCGAGTGTAGTAGACGAACGCCGTATCGCCATCGACCGCCACCGCCGAATGGCGCATGCCGGGCGCGAACACCACAGGCCCGGCCTCGAACCCGGAGACCCCGTCCCCCGACCGGTAGAGCCGGCCCGGCATGCCCAGCGCATAATGCCAGCCGCCATGCCGGAACACGCGCCAGTAGGGCACCCCCAGCGTCTCTTCCCGGGCCTCGAAGCGCAGCCCGTCCCGCGACAGCGCCAGGCGCGTCCGCTGCTCGCCACCGCGGCCCGTGGCCGTGTCCGAGCCGTGGAAGAAAAGACGAAATCGTCGCTCCTCGTCATCCACATGCACGTCCGGCGAGGCCAGATGCCCGGCGAAGCCCGACGCCGCCAGCGGCAGCACGCCCGGCTCGTGCATGCGCCACGGCCCGGCCAGATCATCGGCGAAGGCGAGACGGATATAGGCCCCGTCATGATGCCCGAAATACAGATAGTACCGCCCGAGTGCCCCCTCCACCCAGTCCGGCACCCGGATCAGGGACGGCCCGTTGATGTTGTCGCCCATCCGGCCATCCATGTGCGGCCGGATGATCGGGTTCTTCGGCAGCCGCGCGACGCGGGGTGCTGTGGGCGGCGGCAGGGGCTCGGGCGGCATCGCGATCCTCAGCTCCATCTGTCGATCTGGCCTACCCCTCCACGACCCGCCGCTGCGCCACATACCCCGCCAGCGCCCCTTCATCGACCGAGATGCCCAGCCCCGGCCCGTCGGGGATCGCGACCGCCCCGTCCTCGAGCTTGAAGTTCTCGTGCAGGATGCCGTCGCGGAGCGGGTTCATGGTGCGGTCGTACTCGACCATCGGCTCGTTCTGCAGGGTGACGGGGGCCGCCGTGTGCGGCATGGGCGGGATGGTGGCGATCGCCTGCAGGGCCGCGGCCACGGCGACGCCGGAGCCCCAGACATGCGGGATGGTCAGGACACCGTGCTGGCCGGCCGTGGCCAGGATCTTGGCGAACTCGCTGAAGCCGCCCGAGGCGCAGATGTCGGGCTGGACGATGTCGACGCAGCCCTTGCCGATGAAGTCGCGAAAGCCGAACCGGGCGAACTCGCACTCGCCGCCGGCAATGGGTGTGTCCAGCTTCGTGCGCAGCAGGCGATAGCCGTCGTGGTCCTCGGGCGGCACCGGCTCCTCGAACCAGAGGAAATCGTGGCTGTCCATGACCCGGCCGATGCGCAGCGCCGTGGCGGCGTTGTAGGCGTGGTTAGCGTCCGCCATCAGCCGCACGGCGGGGCCGACCGTGTTGCGGATGAGCTCGATCCGGGCCCGGTCCTCGGCGACGGAGAGGAGGCCGAGCTTGATCTTGACCGCGGTCACACCGGCCGCCTCGTAGCCCGCGACCTCCTCCGCCAGCGCCTCCATCATCCGGGGCGTGTCGCGAAAGAACTCCGGATAGTAGCAGCCCGTGCCGTAGGCCATGGCCCGGTCGCGGAAGGCACCGCCCATGAGATGGTGCACCGGCCGGCCCAGCGACTTCCCCCAGATGTCCCAGAGCGCGATGTCGATCGCACTCATCGCCTCGACATACGTGCCGGTGCGGCCGAAATCGCGGCTGAAGCTGTAGTTGTCCTCCCAGATGCGCACGGGCTGGTCCGCCCGTCGGCCGATCAGCCGCGGCCCCAGCACATCGACGACCGCAGACGCCACGGGCTCGCCCGGCCCGTACTGGCCACCCTCGCCCCAGCCGACGAGCCCGTCATCGGTGGTGATCTTCACGAGCAGCGAGTTGCGCTCCGGAAACCGCGCCTGGGACGAATAGAACGTCTTCGCCCCGATCGGCACCTTGAGCGCCAGCGTCTCGATGGTCCGGATCTTCATCAGTCTCTCGCCCCCTTCGTCAGCGCCAGCCCTGCCGGCAGCGAGCCAGAAGCGCAAATGCAACCCGCCGTCAACATGCCGTGCACATTGCCCGGCACCCGGTTCGCCAGGGCTGTCGCGACAATCGCTGCGACGTGGAGCACGATCGCGCCAATGGCTGCTTCGTCCTCGCCAGCCCCGGCAACCGGCTATTACGTCGTGATTGACTTTCTCGATTTTTTATTTGCAAGCAGTGACCCGGGGCAAATGAAACTGCACGACCGTCATTGCCCGCCACGCGGAGGACAAGTGCCCATGACTGCCCTCGACCTCGCCGACCCGCTCGTCGCCACCTACGTCATTGCCGCCACGCTCATCATCCTCAAGGCCATCTGCATGCCATGGCTGACCGTGGTGCGGATGATGCAGGAGAAGGGCGGCTTCCGTTCACCGGAGGACCTCAGGAAGACATCGCTCAACCCGGCGCCGAACCCGGGCCAGCTCGAACCGAACGACCGCGTGGAGCGCATCCGCCGCATCCAGCAGAACGACCTCGAGAGCCTGCCCTATTTCCTCGTGGCGGGGCTGATCTTCGTGCTCACGGGACCGCCGCTGCTGCTCGCCCAGATCCTGCTCTATGGCTACGTGGTATCGCGGCTGCTGCACTTCGCCTCCTACCTCACAGCCCAGACCCACGACATGCGCGCCATGCTGTGGACGCCCGGCTCCCTGATCCTGTTCTTCATCACCCTCTGGTCGCTGGCCGCAGCCGTGCTGTGAGCCTCTCGACGGTCGGAACGGTCGAGAGCAATCAGGCCCCCCGCCGGGCGCTGCTGCGCCGGCTGCCCCTGCTCCCGGCGGAAATGCTTCCAGGCGTCGATCGGCTCGCCATCCGGCAGGATGCACATCCCGCGCGTGCCATTCGCCTCCTGCCGCATCTCGTAGCGGCCGCCCGACTCCACGCAGAAGACCGCCGCCGGATTGGCGACGGCATGGGCCGGTGCCGCCTGGAGCAGCAGAACCACGGCGACGAGCAGCCTTCAGGCGAGATGCATGGAAAGGTTCCTCACTGAGCGTTGACGGCACCGGACAAGCTCACCGAGGCGCCGGATTCCAGTCCGGTGCGGCGAACACAAGGTCGGGATCGCGGCCACGCCGCACCCTGACCTCGATCGGCGCGTTCAACAGCCCCTCGCCGACCTTGCCGTTCGGGACGCTGATGCTGATCCGATCCCCCGGCTTCTGCGTGACCAGCATCGGGTAGCTCTCGACCGGCTCGATGCGCTCGATCCGAACCTCGAGCCGTGCCGTGCCGGGCGCCACGCCCGCCTGAACGATGCCTATGACCGTGCCGATGATCACGGCCCAGTTCTCGACGATCGAAACCATGACGCAGGTCTCCTCTCATTGCCCGGCCTTGCGGAAGTCCCGGCCTTGCGGAAGTAAGGTGCGCCCGGACGCATTCCAACCTGCGGCTTCCCATCAAATGCCGGCGAGGGCGCGAGCGATCGCCTCGGCGATCGGCTGCCCCGACCGCTCCTCGAAGCTGCTGAAGGCAGGCGCCGGGTTGACCTCGAAGCAGGCGTATTCGCCATCGACCGTCAGCTTGAGATCGATGCCGCAGAGCGGCAGGCCGAGGCGGCGCGACAGACCCAGGCATCGCTCCGCAACCACCTCCGGCAGCGTCATCGGCTCGAAGATGGCACCACCCTGCTCCCCGCCGGCATAGCGATAGTCGATGGCGCGGCTGCGGATCCGCGTCGCGAGCAGCTTTGCCCCGACGACGTGAACCCGCACGTCGTCGCCTTCGATCAGCTCCTGGAACTGCGTCGGCAGCAGGCGGATGCGCTCGAGGTGGCGCTCGGCCTCTTCGGTGAGCTCGGTGACGATCGACCGATGCGCGCTGATCGACTTGAAGATCACCCGGCGATGCCGGGCCTTGAAGGCACGCACCACCGCCACCTGGTTGGTGACGATCGTCGCTGGAACGCGAAAGCCGGCGGCGGCGATCACCTGTGCCTGATAGGGCTTCGACATGTTGCTGTTCGACGGCTTGGTCCGGTTCATGACCAGCATGGGCGTGGTCTCCAGCCAGTCGCCGAGCAGGCCGTGCCAGGCCTCGATCCGCAGGCGATCCTGCATGGCGGTGCCGCCAGCGCGCCGATACTCCGGCAGGACCCGCCAGTCGGTCAATCGAACGAACATGCCGCTCGCGGCAGCCAGATCGCGCGACCCGTCAGGCCCGTGCTGGCGAAAGGCGAGCCCATTGCCCGTGGCATCGATCGACAGGGCGGTGGTCGCCGCATCGCGCTGATTGAGGTGATGGGTCTCCACGCCCAGCCGCGCTGCCGCATCCTCGACCATGCGCATCGGCGGCTCGCTCGGAATGCCGCAAAGCACGATCATGCGACACACCTGGACAACGCCAGAGCCAGATGATCGGCAGCCGCCTCGATCTCCCCGGCGTGGTCCAGCGCCGGAAAGGGATCGATCATGCCATGGCCGAGCCCGCCATCGGCGAGCTGGAAGAGCTCGATCGCGGCAAAGCTCAGCCCGCGGTCCCGCACCAGCCGGAAAGCCAGGGAGCGAGCCGCCGCCGGCGGCTGCCCACCGAGCAGGCGATCGCCGATCACGGTCACGTTCCAGTGCCGCCCGTCAGGCAGCGGCGGCAGCCGCATGCCGGGGCCACCCGCGACCACCGACCCGGGCACACCGCTCCCGGCCGGTTGCCCGGCATCGAATCGACCACCCCAGGGTCGGTATTCGCGGACAGGCCCGGCGCCGGGCGGCAGATGGCGGGCATGACTGGCGGCCGCGAACCCGTGCGGCGAGCCCCTGGACCACGCCGAGCTCAGCAGGTCCTCGACAAGGCTGCACTGGGTGCCGTGCAGATTGCCGGGATGCGGCCGATTGAGGACCCGCTCGCCGAGCCGGGCCAGCCAGCTCATGAGCAGCGCGAAGAACTCCTCCTGCGCGTAGCGCCGATCGCTTTCCACAGCGCCACGGAATTGCGGCGGGTCGACGCCGCGAGCACGGCAGAACAGGACACCGATCGACGAATCGGTGAGCTCCAGGCCGTTGCCGAGAACGACCCGGCTCGCCCCCAGCGGGTCGTGCTCCCAGACCGGCGCCAGCAGCAACTGGTCGGTCGCGACCAGTGCCACCGGCGCACCGCGCAGCCGCAGGGACCTGGCAACCAGCAGCGCTCCCCGGTCGTCGGGATCCGCGAGCACGACAATCGACCGTCGCATCGTGCCCGCGGCCTGCTCCGACCCCAAGGTCGACCTCGGCGGCCTCCTCAGCGACGGTGCGTCGGCGAATCGAGCAGCCGCTTGTCGCTCTGCGTCTGCTGCTCCATCTCGTCGCGCATCCGCGCGAGGTCCTCCTCGGCGCTCAGGCCGCTGCCCTCGAGGTCGGGTCGCAGCGAGCTGTCGATGAACGGTGCGAGGCCGCCGAACGCCGATTCGAGCGCCTCGACCCGCCGCTCGAGATCGCCATGCCGCTCCGGTGCCCGGCCGAAACGGTCACGGTAGTCGTAGTCCCAGCCCTTGTCATAGCCGCTGCGCTTGTCGATCTCCGGCTTGTCGGGCCGCTTGTCCTCGACGACCGACTTGTCCCAGAGCTTGTCGGGTCGCTTCTCGCCGATCTTGTCGGGGCGCTTCTCGAGCCGCTTGTCGCGCCCCTTGTCGCTGACGTCCTTGACCACCGACTTGCCGCAGCGAACCCGCAGGTCCGCGGTCATCGTCGGCCCGCTGGCGGAGATCGAGGCGACGGCGACACAGGTGTCGTTGCCCGCATAGGAACGCGAGCCGGGCGACGAGCCGTTGTCGAAGATCGTCTTGCCGGCGGAGCCCGGGTAGACATCGCCGGCGTCGCCACGATTGGCGGCCGTGCCCAGATCGTCCTTGCCGTCGGCCTGCTCCAGGGCAACCTTCGGATGCGCCTCGTTCGAGTTGGTCGAGATCGCTTCGTCGATGTGCCAGATGCACAAGCCCTCGCCGGGCAGCCCGCTGTCGAAGCCGGTTTTCTGCCGGTTCTCGACCAGGAAATACTCCTGGCTGGCACCACCGTCCTTCCACAGCCGGAAGATCTCGTGGCCGGTCTCGACCGCCTGGATCGAGCGCACCCCGTTCGAGGTCACATTGGTGACGGTCGCCCAGCCCTGGTTGGCCTTGCACCAGGCCGATGGATGGGCCGGCGTCTGCCCCCCGCCATTCCAGGAGCCGCCACCCATCAGGCACCAGTTGCCGACGCCCTCCGACGACGAATCCGTGTCGTAGAGATCCGGGAAGCCGAACAGCAGATGACCGAGCTCGTGCGCGCAGACGCCGATCCGGGCGTTCTCGGGAATGGTGAGATAGGCGAACAATTGCGTGCCGTCCGCATTGAGCTGCGAGCGCATCACCCACTTGTGCGACCAGATATCGCCGCCACTGCCGGTCTGCTCGGCGCCCATGCCCGCATGCACGACCACATAGGCGTCGACGAAGCCGTCGCCGTCGTTGTCGTAGACGCTGAAGTTCACATCCGCATTGGCAGCGAGCGCTGCATCGCGGGCCATGTCGCGGGAATTCGGGTTGGTGTTGCCCGTCCCCGATGCGCCGTTCGCGTAATTGGCCAGCGTGTTCGGCAGGGTATAGGGGCCGACGACCTGCCCCGCGATCGTCACCAGCCCGTTGGTCGCCTCGGTGTAGTATTCGCGAACGCTGCCGGTCGCCAACTGCCCGGTCGAGAAGAACAGCTCCTCGAAATGCGCCACGGTCGCATTCGCGCCGAACTGGCGGTCGGAGAACTCCGCCAGCACGACGACGACATTGACCGTGCCGCGCAGCGGTGCCCGCTCCAGCGCCATGTTGCGGGCCACGGCCGGTGGCGTGCCGACCGGCAGGAGATCGCCCGGCACGATCAGCCCGTCATTGAAGCCGACCCGCGGCAGCTGGCGCAGCGCCGCCATGTGCGCCATCCCGTCGGGCGCCGCCTGGCGCATCTTCTTCAGCGCCTTGTTGATCTTCTCCTGCAGCTCCGGCGATGGTGCCACGCAGCAGCGCTCGCCGTCGTCCGTCGCCCGGTTTTCTGCATAAATGTGGCGAATACTCGATAGAAGCTCGAGCGCGTCGGACCCGTCGTTGTCTTCGCCGTGACTGGACATCTGATCCCCCCTACGGTCGAAACAAGAGCTTCAACCACCTCCAGCCTGTTGCGGCTGATTTACCAGGCAGTAAGAGGCTTGTCGTTAGCCGGTCCTTTATACCAAATCCGTCGGCAACGGTCGACAGCCATCATCGATATCCATGGCGGGAGGCTTCGGGCCGGTCGTGCATGCGCCGGTCTACTCGATCGCCTTGACGATCTCCTCCGTCATCTTTTTGGCATCGCCGAACAGCATCATGGTGTTGGGCGTGTAGAAGAGCGTGTTCTCGATGCCGGCATAGCCCGCCGCCATCGAGCGCTTGACGAAGAAGACGGCCTTGGCCTTGTCGACGTCCAGCACCGGCATGCCGAAGATCGGGCTCTGCGGGTCGTTCTTGGCGGCCGGGTTGGTGATGTCGTTGGCGCCGATGACATAGGCCACGTCCGCCTGCTGGAAGTCGCTGTTGATGTCCTCCATCTCGAAGACGACGTCGTAGGGGATGTTGGCCTCGGCCAGGAGCACGTTCATGTGGCCGGGCATGCGCCCGGCCACCGGATGGATGGCGAAGCGCACCTCCACGCCTTTCTTGGTCAGCACGTCGTAGAGCTCGCGCACCGCGTGCTGCGCCTGGGCCACCGCCATGCCGTAGCCCGGCACGATGATCACCGACTGCGCGTTCTCCATGATGAAGGACGCATCGTCGGCCGACCCCGCCTTGACCGTCTTGTCGCCGTCATCCGCCGCCACCGCCCCGGTCTCGCCGAAGCCGCCGAGGATGACCGAGACGAACGAGCGGTTCATCGCCTTGCACATGATGTAGGAGAGGATCGCACCGGAGCTGCCGACGAGGGCGCCGGTGACGATCAGCATCGGGTTCTGCAGGGTGAAGCCGATGCCGGCCGCGGCCCAGCCCGAGTACGAGTTGAGCATCGAGATGACCACCGGCATGTCGGCGCCGCCGATCGGGATGATCAGGAGCACGCCGAGGGCGAAGGCCAGGAGCGTCATCAGGAAGAAGGCGAAGCCGCTCTCGCCGCTGACGAAGGCAGCGAGCAGCAGCAGGGTGACGACCGCGATCGCCACATTCAGCAGATGCCGATGCGGCAAGGTGATCGGCTTGCTGCTCATCGCCGTCGCGATTGGCCCCTTCAGGGGCCCGAGCCGGCTCTCGATCATCGGCGGCAGCTTCGCCTGCAGCTTGCCGAAGGCGATGATCGAGCCGGTGAAGGTGATCGCCCCGATGATGGTGCCGAGCCCCATCTCGAAGAGCGACAGCATCTTGATCGAGCCGTCCGCCTTGACCAGGCCGAAATCGACCGGGTTGAGGAAGGCCGCCGCCGCCACCAGCACGGCGGCGAGGCCGACCAGCGAGTGGAAGCCGGCGATGAGCTGCGGCATCGCCGTCATCTCGATCTTCTTGGCGATCACCCAGCCGACCGCACCGCCGGCGCCGAGCCCGACGACGATCAGCAGATAGGCCAGGAAGGAGGGGTGGGGCAGCACCATGAGCGAGACGACGATGGCGAGCGCCATGCCGCCCATGCCGTAGCGCAGGCCGGCCTGCGACGTCGCGGGATGCGAGAGGCCGCGCAGCGCCAGGATGAAGCAGACGGCGGCGACCAGATAGCCGATGGCGGCGAGATTCATGCTCATGCGCGTTTCCCCTGCCGCCTCACGTGCGTTTCTTGAACATGGCGAGCATGCGCTGGGTCACCGCGAAGCCGCCGAAGATGTTCACGGCGGCCAGCAGCACGGCGATGAAGCCGAGCAGCGTGGCGAAGCCCGAGGCGGCGCCCACCGCGATGAGGGCGCCGACGATGATCACCGAGCTGATCGCATTGGTCACCGACATGAGCGGCGTGTGCAGCGCCGGGGTCACCGACCAGACGACGTAGTAGCCCACGAAGATCGCGAGCACGAAGATGATGAGGTTGAAGACCCCGGGATCGATGGCTTCCATGGCGCGCTCTCCCGCTCAGGCGTTCTGCAGGTTGGGGTGCACGATCGACCCGCCTTTGGTGATCAGGGCACCCTTGACGAGGTCGTCCTCCTCGTCGACCGTGAACGCCTTCGCTTCCTTGTCGACCAGCAGCATGACGAAGTTCATCAGGTTCTTGGCGTAGAGGATCGACGAGGCCGGGGCGAGCCTGGAGGGCAGGTTCATGGCCCCGATCAGCGTCACGCCGTTAGCGGTCGTCACCGTCTCGCCGGCGACGCTGCCCTCGACATTGCCGCCCGTCTCGGCGGCGAGGTCCATGACGACCGACCCCGCCTTCATCGAGTCCACCATGGCGGCGGTGATGATCCGGGGCGCCTTGCGGCCCGGGATCTGGGCCGTGGTCACCACGATGTCCTGGCTCTTCAGATGCTCGGCCACCATCTCGGCCTGCTTCTTCTGCTCCTCCGGCGTCAGCGCCCGGGCGTAGCCGCCGGAGGTGGCACCGTCCTCCGGGATGAAGCCCACGAACTTCGCCCCCAGGCTCTCGATCTCCTGCTTCGCCGCCGGGCGGACGTCGGTGGCGGTCACCACGGCCCCCATGCGCCGGGCAG
>ERZ795053.6929-NODE-6929-length-11072-cov-12.035218_pt1 | contig 11072 bp, 21 predicted proteins | sample MGYA00375137_ERZ795053 | MGnify/ENA primary metagenome ERZ795053 (study PRJEB30182, sample SAMN05720284) | activated sludge metagenome | isolation source: Anaerobic digester | place: Hong Kong | collected 2014-12-17 ... | reverse complement strand
AGTTCCGTCTTGCTCTATTGAAGGTTGTTTCGCCATAAACTTATCTAAATTCTACAATTTATTACTTTTTCAATGTAATCAAATGTTGATAAAACATCTGCTTTCCCTTTTTTTACAACAACTGCCAGTTCATAATGTGCCGATGGTTTTCCATCGATTGTCCGAATAGTCCATCCATCGTTTTCTTGCTTAATGTATTTACTTCCCATATTTATCATTGGTTCAATACAAATAACAAGACCTTCTTTCAGAATAACACCACGCCCTTTTTTCCCATAATTAGGAACCTCAGGTGCTTCGTGCATATTGCGCCCCAAACCGTGCCCAACCATTTCCCGTACTACCGAAAAACCATGGTCTTCGGCATGCATTTGGACAGCATTACCAATGTCTCCTACACGTTTCCCTTCAACCGCATTTTCTATCCCTTTTAAAAGAGATTCTTTTGTGGTTTTTAAAAGTTTCATAACATCATCACTCACTTCACCAACCGGGAAAGTATAAGCTGTATCGCCATAAAAACCATCCATATAGGTACCACAATCTACCGAAACAATATCGCCTTCTTTTAAAACATAATTTGAAGGAATACCGTGCACTACCTGGTCGTTAACTGAAGTACACAGAGTATTAGGGTAACCACTATATCCCAGAAATCCGGGTACAGCTCCATTATCCCTGATAAACTCCTCGGCTCTCTTATCAAGTTCTAAAGTAGTTACTCCAGGTTTAATAAGTTTAGCCACTTCAGCAAGAGTCTTCGAAACTAAAAGATTGTTTCGCCTTAGAATTTCAATTTCCTCTTCCGACTTATAAACTAACATCAAAGAACGTTGTAAAAAATGTTAATTAAATAGCCGATGCTCCTCCTGCACGACCTTTAATTCTTCCGGATTTCATTAAACCATCGTAGTGGCGCATTAAAAGATGACTTTCAATTTGTTGTAACGTATCTAATACTACACCCACTAAAATTAATAATGACGTACCTCCGAAAAATTGAGCAAATTGGCTATCTACTCCACCTATTTGTGCAAAGGCAGGTAAAATAGCTATTATTGCTAAAAATATCGACCCGGGTAATGTAATTCTCGACATAATTGTATCCAAGAATTCCACTGTTTTTCTTCCGGGTTTAACACCTGGTATAAAACCACCATTCTTTTTCATATCTTCTGCCATTTGAGAAGGATTAATAGTAATAGCAGTATAGAAATATGTAAAAAGTATAATCATTATAGCGAAAGTAAAGTTATACCAGAAACCGGTAATATTTGCAAATGCAGCCGCGAAGCCTGTTAAAGCTTCTGAATTTGCAAAACCTGCAATGGTTAAAGGTATAAACATTAAAGCCTGCGCAAAAATGATTGGCATTACACCAGCAGAGTTAACTTTTAACGGAATATACTGTCGAACACCTCCGTATTGTTTGTTTCCAACAATTCTTTTAGCATACTGGATAGGAATTTTCCTTGTCCCCTGAACTAAAAGTATGGACGCAATAAATACAAAGAACAGTATAACCATTTCGAGTAAGAAGGCAACTAAACCACCTCCTTGAGACTCAAGTCTACTAAGAAATTCTGCAAATAATGAGAATGGTAAACGGGCAATAATCCCAATCATAATAATTAAAGATATACCGTTACCAATTCCTTTATCGGTTATTCTTTCACCTAGCCACATAATAAACATGGTACCCGATGTAAGAATTACTACAGATGAAAACCAAAAAAATGTCCCCTTCAATACAAACGCTGTTGCAGGTAACTGTACTTGTAAGTTTTTCAAGTAAGCTGGAGCCTGCATAATCAGAATGGCTACGGTTAAATACCTTGTTATCTGATTAATTTTTCTTCTACCACTTTCACCTTCGCGTTGTAATCTCTGGAAATAAGGTATTGCAATACCTAACAACTGGATTACAATCGAAGCCGAAATATAGGGCATAATTCCTAATGCAAAAATAGATGCATTAGCAAATGCTCCTCCTGAAAACATATTTAAAAGACCTAACACACCTTCGGATGTTTGTTGTTTTAACGCTGACAATTGACTTGGGTCAATACCTGGCAGTACAATAAAACTTCCCAATCGGTAAATTAATAATATAAATAGTGTATAACCTATTCTAAACCTTAGGTCTTCAATTTTAGCAATATTCTTTATTGTCTGTATTAAAGCTCTCATTAAATTATAATTTTACAATGGTTCCTTCAAGTGATTCAATGGCTTGTATAGCTGATTTCGAAAAAGCATGAGCTTTTACTTCTAACTTTTTAGTTAAAGTACCATTTCCAAGTATTTTCACTAAACTGTTCTTTTTTACTAAACCAGCATCAACTAAAACATCGATATCAATTGTAGTTAACCCTTTTTTGTCAGCTAATATTTCTAATGTCTCAATATTAATCCCTTTATAATCTTTACGGGATATATTTGTAAAACCGAATTTAGGAAGACGTCTTTGCAAAGGCATTTGACCACCCTCAAAACCGATTTTTCTTGAATAACCAGATCTTTGTTTGGCTCCTTTATGTCCTCTTGTAGAAGTTCCCCCTCTACCTGATCCTTCACCACGTCCAACTCTTTTTCTTGATTTTACTGAATTTTCAGCTGGTTTTAAGTTACTTAAATCCATATCTATTTTTATTCTAAAATTCGTTACTATTATTCTTCAATTTTTACCAGGTGCTTCACTTTATTAATCATTCCAATTATTTCTGGTCTGTTTTCCACTTCAACTGGATTGTTAAGTTTGCGAATACCAAGAGCCTCTAATGTTTTTTTCTGACGTTTGGTACCACCTATTGCGCTTTTTATTTGTGTAACTCTGATCGTTGCCATAAGCTTTTCTTTATAAGTGATTATCCGTTAAATACTTTATCAAGGCTAACACCTCTTTGTTCTGCAACCGCTCTGGCATCTTTTAACTGAAGTAATGCTTCGATAGTAGCTTTAACCAGGTTATGAGGGTTACTAGATCCTTTTGATTTTGCAAGAACATCGGTAACTCCAACACTCTCCAGTACAGCACGCATTGCACCTCCGGCCTTTACACCAGTACCATGGGATGCCGGTTTAATAAATACTTCAGCACCACCAAAACGACTAATTTGCTCGTGAGGTATAGTTCCTCTATAAATAGGAACTTTTACAAGGTTTTTCTTTGCAGCTTCAACACCTTTTGCAATTGCTGTGGTAACTTCTTTTGCTTTTCCCAAACCGTATCCTACGATACCGTCTTCGTTACCTACAACTACTATGGCAGTAAAACCGAAATTACGACCCCCTTTGGTAACTTTCGTTACTCTTTGAATACTTACGAGCCTGTCTTTTAGTTCTAAATCGCTGGTTTTTACTTTTCTTATACTTGTTGACATAGTTTCAATTCTTAAAATTTAAGTCCACCCTCTCTGGCAGCCTCTGCTAATGATTTTACTCTACCATGATATAAATAGCCGTTTCTATCGAATACGACATCAGTAATACCTTGTTCTAAAGCTTTTTTAGCGGCTAAATTACCCACTAACTTTGCCTGTTCGATTTTTGGAAGGTTTCCTTTTTCTGCTATTTCTTTATTTCTTGAACAAACAGAAAATAATGTTTTTCCTTCAAGATCGTCAATGAACTGCACATATATCTGTTTATTACTTCTAAAAACAGACATTCTTGGCTTAGAAGCGTCTCCGCTAATTTTTTTACGGATACGTCTTTTAATTCTTATTCTTCTCTCTTGCTTTGTTAAAGCCATGACTATATCTTATTTAATACGTTATACTTTAGCAGCTTTACCAGCTTTCTTACGTAATTGTTCTCCAACAAATTTAATCCCTTTACCTTTGTATGGTTCTGGTGGCCTCAACGAACGTAGTTTAGCTGCAACCTGTCCTAACAATTGCTTATTTATACTAGTAAAAATTACTATTGGGTTACCTCTACGTTCTTGTTTAACCTCCACTTTTACTTCTTCAGGGATCATAAACTGAACATCGTGAGAAAAACCTAAACTCATTTCCAGAACCTGGCCTTTAGCCTCTGCTCTGTAACCTACACCAACAATTTCTTGTTCTGTAGTAAAGCCTTGCGATACTCCAACAACCATATTGTTCAGTAAAGAACGATATAATCCATGAAGTGATTTTAATCTTTTTTCGTCGTTAGGCCTTGATAATGTTACCTGGTTTTCCTTAACTTCTATTTTAATTTCATGATCTACCTGTTGCGATAATTCACCTTTCGGTCCTTTAACTTTAACTTCGTTAGTTTCGCTAATGTTAATGGTAACTCCTGAAGGTAATTCTATCGGTAATATTCCTATACGTGACATTTACAATTCCTCCTTTTTAATGTACATAACATAATACCTCACCACCAACATTCAGCGTACGTGCTTCTTTATCTGTAATAACACCTTTCGATGTTGATAAAATAGCAATTCCTAAACCGTTAAGTACTCGTGGTATTTCATTATTTCCAACATATTTCCTTAAACCGGGGGTACTTACCCTTTGAATAGAGCGAATAGCCGGTTCTTTTGTTTCAGGGTGATATTTCAGGGCTATTTTAATTGAGCCTTGTTTATCATCTTCTTCAAACTTATATGATAATATGTATCCTTTATCAAATAAGATTTTTGTAATGTCCTTCTTTATGTTTGAAGCAGGAATTTCAACTACTCTGTGTTTTGCCATCACGGCATTTCTTATTCGAGTAAGATAATCTGCTATCGGATCTGTGATCATATCTTTCCTAATTTTATATTACAATCTACCAACTTGCCTTTTTAACACCAGGTATTAATCCTTGTGATGCCATTTCTCTGAAGGTAATCCTGCTAATTCCAAATTGCCTGATGTATCCCTTTGGCCTACCTGTAATTGAACAACGGTTGTGCAATCTGATAGGGTTCGAGTTACGAGGTAATCTGCTTAGTCCAACATAATCACCTTCAGCTTTTAGCTGTGCTCTTTTTGCAGCGAACTTTTCAACCAACTTTTGGCGCCTTCTTTCACGGGCTTTCATTGATTCTTTAGCCATATTATCTAATTCTTTTTAATATTTTTAAATGGGATCCCGAATTCTCGCAGTAGAGCAAGTCCTTCTTCGTCGCTTTTAGCTGTTGTTACAAAGGTTATTTCTAAACCTAATATCCTGTTAATTTTATCCAGGTCTATTTCGGGGAAAATGATTTGTTCCTGAATACCTAAGGTATAGTTTCCTTTTCCGTCGAATTTAGAGCTAACACCGTTAAAATCACGAATACGCGGCAGAGCAATAGAAATTAATCTTTCTAAAAACTCGTACATTTTGTCTTTACGCAATGTAACTTTAACTCCGATAGGCATTCCTTTTCTCAATTTAAAGTTTGAGATATCTTTTTTAGAGAATGTCTTCATAGCTCTTTGACCGGCTATAAGAGTTAATTCATCCTGAGCAGCTTCGATAAGTTTTTTATCTGCAACTGCCTGACCAACACCCTGGTTTAAGACTATTTTTTCTAATCTTGGAACTTGCATTACAGTTTTGTAATTAAATTCCTTTTTTAACGCAGGTATAATGTTTTCTCTGTACTTGGTCTGTAAAACTGGCGTATATTCCATTACTTAATCTCCTCTCCTGATTTTTTTGAATATCGCACTAACTTATTTTTATCATTCAATTTTCTTCCAATTCTTGATGGTTTTCCTGATGAAGGGTCAACCACCATTAAATTTGAGATGTGAATTGGTGCTTCTTTTTTAACGATACCACCTTGTGGGTTACTGGCATTTGGCTTAGTATGTTTTGATACCATATTAACGCCTTCAACAATAGCTTTTTCCTTGTCGTAAATTACTTCAAGAACTTTCCCTTGCTGTCCTTTATATTCACCTGCATTTACGTAAACAGTATCGCCTTTCTTAATGTGTAATTTCCTTCGCATGCAGCAATTTTTTTTAAATTATAATACTTCTGGAGCTAATGATATGATTTTCATGTACTTATCTCGTAATTCTCTTGGTATAGGACCAAAAATACGAGTTCCACGCATTTCACCAGCATTGTTTAACAACACTACGGCGTTATTATCGAATCGAATATAAGAACCATCCGGACGTCGAACTTCTTTTTTTGTTCTAACAACAACAGCTCGACTTACTGTTCCTTTTTTTATTTCCCCTGATGGTAAAGCACTTTTAACGGTAACTACAATTTGATCGCCAATTGAAGCATAACGTTTTTTGGTACCTCCAAGTACACGAATACATAATACCTCCTTTGCGCCACTGTTATCAGCTACTGTTAATCTACTTTCTTGTTGTATCATGACTATTTAACTCTTTCAATGATTTCTACTAATCTCCAACATTTATTTTTGCTCAAAGGTCTAGTTTCCATAATTTTAACTGTATCCCCTATATTGCAAGTATTTTGTTCATCGTGTGCAGTAAATTTATTACGTTGCTTGATGAACTTTCCGTATTTTGGATGTTTTACTTTTCTTTCAACCTCAACAACAATGGTTTTTTCCATTTTATTGCTGACAACAACACCAATACGCTCTTTTCTCAATTTCCTAGTTGTTTCCATTTCAAAAAATTAACTATTCGAATTTTGATTTAATTCTCTCTTTCGCAACTCTGTTTTCAATCTTGCAATATCTTTTCGAATTTGATTCAATTTCAAAGGGTTGTCGAGTGGAGACACTGCATGATTTAACTTTAAGCGTGTTAAATGTGTGCTTTCTGTATCGATTCTTTCTTCGATTTCCTTTGTTGTCAATTCTCTTATTTCAGAATTTTTCATTTTTCACTAATTTGTTTTTTCAACATAATCACGTCTAACCACGAACTTAGTAGGTATTGGCAATTTTTGAGCTGCAAGGCGCAAAGCCTCTTGAGCTATTTTAAAAGGCACACCTTCCGCTTCGATAATGATTCGTCCTGGTTTAACAGGAGCAACGAATCCTTCTGGCGCACCACGACCTTTACCCATACGCACTTCAGCAGGTTTTTTAGTTATTGGTTTATCTGGAAAAACTCTGATCCAAATTTGACCTTCACGTTTCATATACCTTGTCACAGCTTGTCGGGCTGCTTCAATTTGGCGTCCAGTCATCCAACACTCATCAAGGGCTTTGATTCCGAATGAACCAAAAGCCAGTTGATTTCCTCTTTGGGCATTTCCTTTCATTTTGCCCTTTTGGACTCTTCTGTATTTCGTTTTCTTTGGCTGTAACATTACTAATAATCTTTAAAAATTATCGCCTTATTTTCTTTTCTTTTTACCAGCAAAGCTTCTTTCTTTAGCTGGTTTCTGAGCAGCTTTATTTGAGGCTCCAAAGTTTGGAGATAAATCTCTTTTACCATAAACTTCGCCACGGCAAATCCAAACTTTTACACCTATTAAACCTACTTTTGTAAGTGCTTCGCTCAATGCATAGTCAATATCCGCACGGAACGTATGTAACGGAGTACGTCCCTCTTTATAAACTTCGGTACGGGCCATTTCAGCACCACCTAAACGTCCAGAAATCTGGATTTTGATGCCTTCAGCGCCCATTCTCATGGTTGATGCTATAGCCATTTTTATCGCACGACGGTATGACACTTTACCTTCGATCTGACGAGCTACTGCACTACCCACGATAGTAGCATCTAATTCCGGTCTTTTAACTTCAAATATATTGATTTGTACTTCTTTCTGAGTTATTTTCTTTAACTCTTCTTTAAGTTTATCTACTTCTTGACCACCTTTACCGATAATAATACCCGGACGGGCAGTATGTACAGTAACGGTAATCAGTTTTAAAGTTCTTTCAATTACAATTTTTGAGATACTAGCTTTTGCTAATCGGGCTTCAAGATATTTTCTGATCTTGTTGTCCTCAACCAGTTTATCGGCATAGTTCCTTCCGCCGTACCAATTAGAATCCCATCCTTTTATGATTCCTAATCGATTTCCTATCGGATTTACTTTTTGTCCCATCTATTATTCTGTTTGAGTATCGTTTGTACTTAAATTATCAAGAACTACAGTTACGTGATTCGATCTTTTTTTGATACGGTGTGCTCTTCCTTGAGGAGCTGGTTGAATTCTTTTAAGAGTTCTTCCACCATCAACAAAAATCTCTTTAACAACTAACTTGCTGTCTTCGATTCGAACACCTTCGTTCTTTATCTGCCAATTTGAAATAGCAGATAGCAATAGTTTCTCTAATCTGTTCGACGCTTCTTTCGAACTAAATTTTAATATATCAAGAGCTTTATTTACATCTTTTCCTCTAACCATATCAGCAACCAATCTCATTTTTCGTGGTGAGGTTGGGCAATTTCTCAAAACTGCAAAATATTTACTTTTTTTGCTTTCTTTGATTTGATTAGCTCTTATTCTTTTTCTTGCACCCATTATAGTCTAATGTTTTATTTGTATTACACTATTCGGTTTATTAACCTTTTTTATTTCCAGCATGGCCTCTGAATGTCCTTGTGGGAGCAAACTCGCCTAACTTATGACCTACCATATTTTCGGTTACATAAACCGGTATAAATTTATTACCGTTGTGAACAGCTACTGTATGCCCAACAAAATCCGGAGATATCATTGATCTTCTCGACCAGGTTTTTACTACAGATTTTTTCCCAGATTCGTTCATATCAAGAACTCTTTTCTCTAACTTGAAATCAATAAATGGGCCTTTTTTCAATGATCGACTCATAGCAATCTATTTTATTTCTTACGTTTTTCAACAATATACTTATTCGAAGCATTTTTCTTTGCTCTCGTTTTATAACCCTTAGCAGGTAATCCTTTACGTGAACGAGGATGTCCTCCAGAGGCTCTTCCTTCACCACCACCCATTGGGTGATCAACAGGGTTCATTACAACACCACGAACTCGTGGACGACGACCTAACCATCTTTTTCTACCTGCTTTACCTGATACTTCCAGGTTATGGTCAGAGTTAGAAACTTCACCTACAGTAGCTCTGCATGTTGTTAAAATCATACGAGTTTCACCTGAAGGTAATTTGATAATTGCATAACGTCCATCACGTGAGGTTAACTGTGCAGATGTTCCGGCACTGCGAGCAATAGCAGCTCCTCTTCCTGGATGCAATTCGATGTTGTGAATAATGGTTCCTAAAGGTATATCAGACAGGAATAATGTATTACCAATTTCGGGAGCTACATCTTTTCCTGAACGAATAGTTTGCCCTACCTTTAATCCGGCAGGAGCAACAATATATCTTTTTTCTCCATCAGCATAAACTACCAATGCTATACGAGCGGTTCTGTTTGGATCATATTCTATAGTTTTTACAGTTGCATCCATTCCATCTTTATTTCTCATGAAATCGATTAATCTGTATTGCTTTTTATGTCCACCACCAATATATCGCATGGTCATTTTTCCGCTGTTATTACGTCCACCTGACTTTTTCAGTGAAACAACAAGCGATTTCTCCGGTGCGTCTGTGGTTATGGTATCGAATGCACCGATAATTTTATGTCTTTGACCTGGTGTTACAGGTTTTAATTTTCTTACTGCCATATCCTTTGTTAAATATTGCTATAAAAATCTATTTTTTCTCCTTTGGCTAGTGTGATAACCGCTTTTTTAAACGATTTGGAACGCCCCTCAATAACTCCTGATTTTGTAAAGCGTGATTTAGATTTACCTAAGTATCTCATGGTATTTACTGTATCTACCGTAACACCATACATTTCTTCTATCGCTTTTTTAATCTGAAGCTTATTTGCCCTAATATCCACTATAAATCCATAACTATTCAGCGACTCGGCTTGCATAGTCATTTTCTCAGTTACGATTGGCTTCAATAAAATATCCATTGTTTCAATTTTTTCTAAATTCCAAACATTTTATGCAAAGTCTCTATTGAATTCTCTTGAAATAGAACGACTTTTGCATTCATTATATCGTAAGTAGTTAAATCAGAAACAGTTACTACTTTAACATCCCCTAAATTTCTGGATGACAAATATATATTTTTATTTTGTTCTGTTAAAACTAAAAGTAGTTTTTTATCAGCAACATCCAGATTATTTCTTAGGTTTAAGAATTCTTTTGTTTTAGGAACTTCGAAATTAAAGTCTTCAACAACCTTTATATTGCTCTCGTTTGCTTTGTAAGAAAGCGCTGATTTACGAGCTAACTGTTTAACTTTTTTATTTAATTTAAAAGAGTAATCGCGAGGTTGAGGACCGAATACACGTGCACCTCCTTTAAATAAAGGTGATTTAATACTACCAGCACGGGCAGTTCCGGTTCCTTTTTGTCTCTTTAGTTTTCTTGTACTTCCAGAAAGATCGCTCTTTTCTTTAGAGCTATGAGTTCCTTGACGTTTATTCGCAAGGTGTTGCTTTACATCAAGATAAATAGCATGATCATTAGGTTCAATTTTAAAAACCTCATCATTTAAATTTACCTTCTTTCCGGTATCTTTTCCAGCTATGTTTAATATATTTAATTCCATTACTTCTGAATAATTAAATATGATCCTTTTGGTCCAGGAACTGATCCTTTAACAACCAATAAATTGTTCTCTTTAATAACCTTAACAACTTCGAGGTTAATTACTTTCACTCGTTTGTTTCCGGTTTGCCCAGCCATTCTCATTCCTTTAAATACGCGAGAAGGGTAAGATGATGCACCTAGTGAACCAGGAGCACGCAGTCGGTTATGCTGACCGTGAGTTTGACCTCCTACTCCACTAAAACCATGACGTTTCACAACGCCCTGGAATCCTTTACCTTTTGAATATCCGGTAACGTCAATCCATTGTACGCCTTCGAATATATCAATAGTAATATCTTCGCCAACATTGTATGTTTTAGCGAAATTTTTAAACTCGTGCAATACTCTTTTTGGAGCTGCACCTGACTTTTTTAGGTGTCCAAGCATTGGTTTATTGGTGCTTTTTTCTTTCTTTTCACCAAAAGCCAACTGATACGCATGATAACCGTCATTTTCAACGGTTTTAATTTGCGTAACTACGCAAGGCCCTGCCTCTATAACAGTGCATGGAATATTTTTTCCCTCGGCACTGAAGACGGATGTCATCCCGA
>ERZ795053.6927-NODE-6927-length-11075-cov-9.026316_pt1 | contig 11075 bp, 11 predicted proteins | sample MGYA00375137_ERZ795053 | MGnify/ENA primary metagenome ERZ795053 (study PRJEB30182, sample SAMN05720284) | activated sludge metagenome | isolation source: Anaerobic digester | place: Hong Kong | collected 2014-12-17 ... | reverse complement strand
GGTCATCCGCTCAATCTAGCCGCCCCAGGGCGGCCACCCGCTCGCGCGGCAGCCAGCCTCGTGGCCCCCGATCGAGCGCCAGCAGGACCCAGTCGCCGGCTCGACGCTCGACGGTGCCGACATCCCAGGTGGCCGCTGCGTCCTGACTCGGCGCGGCCGGGGTCGGGGAGACGCGCAACGCCACCGTGCCCCGGACGATCACGGCGGGCCGGGAGGCGGCCAGCGTGCGGAGCGCGGCGAGCCCGCCGCACGCGAGGGCCAGGGCGACCAGGGGACCCGCGATCCGACGCCGTCGATGCAGCACGACGGCGAGGAGCCAGGTGGCGAGGGCGAGCAGCACGAGCTCGTCCCGGCTCAGCGGGATCGTCGGGGCGCGTGCCACCACGCCGGGCGGGACCCGCGGGGTCTCCGCGAGCGCTGCGCGCAGCCGACCATCGCGCGGTGCGATCGCCAGTCCCTGCAGCCATGCGGCCGCGCTGCCGGCGTCGTCTCCGCCGAGGCGACGGGCGATCCCGAGGTCGTACCAGGCGCCGACCGCCCCGGGTGACCGGTCCGTCACCGCCATGAACGCGCGCTCGGCACCCTCGGCATCGCCGGAGCGCAGCCGCTCGATCCCGTCGGCGAGCTGTCCGTTGAGGGACGCGGTGATCCCGAGCAGCGCCGCGACCAGCAGCGGCGCACGGTGGGCCGACGCGCGGAGTCGTCCCAGCGCGCGACCGAGGGCCGGCTCATCCCCCGGCGCGGGGGCTGCGTGGCCCCAGCGATGCCGGGCGCCGGCCTCCAGCCAGGCGCGCACCGCACGGGCGTCGGCGGCGGTGACACCGCGACGCCGAAGCACACCCTCGACGGTGTGCGGCTGGAGCGGCACGCCCGGTCCCGCGAGTCGACGCAGTTCGGTGAGCGGATCGCCCGAGGGCGTGGACTCGATCCGACGTGTCGACCGGCCCCGGCGCCGCCGGACCACGAAGGGGAGCGGTGCGAGCAGGAGCAGCCCGAGCAGCCACCCGGCCTGCTCGACGATCCGGGTCGCGAGCGGGACGTCGAGCGTCGTCCCGGGCTCGGGAAGGGTCAGGTCGCCCTGCGGCAGGGCGGGCCGGACCACGAGCGGGACCGATGACGCCGAGGCGACGCGCACGTCGACCTGGTCCGGGTCGAAGTAGGGATAGCGCACGGGGGGGAGCGTGAGGACGCCCGCCGAGTCCGGGACGATGGTGAATCGGAAACGCTTCTCCCCCGCGACGAGCCCGTCCACGCGCCGAACCCGTTCGACCGTGGGTTCGTCATAGACGCGAATCCCCGCGGGCCATTCGAGCGCGGCCTGCGGCCAGAGGGAGACGTTGCCGGCGCCACTGACCACGAGTTCCAGCGAGACCGGTGCACCGACATGCATCGTCCCGGTGGGGGTCCGCCAGGTGACCGACATGCGCCGGGCGGTTGGCCCGTTCGACAGTCGTGCCACGAGTCGTTCGGGAACTGGTCGGACCCTGAGGGTGACCGGCCGCGATGCCAGTGACTTGCGATCCTCGGGTGCGAAGAACGAGACCGACGAGGGCACGGCGTAGGTCAGCACCGCCGACGGCGCCTCGATGTCGCCCGACCCGAGCGGGAAGAGCGTCTGGTGCGCGATGAAGAGATCGTAGACCCGGCCCCCGACACGACGGGTCTCCGCCAGTGTCGGTGAGTCCGCGCCGGGCGCGTTCCACAACCCGGACAGCGCGGGGGCGCGGAGCGTCGGCTGGCGCCGGAGTCGCTCGCGGAGGTCCCGCGGAAACCACGCGGCGGTGACGAGCTCGACCTGTTCGCCGACATACGCCTCGCGCACGTTGAAGCGGGTGTCGACCGCCACCTCGCCGACCGGCGGCGGGGGAAACTCGTCGATCATCGCGCGCGCGCGCGGCGACAGGCCACCGAGGGTGTCCTGCGCGGCGAGCGTCGCGAGGAGGCCGAGGAGCGCGATCACCAGTCGGGTCCGGTTGGGGATGCCCCGCGTCGCTGTCGACGCGCGAGGTCCTGACGGGTCTCCCGCTCGGCGCGCTCCATCGCCTGCAGCACCTGTTCGGCTTCAGACTCCGACATCTCGCCGCGCGACGGATCCTGTGGTGGCTGGTTCGGTGGCGGCGGGGTGTCCCCTCCCCCGCCGCCCTGCGGTGGCGGCGGGGGCCGCATCAACCGGCGTGCGAGCTCGTAGTTGTACTTCGCGGCGCCGTCGGCGGGGGCGAGCGTGAGCGCCTCGCGCAGGTGCCGCGCCGCGGCGGTCGCGAGCGAGTCGCGCGCGGTCGTGTCCGCCCTCGCCTGCCGCAGCAGCGTGGTGCCGAGGTTGTAGAGCGCGCGCCGACGCAGCTCGGGGTCGAGGGATGCCGTGGCGCGCTCCAGCGCCTCGGCCGCGGTGGCGAGATCGCCCTGCACCAGCGCCGCGGTCCCGGCGTTGTACCAGACGGTGTCACCTCCGCGTCGCTGCGCCTCCCGGAGGAAGGCCGGCACGGCGGCGGCGGTGTCGCCGCGCTGGAGCAGCCGGAGCCCATCGGTCGGGCGCTGCGCCGATGCCGCGGCGGGAAGGCAGGCGAGCAGGAGCCCGATGAGTGCCGCAGTCCGTCGTGTCGCCGCGTGGGCGGCGACCAGCACGAGGGCCGCGAGCGCGAACAACCAGCCGCGGGGCACCAGATCGGCCGCGATCTGGTCGCGGACCGCGGCGCGATCGAGGCGTGCGAGCCACCGGCGCACCTCGCCGGCCGGATCGGGGGCGTCGGGCACCACCAACTCGCCGCCCGCGGCCTCCGTCATTGCGGAGAGGACCGCGTCGCCGCGGCGGGTGATCACTTCCCGTCCGAGATGATCCACGTGCCAGGTGCCATCGCCCTCGGGGATCCGCGCGCCATCCGTGCTCCCGAACGGCACCGTGATGAGCGCGATCCGATCGCCGGCCAGCCGCGCCGCCGCCTCGGCCGCGGCCTCCTCGCCGTCGAAGCTCTCGCCATCGCTGAGCACCACGACCGCGCGATCGCCACCCTCGCTCGCCTGCGTCAGAACCTCGCGGGCGAGCACCAGCGCCGCGCCGAGGTTGCTGCCACCTTCGGAAGCCACGGACGGATCCAGGGCATCGAGCTGGAGGGCGATCGCGCTCTGGTCCAGGGTCAGTGGCGACATCAGGTAGGGCCGGGCCGCGAACGCCACCAGCCCCAGGCGATCGCCCGAGAGGTCCTGCACGAGGCGCCGTGCGACCTGGATCGCCCGGCCGAGTCGATCCGGCAGGACGTCCTGCGCGAGCATCGACTTCGAGATGTCCATCACCAGCACGACGTTGATCGCGCGCGATTCCGCCGCGCGCGAGGCGAGGCCCCATCGCGGGCCGGCCATGCCGACGAGGATGAGCAGTGCCGCCGCACCCAGCACCGGGGCCGACCAGGCGCCGCTCGCGCGGGCCCGCGCGGCGAGGTCCGGCGACCACGCCGCGGCGGCGCGCACGCGCACCCGGCGTCCCCACCAGGCAAGCAGCCCGACACCGGCCGCCGCCACCGGGGCGAGCCAGAGCAGGAGCGGTCGTTCGATCATCACGGGACGCGCACCACGACGGTGCCGCTCAGCACCAGCTCGAGCACGAGGCAGACGAGCGCCCCGGCGAGGAACGGCGTGGTGCGCTCGTCCTGTCGGACGTAGCGCACGACATCGACCCGACTCCGCTCCAGTCGGTCGATCTGCCGGAAGATGCGGCCAAGCGCCTCGGCGTCCTTGGCCCGGAAGTACTGGCCGCCGGTGCTGTCGGCGATCTCGGTGAGCAGTGCCTCGTCGATGCGCACCGGGAGGATCTCGTAGCGGAACCCGGTGAGTCCGCGCCCGGTCGGGATCCGCGCCTCGCCCTCGGTCCCGACCCCGACGGTGTAGACCTTGATGCCGAAGGCCTGCGCCGTCTTCGCCGCAGTCCGCGGGTCGATGATGCCGCGGTTGTTCTCGCCATCGGTGAGCAGCAGGACGACCTTCTCCTTCCCGGGCACCCGCCGGAGCCGGGCCACGGCGGTGGCGAGCCCGGAACCGATGGCAGTGCCGTCCTCCAGCACTCCGACTTCCAGCGCGCCGACGGCACGCTCGAGCGCGGGGTAGTCGAGCGTCACCGGCACCTGCGTCAGGGCCTCCCCGGCGAACGTCACCAGGCCGATCCGGTCGGCGGTGCGACCGCGGATGAAGCTGACCGCCTGTTGCTTGGCCACGGTGAGCCGGTTCGACGGGGCGAAGTCCTCGGCGAGCATGGACGAGGAGACGTCAATGGCGATCACGATAGCCACGCCATCGCTCGACACCAGCGTCCGGTCACCGCGCCGATACGGCCCGGCGGCGGCGGCGACGAGGAGGGCGACGGCAAGAGAGCGGAGCGCCGGCGGCAGCAGCAATCGCCACTGGCCGCGCGAGGCGGCCGCGTACGGCCGGGCGTCGCTCACCGGCGCGGCGGTCACCCTCAGCCGGCGCCGGTACCACCACCAGATCGGGAGTGCGAGCAGCAGCGCGAAGAGCCATGGCCGGGCGAAGTAGATCACGAGGCGCCACCCGGTCGCCCCGCCAGCTCGAGCCCCTCGCGGGCGAGGTCATCGAGGGTCCCCTCCATCCCGGCCGCGAAGCGCACTTCCGCGACCCGCGCGCGCCACGACTCGCCGTCCGGACCCTCGGGCAGCATCCCGGCGAGGTGATCCACGGCCAGGGCCACTTCCTCCGCCTCGATCCAGCGCGCGATCCGCGCGATCTGGTCCGCGCGGGTTGGCGGCTCGCGCATCGGCCGCGGGGTGACCGGGCCGCGACGCCGCCACCACCACGCGGTGATCAGCACCAGCACCAGGAGCGGCAGCAGCAGCACGGCGAACGGCACCGCCGAGCGCTCGGCGCGAGGCATCCACGGGCGCGCGTTGCGCGGGGCGAGTGACTCGACCGGTTCGCCCTCGGGCAGGACCGAGGCCACGTCGAGCAGCACGCGGGCGTCGGCCAGCGTGTCGACCGCGCCGTCCGGGCCGAGCACCAGCGCGCCCGGGAGCCGGAGTTCGTGGCGTCCCGGCGCCCAGACCGTCACGGTGTAGGCGATCCGCACGGAATCGCCCTCGCGCTGCACCGACGGCACGCCGAGGACGGTGGCGACCAGGGAATCGTCGGGGAGGCGCGGCTGGACCAGCGCGCCGGCCGGGGCCGGCACCCGCTGGACCACCGTCAGCGTGTCGCCGACGGTCGGCCGTTGGGGCGCCTGGTCCTGGCGACTCACCGGGTCCGCTTCCCCCGCCCGAAGGCCGCCCGCAGCGCCGGCAGGTAGTCGCCCGCGGTATCGACCCGCACCTCGCGGACCCCCGCCCCTGCGAGCGTCGCGCTGCGAGCCTGACGCGCCTGCAGCACCGCGGCCTGGGCCCGCGCCCGCACCCGCCGGTCACCCGCGTTGAAGAGGACGCGTCGCCCGTGCTCGACGCCCTCCAGCGTGACCCAGCCGCTCGACGGGAGTTCGCTCTCGCGGGCGTCGTCGAGGGTGATCGCGGTCACCTCGTGCCGCGCCGCGAGCCCGCGCAGTGGCCGCTCCCACTCCGTCGCCAGGAAGTCCGAGACCACCACGATCATCGCGCGCCGCGTGACCAGCGTCCCGGCGGCACGCAGCGCCCCGGCGAGATCGGTCGACTGGCCGTCCGGCTCGAGCGCCATGAGGCGCTTGACGATCCCCCACGCGTGGCGCTGGCCGCGCCCGGGCGGGACCACCGGCCCGACGCGCGCGCCGAACGCGAGCAATCCGACCCGATCGTGCTGCTGCTGCGCGACGAGGGCCAGCATCGCCGCGACCTCGACCCCACGCGCCAGCTTCGGCTCGGGATCGCCGATCGTCGTCGAGGCCGACCGATCGACCACCAGCAGCAGGGTGAGCTCGCGGGTCTCGGTGTACAGCTTGACGTAGGGGAGCCCGGTGCGGGCGAGCAGGTTCCAGTCCAGGTGCCGGACGTCATCGCCCTCGGTGTAGGGCCGCACATCCGTGAACTCCATGCCCGTGCCCCGGAACACCGATCGCACCTCGCCCCCGAGCAGGGCGTCGGTGGCCCGTCGACCGCGCAGCGCGAGGGTGCGGACCTGCTTCAGGAGGGACGGCGGCAGGCTCCCCGGCATCTCACGGCACCGGCACGGCCGCCAGCACCTGCCGCACCACCCCGTCCGCGTCGAGCCCCTCGGCCTCGGCGTCGAAGGTGAGCACGATGCGATGCCGCAGCACGTCCGGTGCGAGGGCCTGGACGTCCTCGGGGCCGACGTAGTCGCGCCCGCGCAGGAAGGCGTGGGCCCGGGCGGTCTGGGCGAGGGCGATCGAGGCCCGGGGCGACGCCCCGTAGGCGATCATCGGCGCGAGCGCGCCGAGGCCGACCGCGGCCGGCTCGCGCGTGGCGCGGACCAGGTCGACGATGTAGTCGGCGAGCCGGGGATCGAGGTGCAGGCCGGCGATCGTGCGGCGCGCGGCGAGCACCTGCGACGGCTCCGCGAGCCGGGTGACCGGGCGCGGCGCCTCCTCAACCGACACCTGCTCAAGCACCTCGCGCTCCTCGACCCGGCTGGGGTAGCCCACCGTCACCTTCAGCAGGAAGCGGTCGAGCTGCGCCTCGGGGAGCGGATAGGTCCCCTCGTTCTCGATCGGGTTCTGCGTGGCGAGCACGAGGAACGGCTCGGGAAGCCGGAAGGTCTCGCCCCCGATCGTCACCTGGCGTTCCTGCATCGCCTCGAGCAGCGCCGACTGCACCTTCGCCGGGGCACGGTTCACCTCGTCGGCGAGGACGATCTGCGCGAAGATCGGTCCCTTGCGCGGGGTGAACTGCTGGTGCTGCGCATCGAAGATCATCGTGCCGATGACGTCCGCCGGCAGCAGGTCGGGCGTGAACTGGATCCGCGAGAACGAGGCGTGCAGGACATCGGCGAGGGTGCGTACCGTGAGCGTCTTCGCCAGGCCCGGCACCCCCTCGAGCAGCACGTGCCCACCGGTCAGCAACCCGATCAGCAGGCGATCGACCATCACGTCCTGGCCGACCACGCGCTTGCGCACTTCCGCGAGAACTTCGGCGACAGGAAAGGTCATCGATCCTCCTCCGGCTGCAGGCCGACGGCCTGGTAGAGCCCCTTCTCCTCGGCCGGCGTCAGCGGCCGCCAGCCGCCGACCGGCAGGTCACCCAACCGCACGGGGCCGTACTCGATCCGGGCGAGCCGGTCGACCGCGCCGCCCATCGCCTCGACCCAGCGGCGCACGATGCGATTGCGCCCCTCGGTGAGGGTGACGTCCAGCAGCGAGCGACCGTCGCGCCCCGGCTTCACGGTGACCCGGACCGGGACGACCGGGCGCTCGTCGACGAGCACACGCTCCCTGGCGCGCGCCGCGAGCGTCGCGGTGTCGATGTCCTTGACCAGCGCCATGTAGCGTCGGGTGACCCGGTAGCGGGGGTGGGTCAGGCGGTGCACCGCGTCACCGTCGGTGGTGAGCAGCAGCAACCCCGTGGTGCCGGCGTCGAGTCGACCGACGTAGGTCAGCCCGCGCGCATCCGGCAACAGGTCGAAGACGGTCCGCCGCCCCTGCTCGTCGCTCGCCGTCGTCACGATGCCGGGCGGCTTGTGCAGGGCGATCCACCGCGTGGCGACCGGCTTGACGGCACGGCCGCCAACGCTGACGCGATCGCGGGCCGGATCGACCGAGCTGCCGAGTTCCGCGACCCGGCCGTTGACCCGGACCTTCCCGGTTCGGATCAGTTCCTCGGACTGGCGCCGGGATGCCACGCCGGCGCGCGCGAGGAATCGCTGCAACCGCATCGTCGCCATCAGCCCTCGGCGACCGAGGCGAGCGCCCCATCGTCGTCATCGGTCGCGACCGGCACGTGCGGCTGCAGGGCGATGGTCAACTCCTCGGCGCGCGGCAGGTCGGCGAGATCGCGCAGGCCGAGGAGCTCGAGGAAGAGCGGCGTCGTGCCGTAGAGGAGGGGCCGGCCGAGGCCCTCGCTGCGGCCGACGACCTCGATCAGCCCGCGTTCCTGCAGGGTGCGGAGCACCCCGCCGGCGCTGACGCCACGGATCTCCTCGATCTCGGCCCGCCCCACCGGCTGGCGGTAGGCGATGGTGGCGAGCGTCTCGAGGGTCGCGGGCGAGAGCCGCGGCGTGCGCTGGGCCGCCTGGGCCCGCTCCACCGCCGCCGCGAAGGCGGCTCGCGTGAGGATCTGCCAGCCCCCGCCCAGCTCGACCAGCTCGACGGCGTGGCCGTCGAAATCATAGTGCTCGCGCAGCGCCTCGAGCGCGGTGCGCAGCTCCGCCGCCCCCGCCTCCGGCTCGAGGTTGTCGAGCTCCTCGAGCGTCAGCGGGCGGTTCGCCGCGAACAGCGCGGCCTCAAGGAGTTGCGAGAGCGGGCTCAGGTTGCTCACGGAAGATCACCAGCGGCGCGAAGGGTTGTGGTTGCACGACGCGGCAGCGGCCGCGCCGCGCGAGTTCGAGGAGGGCGAGCAGGGTCGACAGGACGTCGATGATGCTGGGCGAGTTTCCGAACGCCTCGCGCCAGTCGAACTCGTCGCGGCTGGCGAGCAGCGCCTCGACCCGGACGAGCGCACCCTCGACGTCGAGCGGCCGCGGCACGACGCGGTGCAGCACCGGCGACGGGATGTTGAGGATCACCTGCTCGACGGCGACCAGCAGGTCGGTGATCTCGAGGGTGAGCGGCGGCGGGGGCGGCCCCTCGCCCGGTGGCGGGAGGAAGCCACGCGCATGCTGCAGCGCGCGGCGCTCGGCCGCCCGCCCCATCCACAGGGCCACTTCCTTGACCTGCTGGTACTCCAGCAGCCGGCGCACCAGCTCGGCCCGCGGATCCTCCCACTCCTCGCCCTCGTGGCGCGGCAGCAGCATCTGCGCCTTGAGCCGCACGAGCCGCCCCGCCATCTCGAGGTAGTCGGCGGCCTGGTTGAGGCCCAGCGCGTGGATCACCGCGAGGAACTGGTCGGCGATCCGCGCGATCGGGATGTTCGCGATGTCGATCTCGTCCTCGCGCACGAGGTGCAGGAGGAGGTCGAGGGGACCCGAGAAGCCGTCCAGCGAGACGACGAACCCGCTCTCGATGACCGATGCGCCGCCGACCGGGGCGTCAGGGATGGTGGACATCACCGGAAGATGTGCCAGTTGGGGCCCACCGCGAAGGGGGCCGCGAGGTTGAGCAGCGTCCCGTAGGCCGTCCACGCCGGCAGCAGCAGCAGGTCGAGCAGCCCGCGGAAGAAGAACATCACGCCGAGGAGGATCAGGAAGCCGAAGCGGTCGAGCTGGCGGTACCGGGTGCCCCAGGCCGGTGGCAGGGCGTGGTAGAGCAGCCGGGAGCCGTCGAGCGGAGGAATCGGGATCAGGTTGAAGATGCCGAGGAGGAGGTTGAGGAAGATCCCCCAGTTGAGCATCCGCTGCGCGGTCACGACCGTCGAGGTCCCGATCCCGCCGATCCAGCCGTGCACCATCCCGGCCAGGATGAACAGCAGCGTGCAGAGGAGGGCCAGCAGGAGGTTGGTCACCACCCCGGCGCTCGAGACGATGAGGTCGCCCCGGACATAGTGCCGGAAGTTCCGGGTCACCACCGGGACAGGCTTCGCCCCGCCGAAGGTGAACGCCCCGCCGCTGGCGAACCAGAGCAGCCCCGGGAGCAGCAGCGTCATCATCGGGTCGATGTGCGGCAGCGGATTGAGGGTGATCCGCCCCAGCTTGTAGGCGGTGTCATCCCCCTGCTGCAGCGCAGTCCACCCGTGGGCCACCTCGTGGGCCACCAGGGCGAACAGCAGCATCGGGAGGGCGAGGAGGAATTCCTGGAACAGGGGGTGACCTCGGCGGCTGGCGACGTGGACTTCGGACGGGGTGCAACCTAAGGCGCCGGTCCACCCGGTCCAAGCGGAGGCACGCCAAAGACTTGTCAGGGGTGCCCGATGACGCTATTCTGGATGGCTTGCCGGGAACCACCGTGGGGCCCGGCTCGGAACACCATCAGGGGTATCGCCGTGCCGCGCATCAAGTCCGCGAAGAAGCGTCAGCGCCAGACCAAGGTCCGCACCGCCCACAACAAGGCGCAGCGCAGCGCCCTCCGGTCGGCCGTCAAGAAGGTCCGGACCGCCGGGTCCCGCGCCGAGGCCGAGCAGGCCCTTGCGGCGGCCGAGACGCTGGTCGCGCGCGCCGGACGGAAGAACCTGATCCACCGGAACGTCGCGAACCGGACCAAGAGCCGGCTCGCCAAGCTGGTGCACGCCCGGACCGACTGAGTCGGCTCCCGGCAGGCAACGACCCCCGCCCGGCAGTGCCGGGCGGGGGTCGCATCGTTCCGGGGATCACCCCGGCGTCAGACCGCGGTGAGCTCCGCGCCGCACTTCTCGCAGTACCACTCCAGCGGCCGGTTCATGGCGCCGCACTCGCCGCAGCGCAGGGTCCGCGGTCCGGTTTCCCCCGCCACCTCGGGCTCGGGCAGCACCGGGGCCGGCTCCAGCTCGACCCCGGTGGTGTCGAGGTGCTGCGCCATGCGCTGACGATCGGAGAGATCCACCAGCTCGGATCCCTTGACCGGCGAAGGGCGGACGAACCGGGGTGTCTCCTCCGACGGGGCGACGCGGATCGAGCGGTCGGCCCGGGGCGGCTCCGCGGCACGCGGGGCATCTCCGGCCGGGGTGAAGGAGAGTGGGCCGGTGGACTCGACCGGGTCGGCGGGCGCCGCGTCCGGGGCGGCGTCGGGCTCGACCGTCGGCTCGACGGGCTCGAAGATCGCGAGCAGGGCGGCCTCATCATCGCCCCCGACATCCAGCACCGGCGGCTGGGGTGCCTCGGCCGGCGGGGCTTGCTCCGGCTGCGCCTCGGGCAGCCAGGCGCCGGACGGCGGGGGGGGCTCGGGCGCAGGGGCCTCCTCGACCGCCGGCACTGCGGCCTCGGCAACCGGGGCTTCGGGCTCGGGGCTGGCCGGCTCCCGGCGGACCAGCGCCTGGACCTCCTCCAGGCGGGCCACCCGCTCGGCGACGGCCGCGAGCGCGAGGTCGTAGGTCTCGAGGTCGCCGGTGTGGCGGCCGCGCTCCCGCTCGAACTGCTCACTGTCGTACTCGCCG
>ERZ795053.6924-NODE-6924-length-11082-cov-4.743811_pt1 | contig 11082 bp, 9 predicted proteins | sample MGYA00375137_ERZ795053 | MGnify/ENA primary metagenome ERZ795053 (study PRJEB30182, sample SAMN05720284) | activated sludge metagenome | isolation source: Anaerobic digester | place: Hong Kong | collected 2014-12-17 ... | reverse complement strand
CCCCGACGGCCATCGCTGCCCCTAATACGATGCGCAAGCGCAATGCGGCTGGATCGACACCGAGATTTTGCGCCACGAGCTCGCCAAGGCTCAAAGCATCAAGCGAACATCGCGTCGACAACAACACGAACGCGCCGATGATGATCAACGGCGCGGCGATGTAGACATGCTCCAGGCTGCGGTCATTGAGCGAGCCCATCATCCAATAGACCATTTCGACCGAAGCAAAGGGATTAGGCGCGAGGTTGAGGACAAGTGACGTCAACGCTCCCGCGACGCTGGACATCGCGACGCCCGCAAGGATCAGCGTCACCGGCGCACTGCCCTGCCCCGCCAGCGCCACCACCGCCGCCGTTGCGATCATCGCCCCCAACAATCCACCAAGCGGCAGCGCCAGAGAGATGAGACCCGCCGCCCCGGTATGAATTGCAATCACCGCACCCAGCGATGCGCCACCAGCCATGCCCAACAAGCCCGGCTCTGCGAGCGGATTGCGCAGATAGCCTTGCAGGGCGGCGCCCGCCAGCCCAAGCGCACCGCCAACCAGCAGCCCGAGCAGCGCACGCGGAAGCCGGATCTCCATGAGCACCAGACGCAACGCCTCGCCTGACGCGGGCAGACCGAAGCCCTCAGGGCCCAGCATCAGCGAACCGGCAAACATCACAACCACGAGAAGCGACAACACCGCGTTGAGCGCGATACCATTGTGCTCACGTCGCGAACCGCTCAACGTCTGCTTCCGGGGCTCGCCGATACTCATCGCTTGAGTACGGACGCCTCGGGAGCATCCTCCCCGGCCGATTCCTTAAGGCTCCTTGTCGAGGTCCGCGTCGAGGCATGCATCAACAAGGCCCGCTCGCGGCTCAATTCCTCAATGGCACCCGCAATCGCCGGCGTCCCACACAACCAAAGCGGCATCGGCACATAGACATGGTGCCGGCGCTTGAGCAGATTGCGGAACGCGCGGTGGCGCAGATTTTCGGCCATGACGGTACGGAAGCGTTGAGGATCATGGGCAAGAACGACAAGGTCGGGCGGATGCGCTATCAGCGTTTCGAGCGGCAGGCGCCCTGCTGGTCCGAGCCGGCTCACCTGGGCAAGGTTCTCAAGGCCTGCTGCGTTCAATGCTGCATCCATGAGCCCGCCCGGTTCCGCCGTCAGACTGTTGACCTGATAAGCAAGCGCGGTTGGCCTGTACGCACTGCGCGGCGCAGCCGCAGCAAGGCGCCGGTTAAAGTCAGAAATCAGATGCTCACCGCGCGCCGTCTCGCCGACCGCCTTGGCCACAGCGCGAATGGCGGAGCGAATCCCATTGAGATCGCGCGCCATCTCGATCACCTCGACACGCACACCTATGCGACGCAACAACCCCACCACTTCCGGCGTCGAGTAGGCCGTCGTCAACACCACATCGGGTTTCAGTGCCAGAACCTCTTCCGCGCCACCACGCAAAAGCTTGATGCCCTCCACGCGTCCGGCAACAGCCGATAGGATGGGGTCGCCCGCCAACTCACTCAAGCCTGCGATGTGATCGCGTGCCACCAGATCAACGACCAGCTGATCTGTGCACAGGTTGATCGAAACGACGCGCTGGCGGGGCCCACCCTGCTCTTCAGCGCCCGCGCCCGTTTGAATGCTCCCTACGCATACGAAGGCAAGAGTGGCGGCGGCCAACGCCGCCGCCCACCGTCTCATCAGTGCCAATGCAGAACCTGATCCTTTGCGCATCACGCCACCGGCACCACCAGCTGCCTCACTTCCACGACACCGGCTGCAACACCGGCGCCTCCAGCTTGAACCTCAATCCGGCATAGGCCGCAAGCCCTGCAGTCTCGTAGCCGAACACTTCCTGGTAGTTCTGATCGAGCAGGTTCTCGATACGACCTGTCGCCTCGACGCCCGGCGCGATTTCATACGATCCGGCAAGCCGCACCAGCCAGTAGGAGTCCAGATACTTCGTCTCGTTAGCATAAAGTCCACAAGGGTAACCAAAACAAGTCCCGTAACCAGTTACTGCCGAGGCGTAATCGGGCATGCTGCCATTGTAGATGGCCGATAGGTTAATACGCCCGCGCTTGTCATCTGAGCGCCAGTCGACATCAAACCGCGCCTGATGTTTGGGGCGACGCAGCTCCTGCTTGCCCTTGTCGTCCTTGGCATCGAGCCAGGTGTAGGCCGCTCCCAGGCTGACACTCTGGGTTACCGCAAAGCGCCCAGACACCTCGATACCCTGGCGCGTGCTCTCGCCGGTGAGATTGATCGGCCGGATTATCGGATAGGCGCTGTAGTCCTCTGTGATTTCGTCGGTGAGGTCGGTATTGAAATAGGTTACATCAACCATTGCCCTGCCGTTGAGAAGCTTCGTCTCAACTCCGGCGTCCCAACCTTTCGATTTTTCAGGCTTGAGGTTCGGATTTGGCTCATAGCGCGAAAATCTGCCGTAGAGTTCCGTAAAGCTCGGCAGCTTGGTCCCCGTGCCATAGCTTGCATGCAGCCGGAATGGCGTCGTTGGCACTTTCAGCGAACCATCAACGCGCCAGTCCGTCGTGTCGTCGAATGAGTCATTGTCGTCGCGACGCAACGATGCACCCAGGCCCAGGAGACCGAAATACTCTCCACGAACTTCGCCCACGTAACTGAGACGGCTGCGGTCGGCCTGGAAATCTGCCGAGGTCGGCTGCTCGAACGTCTCGTCGCGCCACTCGATGAGCCCGGTCACGAAATGACGAACCGGTCCACCCTCCTTAGGGCCAATCCGCACCGTCGACTTGTAGCCGTAGGTGGTCGTTCTATCATTGAGCTTGCTGTCCTTGAGCTGGAAGCTCGCTAAATCAAGACTATGATCGAAGAAATCACGGCTCGCACGGGTCGCAAACACCTGATGTGTCCACGCATCATCGAACAGTGAGAGATCTGCCGCGATGCGACCGCTCCACATATCGTTTTTCGAATAATACGGCGCATCGACCGCTGTCTGGTAGCCAAGCGCGGGAAGGCCATTGGGCAGATAGAGCGAATCGAATGCGTCATACTCCGTTTCAAGCTTGCTGGCCCTGAACGACCCGCTCAGCGTCAGGTTGCGGAACGGCTTGACCCCACCTTTCATCGACAGCGTCTTTAGCTCACTGCCGTCACGCTCCTTACCCAGGGGCGCGATATTGAAACCATCGGTATGACGCGATGACACCATGAACGACCCCCAGGCGGTATCGGTTCCCCCCGACACACCAGCGCGCCCGCCTCGCGTATTGAACGAGCCGCCCTCGGCTTCTCCGAAAACGCGCGCTGGTCCCTTGCCTGATTGGGTAATGATATTGATGACGCCACCCAGCGCGCCCGAGCCGTAAAGGCCGCTCTGCGGACCGCGCAACACCTCAATACGCGCGATATCATCGGTTGCGAGGTTGGCGAAGTCATAAAATCCATCGACGCCCGAATTGACCTCGACGCCGTCGATCAACACAAGCGTATGATTGCTCTCCGCGCCCCTCATGCGAACCACGGAGACGTTACCAGCACCACCCTGCTGGCTTACCGAGACACCTGGAAGGCTGCGCAGCGCATCCGCACCGGCACGCGTTTGTGACGCCACGATCTCATCGCGTGTGACGACGCTGAGGGACGTGCCAAGTGTGTCGGCACGCACCCCCTGCTCCACACCTGCATCTGCTGGCGTCAAATCAACCCCATCAGTCGCTGTGGAAGCAACCGGCGACTGGCCCACAACCCCCTCATCTACAGTTTGAGGTTTCTTCTTTGCGGACTTGCTCTTCTTGGTCTTCTGCGCACCACTAGCCACGTCATCACCAACCGGCCTCGCCGGCGGCCGCTTGACCTTCGGCTTTGCCAACGTGCCACCCTCAACCACGACCGGTGGCAATTGCACCACCGGCGCCATTGCGGTCTGTGCATAAACACTCGGTACTGCGCCCGAAGCGAGATAAGCACTGCCCAAACCGGAAGCGAGCACCAATCGACTGAGCGGCACTGCGCGCCTTCGCCTGCGTTTTTCACCACCAACGGCGAGGACGCGCTGCGACGACCTTGACCCTGTCATTATCAACCCCCTGTAGTCACGACCATGGGGGTGGAGTACACGCCGTCAGCGCTACGCAACGCAGCTCGTCCAAGGTTCAGCTCGCCTGTGGCGGCTCTCCTGGAACGGCATCAACCGAATGTCAGAAAGTATCCCGACCGCGGCTGACCTGACGATGCACCCCACCGGTTGCACATCGGTCGCCACTACGGGTAGTCCGTTTCACGGCGCGCCCCGCGCTGTGAATGGGCGACGTGTGCCGGCAGGTCTCCTGGCTTGCGGCTCAAGCACTCTGCTTCGGCCTTCCCATCGTTTCTCAAGGGAAACGAAAGTGGCATATGTGAAGCGAGCTTGCCGCGTACAGTTGCGGGGGCAGCCCCGGTTTAGAACCATCTAAAATCATGAAAACATCATGATCGAACAGCTCTTCCCGGGTTCCCTTTTCATCCGTCCAGAGGCTTGCTCCAGACGAAAACCAGCACATATAAACTTCAGCCGAGTTGCCAAAACGAGTCAACCGCACTGGTTAGCTCGATAGAGCTTTGTATCGGATTGGCCACACCATTTTGAATTCAACATGATCCTAACGTGTGCAGGCTTGTGCAGGGATCATCCGATCACCCCTGTCATTGCCCATTCCCCCGCCATCCCCAACCTTGGAGCCATCGGTGAGACTGCACCTCATGGATCAGATATCCGTTGCCGGAGACGGCGTGAATGAAGATCGCGCTGCGATGAGCAGCCCTTATGCCTGGGTAATCGATGGCGCCACGGACGTCGCCGATGAACGCCTGACCAACGCCGCCACCGACGCCGATTGGATCGCCGGTACGCTCGATGCCACCTTGCGCGCCCATGCGGCACAAGCGGCCTGCGCATTCGCCGATCTTCCCGGATATCTGACCACAAGCGTGTCTGACGCATTCGCCACCGACCAGCGCCGCCAACCCCGCACACGCCACGAGCACCCCTCCGCCTCCAGCCTTATTGTGAAATACGATGCCGCCGTGCTGTCCTACATCTCCATCGGCGATTGCTCGATGATCGTTTCAGACCCGAGCTATGGCGAGATACGGCGCTGCGGGGTCAGCGAGGCGGAGGCCGGCGACCGCAAGCTCGATCCCCTCATCCGCGCTCATCTTGCCGCCGACACCACAGGCAGCGCGCCAGCTGACAACGAAACCAATTTGCCTCTCCTGACAGGTATGCGCTCAACCCTTCAAGGCATGCGCGAACACCTGAATCACGAAGACGGTTATGGCGCCCTTTCAATTACGCCGACGCCTGAAATATTCCTGCACACAGGTTTCATGACACTTGAACCGGGCGCGCACGTCCTGCTGGCGACCGACGGTTTCATGCGCCTCGTCGATGTCTTCAAACACTACGATTGCGAAAGCCTTGTCGTCGCGGTGATCGAGCGCGGTCTGTCACGCCTTGTCGATGACCTGCGCATGCTTGAACGCAATTATCCACCGGCAGGGCAGACACCGCGCATCAAGCCGTTTGATGATGCAAGCGCCTTGCTCATTGAAGTGATCGCCTAATGCTTGTCGCGCAAAAGTGCGCAGCGGTTTTGCGATAACGACATGTATAAAAGCAAAGACTTAAAGCGTCAGAAGCGAACCTGAAGGATTCGCGAAACGCTTTAAGCCGCGCCTGCATCCATGAGCTGGCGAAGTGCTCACTCGGAAGCTTCGAGCAGGATCTTCTCAAGCAGCGCGTTGATTTCGTTCAGCGCCATCTTCGATGCTTCCGCACCGCGCGCCGGCAATTTCTTGTAGCCCAAGATGGCCTTGTCCTTGCTGTCCGCACGCTGGTAGACAAACATCACGTAGGGGCACAGGCCCATGTTGACCGGATCGGCATCCATCATCCGCCGCGACAACTGTGAGGAGCAGAATGTGAAGTATTCGGCGTCCGAATAAAGGTCCCCCGTAGCCCCAACATCCTTCGCCGTGCGCTTCAACATATTGCCGATCTTGCCGTTGAAGTCGATCGTCAGCCCCTGATTGACGATCGCGTTTTGCAGATCAACGCGAGCATCGGAGAAGGATCTTTCCACGGTGCGCGTAATCAGCAGATCGCCATCATCGCCAGCCGATGCACTCCCAGCAGCGATAATGCTTGCACCCAGCAGCCAGAAGGCACACGCCAGAGCACGCCGCGACATGCAACGCCGTGACGTGGAAATGCACTTGCGAGCAACAGATGAAAACGACGGCATTCAGACTTCCTCCCAGAAACACACGAACAGACATGGCACGCAGAAGGCGGGCTCTTTCGTCCCGCTCATCCCACACGCATTGCGCATTCTAACGTAGAGCCTCTTGCGTGACCATCCCGAGGAACGCGATGGCAAGCCCACGCAGATCCGAACCCTTTCATCAAAAACAGAACAACAATCCTGACAAGGCCGCAAGATCGAGGAACAGGGCATCGCCGCGCACCACGATCAGGTAGAGACCGCCAGCCACGATCGCGCTAACCAGCACCAAGAGCGCCGTGCCCAAGCCCGCCGGGGCATGGATGATGGCATCTTTCGCCGTGGACTTTTCGGTATCGTTGTTCACTGTGGCAGCCCCCATATCGAGACTGGTAAAACCAGAATATTGCGTTGCATCGTTAACCCTGAACACCGCAAGCCCGCCTGGCAAAACCACGCCGTCCCGCCACGCCAGGCCCCAGCCCGCCAGCCCCCACACTCCAGACAACGTCAGGCAAGAGGCTTTGTCGCCATCGAGCCAGCCATGCGCACGCCGCGCTCTCGTATTGGCCAGCTCACCGCCGCTGCCAGCAGCCCAAGCCCCACCGAAATCCACCACATAGCATCATAGCTGTTGAGCCGGTCGAACAGATAGCCACCGAGCCAGGCCCCTAAAAACGAGCCGACTTGATGCGACAGGAACACAAACCCATAGAGCATCGTCATCCAGCGCGCGCCAAAGAAGGTCGCCACCAGAGCGCTCGTCAATGGCACGGTCGAGAGCCACAACACGCCCAGCACCGCGCTCAACGCGATGATCGTTACCGGAGTGATCGGCAACGCCAGAAAGCCCAGGAAGACAACAGAGCGCCCCAAATAGATGAGCGACAGCCCATAGCGCTTTGGCAGCCGCCGCCCCCACTCGCCGGCAAGGTAGGTGCCCAGCAGATTGCCCAGCCCCACCACCGTCAGCGCCGCAACCGCGACGCTCGGATCAAAACCCTTGTCGGCCACATACGCCGGCAGATGGATTCCATAGAACACCACGTGAAAGCCACACACGAAGAAGCTCGCGTTAAGAAGCCAGAAGCTCGGATAAGAAAAGGCTTCACGCAAGGCCGCGACCAGTCCTTGTGCCGGCTCCCCATGGATCTCCTGCGGCTTACCGCGAACGACGGCCGCCAGCGGCAGCATCGCTGCCGCCGTGGCCGCCAGAACCAAGAGGCTCGACTGCCAGCCCATAGCCGCCATCAGCAGATGCGTGTAGGGCAAGGCGATGAGCATGCCGATGCCCGATCCCATGCCGATCATGGCGATCGCGCGGGTCCTCACCTCCGGGGCTACCGCACGTGCGACCGCCCCCACCATGGCATTGATACCGCTGCCTGCCACACCAAAGCCCAGCAGCACACCCGACACCATGAGGTGCAATTCGGACTGCGCCAGGTACAGCAGCAACAGCCCCGCCGTCGTCATCACCGCTCCGAACACGACAACGCGGCCGCTGCCGTAACTGTCGGAGAGCGCCCCCATGATCGGCGCCGCCAGGCCCCATACGATATTGGCAATCGCAATCGCCAGCGCGAACACTTCTCGCCCGAAGCCCAGTGTTTCGCTGAGCGGCTTCAGATAAAGCCCCATGACCTGCCGCAGGCCCATGCCGACAGCGGCAATCGCCGCCGCCGCCAGAATGATCGCCCAGGCCGGATAGAGTGGCGGGTTGACTGGAGACGCGGACGTGTCAGCAGATCCGGAGCTGTTGGGGGCTGGGGCAGTCGTCATGTCCGCTCGGGCCAATCTCATTGATGTGCATGTCGTGCCGGAGCGGCAGCCTAACCGTTTTTCACGTCAGCGGACACAAGTCATCCCGTTTCGTGAAAATCATCCCGTTTCGTAGGTCAGCAGGTCATGGCGCCAGCAGCCGGCGGCCAAGCTCGACCACCTCCCCTTCGGGCGATGCCAGGCCATGGCTGACAAGCTCGATTGCCCACGCCTCGCTCGCGCGCCGCACGTGCACCAGGTTGTAGCGCGCCAACGGCTCGTCCTTGTGGCGCCGCGCCGCCGAGCCTGAGGCAATGCCCACAACCGGAATCTCTCCGTTTGGCCCATCGCTCCAGTTCAGCATATCCCGGTGATTGTGCCCATGCAGGACCAGCTCAGCACCCCCACGCGCCAGCACGCCGGCCAACGCATTGGCATCGCGGAGGGCGCGCGCTTTCGGTGCCAGCCCCGGCAACGGCGGATGGTGAATGAGAACAACGCGCGCCAGGTCCGTCGTGGCCAGCGCACGCAGCACTTTTTCCAGCCCCTGCAGCTGCTCGCCTCCCACACACCCTGCCGCCACGAACGGTGGCGTCTCCACCGCCGAGTTAACGCCGATGAGCGCCACACAGCCTATGCGGCGCACGAAGGGAAAGCCGCGTTGCGCTGCACCAACGCCCGCCACTTCCATGCCGAAGGAATCGGACTTCATGAAGTCCTGCCACAGGCCAACGCCAGGATGAGTACCGATATGGGTGTAGATATCGTGATTGCCCGGCACCACCGTGACCTGATCTGGCGCCCCCACCCGCTGCAGCCAGGTCAAGGCTGCTGCGTATTCATCAGGCAGTCCGAGATTGCAGATGTCACCCGTCACCGCGACATGATGCGGCCGCCGCGCCAGCATGTCGCCAACAAGCCGATCGGCAACCTTGGCGCGATGCACCAACTTGCGTCCGCGGTGCCAATTCATCAGCCCCAGCGTCCGTTTGATATTGAGATGGCGCGGTGCGAGCCCCGATATCGGGGTGATATGCACATCTGATATATGCGCAATGATGGTCGAATCCGCCATGCTTTCCCCTCGTGATCAGCCCTTCGTGACGGCATAAACACCACGCATCCAAGGCACGCGGCAAGCCAACCTTGCCAAGCCGCAGTCCCTGCCGCACACATAACCCAACGTTACCAGGAGCCAGCCGTGCCGTTCACCCGCATCGTGACCCGTGCCCTGCAACGCTACTGGCGCTTTTCGCGTGGTCTGACGCTTGGCGCGCAGGGAGCCGTGATCGATTCTGATGGCCGCGTCCTTCTCATTCGCCACACCTATCGTCCCGGCTGGCACTTTCCCGGCGGCGGTGTTGAAAAGCGCGAAACCGTCGAAGAGGCACTTCAGCGCGAACTGCGCGAGGAAGCCGGCGTGGTGATTGACGCAAAACCGCAGCTTTTCGGCATTTATGCCAACTTCAAGGCGTTTCCCAACGATCACATTGCGCTCTTTGTCGTTCGATCCTGGCACCAGCCGATCGCCCCACAGCCCAACATGGAGATCGCGGAATGTACGTTTTTCACCATTGATGCGCTGCCTGACAACATCCACCCCCCCACCAGAAGCCGCATTTCAGAGATCCTCGGCCGACAACCGCGCCAGTCCGTCTGGTAACACCACCCGGCGGGGCGAGGCATACCCGCCCCAGCCCCTGGACCTGCCTGCCGTCGCGTGATATGCGCCAGCCGCCTCGTCGGCACGGCGCAAACGCCCCTAGCGGCGTGCGCATGCCCCGCGCGCAGCCTCCCTAGTTGAGCCTCACGGCCTACCACCAACCATGAAAGCCGCCGGCCCATGCCCTCCGAACTTGAGATCAGGCCCATCAGCGAGACGGATTTCGCCGCGATCTGCGCGCTGCATTCGCGTGCATTCGGCCCCGGACGCTATGCCCGCACGGCCTACAGGGTGCGCGAGGGCACCCCCCTTATCACGCCGCACTGCCGCGCCGCCTATGTCGATGGCGCCCTTGTTGCCGCCCTGCGGTTCACGCCAATCTCCATCGGCGGCACCGGCGGCGCCTTGATGCTTGGCCCGGTCGCCGTCGAGCCGGCCAGCAAGGGACAAGGATTCGGCAAGACGCTGATCGCTAGGTCGATCGACGAAGCCGCCGGCAATGGCTTCCGCCTCGTGCTGCTGGTCGGCGATCTGGCCTATTACGCGCGCTTCGGCTTTGCCCGCGTTCCGGCCGGCCAGATTTCCTTGCCAGGCCCGGTCAATCCCGAACGCCTTCTTGCGCGTGAATTGGTCGAGGGCGCGCTGGCCGGGTATCGCGGCCTCGTTGCCGCACTCTAGATTCTTGTTTGGTCGCATTTTCTGAGGGCGAACCGGTGCCCACTTCGTCGGAAAATGCTCTGACATCCAGTCCGAACTCAGGTTCGCCAGAACTCCGGCCGGAACAGCACCAGCACCGTGAACAGCTCCAGCCGCCCCAGCAGCATGGCGAACGACAAGACCCACTTTGCAGCCGCTGGCAACGGCGCAAAATTCCCCGACGGACCGACGATATCTCCCAACCCGGGCCCGACGTTGCCGATCGCCTGTGCCGCTGACGAGAGTGCCGTTGTCAAATCGAGCCCCATGCCGGTCAGCAGTACCGTAAAAATACCGACCGTCGCCATGTAGATCGCAAGAAACGCCACCACCGAGAACGGTACGTCCTGCGACAGGCGCTTGCCGTTATAGGCGAGCGTCACAATACGGTTGGGAGACATCAGATGGATGAAGTGGCGCCGCGTCAGCAGGCCCGCCAACTGCAGGCGATAGATCTTGATCGCGCCCGACGTCGAACCCGAACAACCGCCAACAAAGGTAAGCAGGAAGAACACGCCGACAGCAAATGTTCCCCACGTTGTATAGTCGTCGCTGGCAAACCCCGTCGTCGTCACGATCGACGTCACATTGAAGGCTGCCAATCGCACCGCGGTGCTGAAATCGACGCCATGCGAGGCCGTGTGCCATAACGCGAGCACCAGCGTCAGCACCGCGATGAACGACAAGAACCCGCGCACCTGCTCATCACGCCACAACGCT
>ERZ795053.6923-NODE-6923-length-11084-cov-13.516547_pt1 | contig 11084 bp, 11 predicted proteins | sample MGYA00375137_ERZ795053 | MGnify/ENA primary metagenome ERZ795053 (study PRJEB30182, sample SAMN05720284) | activated sludge metagenome | isolation source: Anaerobic digester | place: Hong Kong | collected 2014-12-17 ... | reverse complement strand
TGCCACGGCCCCAGCCCGACATTCGGCATCACCGGCAGCACAACGACGGAAATCAGCAACAGGCGCAGGAAGGCGCTCAGCTCGCGCTGTTCGATCCGGTCGAGCAGCCGGTGCATCGGCTCGCGCAGCCAGAGGATAAACGCCGTCACCACCCCGCCGCCGGCGGCCAGAAGCGGCGAGACCTTCACCGCGACCGCGCCGAGCGCAAAGGTGATCACCGCGGCCACCATGGTCGTCGCGCTGACATTCTGGGTCTCGTCGATGCTCGCCTCGAATCCTTCGCGCAGCAACAGGGCCAGCGCGATCGCCCCCGCCGAGATGACAAAGCCATTGCCGGCGTCCAGCGTCGCCGTGAGCCCGCCGACCAGCCCGATCAGGCCGAACGTGCGGAAGCCCGCCACCCGGCTGCCGGTCGGGTCGGCGCGGTCCTTCCAGCCCCGCTCCAGCCCGATGAGCAGGCCGATGGCCAGCGCCGCGAGCAGGTCTCCGGCGATGATCAGCGCAGTCTGGGTCGTATCCAAGTTCGGCCTCCGGAATCCCGAACCGGTCAGTCTAGACCTTTTCGCGCAAGCTGGAAAATCCGTACTGTCCCGCATTGATGGCGACGATTGATCCTGCTTGTGAAACCGGGCGACGTGCCATTTGATGCCGCCTCAGACCTGAAACGCTCCGGAAGGGCCGCCCATGGTGGACAAGATCACATTCCTCGGCGGCGTCGGCACCGTCACCGGCTCCAGATACCTGGTCGAGAGCAAGGGCCGGCGCATCCTGGTCGATTGCGGCCTGTTCCAGGGCTTCAAGCAACTGCGCCTGCGCAACTGGAAGCCGTTGCCCATCTCCCCGGCCGAGATCGACCTCGTCCTCCTCACCCATGCCCATATCGACCATTCCGGCTACCTGCCGATGCTCGCACGTGAGGGCTTCCGGGGCGAGATTCACGCCACCGCGCCAACGGCGGCCCTGTGCGAAATCCTCCTGCCCGACAGCGCCCACCTTCAGGAACGCGAAGCGGAACAGGCAAACCGCGAGGGCTTCTCCCGCCACAAGCCCGCCCTGCCGCTCTACACGATGGACGATGCCGCCGCCTGCCTGAAACTGTTCCGCACCCATGGCTTCAACCAGACCGTCGAATTGGGCGCCGGCCTCAGCGCAACCTTCGTTGAGGCCGGCCACATTCTCGGCGCGGCCTCGATCCTGCTCGACACCGGCAAGCACAGGATCGCCTTCTCGGGCGATCTCGGCCGCTACAACGACCCGATTATGCACGACCCGTCGCCCATCGTGGAGGCGGACTATGTCCTGGTCGAGTCGACCTATGGCGACACGGTCCACCCGGCGACCGACCCGCAGGACGAACTCGAAGCCATCGTCAACCGCACCTTCCGGCGCGGCGGCACGGTGATCATTCCCTCGTTCGCGGTCGGCCGCGCGCAGACCCTGCTCTACCATCTCAGCCGCCTGCGCGCGGCGGGCCGCATTCCCGCCTTGCCGGTCTATCTCGACAGTCCCATGGCCATCGACGCGAGCGAGCTGTTCGTCCGCTTCGCCCGCGACCACAAACTGACCGCTGCCGAGGCGCGCGAGGCCTGCGCCATCGCGAAGTATACCCGCCATGGCGAGGAATCCCGCGAACTCGACACCGACCGTACACCGAAGATCATCATCTCGGCGAGCGGCATGGCGACCGGCGGCCGCGTTCTGCACCACCTGAAAACCTACGCGCCGGACGCGCGCAACACGATCCTGTTCGCAGGCTTCCAGGCCGGCGGCACGCGCGGCGCGGCCATGCTGGCCGGGGCGCAGAAGGTGAAGATCCATGGCAGCTACTGGGACGTGCGCGCCGAAGTGCAGAACCTGCACATGCTGTCCGCGCATGCGGACTCGAACGAAGTGATGCGCTGGCTCGGCAATTTCGCCACCCCGCCGAAGGAGACCTTCGTCGTGCATGGCGAGGCCGCCGCCTCCGACGCGCTGCGCCACCGGATCAGCGACGAACTCGGCTGGTCCGCCCGCGTGCCCGAGCACGGCGAGACGCAGAAACTGTAATGAAGGACGACGTCCCCAACCTGATGCGCGCGCGCCGCCTCGGCGTCCTGACCCAGGACGAGGCGATTGCCTTCGTCCATGCCGACTGCCCGGTCTGCCGGTCGGAAGGCGTCGGCGCGCACAGCCAGGTGACGCTGACCCATGGCGACCGCTCCATCGTGGCGACGCTCTACCAGGTCACTGGCGACTGGCTCGCGCCAGAGACCATCGGCCTCGCCGACGCCGCCTGGGACAAGCTGGACCTCGAACCCGGCGCCCTCGTCCGCATCACACACACCCCGCCGCTCGCCTCGCTCTCCTATGTGCGCCAGCGCATCTTCGACGACGGGCTCGATGACGCGAAGATCCGCGCCATCGTGACGGACATAGTCGGCGGCTATTATTCCGACATCCAGCTCACCGCCTTCGTCACCGCCGTTGCCGCCAAGCCGCTGTCCACACCGGAGGTCATCTCGCTGACCCGCGCCATGATCGACACCGGCGAGCGGATCGACTGGGGCCGCACACCCGTCGCCGACAAGCATTGCGTCGGTGGCCTGCCTGCCAACCGCACGACGCCCATCGTCGTCTCCATCGTAGCGGCGAACGGCCTGTTGATCCCGAAGACCTCATCCCGCGCCATCACCTCTCCCGCCGGCACGGCAGACACGATGGAAACCCTGACGCGCGTGGACCTGACGCGCGAGGAACTGCGCCACGTCATCGACACGGCCGGCGGCTGTTTCATCTGGGGCGACGCGGTGAACTTCTCGCCCGCCGACACGGCCATCATCCGCATCGAGCGCGCCCTGAATTTCGACTCGCCGGGCTCAATGGTCGCTTCGGTCCTCTCCAAGAAGATCGCTGCGGGCGCCACGCATGTCGTGATCGACATCCCGGTCGGCCCGACCGCGAAGGTCCGCAACCTCGCCGAAGCGCGCGAACTGTCGGACCTGTTCAGCGCGGTGGCGGACGCCTTCGGCCTGAAGCTGCGCATCGAGATCACCGACGGCACCCAGCCTATCGGCCGCGGCATCGGCCCGGCGCTGGAGGCGCGCGACGTGCTCGCCGTGCTGAAACGTGCGCCGGACGCCCCGCAGGATCTCCGCGACAAGTCGCTCCTCCTCGCCGGCGCCATCCTCGAACTCACCGGCAAGGCCGCTGACGGCAAGGGCACCGCACTCGCTGCCGCAACGCTCGACAGCGGCGCCGCCTGGGAGAAATTCCTCGCCATCTGCAAGGCGCAGGGCGGCGTGTTCGAGCCGCCCGCCTCGCATTTCCAGCGTCCGGTCTGCGCCACCCGCTCCGGCCGCGTCGCCGCCATCGACAACCGCCGCCTCGCCCGCGTCGCCAAGCTCGCCGGCGCCCCCGACGACAAGGCGGCCGGCCTCTCCCTGCACGTCCGCGTCGGCGACCGTGTGAAACAGGGCGACCCTCTGTACACGCTGCATACCGAATCCATCGGCGAGCTCACCTATGTGCTCGACTATGTGAAGACCAATCCCGACATCATCGAGCTGACAAGATGACCCGACACCTTCTCTATTCCCTCCCCGGCGCAGGTCACCTGGCCGCCCCGCTCGCCCACGCCCTCGGCGCGGACCTTGGCGAGATCGAGTTCCACAAGTTTCCCGACGGCGAGACCTATATCCGCTACCTCACGCCGCCGGACGGGCGCCACATCGCCCTGATCGACTGCCTCGACCGGCCGGACCCGAAACTCGTGCCGCTCCTCTTCGCCGCCATGACGGCGGAAGACCTCGGCGCCCGCTCGGTCGGCCTGATCGCGCCCTACATGCCCTACTTCCGGCAGGACGTCGCCTTCAACCGCGGGGAATCCATCAGTGCCCGGCACATCGGCGCGCTCCTCTCGGCGCACCTCTCCTGGGTCGTGACGCTCGACCCGCACCTTCACCGCCTTGCCGGGCTGGAGGAAGTCTTCACCATTCCCGGCGAACTCGCCCACGCGACCGAGCCGATGGCCGCCTGGATCCGCGACCATGTCGACCATCCGGTCCTCTACGGCCCGGACGAGGAAAGCGAGCAATGGGTCTCCGCCATCGCCGCCGCCTGCGGCGCGCCCTATGACGTCTTCCGCAAGAAGCGGCTCGGCGACAAGTCCGTCCGCATCGACGTACCGGACGGCATCGTGCTCGACCATCACACGCCGGTCATCGTCGACGACATCCTCTCCTCGGGCACCACGTTCGCAACCCTGGTCCGCACCCTGCGCAACCACGGCACGAAGCCGCCGGTCTGCTGCGCGGTACACGGCATATTCTCCGACCACGCCGAAGAGCTCCTGATGGCCGCAGGCGCCGCGAAAGTCGTCACCACGAACGCCCTGCCACACCGCACGAACGCCATCGACATCGCGCCGGTCCTCGCCCGCGCCGTCCGCAGCATCGCCCTGCCGCAGGATTGACGCGGCCCCCCTCCGGGAGGACACTCCCGGCCGGGAGAGAAAGCCATGTTCGACCTGCACACGTTCATCGCCGATTGCCGCGCCGCCGTCGCCGTTGACCACACCCACCATGCGGCGCTGGAAGTCATGAAAGCCGCCTTTCACGACCCCGACTCCATCCTCGCCACGCTGGGCGAGCCCACCGGCCCGACGATCGACCCGCTCTACCGGTCCGCCGATCTCACCGTGCTCAACATCGTCTGGGGCCCGCACCAGACGCTGATGCCGCACAATCACGAGATGTGGGCGATCATCGGCATCTATACCGGCCGCGAGGATAACATCTTCTGGCGCCGCGTGAAGGAAGACCCGGCCCGCGTCGAGGCCGCCGGCGCGAAGACGCTGCTTGCCGGCGATGTGACGCCCCTTGGCAAGGACATCATCCACTCGGTCACCAATCCGCTCGGCCGCCTCACCGGCGCGATCCATGTCTATGGCGGGGATTTCTTCGCCGAACCGCGCAGCGAATGGGACGAGGAAACGCTCGCCGAGCGTCCCTACAATATCGACCGGCTGAAAGCCTTCTTCGCCGCCTGAGCCTCAGGCGAAGTGCAGGCGGCGATACTTGCCGCGGAAATAGAGCAGCGGGTCGCGCCGCGGCTCGAACCGTGCCCGGACGACTTCGCCGACCAGGATCACATGATCCCCGCCCTCGTGCAGTGCATGGCGCCGGCACTCGAAATTCGCGAGTGCACCGGACAGCAGCGGCGCATCGTTGTGCCCCCGGCTCCACGGCGTCTCCGCAAACCGGTCCTCGCCGGACTTCGCAAACAGGTTCGAGGTCGGCTGCTGGCCGATATGCAGCACGTTGACCGCAAAATTCTCCGCCGCCACCAGTGCCGGCAGGCTGCCCGCCGTCTTCGCGATACAGACCAGCAGCAGCGGCGGATCGAGCGAGACCGACGTGAACGAGTTCGCCGTCAGGCCCACCGGCTCGCCCGCTTCGTTCATCACCGTCACCACGGTCACGCCCGTCGCAAAGCAGCCGAGCGCATCGCGCAGCGTCCGTGCGTCAGACCCCTGACGGTATTCCGGTGCAAAGCGCGGCACCTTGCGCTCCAGGAAGTTCAGCAGCGTCGCGCTGAACATGTCAGCCCGCTCGGCCGCCACCATCTGGCCTGCTTCGCGGATCTCCGCATATTCGACATTCGCGAAATTGCCGACGAACCGGTTCGCCGCCGCCGCACCGGACAGCTCGCTCTCGGTGCCGCGCACGAACAGGACCGGCACATTGATCCCCTTCGCCGCCGCCGACACGCGGGCCACCGCCCGCTCCGGATCGAACGTCTTCGCGAATTGCGGGTCGACCGCCGGCTGCCCCGCAGCCCGGCAGGCCGCATCGAAATCCATGTCCGGCACAGCATCGATCAGCACGAGCCCGGCCGCCAGATGGTTGCCCTCCTCGCCGATGGCCGCCGTCGCCGCCCAGCCGCCCAGCGAAGCCGCCACGATCACCGGCCGCGACGCCATCTGCGCCAGCACGGCCCGCAGGTCCTCGACAAAGGCATCAAACTCATACCCCCCGCCCGCCTGCCGGTCGCTTTCGCCATGCCCGCGCAGGTCGATCCGGATCACATGCCGCCCGGCCTTCAGCAGGGCATCGGCAACATCGTCCCACACGGCCCGCGTCTGCGCGGCCCCATGGATCAGCAGCACGGCCGGGTCGTCCGCCGACCCGAAGGCATCCCCCTTCAGCGCCGCCCCGCCAAATCCCTTGAAGCTGACCGGCTGCATGCCGTCTCCTGTGACTCGTTCTCAGGCGCTACATATAGGCGCCCCGCCAGACGACAGCAAACCGCCCTTTCCCGCACAGGAGGATCACGGTTGCCGTCACCTCGATCACGGTCGCCGGCACGTCGATCACGGTAACACGCACCTGCCGCACGCCCGCTTGAACCCCCTCTGCCTCCCCCTTTTCAAGGGGGAGAACCCCATCAGCGGCCTGGGCGCGATGGGAAAGTCCTGCGTTCCTCCCCCTGCAAGGGGGAGGACAGGTGGGGGTCCGGCGGACTTTCCACTTGTCCAACACTCCGCTTCCCTGAACCTGCACCACCCACACACAAAACAATAAACTTATCCGACACCTCCGTATCCGGACGTATATTGATCCAATGTCCCTGCTCCATCCGCCCCCGAACCTGCCGCCGCATCTCATCCCGATCTGGCCCCTTATCTGGGTCCAGGCCATGATGCTGCGCGCCTATGTCCGCGCCACCTGGGGCAAGGGAACCGAGTACTACTGGGGAGTCACACCCCACGGCCGCGCCGTCATCGTGTCGATTGTCGGAAAAGCAGAGCAGACTGAAGTGCCGGTCTGGGTGAAGCCGCCCGCACACGCGAATGCGCGAATTGCGGCAGCGTTGAACGGCAGCCTGTTCACCCCCGCCCACGCCCGCAATCCGCTCATCGGCGCTCACCCCGGCGCACGCCGGGGTCCAGTGCGGCAAGCGCTGTGCGCGCAAAGGCTGGATCCCGGCTTCCGCCGGGATGAGCGCTTGTCTGTGAGCCTGCCCCTGCCGGACTCCTAGGCCGCATTCCGTTCCTGAAAACCCAACCCCACCCCACGGCGCCTTCACGGGCGTCGCAGGTGCTGGAGCTTACGGCAGCTGCTGAAGCTGCTGTTCGAGATCCGACGACAGCGACAGGAGCCGCGCCTCGGCGATCTGCAGCTGCGTCGCGGCCCGGTAGCGCGCAATCTGCGCGTCGCGGTACTCGTTCTCGGCATCGAGCGCATCGACCAGCGTGCGGATACCGGCGGCCTGTTCCTTCTGCGCGCCTTCGGCGGCGAGCTGCGCAGCCGTCTCGGCCCGCTCGGCCGCAGCCAGCGACAGGCGCCGGGCCTCGATATCGCCCCACAGGCCGACCACGGCCTCATGCAGCTGCAGTTCCGCCGCCCGCACATCCGCCGTCGCCGCGCTCCGCCCGGCAATCGCCTCGCGCTTCGAAGCATCGCGCAGGCCGCTGGTGAACAGCGGCACGTCCACGGTCACGAAGGCGCCGACATCGCTGATCGGGTCTTCGAAGAAGAAGTAGAGGTCCTCGCCCGTCGTCGCCCGCGCCTTGAGGGAGACTTTCGGGCCGAACTTGCCCTTGGCTTCCGTCACGCGGTGTCCGGCCGAAACTTCGGCGGCCCGCGCAGCGGCGAGGTCGGCATTCTTCGACATCACCCGCGACAGGGCCGATGGCAGGTCGCTACCGGAAATGGCGCCGAGTTCAGGCGTCTCGCTCGTCACGGCATGATCCACGCCGGTCAGGCGCGACAGCCGCGCCCAGGCACCGGAAAGCTGTGCCCGCGCCGCTTCGCGTTCGGCCTGCGCCGAAGCGAGCCGCGCTTCGGTGAGGGCGATGTCGGTCCGTGTCACCTGGCCCTGGTCGAACCGGGCCTGCGTCTCGTCGAGCCGGATCCGGAACGTGGCGACCCGCGCTTCGGCGACGTCGACCGTCCGTTCGGACAGCCAGGCCACGGCATAGGCTTCGAACGTGTCGAGAATGGTTCGTTCCCGGGTACCAAGAAGCTGGTAGCCGGCCGCATCGCGCTGGGCCCTGGCTGCATCGACGGAGGCGCCGAGCGCACCGGACTGGAACACGGTCCACTCAGCTTGCAGCCCTGCAGACCGGGGCACCTGCGAGAGGCGGTCGGCCGTATAGTCCGTCTCCAGAGCGCCAACTTGCGCCTGAAGCCCGGCCTGCGGCCCGCGCCCGGCCCGCGCCGCATCCAGCCCCGCCTTGCTGCGTTCCACATCGGCTTCCGCCCTTTCAATCGACGGGTCATGACCAAGCGCCTGCTGCACGGCATCGCGCAGCGAAATCGGCTGGGCCAGCGCAACCGGCGCGGCCAGCGCCAGCAGGCTGACGGAAAGGCGGCGGGCGAACTTCAGGCTCATTTGAACGCGTTACCCGGCTTCAGCCCGATAGCCTTGAAGATCATCGCTGCCGGGCAGAACCCGGTGAAGGCGGCCTGGAACATGTTGAGGCCCGCAAAAGCCGTCAGCAGGAACCAGTACGGGGAGACATAGTAGCCAAGCGCCAGGCTCAGCATCACGACAACGCCGGCAAAGGCGAAGACAGCACGATCGACATTCATCTTGAACATCCTTCTGGTTGGTTTCAGGCGCTCAGCCTGAAGGTTGACTGGATCCACCGGTTGAGGCCGTCGCCCGTCTGGGCCCCGGCCTGCTTGGCAATGAGTTCGCCCTTGTTCCAGGCGATCAGTGTGGGGATGCCGCGGATGCCGAGCCGGCCCGCCGCCTCCTGGTTCTGGTCCGAGTTGAGCTTGAAGAAGCGCACCTGGTCGGCGAAGCGGCCGGCGGCCTGCGCATAGGACGGCGCCATCATCCGGCACGGTCCGCACCAGGGCGCCCATACGTCCAGCACGAAGGCGCCGGTATCGCGCTCGATCAGGCGCTGCAGCATGTCGCCGCTGATATCGACGGGCTCATGCGTCGCCAGCGGTTCCCCGCACTTGCCGCACTTGCCGGCAGACAGCGCCTTGCCCGCCGCCACCCGGTTGGGCGTTCCGCAATGGGTGCAGATCGCAACGCTGCCAGTTACCGCCGTATCCGTCATGGCCCGCTCCTTCGCTCCGGCCTTATTTCAGCTTGTGGGTCTTCAGCAGGCTCAGCGCGGCGTTCTCGTAGAACGTCTCGGACCGGCCCGACTTGATCTTGCCGAGGAAATATTTCTCGAAACCGACTTTCGCCGTGTGCACCCAACCGCCGGAGACCGACCAGTTGACGTTGCGCGGCGGAATCTGCGGCTGCGCGATGAAGGCGACGCCGCCATCGCCGAAGTCGGCAATACAGATGGCGTTCCAGGTCGCCTCGTGGGTCGGCTCCTTGCCGCGCAGGATCTCGCCGAGGTTCTCGGCAATCGCGGTGACCATGGACTCGATCATGAAGCCCGTCTTCGGCACGCCCACCGGCACCGGCGTCTTGCCGACCGGCGGAATGGCGATGCAGACGCCGAGGCCGAAGATTTCCGGGTATTTCGGATTGCGCTGGTTCTTGTCCGTCAGGATGAAGCCGCGCGGGTTGGAGAGGCCCTCCACGTCGCGCACCGCCGGAACCCCGCGGAACGGCGGCAGCATCATCGAGTACTTCATCGGCAGTTCGTGGATCTGCTTGGTCGTGCCGTCCTCGTTGACCTCTTCCACGGTCATCTTGCCGGCTTCGACCTTCTGGACCTTGGCATTGCAGATCCACTTGATGTGGCGGTCGCGCATCTCGCTTTCGAGCAGGCCCTTGGTGTCGCCCACGCCGTCGAGGCCAAGATGGCCGACATAGGGTTCGGACGTCACAAAGGTCATCGGAACCTTGTCGCGGATCTTCCGCTTGCGCAGCTCCGTCTCGATGATCATGGCGGTTTCATAGGCCGGGCCATAGCAGGACGCGCCCTGTACGGCGCCGACGATCACCGGACCCGGATCTTTGCAGAACTCCTCGAACGCCTTGTAGCCAGCTTCGGCATGGTCGATGTGGCAGACGGACTGGGTAAAGCCGTTCGGACCAAGGCCCTGGATCTCGTCGAAGGCCAGTTCCGGGCCGGTCGCTATCACGAGGTAGTCATAGTCCACAAACGAGCCGTCCGACATGCGCACGCGCTTGTTCTCCGGCTCCACTTTCGCGGCCTTGCCCACGACCAGTTCCACCCGGCGGCGCTTCAGCGGCTTGTGCAGGTCGACGACAATGTCCTTGCGCTCCCGCCAGCCGACCAGAACCCACGGGTTCGACGGCACGAACTGGTAGAAGTCCGTCTCGTTGATGGCGACGACCTTGTCCTGCCGTCGGATCGTCTTCCGAATCTCGTAGGCAGCAATGATGCCGCCCAAACCTGCACCCAGTACGACGATCTTTGCCATGACGGACTCCCTTGGGACTTAATGTTTGTCTGCGTTATCTCTTATATTCGTGTTTTATAAAATGCGCATTATGTCGCATGGGCCGGACGCGCGGGCGCATGTATCTGAGACGAGAATAAATGCTGCGCCCCTGCGCGCACATAAGAGGAGTCCCTTATGGCCGATCCCCGCGACCTTTCCCCCGCAACCGTCTTTGAAGGCCTGAAGGCCGGGAGCATCCTGCTCGTGGACGTGCGGGAACCCAACGAATTCGCCTTCGAACGCATTCACGGCGCCCTCCTGCTGCCGCTGTCGACCTTCGAGCCGAAAGCCATCCCGACCCATCCGGGCCGCCAGATTGTGTTCCAGTGCGGATCCGGCAAACGCTCGCGCGCCGCGCTCGACGCGTTCATGGCCGCCACCGGTGCCGACGCCGCCCACATGGCGGGCGGCATCATGGGCTGGAAAGCTGCCGGCCTGCCCTGCGTCCAGATCAATCCCGCAACCGGCAAGGTGGAAGACCATGGCCGCTACTAAGTCTCTCCTGACCGCCGCGCTCCTCGCGGCCCTGTCGCTGCCTGCCGCCGCGCAGGACCTGACCGTCGAGGAATCGGTGGTCGTCGACTACCGCCCCGCCGTCGCCCGGATCGAAGCGGCCGACTCCGCCACGGCCCGCTCGCGGCTGCAGGGCGTCGTCACGCGCCTCAGCATCGACGAAGGCGATGTGGTGAATGCCGGAGCGGTCGTCGCTATCGTCAC
>ERZ795053.6920-NODE-6920-length-11087-cov-9.866026_pt1 | contig 11087 bp, 4 predicted proteins | sample MGYA00375137_ERZ795053 | MGnify/ENA primary metagenome ERZ795053 (study PRJEB30182, sample SAMN05720284) | activated sludge metagenome | isolation source: Anaerobic digester | place: Hong Kong | collected 2014-12-17 ... | reverse complement strand
GCGTTCGGCGAATTCGTCTTTGCTCCAGTAGGTGAGGATGAGGGATTCGGCTTCGCCTTCGGGGGCTTGCTCGATGTAGACGATGGTACCGGTAACGGCCGTTACCGCTCCCGTCGGCAGCAAATTCCGGCCTAACAAGGCATTGATGAGGGTGCTTTTACCCACCCCGGTGCCGCCAAAAAAGACCAGCGTGTACGTCCGCTGGGCCAAGATTTTTTGCGCTTCATCAATGCTGAACTGTGCCTGCGGCACAGCGCGAATCAAATAGTCGCGTGTGCCGTCGATGGTGCGCTGCAAATCAACCCAGGTATCGACCTGGGCCGGACTGACGTGGGGCAGCGTCGCTAGAGACGCGCGTAACTCTTCATATTTATCGGTTTTCTTTGCACTCATGGTCTATTCCTTTTTGTAAGAGACTGGGGATTGGAGATTGGCAGGAATTTATCATCTCTCGTCCACCTCGGCTCATTTGTGATGCGTTTTCTCCTGACGCCATGCAATCATTGTACAATACATACCCATATACGTGACCTTCAGGAAAAGGTTGCGCCGGGAGCCTAAATGGCCCGAACGGCCGTTTCCCCCATTTCAGCCCACTCTACCCGCCCACCTGTTAGCTTGATAGTACATAAGTGCAGCTTGATCTGGCGTGCCGGTTGTGTTATCCTCTAGCCCGTGACGCACTGCGTCAAAAAAAATTGCGGCAAGCAAACGTCATCTTGCCTTATTGACAAAAAAATCCAGGACAATCCTGGTCCAGAATCACTTCTGGTCATTAAGATAACCACACGCTGGGCGCCCATTTTCGGCGGCTCCGGCATAGCAGGTTGAAGTAATGGAAAAACAAGAAATGCTGGTTGTATTCAAAGCAAAAGATGGTCAGGAAATTGGCGTCCGCCGGCTGCGGTTCGACGACGCCGTCTACCTGGTAGACATCTTCGAGCACATGAGCTCAGACAGCCGCTACCGCCGCTTCCACCAGATGACTGACAATCTGCGCCCGGCGCGCATCTGGCGCGAAGCGGAAAACATCGCCCATCTGGACGAGACCCGGCAGGGTGGTTTGTTGGCTTTTGCCGACCTGCCCGGACGGCCGAATGCGCCAGTTGCGGCAGCGCGTTATGTGTGTTTGGGCGATGGGCGGGCGGAAACGGCCGTTTCCGTCCGTGATGATATGCAAGGAATAGGGATCGGCACAGAACTGCTGCTTCTCCTTACCGAAGAAGCGCGGACACAAGGCATTCAAAAACTGGTGGCCGACATCATGAACAACAACCGGGCTATCCTCGGCGTGCTGCGCAAGCTGCCGTACGTGGTCACCCGCGTGCCGGAAGGTCTCTATTCCACCCTGGAAATCGACCTCACCCGGCTCAAAGATGAAGCGGAAAGGCAGGCAACGGCCGTTTCCCACCCTTAACCCCCAAAACATCCATGTGGGATTGGAGATTGAGAACCAGAGATCACACCCAGCGCCTTCGCCAGTCTCCATTCTCCAGTCTCTAATCCCCCCTCCCCTTACTCCTTCACCAGCGTCCCCTGCCGCATATAATCTTCTGGCTTAATCGAAATCACCTGGCTGGCGCTGTCCGTGCCCATGCTGATGCCGTAGATCGTTTGCGCGGCCTGCACCGTGCCGCGATTGTGGGTTATCACGATAAACTGGCTCTTCAAGCTCAATTCCCGCAGCAAATCCCGGAAGCGGTTGATGTTGGCTTCGTCCAGGGCGGCGTCTACCTCGTCCATCACGCAAAACGGTGTGGGCGAGACTTTGAGCAGGGAGAAAATGAGCGCCGCGGCCGTCAGCGAGCGCTCACCGCCGGAGAGCAGGCCCAATCCCTGCTCGCGCCGGTTCGGCAGCCGGGCGATGATGTCCACACCGCTGATGGTCAGGTCGTCGGGGTCGGTCAGAATCAACCGGGCCGCGCCGCCGCCAAACAACTGGGTGAAGGTGTCGCCGAACACTGCGTTCACCTTGTCCACTGTCTCGGCAAAAGCCCGCGAGGTTAAATCATCCAATTCCTCAATCACTCGCCGCAGTTGGGCATCGGTCTGGGTGAGATCTTCCACCTGCTGCGTCAAAAATTCAAACCGCTCGCTGACTGATTCGTATTCCGTCGGGGCGTCGGGGTTGATGGCGCCCATGCGCTGCATTTGCGCCCGGTAGTTTTGGATGCTCTCGGCGATGTCGCCGGGCAGTTCGTCCACCACCGGCAGCTGCTCCACCACCTCGTCGATGGGCAGCGGCGTGGGGCCGGTCTGGTCCTCGTCGTAACTCAGGGCCACCAGGCCGATGTCGGCTTTGATGCGCTCTTGCAGCCCTTCGATGGCGTTTTGCTGCTGGCTGAGGGCGATGCGCGCCTGGGTGTACTGGGTTTCTTTGTCGTGGGCCTGTTTTTGGATCACGGCCGTTTCCTCTTCCAGGGCCATCATCTCTTTACGGCCGTCGGCCAGCCTGCCTTGCAGCGGCTCCAAAGCCGCGTCCAGATCCGCCAACTGCTTTTGCAGCGCCAGCAGCGCCTGCTCTTCGTCGCTGAGGACGCTTTGCGCCTGCTGCCGCCGCAGCGACGCCTGGCGTTCCTGCAGCCGCGCCAACTGGCGCTCCACCTGGTTCAGCGTGGCGCGGCGGCTGTCCACCACCGCCTGCCGGCCGGCCAGGATGGTGCTGGCGGCGTTCATCTGCTGCTGGATGGCTTGCCGCTGCTGCTGCGCCTCGGCAATGGGCAGCGCGTCCAGCCGGGCGCGGGCGGTGTCCACGGACTGTTCCAGGGTAACGGCCGTTTCCCGCGCCGTCGTCATTTCCTGCTGCATCGTCACGATACGCGCCTGCAACCGCTCTGTCTCCTGCTGCCGGGCCGCCTGCTGCCGCTGCCAAAACGTCTGCTGCTGCTTCACCCGGTCCTGATCGCGCTGCGCCTGAGCCAGCCGTTGGGCTGCCTCATTTTGCAGCCGGGCCAGGCGGCGTTCCTCGTTTTGCAGCCGGTCCACTTCCGCCTGTTTGTCATCGATGGCTGCCTGGGCGGCATTCAGGTCGCCTTCTAGCCGTTCCAGTTCGGCGCGCAGCTTGTCGCTGTCGGCGCGGGCGGCGCGCCATTCCGCCTCGCGGGCCAGCAGGCTGTTCTGGCTGTCCGCCCCGCCGGTTTCCACCAGACCACCCGCGTGGGCGATAAACCCTTCGGGAGTGACGGCCAGCGCGCCCGACGGCAGCGCCAGGGCCAGCCGGTAAGCCGACTGGCTGTCTTTAACCAGCAAAATGGCGCCCAGCAGCAAATCAATTACCGGTTTGACGACCGGATTGCCGGTAACAAGCTGGTTGGCCCAGCCGATGACGGCCGTTTCGCCTTTCAGGTCGGGTTGGAGCGGCGCTTGCAGGTGGTCCAGGGCCACGGCCGTTAACGCCTGCCGCTCATTGCCCTGGAGCAGCTGCCACAAATTGGCGCTGTCGGGCAGCACCAGAGCCGCCAGACGATGCGAAAGAGCGGCGGCTACGGCCGTTTCATACGCCGCCGGAATCGTCACCAGGGAAGCCAGTTGGCCCAACGTGCGCGCTTCGCCGTTTAGTTTCGTCTCTTTGCGGCGCATCTGGTCCAGCATGTCGGCGCGCGCCTCCAGGCGGGCCAGATTGTTGCGCTGCTTGTTCACTTGCTGCTGCTGCTCGTGGGCGGCGGCGCGTAATTTTTTCAATTCGCCAATGAGCGCCTGCCGCTCATCCAGGGCGGCGCTGCGGTTCTGGCCCAATTCGTCGGCGCGGCTCTCGGCGGAAGCGAGAACGGCCGTAAGCTGCTGAAAACGCGCTTCCAGAGCGACGGCTTCGTCGTCGGTGGCGGCGGCGGTGACGGCCGTTTGCTCGCGCAGCCGCTCTTGCAGCTGGCTGAGCTGGCCTTCGGCCTGGGCCAGGCGGGTCTGGGTCGCCCGCTGCTCTTGCTCGGCCTGGTTCAGCTGCTTTTGCCAGTGATTGATCTCCGCCTGCTGCTGCTGGAAACTGGCATTGAATTGGCGCAGTTCTGCCTGGCTGGCTTGCAGACTGGCCTGCGCCGCTTCCAGTTCGGCCGTGGCCGCGGCCAGTTCGTCCTGGGCGTGCTGCTGCTGAGCCATCACTTCCGGCAGTTCCTGGTCGATGTCGGCCAACTGCCGCTGGAGCGATTGCTGCCGTTCTTGCAGAATAGCCACCTGGCGGCGGGCCTTTTCAAGCTGGTCTCGGAGGTCGTCGCGCTGGCTGCGGGTGACGGCCGTTTGCTCTTGCAGTTGGTTGATGCGGCGGCGCAGCGCGTCCATTTTGTCTTGTTGGGCCAGCAAATCGGCGCGGGTAGCCTGCCACACCTGTTCGGCGGCAACGGCCGTTTCCCGCGCCCGGCGCATTTCCTGCTTGTTTTGTTCCCACTTATACCCGTACCAGATGCGCAGCAGGTGATGCAGGTCGGCGGCGACCTGCTCATAGTTGCGGGCGCGCACCGCCTGCCGCTTGAGCGAATTCATGCGCGGCCCAATTTCGGCCAGGATGTCGTGAATGCGCTCCAGGTTGTGCTGCGTTTCGGTCAGGCGGCGCAGAGTTTCGGCGCGGCGCGATTTGTAATGGTTAATGCCTGCCGCCTCTTCAAACAGGGCGCGGCGTTCTTCGGCGCGCAGCGAGAGCGCCTGATCCACCAGCCCCTGGCCGATAATGGTGTACGTCCGTTCGGCCAGACCGCTGGTCGCCAGCAGGTCGGTGATGTCTTTCAGGCGGACTTTTTGGCCGTTGAGGGTGTATTCGTTTTCCCCGGAGCGGTAGGCGCGACGGCCGATTTCCACTTCGGTGTAATCGATGGGCAGCCAGCCGTCGGCATTATCCAACGTAAGGACCGCCTGGGCCAGACCGGCGCGCGGCCGGCTCTGGCTGCCGGCAAAGATCATGTCGATGGTGCGTTTGCCGCGCAGGGTGCTGTAGCTCTGCTCGCCCAACACCCAGCGCAGAGCGTCGGCGACGTTGCTTTTGCCACTGCCGTTCGGCCCAACAATCGCGGTGATCCCTTCATCGAAAACAAATTCGGTTTTACTGGCAAAGGTTTTGTAACCTTGCAAGACGATTTTTTTAAGTCGCATAGTTTTGACCAGGTGACCAAGTGACCAGGCGACAAGGCGCTAGCCTGACAGGTTCACCCTGCCACCTTGTCATCCAGTCAGCTTGTCATGAATATGTGCGGCGCGCAGTATAGTGAGAAGTTAGCCAGCGGGCAAGTCGGAAAAATCGCTTTTCACCCCTTCCCATTATATAATCCGGTACGTTGTTTGCCCCAGCTTTTTATAGCCTTGCCTGACAATCTTGCGGGTTCCGGCACAGATTTTTTGGATACGCTGTGATCGATCATCAACTTCTCGAAGATGCCATCGTGACAATTCGCACCCATCGTAGCCTGTTGGGCGATGAGGTGGTGGAAACGGCCGTTACCGCTCTCCAGGAAAAATTGCAGGCAATGGCATCTCCCCCAACCAAAGGCGAGGCGTACCAGACGGCCGTCATCTTGCAGGCTGATTTGTCGGGCTTCACGGCCATGTCGGCCGAGATGGACGCGGAGCAGGTGCGCGACATGGTCAACGCCTTGTGGGAAAGACTGGACAACGTCGTGCGCGCCTGGGGCGGCCAGATCGACAAGCATACGGGCGATGGGTTGATCGCCTTGTTTGGCGTGCCGGTTGCCCGGGAAGATGACGCGGAGCGCGCCTTGCTGGCCGCGTTGGACATGCAAATGGAACTGGCGCTGTTTAACGAGGCCGCCCGGCGGCGGACAGATACCGGGCCGCTGGAACGGCGCAAGGCTACCGGCGAGCTGCATATGCGCCTGGGTATTCACGCCGGGCCGGTGGTGTTGGTGCGCATGGGAGGCAGTCGGGGAGCAACGGCCGTTGGCGAAACCATCGCCCTCGTCGAGCACCTGGAGCGGGCGGCGCCGGTGGGCGGCATCCTCATTTCCCACGAAATTTACCGCCACGTCTACGGCCAGTTCGAAGTCGCCCCCAGGGAATCGCTAATTGTGCCCGGCCACCAGGAGCCGCTGGAAGTGTACGCCGTCCAGCGCCAGAAGTCGCGGGCATTCCACCGGAAGCGGCCCGGGCCACAAAGCTTTAAAACCCGCTTTGTGGGCCGTACGGCCGAATTAGAACGACTGCAATTTGCCCTGCAAGAGACGATGAACAACAGCGTTATGCAGGTGGTGACCCTCGTCGGGGAGGCGGGGGCGGGTAAATCGCGCCTGTTTGACGAATTTGAGCAGCTGCTGGAGCTGCAGCCGGTGCAGGGCTGCATCTTGCGTTCCCAGGCGAACCCGACGATGGCGGCAGCGCCTTATGCTCTGATGCGCCACTTGTTTGGCCAGCTTTTTGAGATTCATCTGCGCAGCAGCACGGCCGTTGGCCGGGAAAAGTTCGTGCGTGGCGTCGAAAGCATCATGCAGGCGCACCAGATTAGCGCCCGGGAGCAGGCCCACGTTATGGGCCATTTCCTCGGCTTCGGTTTTGCCGACAGCCCCTATGTGCAAGACCTGGTTTCCAGCCCGGATCGCCTGCGCCAGTATGCCCACAATGACCTGACCCGCTTTTTCACCGATCTGGTCAACGGCTGTCCGCCGGTGGTCTGGTTGGTAGAAGATGCGCAGTGGGCCGATGCGGCGTCGCTAGACCTGATTGAGTTTTTGCTGGACCGCTGCGCCAATTTACCGCTGCTGGTCGTTTGCCTGGCCCGGCCGGAACTGCTGGCGGAACGGCCGTCCTGGCAATCCGCCGATCCCTTTACCCCCATTACGACCTTCCCGCTGCCGCCGCTGACGCCTATCAACACCCGCCACCTGGTAGCCCAACTCCTGGAAAACGTGCCCAACCTGCCCCTCAAACTGATGGACCTGATGGTCTACGGCGCAGGCGGCAACCCGCTGCGGGCCGAACAGTTGACCCGGCTGCTCTTCGATACGGAGATCATCGCCTGGCAGAGTGAGCATTGGCAGGTAAATCTGAGCAAGCTGGCCGATTTCCCTGTGCCGGAAACCCTGGCGGCTTTATTCGAAGCCCGCGCAGCCAGCCTGCCCGCGGTGGAAGGGCTGGTGCTGCAATTGGCGACTCTTTTTGGCCCCCAATTTTGGGACGGCGGCGTCCGGCAGTTGGCCGGCGAGGAAAACGCGTTAAGCCCGGCTGAGGTGACAGCAGCCCTGAACAGCCTGGAACAAAAAGACCTGATCGTGCGGCGGCGCACGTCGGCCCTGGCCGGCGTTCTGGAATACAGGTTTATCCACGACGTCTTGCGCCAGGTCGTGTACGCTCAAACGCCGCCAATCATGCGCCAGCAGCAGCAACCGGAGGCGATTGCCTGGCTCACCGGCAAGGTCTCCAGCTTCCGGCTGCCTTTTTTCCATGAGCTGCTGGCCTATTTGCAGGCAATGACGGCCGTCGGCAAACCGGGTGGTGAGCAAGCAGATGCGTGATCTGAATCATCAGGCGGAATTGCAGCACGCGATTGACGTGTTGGAAGCGCAGCGCGCCATTTTGGGCGACCGGGTCGTGGATGTGACGACGACGGCGCTGCAAGAGAAGTTACAGGCGCTGACGGCCGACACGGCCGTTTTGCCGCCCCCGCCCCCCCGCTCCACCCAACGCAAACAACTCACCATCCTCTTCGCCAACGTCGTTGGCTTTTCCGGCGTGGCCGAAACCGTGCCCGACACCAGCATGCTCAACGTGATCAATCTGCTCTGGCGGCGGCTGGATGAGGCCATTACCTCCCACGGCGGCATGGTCGATAAACACATCGGCGACGCGGTCATGGGGCTGTTTGGCGTGCCCGTCGCCGGCGAAGACGACCCCGAAAATGCCATTCGGGCCGCGCTGGCCATGCGCGCCGCCCTCAGCGATTTCATCAGCGAACTGCAAGACCAGCTGACACCCGACCGGCCGCCTGCCGGCAGCCAGGCGCAGGGGCCAACAATTGCCAATCTGCGCCTGCGCATCGGCATCAATACCGGACCGGTGCTGCTGGGTGAAGTGGGCACCAGCGAGGAATACACAGTCATCGGCGATCCGGTGAACGTGGCCAGCCGGCTGGAGCGCCTTGCGCCGCTGGGCGGCATCCTCATTTCCCACGAAACCTACCAGTTGGTGCGCGGCGTTTTTGATTTTGAGCCGCTGGGACCGGTGCAAATTAAAGGCAAACGTGATCCCATCCCGGTTTACCTGGCCTTGGGCGCCAAGCCGCGCCGGTTTTACCGCAAAGGCCGCGGCGTGGAGGGGGTAGAAACCCGCATGGTGGGCCGCGACACGGAGCTGCACGCCTTGCAGCGCGCGTTGGATCGGGTGATTAAAAATCAGGTGGGCCAGATCATTACCATTGCCGGAGATGCTGGGGTGGGCAAATCACGGCTTATTTACGAGTTTACGCAGTGGGTGCAAACGCAGGGAACGGCCGTTTTCATTCTGAAAGGGCGCATGGACCAAAGCATGAAACAACTGCCCTACGCCCTGCTGCGCGACCTGTTTGTGACCACCTTCGGCCTGCAAGATTCCGATCCGGCCCCTACCGTGGTGGAAAAGCTGCAACAAAGCCTGGGCGATTTACTCACCGAGCACAACGCCGCCGAATGGCAGCGCCGCATCCGCTCCGTGGCCCAGCTCTTAGGTCTGAACTCCGACGACGAATTCCCCTCGCCGCTGGCCCCAACCGAAATCATCCAGGTGCGTGAACGCGCCTTTGAAGATGTGTCTGTCTTCCTGCGGGCGATGATGAGCCATCACCGGGCAACATTACTTGTGCTGGAAGACGTGCATTGGGCCGACGATGGCTCGTTGGAATTGTTGGACCACGTGGTGCGGTTGTGTACACAGGTGCCTTTGCTGGTCCTGGCGATCACCCGGCCGTCTTTGTTCGATAAACACGCCAAGTGGGGGGTAACGGCCGTTGCCCCCGACACCACCCGCCCGCTCGAAGCGCCACAAATGACGATGTCCCTGCGCGCCCTCAGCCGGGCTGAAAGCCGCCAACTGGTCGAAGACATCCTGCGCCACCTACCCGAAATCCCGCCCGACCTGAGCAACCTGATCGTAGACCGGGCAGAAGGCAACCCGTTTTACGTCGAAGAGCTGATCAAAGTGCTCATCGAAGACGGCATTATCATCCCCACCGAAACAGTCTGGCGCGTGCAAGTCAAGCACCTCACCAACGTGCGTGTGCCGCTGACCCTGACCGGCGTGCTGCAAGCGCGCCTGGATCGCCTATCGTCTCTGGAGCGGGTGACCTTACAACGGGCGGCAGTCATCGGGCGAGTGTTTTGGGATTCGGCCGTCATCCTGATGAACGCCCTGGCCGACGACAACGTCATCCGCGAGCCGGAAACGGCCGTGGCCCTGCAGGCGCTCGAAAAACGCGAATTGGTCTTTCACCGCGATGCATCTGTTTTCGCCAATACCCAGGCATTTCTCTTCAAACATGAAATGCTGCGCGAAGTCGCCTACGAAAGCGTGCTGCTGCGCACGCGACCAACCTACCACAAACAAGTCGCCAGTTGGTTGGCCGAGCAAAGCGGCGAACGCCTGGCCGAATACGCCAGCCTCATCGCCGACCATTTCGAACTGGCCGACGAGCCCATCTCCGCCGCCGAAATGCACGAAATGGCCGCCCTGCGCGCCGAGGAACTGGCCAACCCGGCCCTGGCGCTGCGCCATTACCGGCGCGTACTGGCCCTGCTAGCCGACACCCCGGTGCATGCCGCCTGGCAAGTCAGCGTGCAAGAGCGCGTCGCCCGCTTGCTGAAGCTACAAGCCCAACTGGTAGAAGCCGCCGCCATGTTCCGCACCATGCGCCAGACGGCCGAAAACGACGGCGATCTGGCGGCACAGGCGCGGGCGCTGAACGGCTTGTCGGACATCATGGCGGAGCAAACGCAGTATGCCAATTTGCTGGAAACGGCTACCCGCGCCGAGAAAGTCGCCTGGCTGGTGAGTGATGAAATCCAACTGGCGCAGGCGCTCCGCCACAAGAGCGAAGCTTACCGCCGGCTGGGAGATGCCGCGCTGGCCCTGGCCTCGGCCCGCCAGGCGCTGGCTTTTAGCGAACGTCTGGAGGAGACAACGGCCGTTATCCACAGCCTCCAACTCCTCTGCCAGCTCTACATCGACTGGGGCCGTCAATCCCACGCCGCCCATTTTCTGGAACGGCTGCAAACCGTGGCCGACCAGATTCACGAAACCCGCGAAAACGCGCTCGCTGCTATTTTGGCCTTCCGCACCCTGGGAGAATTGCAGACCCAACTGGGCCAATACGCCACCGCCGAAAATAATCTTTTGCTTGCTCTGCGTCGCGCCCGGCAGGCAGAACGCCAGATAGAAATCAGCCAGATCTTGCACGGGCTGGGCAAACTGATGTACTTGCGCGGCAATCCGCGCGCCGCCGTGCCGATGTATCGAGAAGCCATCACCATCGCCAGCGCCATCGGCGACCGCCATGGCGAAATGGTTTTTCGCACGTATTTGGGCGGCGCGCTGGTGGGCGCGGGGCAGTTTGTGACGGCCGAGCGGCTGCTGCGGCGCATCATGCAATACGCGGAGAGCAAAGAGACCATGGGCAGTTGGCGAGAATTAGGCCCGGCTTACCTGTTTCTGGCCGAAGCGGAATTGGCGCAGGGCAAAACGGCCGCAGCCCAGCACGCCATTCTCAAAGCGCAAGCCATCGCCTTGCACATGGCCGACGACACCCTGCGCGGCGTCACCTGGTACATCCTCGGGCGGATAGCCGCCCAACTGTCAGCCGATGCGCTGCCCCTGATGCTGGGGGAACGGCCGTATCGGGCCTCCGATTGTTTCCAGGAGAGCCTGCGCCTGCTGCGGCGCGCCGGCGGCAACAGCACCGCCACCTACCGCGAGCAAATCCGCACCCTGCAAGCCTGGGCCGAGTCCGAAGCCGCCCAGGGCAATACCACGCGCAGCGACATCTTACGCCAGGAAGCGGCCGCTTTAGCGGAAGAGGTGGGTGAAGAGGTGAAGGGGTGAACGGGTGATGGGGTGACCGGGTGACAAGGTGATGGGGTGCATGTGGGTATTATAAACGGCCGTTGCTGGATGTTAAAGAGGGGTTGTGG
>ERZ795053.6919-NODE-6919-length-11088-cov-4.749207_pt1 | contig 11088 bp, 9 predicted proteins | sample MGYA00375137_ERZ795053 | MGnify/ENA primary metagenome ERZ795053 (study PRJEB30182, sample SAMN05720284) | activated sludge metagenome | isolation source: Anaerobic digester | place: Hong Kong | collected 2014-12-17 ... | reverse complement strand
CTGGGCCTTGAGGTCGGCCAGTTCGTCGGCGCGGGCAACGCCGGCAGTCACGGCCAGAGCCGCACCACCGAGAAGCGCCATCTTAATCATCTTCATTTTGTTCTCCCAAGTCTTCGGAGTTTGAGTAGCCCCCCCATCCCCTGCAAACGGTGCTGGAAGGCAATGCACGAGTCGATCGAGCACGGTGCCTTTGTCGCCTCAAACCCGTTCGCCGTCAACGCAAGAGAAGCGCTTCTGGCCAGAATTTGGCCGCATGTGTCGGAATTGCCACAGTTTGCAGCGGGCCTGAGGCGACGGAGAATTATCAAGCGATTACAGCAAATTAAGGAATGGTTAACGAATGCGCCGGGAGTGTGGCGGATGACCGTGGGGCGGCAGTCCCCACCGTCTTGCCACACTCGCGGCGCCCAAGGGGCAAAGACATCGGCGACCCTTGGAATCGGACCGGACGGACGGCAGCCGAGGCCTCGACACGCCGCGAATCTTGGCGGATAAGACGGCAAATCCGGGATTTCAGGGGATTCTCTTATGTCTTTTCGTCCGTCCAGGTGGATCGTGTTCGCTCCGATCGCTGTCTTGCCGTTTCTCGCGGGGCTGTTCATCCAGGCGAAATCCCTGCAGTCCGGCCTTCAAGCCAGTGTGGAAACGCGGCTAGCCGAGGCCGGTGCCGATTGGGCCAAAGTCTCAGTGGAGGGCCGCGACGTGGTTCTCACCGGCGATTCGCCTTTTCAGGCTTATCTGGACAAGGCCCTCGATACCGTGTTGGGCACCTATGGTGTCCGCCGGGTCGACTCCAAGGCCCGCGTGGTCGAACCGCCCGCCCTTCCACAGCCCGCCGTCGATTCGCTCCTGACCCGCGAACCGGCTCCAGCCATCCATGGCACCTGGGGCGCGAGCCTTTCCAACAGCCTCAAAATCACCGTGGGCGAGTCACCTTATACTTTGGGAACTTCGCCCGAACTCACGGCAGATGGCGATGCCTGGACACTGAAGCTGGCTTCGCCTTTGGCCGACGGCGAGTATGACGTCTCCGCCGAAGCGGGCGACAAGTATAGCCGGACTGCCGTCAGCGCCGCGCCGGGCAAACTGACCATCGATACAATGGCCCCGTCGGCGCCGACGGTCGAGCCGGTGACCGTCGCGGAACAGCCGTTTGCGGTGTCGGGAACCTGGGCCGAGGGTGATGCGGTGTCACTTGTGGTCAAGCTGGGCGACAGGTTGTGGACACTGGGCAAGGATGCCGCGTTGTCCTCTGACGGACAGGGCAAGTGGTCGCTGACGTCTGACATCGACCTGGCGCCGGGCCACTATGATCTGACGGTGGAAACCGCGGACAAGGCGGGCAATGTCGCGAAGATCGTGAGTGCAGGGGCGGTCACTGTTCCGCAGCCGCCGGAGCTTGTTCCGCCCACGGTCGAATCATTGCTGAGTGCTTCGGCAACGCCGGAAATCAGCGGCACCTGGCCGTCGGATGTCGCCAACGCCCTGAAAGTGACAGTTGGCGATACGCCCTATGTACTGAACCAATCCCCAGAACTGACCACGAGCGGCAAGGATTGGCATCTCAAGCTGTCCTCCCCGCTGCCCGATCGTGATTATCCCATAACCGTCGAAGCTGGCGACCGCTTTGGCCGCACGGCGATGCTGGCAGAGCCCGGCAAATTGACGATCGACACGACGGCCCCGGCTGCGCCAACCGTCCAGCCGGTGACGGTCACGGCACAGCCCTTCACGGTGTCGGGAACCTGGGCCGAAGGCGATGCGGTGTCACTGGCGGTGAAGCTGGGCGACAAGCTGTGGACACTCGGCAAGGATGCCGCGTTGTCCTCTGGCAGAAAGGGCACGTGGTCGCTGACGCCCGACATCGAACTGGCACCCGGCAGCTATGATCTCACGGCGGAGACCGCCGACAAGGCGGGCAACATCTCAAAAGCCGTGACTGCGGGCGCCGTCAGAATTGCCGAACTTTCGCCGCCGCCGCCAGTCATGAGTGCGCCGACCGTCGTGGCTTCGGTGGAGACCGTCGCGCGGCCCGTCGTGCATGGTACCTGGTCGGAGATGGCCGCGGCATCGCTCGAGGTTTCGGCGGGCGGGCAAACGGCTGTGTTGGGGCAGGGCGAGGCGTTGACGTCCGATGGAATCGGCAACTGGACATTCACGCTACCGTCGCCACTTGCAGACGGCATCTATGATGTCGAGGTCAAGTCCACCGGCGCAGACGGCAAGGTGCTGGCAGACACGACCCACGACGAACTCACGGTTGATGCCAGCGGCCCGGCGGCTCCGGCCGTCGATCTCTATTCGGGCATCGGCAGTCCTCACCAGATCACGGGCACCTGGGACTGGCAAAATGCGACAAGCCTGAAGGTCGGTCTTCCGTCCGCCGGTATCCAGGAGACATTGGGGCAGGGCAAACTGTCGTCGGCAGCTGGCAAATGGACCTTGACGCTGTCGTCTGACCTCCCCCCTGGAAGCTACGACGTGGTCGCGGAAGCGGCCGATTCGCGGGGCCGGGTGGCGAAAGACCAGACGCGTTCAGAAATTCTCGTCAAGGAACCGCCACCGCCGCCACCGCAGATGACGGCGCCCACGGTCGCAGCATATCGGGGCATCGGGGTACCCGCAGCGATCCTCGGAACCTGGGATGAAAAGGTTGCCAAGCATCTGAGGGTGACCATTGGCGCGGCCAACATTGCCGCAACGCTCGGCCAGGATGATGCGCTGACCTCCGATGGAGCTGGAAACTGGACATTGCAGCTGCCGGAGGACCTGAAGCCTGGCACTTATGATGTCGTCGTGGAAACCCAGGACGTAGCAGGAAAAGTCATCCGCGACGGCACGGCGGGAGAACTCGACATCCTCCCTCTGCCGCCCCCGCCGCCCGCCATGGAACCACCGACGGTCACGGCCTATAGCGGCCAGAACGTGCCTGAAACCATAGGCGGGACGTGGCACGAGGGCGTCGCAACAAAGCTCAAGGTTACTGTCGAAGGCCCGAGCATCAAGATTGCGGCAACGCTGGGCACTGACCCGGCGCTGTCCACGGATGGGTCGGGGCACTGGCGCTTGAAGTTGCCAGCCGCGCTCGAGCCCGGCGTCTATGAGGTTACGGTTGAAACTGCGGACAGCCGGGGCAAGACACTGCGCGACGACACTGCGGGCGAACTCGAAATCAAAGCGCCACCCCCGCCTCCACCGCCGCCGCCACCGCCACCGCCGGAAATGGCCCTGCCGACCGTGCAATCGTACAGCGGCGAGGGCGTGCCCTCGGCCGTCCTCGGCACATGGGACGAAAAGGTCGCAAAGAAGCTCAAGGTATCGATTGAAGCTGCTGGAATCGCAGCGGCTTTGGGCAGCGATCCCTCGCTCTCGTCGGATGGTTCCGGGCATTGGCTTTTGAAACTGCCGGAGACGCTCCAGCCCGGCGTCTACGATGTCGTCGTCGAGACGACCGATGCCCAGGGCAAGACGGTGCGCGATGCCACCACTGGCGAGTTGGAAATCAAGGCGCCACCTCCGCCACCACCCCCACCGCCACCGGAAATGGCGCTGCCGACCGTGCAGCCCTACAGCGGGGAAGGCGTGCCCTCGGCGATCCTCGGCACATGGGACGAGAAGGTCGCAAAGACCCTCAAGGTCACCATCGAAGCCGCTGGAATCACGGCGATGTTGGGCAGCGATTCCGCACTCTCGTCGGATGGTTCCGGGCATTGGCTCCTGAAATTGCCGGAGACACTCAAACCCGGCGTCTACGATGTCGTCGCCGAAACCACCGATGCCCAGGGCAAGACGGTGCGCGATGCCACGAGCGGCGAACTCGAGATCAAGGCGCCACCGCCTCCGCCGCCACCGCCACCTCCGCCGCCGGAAATGGCGTTTCCGACCGTGCAGTCCTACAGTGGCGAAGGCTCGCCGGCCGCGATCACCGGCACGTGGGACGACAAGATTGCAAAGAGCCTCAGGGTCTCCATTGCCGGCACGGGTGTCGCAGCCATCCTCGGCCAGGATGCGGCGCTCACCACCCAGGCCGGCACGTGGTCGCTGCGGCTGTCGCAGCCGCTGGACCCCGGCGTCTACGACGTCGTCGCCGAAACCGCCGATGGCCAGGGCAAGGTCGTGCGTGATGCGACAACCAGGGAGCTCGAGATCAAGGCCCCGCCGCCGCCACCGCCTCCACCGTATGATTGCGAGGGTGAATTTGCCAAGCTCGAGGCGACCCATGCCATTCATTTCGCCTTCGACCGCTGGGACCTGCCAGAGACCAGCCGTGATCTGGTGAAGCGCGTGGCCGAATTCCTCAACGACGAGCGTTGCAGTGACCGGCGTCTCATCGTCAAGGGCCATGCCGATTACTTTGGCGGCAGGCTCTACAACAGGGCCCTCAGCATCCGCCGGGCGCAGGCCGTCATCGATGCGCTGGCCGGCGAAGGCTTGTCACCGTCGCGGACGACCATCAGGGCCTATGGCGAAAGCGATCCCGAGGATCCGGAGCGCACCGCCGATGCGCGGGCGAAGAACCGCCGCGTCGTCCTCTCCATCACCAGGGAAGGAGTAGCCCAGTGACCGACTTCTTCAATTTTCACGACACGTTCTACGTGGTTCAGCACCACTGGTTCTGGCTGCTCATGGCTTTGGCACTCGGCATTTGGGTCGGCTGGCGGGAGTCGGGCAACCGCCGTGCTGAGGAGGGCCGCGAATGACCCACTACATCATTGAATTTGCCCTGTGGACGCTGCTGGCCTTCTTCATCGGCTGCCTGATCGGCTGGCTGCTGCGGAGCATTTTCGGCAGCGCAGAGGCTGAGGCGCCGCACCCCGGCACCCTCGCTGAGTCGGAACCAGATCCTGTTCAGCCGGTTGAGCCGGCCGTGCCGAAGCTGGTGGAAATGGATTCGGCGCAGGCGGCCAATCTGTCGATGGGCATCGCCGATACCGCGATGCGCATGGACCGGCCCAAGGGCCTTGAGCAGGCCCGCGACGGCAAGCCCGATGACCTCCAGCGCATCAGCGGCATCGGTCCCAAGAACGAGAAAATACTGCACACCCTCGGGTTTTTCCACTTCGACCAGATCGCGGAATGGACCGTGGAGCAGGTGGCCTGGGTTGACGATCACCTCAAGTTCAATGGGCGTATCGGCCGCGAAGAGTGGATTGCGCAGGCGAGGCTGCTGGCGGACGGCAAGGAAGAAGAGTTCCGGCGCCTCTATGGTTCCGGTGGCAAGGTTGACGAAGATGGAAAGACCGGCTCCGGGGAGGCGACCCGGCGTTCCTGACGAATATTCAGGATGGGCTGCGGTCGATCTCCAACAGCCACTGGTCGATGGCCGCAACGCATTCGGGCTCGTCGAGAAACGGCACGTGGCCGCGGTCCTTGACCGTGACGGCCGAGAGATTGCGGTGATGGGCTTGCATCTCGCTCACTGTCTGTGCGCTCAGCAGGTCTGAATTTTCGCCGCGCAGCACGACGGCCGGCACATCCGCCATCAAGTCCAGCAGCGGCCACAATTCCGGCACCTTGCCGGTTTCGATGTCGTCCGTGGACGGAAATGTTTCAGTCAGCCGCGGATCATAGTCGATGTGCGGCCTGCCGTCCTCATCGCGGAAGACCCTCCGAGCGAAGGCCATCCATTCGTCATCGCTCAAGCAGGGAAAGCCTGGGTTGGTGGCCTTCATGGCGTTGACCGCCTCGGACCACCCAGCCAACACCGGATTGACGCCGAGATAGCTCCTGATCCGCAGCAATCCGGCCTTGTCGATGCGGGGACCGATATCGTTGAACACCACGCCCGCCAGACGCTCCAGCGCCCGTGCCGCCATCACCAGGGCCACGATGCCGCCGCGTGACGTGCCGATGATGCCAACGCGGCCGATGGCGAGATGATCGAGCAGCGCCAGCGTATCGGCGAGCTCGATTTCTGGCCGGTAAGTGAAAGGGTCTTCCGCACGCCCGGATTTGCCACGGCCGCGGAAGTCGGGTGCAATGACCCGCCGCGTCTTCGCCAGCCGCGGCGCGATGGTCTCGAAATCCTTGGCGTTGCGCGTCAGGCCGGGCAGGCACACGACGGGCGTCAGCTGGCTCTCTCGCGGGCCATAGTCACGGGCATAGAGATCGACGCCGTCATCCGCGCGTATCTGAACCTCCGCATACGGAGCATCCATCAATCGCAGACCTCGATGATTTCGGCGATCGACTTGGCACCACAGGCGGCCGGCTTCGGCTTAGCGTCGGCCGGCGCCGTGGTCGCAACGCTCAGGCTGTCAGACGTCGCACCGCGTCCGAGGTCCGCCGACATAGGGCGCACGGTCTTGGGCGCCAGCCGCGAACGGTAGACATGCAGGTTCTGCAGCACCTTCTGCACATAATGCCGCGTCTCGTGGAAGGGGATCGATTCCACCCAGTCGATCGGATCGATCTCGCCGGCACGCAGGTCGCCATATTCCTCGACCCACTCGCGTGAACGGCGCGGTCCGGCATTGTAGGCCACCAGCGTCAGCACATAGGAGCCTTCGAAGTCGGCGACGAGATCGCCCAGATGCGCGGCGCCGAGTTGAACGTTGTAGGAAGGATCGCCAGTGAGAACGCCATTCCGGTACCTGAGCCCATATTGCCTGGCAATCATCTTCGCCGTACCCGGCATGATCTGCATCAGCCCCTGGGCGCCGACACTGCTGCCCGCCGTCGGGTTGAATTCGCTTTCCTGCCGCGACAGGGCGAAGACCAGCGGGCGTTCCACGGGCTTGCCCATGTCCTTCCAGTCGGGCAGGGCATGCACCGGATAGCCCCAGCTGTCGATGTCGAGGTTGCGCTGTGCCGCGGCCTTGGCAAGCCGGACCGCCAGGAACGGACCACCTTCGCTCCATGCCACGTCGGCAGCCGCATTCATCTCGTCGACGGTGTTGAAGCGGCTGGCGATCGACCACAGGAACCACGGCAACTGGCTCTTGCCGCCCGCCTCGGACACCATCTTGAAAGCGCGGATCACTTCGTCCTTGTCGACCCGCGCCCTGGCGGCATCGGAGAACGCCCCGCTCTCGATTTCTTCCGGCACCTTGCCGCGGCCGATCTTTTCACGCGCCAGCTGGCCGTAATAGACGGTCGAATACTGTGCCGCCTCGCGATACTGGGATGCAGCATCGCCCTTGCGTCCCATGGCCTCCAGCGCGCGGCCCTTCCAATAGCCGGCCCGGGCCTTTTCGGTGCGGTTGTCTGCCACCTCGCCGAGCCTGGTGAAATGCTTCAGCGCAGTGCCGGGATCCTTCAGGAAGCGCAGGGCGATCCAGCCGGACAGGAACTCGCCCTCGATGGCATTGTCCCCGCTGGAAAAGCCGTGTGCGCGGGTGATCTGATAGGCCGCCTTGGCATTCTTGCGCTCCTTGAGCCCAATCGAATGCCTCGCGATGATGCGGCGCTCGATCCACCAGGCGCCGGGATCGCCCATGGCAACCGGATCGCCCGGAATGGTGGCCAGGACAGCCCGCGCCTTCGAATATTGTTCGCCGCGCCTGTAGAAGCGGGTGAGCGCGTATTTCATGCCCAGCTTCTCGCGCATGGATTTCGGCAGCGCTGCATACTTCTTGTCGGCACCACCCGAACGGCGGATCAGCAGCTGGGCCACGCTCGCGGCCTTCTGATAGTCGCGCGACAGCCGCTTCGAGGCGCGGATGGCGGCATTGGTTTCCTGTGCATAGACCAGCCGCCACAGGCGCTTTTCGTGATCGCTGTCCGACAGCAGATTGCCGAATTCCTTCATCACGGCATTTTCCAGCGACGCATCGATGTCGGCATCGTGCCAAACCCGCTGCACGAACTTGCGCGCCGTATCCTTGTCGCCATTGGCGAGAAGGGCGCGGGCCAGCGCCAGCGATCCCTCAGGCGTCGTCGGCTTGCGCTTGCCGAAATGCTGAAGGATCAGGGAGGCCGGCTCGTTGTTCACATAGAGCGAGCGCTCGGCCCGCTTGAGCAGCGAATCCGTCAGCGGCCAGTTTGGCGCAGCGTCGAGAAAGGCCATGATCCGCCCGTAGCCCGCGTCGTTCGGGTGTTCGCGGAGATAGAGGAGTTCGACCAGCTTCTGCGCGGCTGGATCGCGCGCCCGGGCAGCCGCCTGGCCCGCACCGGTGAAATCCTTTTTCAGCGCCAGCCGTGCGGCCTGGATCGCATCGCTGGATACCTTGGGTTCGGCATAGGCTTGGCCATCCGTGGAAAAGACCTGCGGCGAAATCATGGCGGTGGCGGCGAAGAGTGCAAAGAGACTGGTTCTGAGAAGGGTGGAAATACGCATGTGGATCAAAACTCTACCGTAAACTGCTGTTACCCGTGAAATATGCCGATCCTGTGTCGTCCTGACGGATCACGGACGCTTGCCCGCCGTGGATCAAGCGTCTATGGTGCCGCGCCGGTTGTGGGGGGCGGCTTGGCTCCACATCCTACGCATCTTATGGTTTCCAAGTCATTACCGGAGCTTGCACCGTGCCGTTCAGAGGTTCGTTTCCCGCATTGATCACCCCAATGAAGAATGGTGAAGTGGACGAGCACGCGTTCCGCAAATTCGTCAACTGGCAGATCGGCGAGGGGAGCCACGGTCTCGTCCCCGTCGGCACCACCGGCGAGAGCCCGACGCTCAATCCGGACGAGCACAAGCGCGTCATCGAGATTTGCATCGCGGAAACCAAGGGCAGGGTGCCCGTCATTGCCGGCACGGGCTCCAACAGCACCGCCGAAGCCATCGAGTACACGGTTCACGCCAAGGAAGCTGGTGCCGACGCTGCACTGGTCGTCGTGCCCTATTACAACAAGCCGACGCAGGACGGGCTCTACGCCCACTTCAAGGCGATCGCCGATGCCGTCGACATACCGATCTTCGTCTACAACGTGCCGGGCCGCACGGTGGCCAACATCTCGGTGGAGACGCTGACCCGGCTCAGCCACGACTGCAAGAACATCGTTGGCACCAAGGACGCCTCGGCCGACCTGACGCGGCCCTCGCGCCAGCGTCTGGCTTCTGGCACGGAATTCATCCAGCTCTCGGGCGAGGATGGCACGGCGCTGGGCTTCAATGCCCACGGCGGCGTCGGCTGCATTTCGGTGACCGCCAACGTGGCACCCCGCCTGTGTTCCGAGTTCCAGGAGGCGACGCTGAAGGGCGACTACGCCAAGGCGCTGCAGCTTCAGGACCGTTTGATGCCCTTGCATCATGCGCTGTTCGTCGAAACCAGCCCCGGCCCGGTGAAGTATGCCGCCAGCCTGCTCGGCATCTGCGACGCGGAAGCCCGCCTCCCGATGGTGCCGGTCAGCGAGGCAACCAAGCAGACAGTCCGCGACGCCATGGTGCATGCGGGACTGCTGAACTGACATGAGTTCAAAGAGCGGCGGCGCCAAGGCGTCGCGCAAGGAAGCGGGCATCAAGGTTATTTCCGATAACCGGCGTGCCCGCTACGACTATGAAATCCTGCAGACCTTCGAGGCCGGGATCGAGCTCAAGGGCTCGGAGGTCAAGTCTCTGCGCACCGGCCATATGAACCTCGCCGAAGCCTATGCCACCATGAAGGGTGGCGAGATGTGGCTCATCAACTCCAACATTCCGGAATACCGCGAGGCCAACCGCTTCAACCATGAGCCGAAGCGGCCGCGCAAGCTGCTGCTCCATGGCAAGGAGATTGACAAGCTCGCCAATGGCGTGGCGCGTGAGGGGCTCACCGTCGTGCCGCTCAAGATGTTCTTCAACGGCCGCGGCAGGGTCAAGGTCGACATCGCGCTGGCCCGCGGCAAGAAACTCCACGACAAGCGCGAAACCATCAAGGAACGCAGCTGGAATCGCGAAAAATCGCGGCTACTGCGCGACAGGGGCTAGTCACCGTGAACCTGATGTCACATCTCATCGGGCGCCGATTTCCCAGTGTCGATCTCGAAGCGAGTTCCGGCAGCCCTGTCAATCCGGCGAAACTCCAGGGGCTGGCGGTGATCTTCTGCTATCCCTACACCGGCCGCCCCGGATTTGCCGATCCCCCCAACTGGGACCACATCCCCGGTGCCCACGGTTCGACGCCGCAAGCTTTAGCTTATTCAAATGCTTACGGCCATTTTCGCAGGTCAGGTGTGAAGCTTTACGGTCTCAGCCTGCAGGACACGGAATGGCAGCGGGACTTTGTCACCCGCAATGGCCTGACCTTCCGCCTGTTGTCGGATGCCACCCGCGGCTTCTCCAGCCGCATGGGTCTGCCACTGTTCGAGACCGGCGGCGTCGCCTATCTCCAACGCATGACATTCATCGCCCAGGACGGTGTCATCGCCGCCATGCGCTTCCCGGTGCCGGAACCGGAACGCGACGCGGAGATCGTGCTCGACATGGTCCAGCCGCGATAGCCGCTCACAGATCGGCGCAGACGGCCGCGAACACTGCTTCGAACATCTCTGGAGTCAACACGCCCGTATTGGTGTTGTAGCGCGAGCAGTGATAGCTGTCATAAAGCGTCACCTCGTCGAAGACGTGGACGGCGCCATGGCCGAAGGCATGGCGTGCCCTTGTCCGTCCCAGTGCCATCAAGGTCGCATCATGGGCCACGCGGCCCAGCGCGACGATCGCCTGCAAGCGGGGCAGGGCCTTGATCTGCCGCCCCAAATAGGTGTTGCAGCATTTGATTTCCGCTGGCGTCGGCTTGTTCTCCGGCGGCACGCAGCGCACGGCATTGGTGATCAGCGCGTCCTTCAACGTCAGCCCGTCGTCTGGCCGGGCCTCGAACTCACCTTCTGCGAAACCAAACTTGAGAAGTGTGCCATACAGCAGGTCACCGGCGAAATCGCCCGTGAATGGCCGCCCCGTCCGGTTGGCGCCCTGCAGCCCGGGCGCCAATCCGACGATGAGAAGCCGCGCATCGGGATCGCCGAACGACGGCACTGGCGCGTTGAACCACTCACCATGCGCGGCCCGCTGCTTTTGGCGGAAGGCAACGAGGCGGGGGCAAGACGGGCAATCTCGCTGTGGATTGACGGCCGACATCTCAGATATCGGCAAAGTCCTCGAAGCTCTCCTTGGGAGGCTGCGGGGCATAATTGCGTTCCCGCTGGCGGCCCTCGCGTTCGGCAGGATCGCGC
>ERZ795053.6917-NODE-6917-length-11090-cov-13.982691_pt1 | contig 11090 bp, 16 predicted proteins | sample MGYA00375137_ERZ795053 | MGnify/ENA primary metagenome ERZ795053 (study PRJEB30182, sample SAMN05720284) | activated sludge metagenome | isolation source: Anaerobic digester | place: Hong Kong | collected 2014-12-17 ... | reverse complement strand
GTAGGCAATGTCAAGCTCAAGTTTGATTCGCTGGTCAATATTGTTCGGCACTCTTGTCACCTGAAAGGCGTGCCTGTCTACCGAGTCCCTATGATAGAGTATGCGTCCGCCAACACGTATCGTGGGTAGCACACGCCTCTTTCGTACAATCTGCTCTCGGTGACGTAATCCTAATATCCGCTGCGCTTGTCGCTCTGTGTAGTAATCGTACAGGTCAACGCTTGCGCTTGCGCTTGATGCTTGCTTCAAATCCCTTTTCCTCAAGCAACGCAATGGCATCCTCTGCCTCGCGCTCACTCCCGAACCGTAGTAGCAGGGTGCGCGTGAAAGATTGTGGTCTTTCGGCTGCGCCCAATTCGGGCAGCGACTCCTCGCTCCCTGCATCTGTTGGTTCTGGTATATCAGTGACAAACAACAGGCTCTCGTCTATGCCTGTGCCGGATACCGTGGTTGCGTTAGCCTCGTACACCCATTCGGTTGCTGTCTGAAAATCGGCCGCATCTTCCCCGAACAGCACCGGAACCATCCATACATCACCCGTGTCCTCGATGCCTCGTGGTGGGGGCCAACCGAGTTTGTGCATACGTTTTAGGGCTTTTACACGCCCGTTACCGTCACTAATGGCACCAAGCGTCTTGTCGAAATGGGGCGGGTCATTAAACCCATGCCTGTCTATTGAGGCCATAATCATGTCTACGTCGTTTATTTTCAGATTACCCTCATACAACTCAATATCAGACAGGGCTACCATTCTTAGCTCTAGCATCGCGCCCATCCATTGTGTGCCACCATATCGAACAAATCCGCGCCAGAATCGTCTGTGTGCTTTACACGAACAATTACACCTTCATCGCCGGAAAACGCCGTGACGGGCAAATTATCGTGCATAGAGAGCAACTCTAATACAGCGTCGTACCTGTCGTCCCACAATTCGCTTGGTTCTACCAAATCAGCCAGCGTTGTGTTGTTGTGGTCAATGGCGTATGCCATGCCTTCCCACACTGTTTCGCTATCGTTACCTGTGATAACAGGCACCATCCATTCCTCAACGCCTGACGGTGGGTTATCACCACGGCTCCACATGCGATGGAGTGCGAGTATTCGTCCATGTCCTTCGACGACACCAAGCAGTTCGTCTAGCTTGGGCGGATTCTTAAAGCCATGTCGCAAAATTGATGCCTCAATTCTGTCTAAATCGTGCAATTTTGGGTTCTCACCCCACATCAGGGTGTATAATTTTTGTATGTGAATGGTCGTTAGTTCAATCATCAATTATTAGGATTACGTGGCGTGTCAGATTGTCAACTTTTCATTTGTAATCCATTTGACATCATCGTGCGCGATAAGGTGCTAAGATTTCTACATGGCTAAAATTCGGTTTTCAGATGCACTTAGTAAATTGCAATCGGTAGGACACTCGAAAAACGGATGGCATAAATCCGTTTGCCCTGCCCACGCTGATGCTAACCCATCGTTGAGCTTCCGTGAGGACAGAGATGGGACAGCCATCTTCCATTGCTTTGCTGGTTGCAGTCACAACGACATCGTTCTAGCTATTCAAGGTGGGGCGACACGAACGGCCGAGTACAAGGAATCCGTCAAGAAATGCCGCAACAACTCCACTCCGCCCTGGGAGCGCGTGGTAGAGGATTCGTACACGTATCAGTCCGAGTCTGGTAGCGCACTGTTTTATAAGATACGATTCGGTGACGGCCAATTCCCGAAGTATATGACCAAAATGACCCCGGTAGACAAGTTTGGCGCGTGGGGCCTATCTTGCGAGCCTGTTTTGTACCGCCTGCCGCGTGTTATAGAGGCACCATTTGTTTTTTTTGTGGAAGGTGAAAAAGATGTGAAAAATATGGAGAGGTTTCTGAGACCTTATTTTGACAACAGGGTGGCTGTATTCACAAATTATGACGGCGCGGCTGTTGTTGGACATGGTGGTTCTGTTGGGCAAAAGTGGGTTCCTTGGTTGTACAATCGTTATTTGCAAGGGAAACACGTGTTTTTATGGCCTGATAACGACCGTCCTGGGCATGAGCATGTCAAGTATATGAGCGACACATTGGCTGGAATTGCCGTGTCATGCACGACTGCAAAACTTCCATCATACATGACCCAGAAGCAAGATTTCACAGATTGGCTGCACATGGGCAATACAATCCGCGATTTCTTCCAAGTTTTTGGTGGGCAATTATCCGGCAGCATGGCATAATACAAACAATAAGGGGGATAAGTTCATATGGTTAATCTAACGATTATTGGATTTCTGGCCGTAGGAATCGAAAAGGCGATTGAGGAGTTAAAGAATGTGGTACCCGAACGATACCACAAGTATGCTATCTTTGCCAGCATTTTGTTTGGTGTCATTGGGAGCTTGGCGTTGTACTTCGGGTGGGGCATTGTTCTGGCTCCTGTGCTGGCTGGCGCGGAGGCTGTAAACGCGGTGCTTGCAAATATCGCCACTGGTGTGTTTGTCGGCCTGACCGGTAGCCAGTTCCACGATATTATCAATACAGTTCGGAACAAAACAATCGGCTAGTGCTGTTATGTGGGTGCCTAAACAGCACCCACATATCCAATCAAATTGCAGCGGCAATTGCCAGACAAATTACAATCAGAACAATTGCCAGCACAACGATACATATCACAGAAAAAAGCATTGGATTCTCGTTGCTCATCTCGCCCCTCCTGTATAGATGTAACTGACGCTCATCCTTGCTTTCTGAGCCTTTCTGATGCAATCAGCAGTTCCACCCGTGTCGCGGCCATCCCAACCTGCAATCAGAACAGCGGAGTTCTCGATGATATATGTGTTGCGCTCGAATAGATGTGCAAGCTGATAGATGACGCGCCCATTGACAACGTGAACGGTTGTGGCCGCATCACGCATTGCCTGAGTGTTTGTTTCTCTGAACTTGGAGTATGGGAGAGCAAGTATATTTTCAAACTGTTTGTTATCATGCCGCTTCGATAGGTTGTGCCAGCACCAGAATGCCATTTCGTCAAACCCTGACGCACCCCCAGTGATGATGCGCCGAAAGCCCAGCCTGATTAAACTTTCCAATTGAAAATACAAGCTATCCGTTACAAACTTGGTGTCAGAAACTTCGCGCCTTCCGGTGATGCCAATGGTTATAGTTTTCATACAACCGACCTCCATGTAACATTAAATTACTTTCGTTGATATAATAGCATGTTAAACGGCAATTCGCTGTAAACAGGAACACAAAATGACAGAATTTTCGATGCCTTGGGAAAATGGCGTTGGTGATGGCAAGATATATACTTCTTCGGAATGGCGCGAGGCTTGGCGACGTATGCACAACCCGCATCCAGATACAGATGGAGTGCTATTCAACGGCATCACGCCATCGAAGTTATTAACGGTAACAGGTGGGAGCAACGTGTTCACGATTGGAGCAGGCGCGGCAATGGTATATGGCGGCTTGTATACCAATTCGTCTGCCGTTGTGTTTAACGCTCCCTCTCCTGTTGTGAATCGCAAAGATAGGATTGTGCTGCATAAGAGTTGGGCGTTGGGTACGATTCGCCTGAAATACCTGACAGGAAGCACATCCGTTGCGCCTAGCTTAACCCAGATACCGGGGAATCAATGGCAAATCCCTTTGTGGGGCATCACGCTGCCATCCACGATTACAGACGAGAGGAATTATGTCAACGCGCAAAAAAGAGAGAGGTTCTTCCCGTTTGAATATTCGTCAACATACGCACGCGGCCAGTACGGATGGTTGACTAACAATGGCGGAAACATGAATGTACAGACCGTGCTATCTCGCCCCACGGAAGAAATAGCCAAAAATGCGTCATCATATTCGCAACTGTTGAGCCAAATTCCGTATCAAGTCAGCATCATTTATGCTGGCAGTTACAGCGTAACTGGTTCGCAATCAGTATCTCTAACACATACCATCAAGAGCTTTTCGGTTGGTGGCTCGCCCACGCAATCCATTGTCGGGCCGAATACGCTTACGCTCACCGGAACGGCTGGCAACGTATTCTCTGGGAAAATTGACCTGTCACCATCCTTGTTCGCATTTTTGCAAAATGGCATATACACCATACGGACGCAGCGCAACGGCTCGTCTGGTACCGATACGTTCACAGGCTTTTTTGATTTAGTCGGCGTGCGGGTTCGCTACTACAGCGTCATATAGGAGAGTTGGTTTATGGCTCAGTTTTCAATGCCTTGGGAGCCGTATGTTGGGGATGGAAAGGTTTACACCTCCGCAGAATGGCGGCGAGCGTGGCAGATTATGCACCTTCCACGCTACTCCACAGACGGGGTTTTGTATTCCGGCGGTGGAAGTGATGCGCTGCTGCCTATTACAGTTGGCGTGGACACCTTTACCATTGGCGTTGGCTCTGCAATGGTTCTGGGTTCTGTCTACTACAATGATGCGCCCGTGTCATTTTCGTCGCCATCACCCACTGTTGGCCGCATAGACCGTATTGTGCTTCAAAAGGATTGGAAGGCGGGTACGACTAGGTTGGCTTACCGAGTGGGGTCGAGCGCGACACCACCAGCCTTGAGGCAGGTTTTGGGTAGCATTTGGGAAATCCCATTGTACAAGTTGACACTCCCATCTACTGTTGTTGATGAACGTAGTTATGCCAATGTGCAGGCACGCGAGTTGTTCGCGCCATTCTACGCCTGTACGGGGTATGATAGTGCAGGCGACCCTGTTGTGCCAGTACGCGATGCGGATGGGTGGATTGCCGCACCCAACGTCGTCACAACCTACCACGCCGCCATCACTCGGCCAATAGAGGATATAGCGCGGGACTTTGCTGAGTTCGCGGCATTATACGCGACAATGCCAGTGATAGTATCGTTGGTTTATAAGGGCGTGTATGGTTCATCATCTGCCGAAAACTTGGTGATGGCTACTGAATACGAGGCTATACCGGTTGGTTCCGCGCCAACAACAATTACTGCTGGTTTTGATGGGAACCCGGACGTTCCGCTACAAGGCGCATCTGGATTTGAGTTCACTGGCTCCGTTCCGTTTGCAGTCGGTGCTTGGGCGTACTTGCCTGATTGTGTGTATTCTTTGAGCGTCCGCAGGCTCGGTACGTTCGCAACGGACACGTTTAGTGGCACCATCAAGTTCGTCGGCCTGCAAACTACTTTTTATTCTGCATTATGACCACATCTTATGTTGAAATTGTAGACCATGCAGGCAAGTCGGTTGCCCTGTTTGACGCATATCGCTCTCTGTCGTGGGGTCACAAGCTCAACGCGCCGGGGTATTTCACGCTCGTCATATGGGGCGATGATGACCGTGTGGTTTATCTGAAAAAGAATTACATTGTCAATATATATCGCCAACCGCTTGGGCAGACAGCGTTCTACCTTGAATTTTCAGGCTTGATAACAGATTTCGACTATCAATGGTGGGAGAATGAAAACTCGCAAGTCACTATTTCGGGGGTGAGCATGACGGGCCTTTTGTCCCGACGAATTATAGACTACACACCCAATACGCCGCAGGCAAAGAAGTCTGGGTTTTGCGAAGATGTGGCTCGTTCATATGTGTCTCAAAACTGCGGTACGGAAGCTGATTCATCTAACCGCCGTTCTGGAAGTGGCCTCATACCTGGTTTTGCTGTCATACCAAGTATGGATTACGCGGGTACGTACTGGCAAGGCGACCGGAGTGGAGAAAACTTACTAAAAGTTGTACAAGAGATAGCGCAACACAGCGAGTCACTTGGCCTTCCGTTGCGGTTCGGCGTATCGTTTGCCAAGAATCCTGGTATTGAGTTCTATTTTGCTATCACGTCACGCGCATACAACCAAGACCGCAGTGCGCTAGATATATCGCCCGTGACAGGGAAAAACCCATCGGGCAATGCGCCCATCGTGTTTGCGCGAGAAATGGGCAATATTTCGTCCCTTTCAGAGTCGTATTACGGAACCGAAGCCAATGTGCTTGTTGTGGTTGGCGCAGACAATGACGGTGAAGTTCCGTTCGTATCTGTACAGGCTGATGATTACGACAATGACCCATTGAACTTGGGGAGATACGAGCGACAAATAGACGGGCGCGAAGCGGTAACACCGGCTATGCTCTCTGTTATCGGAACAGAGTGGTTGGGGGAGCTTAAACAAAAGGACGAGTCTCAATTTGTCCCGATTGTGCAGCGAGGCTCCATGTACGGGATTGATTGGGGATTCGGTGATGTTGTGTCATATATCAAAAACGACAGGACTGTTGTCCATAAGCAAATTGTTTCAGTGAGCGTGCAATACGACTCGCAGGGCGTAGAAGCGGTAAGTGTCGAAATTGGCAATCTTAACTTCGGGAGGCGATAATGGCCGCAGGACTTGAGCGCGTCTTAGAGCAAAACAGTACAGAGACAAGGCTTGCCCATCGTCGCATAGACCAGTTATCCCGTGCGGTCAAGTACGGCAATAAGCACATGATGGCTACGGTATCTATGGGCATGGCTGTTTCCGTTGATTCATCTGCCACTGGCACGGCGACCACAACAATTGCGTGGGACTCTAGCGACCTCGACCCATACGGCATGTTACTGTTATCAAGCCCGACAGAGGTTGTGGTACGTCAGACAGGTCAGTATTTAATCGCTCTGGCGGTGCGCTTGTCGTCTAACCCTATATTAGGCAACCCATACGCCGTGTTGTCGGTGTTGATTAACGGTGTCAAAGTTGGTGGTTTCGCTACTCAAATAGCCTCTGATATTGCTGGGGAATATTTATCTTGCGTGGTTCCAGCCAAGCGATGCGTTACTGGCGACTCGGTTGTGGCAACTGTCGCAGGCGTGCGTGCTGGTGTATTTGAGTATGACTATGCAAGCCTGTCTGTGTCAACAATTGGTCACACAACGCCGGAGTGACACACTGCAACATGCCCCTATCATATTTTCAGAGTATTGTGTTGCCGCGTCACATATTTATCACACAATACAAAAATGAGGTTCATAATGGCGAAAAAGAGAAATGGCTTGAGCGAACAGCCAGAAGCTGAAATCGCAGAGGGCGTGCGTCTAATACGAAACCTGTACGCTGAATTTGTTGACATCGTGGAAACGTTACCCGTCCCGGAGGACGCGAATGACCGCGCACGCCTGTTTGTAGATATGTCGCAACTGATTGGCGCAAGGCTCGGCATTAGCTACGGCGCGGACTTGGATTATCAACGCATGGGGCCACGGCTAGAGGTTGTGCCTGTATTGCGGGTCGTTACTGTTCAGTAATTCACCATCTACAACGGGCTGAGAGGAGGGGAAATAGCGTGAGTTGGTCGGCGATTCCAAAGTCTATTGGGTGTGTTGCGTATGTGGCCGATGTTGCTCCAAGAGCGGTTCTGGTTGCGAGAGACGATGTCGGCACGTTTATACGTGTCGTCGAGCTTGCTTGCGCCCAAGATGGAGAATTGTGTGACCATAATCAGCCATGCTACAGAGATTACACCATAGAAGGAGAGTTCTATACCTCTGTAGGAAGTGTTGATGTACTGAGCAACAATAACAGCACGCTATTACCCGCCACCCCATCAGCGACAATTGTTGACGGCCGCCGCTATGATGGGGGCATATCCTACGTACACAGCTTTGTCGTGGGAACTAAGAGCCTTGCGGTCGCCAACTTGTCCGGGGACACGCTATCGCTGGTGATTGATGGTACTTCTGGGAACCAAACAGCATATATACCCCCATACGGTAGTTTTGCTGTTGAGCTTGCTCGTGCGATGGTTGCTGGAAACTCTATGATGATTCAGGGGGAAGGAAACCCTGTTTCTGTTATTGTTAACACGTCTGGTTATATTTAATTGTTATTATTTTCTGGAGGGTTGTTTTTCATGTCAATAAATATTGTTACACAAAATGGTCTGATTGTTTCCTCGGCGGAAGAAAGCCCATCGAGCGGATTCGAGGGTCATGTTGCGGTTATTCCAGCATTGTCAAATGCAGCACAAACACTCACCCCATCTTTCGATGCTGATTCCGTGTCTATCATCAATCGTTCTGACTCGTGGGTACGAGCAACAGTTACGCCAGTAAACGCGGCCAACTTTTCGGGAACGGGCGCGTTGTTGGTGCCACCTCTAGGCGGTGTTGTGAATGTAGGGATGGTGTATGGGAACGAGATTGACAGCGTGAGCGTCGTAGTTGTCAACGCTCCATCTGCTACCTCTGGTGTTGATGCACTAACAGCGGCGGCTGGCCCTCTGTCCGGGGATGCTGTAGTTCTCGTGCAATTCGCAGAGAAGTAAGGTTCTGGTTTGGCTATGACTTCTGGTATCACATCGCAATCTGGTTCTGTTGACGCATCTGATTCGCTTTCTTCAACACTTAATATGGCCGCAGTGGAACTGGCTGTGCCTAGCGGAGCGTCGGTAAGCACACTAACCGCAATGGCGGCAAGGTCTTGGTCTCTCGTTAACAAGACCGGTGCCAACATTTCTGTTTCATTCACGATGTCTGATAGCTCCATACATCAGCAGATAGTTTCTGCATACGGAAGTCATAGCCTCTCGCTCGAAGATTCTGAGCCATTTATCACGTCGTTCACCGTCACTGGGGCTGTTGGGATGATTTCAAATATAGTTGCGAATTGGGCTACATAGTAATGGCTACCGTACTTTCTGGATTTTTGACAAACGATAAGCCTCAAGCCGCGCTAGATGGTTACGACAATGTTGGCGGCACAGTTGTTAATACTGCATCATGGATAAGCGTGCCATCACTAAGAACAGTTAGGACGCAAACGGACGCGAGCGTGATGCAGGCGATAAGTCTCACGACGGCTCGCGTTAATGTGTCTGGACTTTACTTTATATCATACAGATGCTCACTTACTATACTAGCGGGGCACTCAAGGTCTACAAGCACTGCTGCCATTGGTATTAACTCGTCGCCACTTGCAGGAACTCGTTCGTGGTCTTACCATAGACAGTCTGGAAATGGAGCCGGTACGCTTGTAGGAAGCGCGTTATTGACTTTGGCCGCGAATACAGACGTGTCGGTGCTGGCTGCTCGCGTATCTGGTTCCGCTAACCTTACCCTGATACCTGATGGCACGGGGCTGATTATTATACGGTTATATTAAACACTTCGTGGCTGCTACAAAGCCGCGCAACGAGAGGACAAGTTATGTCAAAAACAATACCAATCAAACAGTTAGTTCTGATTAGTGGCGATGATATTGTTACATCGCTTGACTGCCGAAAATCCAATGGAACCGATGTTCCGATTGATTTGTCTGGGCTACGTGGCCGTGGATGCTACATGAACCCGTCTCTCTGGTGGTCGGGTGTGGATTCTGTTTCGGTAGGCCAATAATTTGACATATCCGATGGAATCACGGGTATTTTTGGGCGGGGGCGTTCGCTCTCGCCCAATATGTCAAAAGAGGGGTTAATTCAAATGAGTGGTTGCAAAACGCAGGTTGCAAAACGCGCTACGATAATTACAGACTCGCAATTGTTTTCTGGTGGGTGCAAAACCCCATCTGGGCAATACGAAATAGTTGGACACGAGTACCTGCATTTAGAAAATCTAGGCGCACTAATTAGTGATGCTACAAACAACCTTGTCATCAATGTGACGGCGGGTGACGACGCGCTTTCTGTTGTGACCGGGCCTGTGCAGATAGGGAACGGAGATTTTATTCACTTTTGGGGTGACAGCATTGACTTCACAGTGTCACCAGGCTCTGCAATAGTTAGGGGAGAGGTCAAGTTATCTGCGGATGCGGGGAACGCCATCGCGCTTGGTACAGATGGTGGTGTTTATGCTCCTACAGTCCCGGACATATACGTGGATGGGGGAACGTTTAACCCAGCAACACTGTTGCTTACACTGACAGATACAGACGGTGTAACCCCTGATGTTGTTGTTAATCTTGGCTCATTGCAAGGCTCGTTAACAAATAACGGGGATGGCACGTATCTTTACAATCGGGGCGATGGCGTTACCACAGTCTTGGATACACGTGACGGAATATCTGCCGATGCGGGAAACCTTCTGGCAATCGGCTCCGACGCACGTCCATTCCTTGACACATCTGCGATACAGGCTAATGAGACAACAACTGTCTTGTCTGGTGTGCTGGCAACAGGGAATCCGATTGGGGTGTACACGAATGAGGATGGGGTTGTCGCAACGCTTTCTGAAACAATCACAACCTTTTCGTTTGACGCACTTGCCCAAACCTTGACGTTTGTTGGTGAAGATGGTGTTGCGACTGTAGTTGATATAACACAGTTTCAAGACACATATATCACGGCGGCAGTCTATGACAACATAACCTCGACGTTAACACTAACTGACAACAACGGAGCAACTACAGATATATCTGTGAACTTGTCCTCCTTGCGTGCTAGTTTGCTTGATAATGGGGATGGCACGTATCTTTTCGACAACGGTGCTGGTGTCACGACGGTTGTGAACACTCTCGACGGTGTTAGTGCTGACCTTGGCAATGTCCTGTCTGTTGGCACAGATGGAAGGCCATATCTCTCAGCAGTAGCGGATGTAGTTACAACGCTTGTGGACAACGGCGATGGTACTTACGTGTACACAAACGAGATTGGTGTCGCATCCGTTGTTGATACACGTGACGGTGTTTCTGCCGATGCTGGCAACAGTCTTTTGCTTGGCTCTGATGGGTTGCCATATCTTGCCGGTGTCGCAGAGACGGTTACAACGCTCGTAGACAATGGAGATGGCACGTTTACATATAGCAACGAAGCTGCTGCGGCTATAACATTCGATGCCCATACCGATGCTAACCGCGCATGGGGAACCGCTGATACTCAACGAACAAATGCAGATGATGTCCTCGTAACTGATTCAGTCTTTCACACAGGACTGGTTGCCATTGGCATGTTGGATTCGGCGCGAATTGCCAACACAGCGTTGTCCGTTTCCAACAGCACAACTATTGGGGCAGGGCATACTGTATCGGGTGCGTTTCATCTGATTGCTGGCTCGACTAATAACGTGTCTGGTGGCTATCACGGCGTTTTTGGCACAAACAACACGGTTTCTTCGTACCAAAGCGTTGTCACGGGCGACCACAACACAAACTCTGG
>ERZ795053.6916-NODE-6916-length-11092-cov-6.884932_pt1 | contig 11092 bp, 7 predicted proteins | sample MGYA00375137_ERZ795053 | MGnify/ENA primary metagenome ERZ795053 (study PRJEB30182, sample SAMN05720284) | activated sludge metagenome | isolation source: Anaerobic digester | place: Hong Kong | collected 2014-12-17 ... | reverse complement strand
CGCCCTCGCCGCCCTCTACATCTTCGCCCGGCCCCTGATCACCATGATGGCCCACAGAACCGACCTCCCCCGGACCGTCACGGCCAAACTCGACGGAAAGATCGTCTCGCGCCCCGGATACCTCACCTTCGCGAGGGTGAGCCTCAATGACGGCGTCGCCACCCCCATCATGACCTCGGGAGCCGGGATTCTCAGCTCCGTGGCTCGAGCCGAGGGGTACGTCCTGGTGCCCGAGGAGGTAGAGGGAAGGGAGAAGGGCGAGATGGTGGAGGTGAATCTGATCGAGTGAAGAAGGGGAGGAAAGGGAGAGGGACGACCATGGCCAAAGAGGAAGGACCTCACAGCGTGCCTCCTAATTTACTTAAAGAGAGAGCACAACATACTCAGGATGTGTGCCTTCTAAACGTGCGTGAGGTCCTCCAGGTTATCAAAGACCTTTGCGACCGAGGGATTGAGCCCATGGCGGCGGATGTTGCCGGGGCGGGGTGAAGGCGCGGCGGTACACCTTCGAGCTAAAGGAGAAGATCGAGGGGATGCTGAAACCCGAATAGCTGGATAGATAGGGATGATGAATTTGATAAATTTGATAGCCTTTATCATTGACACGTTTGGCTTAAGAATGTATCAAGAATTGTCCATTCACCTGGATTCTAGCCATATAAAGACTATAGTATCTTTAATAATCTCAATAATTTATAATTTTTGTTCACGAAAATATATGGAATTACCAAGTTTACCAAACTTCAGTATCGCGGCCATCTTTAATGACCCTCTCGCCTTCGCTACAGTTCTACTGGCATTGGCTACGCTTTACACAGTATTAAATTCTAAAAGAGATATAGAGATTTCTAAAAATAGATTGATGGAAGAATATCTAGTTAGAGAGATGGAGGAGTTGATTAAACCGATATATATGCAACGAAACGAACTTGAATATTATGAATATGTACACGTTCCATATTACGACGGAACTAGAAGCTGGGAAACGAGGAGAGATAGAGGATATGAGTTCTGGGAATTCATCGAAGCAAATCGATATCTGGCGTTAAAAATGTTAAAAGATTTAATAATTAATTATTCGAATGTAAATTTGGAATGGAAGAACAAACATATAGAATTAACTAATCAAATAAGAAACGCATTAACAAATGAAGGAAAAATGAATATCTGCAAGGATGCCCCAGAAGACATATATTTAAATCCGATAGCGACATATTTTGACTATAGGTTTATAAATTTACCTTCAACCAACGATAAAGCTGAACGTAAACGGGAACTTAAGGAGTTAACTGACCAACTGGACACTGAGAGCGAATCATATAAACTTATTAAAAAGTTTGAGCGATTAATAGACGATGACGTGGTCTTAGAGAAGGCCAGGTCAAAGTTTATAGATGAAGTACAAAATAGATACGAAACGCTCGAAAAGAGAATTGATGAGATTAGAGAAACACTAAATCGAAGTTGACAGTGAAATCACGATTATATATCAAAATTAGTTTTTAGGGTTTAGCCACGTCAACTGGGGTATATCTGGCTGATTTTATTCTCGGCAGCAAACCTCTTCCCGGTGGAAAAAACGGCATCTATAGAAGCCTATATCGTTCGATGGTCCTCCTCCCCTCGGAAAACCTATTTTCCGACCGTTCACCCCGTACCTCTACGCTACAGATTATGCTTCTTCTCATAACATCTGGCTAATCGTCAACCCCGCTTTTCCGCCGATCAAGTAAAATTTACTTGTCTTAACTCCTCTGGCGTTGAGTTTTTATACCTCACGAGACACCATATTGATCATGCAAGACTGGATCCACCCTCATTTTGATTACCAGCCAGAGCGGCCCCTCTTCCTCTGCGTCCTCTCCAACACCGACACCGGGAAGATCCCCGGCTTGAGCGCCGCGGGGGCATCGCCGGACCTCACCGACTACACCCCCAGCGCCGACGCGGAGCTGGTGGAGCTGCACAAGATCGTGACCATACCCGAGGTCCCCGAATCCCCGGAGGGGGCGACGACCCCGGCGGTGGTGACGAAGGCCGCCCTCAGCCTCTCGGGGATCCCCTCCCTCTTTGTGACGAGCGGCCTGCGAAGAAAGCCCGCGGTGCCTTACGTCGACATGAACGGCTCGGCCGGTAGCGACATCAGGTTGGCGCCGGCGGTCCCCGACGCCGCCGATATCATGGACCGGGCCGCCCTTCTCGGAAAGAAGCTCGCCGCCTTCTCTGACTGCATCTTCATCGGCGAGTCGATAGCAGGAGGTACGACCACCGCCATGGCCGTGATGCAGGCCCTCGGCTACGACGGCAGGGTCTCAAGCAGCCTTCTGAACCACCCCATGACCATGAAGCAGGAGATCGTCGATCTTGCCATGGACCGATGCGGCGCCTCCTTCGGGTCCATGAGGTCCGATCCGCTCCGGGCCCTTCAGGAGCTTGGCGACCCGATGATGCCCTGCGTTCTGGGGCTTTTGAAGGGCCTCTCGGGGACGAAGACGGTCCTGGCGGGAGGGACCCAGATGGCCGCCGTCCTCTGCGCCGCCGACGCTCTGGGCCTGGGCGGCGACGTCTCCATCGCCACCACCAAGTACATCGTAGAAGATAAAAACGCCAGCTTCGTCGAGACGGTGGAGGAGCTGGGGCGGAAGTGGTACATGTCAGACCCCGGCCTTGAGAGGTCCAGGATACCGGCCCTCAGCTGCTACGCCCGCGGGAGCGCCAAAGAGGGGGTCGGCGCCGGGGGAGCCGTCCTCGCAGCCAGCCTCCGGGGCGTAACCCAACAGCAGATCGTCGAAGGGTCGGACAACGTCCTGATGACCGTGGAGCTGCCAAAGCCGAGCAGGGCCTGAAGGGAAAGCGCAGAGCTGAGCCGAGTTTAGCTGAGCAGAGCAGGGCCGACCGAGGAGGGGCAGGGCAGAACCCGATCCTCCCCCTCAATCATCTCCCCTCAATCATCCCCTCCACAAAGTTATTTATCGATTGATGGTCCAGTCAGTCCTGGGGCAAATTACTTGGAGAAAGATCTTCGATCCCAGCTAGCCGAGAACGCCTGGATCATTCTGCCCATCCTTTTCATACTTCTCCTCATATCCTACTTCCTCTTCCCCCTCATGGACGGGATCATCCTGGGGGTCGTCTTCGCCTACGTGGCAAGGCCGATAAGAGACAAGTTCGGACGGCGAAGACGCCTCGGCTCGGTGGTCGCCACCACCGCCATCATCCTCCCCATCATCCTAATCCTGGGCCTCGGCGGGGTCGAGGTGATATCCCAGCTGAACTGGATGGTGGAAAACCAGGGCGAGATCATCCGGAGGGTCGGCGCCTTCCTCAGTGGCCTCGAGATCCCCCTCGAAAATAGCGAGCTTCTCTCCGCCATATACGAGATCCCCCCCCGGATCTACGAGGACCTGACGGGAAGCCTCAGGACGATGATAGAGCTTTTGGCAAGGATCCTCTCTAGCTTTCCCGTATTCTCGTACGGGATGTCCCTCGTCCTCACAGCCCTCAACCTGATAGCCTCGGTATACGTCTGCTACTTCCTCCTCATGGACGGTGGGAGGCTGGCAAGAGGTGTCCTCACCATCCTCCCCTCTGAGAACATATCAGTCTACAAAAAGTACAGCACCAGGATCGACAGCATCCTCTCCGGCATATTCATCGGGGCGATCTACACCGCCATCGTCAGCGGCCTGATATCTGCCACGGTCTTCTACGCCTTCGGGATACCAAGACCCTTCGCCCTCGCCAGCATCGTCTTCATATCAGGGATGATCCCGGTCCTCTCGTCGTGGCTTGTGATAATCCCCATAACCCTCTATCGATACTTCGAGCTGGGACTCTTCGACGCCCTCTTCTTCTTCGCCGTCGCCACCGCCTTTATTTACCTACCCTCGGACCTGATCATAAGGCCCTACATAGTCTCCACGAAGTCGACGATCCATCCCTTGCTCGTCATCCTCTCCTTCGTCGGCGGGGTGCTGGTGGCGGGGATCGGCGGGTTCTTCCTGGCCCCCGCCCTGATGGGGATCGTGGTGGGGGTGTACCAGGTCCACAAAGAGGAGAAGACCGGCTCTCTGGATACTTCCCTGGAGGCAGATGGGGCCGAAGACTGGCCGGGAGGCGAAGATGCATCCGAGGATGAGGGAGCAGCCCACGTGTCCGAGGTGCAGGAAGAACATCACGGAGACGAAAGTCTCGAAGATGACACCGGACTGCAAACCTCGGGACCGTAGATCTGCTGGGCAGCGGCTAGAAGGCTCGAAGATATGAGATTCTACCTTGAGACCTACGGCTGCACCGCAAACCAGGGGAACTCCGACGCCTTCAGCTCTGCCCTTATGGAGAGGGGGCACCTTCCCTCACCGCTGGAGAAGGCCGATTTGGTGATCGTCAACACCTGCGCCGTCACCGAAAAGACCGAGAGGAAGATGGTGAAGAGGCTATCCCAGCTCCAGGGCAAAAAGCTGATCATAGCCGGCTGCCTCCCATCGGCGATCCCCGAGGCGGTCCGGGATATGCCCTGCAGAGAGGTAGTGGGGGTACTCGACCGGCCCGCGGCCATCAGAATCGGCGATTCATTCCCCCCCGAAGAGCCGAGATCGCGGCGCCTCAAGCCAGCCGAAAAACTCTGCGCCGTCGTCAACATCTCGGAGGGGTGCGCCGGAGAGTGCAGCTACTGCATCGTCAGACGGGCTAGAGGGGAGCTTTTGAGCAGGAGCGTCGGAGAGGTGGCTGAAGAGGTCCGCCGCCGCCTGAAGGAGGGAGCGGTGGAGGTTCAGCTCGCCTCTCAGGACGCCGCCGCCTACGGCCTGGACATGGGATCGAGCCTCCCGGAGCTTATCGATGCAGTCACCGGGATAGAGGGCAACTTCAGAGTGAGGATCGGGATGATGAACCCGGACCGTTTGAGCCCCATCCTCGGCGACCTGATCCGCTCTTACGAGAACCCCAAGGTCTACAAGTTCCTCCACCTCCCCGTCCAGTCCGGATCGGAGAGGGTCCTCAGGTCCATGAGGAGGGGGTACTCGCCCCGAGATTTTCTGGATATGGCGGCAAGTTTCAGGGCATCCTTTCCCGATCTGACGCTCTACACCGACGTCATCGCGGGCTTTCCTGGTGAGACCGATGAGGATTTCAGGGCCACCGAGCTTTTGATCAGGAAGATAGAGCCCGATAAGGTCAACGTCACCATGTACTCCCCGCGGCCCGGAACTTTGGCCAACGACCTCGAGGATATGCCATCGAGGTTCAAGAAGGAAAGATCAAGACGGATCACCCGGCTCTGGCAGGAGATCGCGGGGCGGAGAAACGGCCGTTATCTCGAAGAGACGATCGTCGCGCAGGTGACGGAGATGGGAAGGGAGGAAACCGCGATGGCGAGGTCGGAGAACTACAGGAAGATCGTCGTTTGCGAGCCGCTTCCTCTCGGGAGCGTCCACGAGTTCGAGATCGTCAAGACGACCCCCTTCTACCTTGTAGGAGAGGTGGTCTGATGGACCAGCAGCTGCCTGATTGGTCCGGCGTTTCAGTTTCAATCTCATCTTTTTAGAGAAGGGATCGTCGATTTGGCCCGAGATTATCTATAGCCCTCCAATTCGGCCTCTTTTGCCGATACTAAATCCGGGACGAAGTCGGAGATTACGCAATCTTCACTTAAAATTATTTTTTTATAATTACCCAAATTCTTGACACTATAACGATTAACAAAGCAGTAACTTTATTAATCATGAACATTGTTAATCGTGATGGTTCTGCTCGATTGCACGTGATGAGTGGAAAGAATGTTGGGCGGCCTTGAAGGCAGACATTCCAGATGCCGAAGGAGGATATGCCCAGCATATGGGAGAGACGGAGCGCAAATATCCGAATCTGTAGGATAAGGAGGGTCTAAAATTGGCTGAAAAGGTAGAGAAGAAGGGGAAGACGAAGGTTCTGATGGAGGAGACGAGACTCTTCGAGCCCCCGAAGGAATTGGTCGAGAAATCCAACGTCATGCAGTGGATGAAGAAGAAGGGCTTCAAAACCGAGAAGGAGATGCGAAAGTGGTGTTCTGACAATTATCTTGAGTTCTGGGACGAGATGGCCAAGACCTATGCCGACTGGTTCAAACCTTACTCCAAGGTCATGGACGATTCGGATAAGCCCTACTTCAAATGGTTCACCGGCGGCCTCATCAACATGACCCACAACGCCGTGGACCGCCACGCCAAAGGGGCCAAGAAGGACAAAGTGGCCTACATCTGGGTCCCCGAGCCGACGGACCAGGCCACCCAGAAGATCACCTACGGCGAGCTGGCAAAAGAGGTGAACAAGTTCGCCAACGGCCTCAAGAGCCTCGGCGTCACGAAGGGCGACAGGGTCAGCCTCTACATGCCCATGATCCCCCAGCTCCCCATCGCCATGCTGGCCATCGCCAAGATCGGGGCCATCCACAGCATAGTATTCTCCGGATTCAGCGCCAAGGGGTTCGGCGACAGGGTGAAGGACTGCGAGGCGAAGGTGGCCATCACCACCGACGGCTTCTATCGACGTGGAAAGCCGATGCCATTGAAGGCGAACGCCGACGAGGCCATCGCCGATGCTCCGAGCGTCGAGCACCTGATCGTCTACAAGAGGACGGGCATCGACGTGGCGTGGAAGGAAGGAAGAGACATCTGGTGGCACGACCTGGTTAAGGGCAAGTCCGAGGAGTGCGAAGCAGAGAAGCTCGACCCCGAGCACAGGCTCTTCATCCTCTACACCTCCGGCACCACAGGTAAGCCCAAGGGGATAGAGCACGCCCAGGGAGGATACTGCGTCGGTCCGGCCCAGACGCTCCACTGGGTATTTGACCTGAAGGACGACGACGTATGGTGGTGCACCGCAGATATCGGATGGATCACAGGCCACTCCTACATCGTATATGGGCCGTTATGTCTCGGCGTGACCGGCATCATGTACGAGGGGTCTCCTGACTTCCCGGACTTCGGAAGATGGTGGAATCTGATCCAGGATCACAAGGTCACAGTCCTCTACACCGCCCCCACGGCTATACGTATGTTCATGAAGCAGGGACCGGAGTGGCCTGCCAAGTACGACCTCTCGAGCCTGCGGCTCCTTGGGTCGGTCGGCGAGCCGATCAACCCGGAGGCCTGGATGTGGTATCGTGAGCACATAGGAGGAGGCAAGCTCCAGATCATGGACACCTGGTGGCAGACGGAGACTGGAACCTTCATCTGCTCGCCGCTGCCGATAACCCCGCTGAAGCCCGGGTCGTGCACCTTCCCGCTTCCGGGATTCAACACCACCATCTACGACGAGCTTGGAAACGAGGTGCCTCTTGGGGAGGGCGGCAACATCGTCAACGAGACGCCGTGGCCTTCGATGCTCAGAGCCTTCTACGGCGACAAAGAGAGGTACCAGAAAGAGTACTGGGAGATGTACTGGGAAACCCCCAAACGCGGCACCTACCTCGCCGGCGACAAGGCCACCAGGGACAAGGACGGCTACTTCTGGATCCAGGGCAGAATCGACGACGTTCTGAGCGTCGCCGGTCACAGGATCGCCAACGCCGAGGTGGAGTCCGCCATCGTGGCCCATCCCAAAGCCGCTGAGGCCGCCGTCGTCGGAAAGCCCGACGAGATCAAGGGCGAGTCGATCGTCGCCTTCGTCATCCTGAAGGTGGGCGTCGATCCGAGCCCGGAGCTGGCCAAGGACGTGATAAGCCACGTGAGGAAGACCCTCGGCCCCGTGGCTGCGCCGACGGAGGTCCATTTCGTCAACGACCTGCCCAAGACGAGGAGCGGCAAGATCATGCGCCGTGTTGTCAAGGCCAAAGCCCTCGGCAACCCCACCGGCGACACCTCCGCTCTTGCCAACCCCGAGGCTGTAGAAGGCATACCGCTCATCGTTTAGATGAGCGATCCTTTCTTATTTTTGTATTCAATCCAACCTGTGCCTTGTCTCCTGAGCTTATCGTCTTCGATGAAAGCAGGACTTTTGTCGGCCATATATTTAGTCCGAACACGAAGAGCTCTTTATTGAAAATGCAAAGCAATTTGTAATTATCATTTCAACAATTAGCATCTCAATAAGAACGCGAATCGGGTTTGTGAGATGTTTAGATATATAAAATTCAAACTATGGAAAATAATACTTCACCTCACCAAGCTGAAAAGGGCATGTAAAAAAGGGCTTTGGGGCGACTGGCCCGCCGAATAGAAATTTAAATTATATAATTTATATTAACTACCTTTATATTATACCGGGTGCCTTTTTATATCAGTATGACAACGATTTGACCTGAGTTGGCGGAGGCAGACTATCAATTATCGTCGAATTAAAAGCATCCCAATTGAAGTTCTTGTTCTCGAAATATGCAAATCCGCATTTAGAATTAAGTTTTTAAGATATTCTTAATAATTGTGCCGAATACATCATGATAAATCATTATAATATTCGTTCTCGATAGATTTATAAACAAAGGAAGTATAGAGTACGCCGGTGTTTCCAGAGCGACTCCACGGTGTGGAGGGGATATTCCGACAATGGTCGCCCGAGTGCGTTCAATTATCCCGAAAGACTGGATCTAAACGCGGATCTATCGGTAGATGGATCTGGTAATCGGTGTGGAGGAGCGGGAACATCTCAATTTGAGGGCTAAAAGGAGGATTTTAATTGGCTGAAGGAAAGACAGGAACTACCAAGGTTCTGATGGAAGAGACCAGAATTTTTGAGCCGCCAAAGGCCTTGGCCGAGAACTGCAACGCCTGGCAGTGGGCGAATAAGAAGGGGTTCAAGAGCGAGAAGGAGATGCGCGCCTGGTGCGGCGAGCACTACATCGAGTTCTGGGACGAGATGGCCAAGACATTCGCCGACTGGTACGAGCCCTACACCAAGGTGATGGACGACTCAGGCATGCCCTACTTCAAGTGGTTCACCGGCGGCAAGATCAACGTCTTCTACAACGCCGTCGAGAGGCACATCAAGGCAGGAAAGGGCGCGAAGGTCGCATACCACTTCATCCCCGAGCCCACCGACCAACCCGAGAAGGCCTACACCTACCAGGAGATTTATGAGACTGTCAACAAGCTGGCAAACGGCCTGAAGAGCCTTGGCGTAAAGAAGGGTGACAGAGTATCCATCTACATGCCCATGCTGCCTGAGACCGTCATGGCGATGCTGGCCTGTGCCAAGATCGGCGCCATCCACAGCCTCGTCTTCTCCGGGTTCAGCTCCAAGGGTTTCGGAGACAGGGTCCAGGATTGTGAGGCGAAAGCGGTCTTCACCTCTGACGGCTTCTACAGGCGCGGCAAGCCCATGCCCCTCAAGCCCCAGGCCGACGAGGGCGTCAAGGACGCACCCAGCGTCAAGAACGTGATCGTCCTCAAGAGGACCGGCCTTGAGGTCCCATGGACCGAGGGGAGAGACGTCTGGTTCCACGAGCTTGTAGCAAGCCAGTCAGCTGACTGCGCGACTGAGGTCATGGACGCAGAGGAGAGGCTCTTCATCCTCTACACCTCCGGCACCACCGGCAAGCCCAAGGGTATAGAGCACGCCCACGGCGGATACTGCGTCTGCCCCGCTCAGACACTCAAATGGGTCTTCGACCTTAAGGAGGGTGATGTATGGTGGTGCACCGCCGACGTCGGCTGGATCACCGGCCACTCCTACGTCGCCTACGGGCCGCTCTCCCTGGGCGCGACCAGCATAATGTATGAGGGGTCTCCCGACTTCCCGGACTTTGGCCGCTGGTACAAGATCATCCAGGAGCACAAGGTATCAGTGTTCTACACAGCACCGACCGCCGTGCGGATGCTGATGAAGCAGGGTGAAGAGTGGCCCGAGAAGTACGACCTATCCAGCATAAGGCTGCTCGGGTCCGTCGGCGAGCCTCTCAACCCCGAGGCCTACATCTGGTACAGGAAGAACTTCGCCTATGACAAGGCCCCCATCATGGACACCTGGTGGCAGACCGAGACCGGCTGCTTCGTCATATCCCCGCTGCCCATGACGCCCTGCAAGCCCGGCTCCGTCGCATACCCGCTGCCCGGCTTCAACACCACCATCTACGACGAGGACGGAAACGAGGTCCCCCTGGGAGAGGGCGGCAACATCGTCAACCCGACCCCCTGGCCGTCGATGCTCAGAGCCTTCTACAAGGACGAAGTCCGGTACAAGAAAGAGTACTGGGAGATGTACTGGAAGGTCAAGCCCGGCACCTACCTCGCCGGCGACAAGGCGACCAGAGACAAGGACGGATACTGGTTCGTCCAGGGCAGAATCGACGACGTCCTGAGCGTCGCCGGTCACAGGATCGCCAACGCCGAGGTCGAGTCCTCCCTCGTAGCCCACAAGGCGGTATCCGAGGCTGCAGTCATCGGCAAGCCCGACGAGGTCAAGGGCGAGGCGATCGTCGCCTTCGTCATCCTGAAGAAGGGAGTCAACCCCACCGACGATCTCGCCAAGGAGCTGAAGACCCACGTCAGGACCACCATGGGACCCCTGGCCATACCCGCCGGCGTCTTCTTCGTCGACGACCTGCCCAAAACGAGGTCCGGCAAGATCATGCGCCGCGTCGTAAAGGCCAAGGCCCTCGGAAACCCCACCGGCGACACCTCAGCTCTCGCCAACCCCGAAGCAGTGGACGGAATCCCCCTCATCTGAGGGCGCCCGGCCACCGTCTGCCTTTTTTTATTTTTCGTTGCTGCCTTTTCTCGGCGTATTTAAATTGGGTTCACCCGGATATTTTCGATTTTGCAAAGATTATAACGTCGATCTTTTATCCCCCCAGTTGACAGAATATGCCCGATATCGAGGGCAGCCTGCATCGGACGGGAGCACGGTCTCAGGACTATTTTAATTCCAAATCTGAAATGAGCTTGAGCTATTCGGTTCTCTCCAGATGGTCGACTGCGAAATCTCCAGCTCAATTCGGGCGAGAATAGACCGATCTTCGTCTCCAATCTCGGGGACTACACCCTCATCTTTTATCCTCAAAACTCGCCAAGAATCGAACTCCACTTTTTGAATTAAAAATCTCCATAATCCTTAACAATTTTCCATCATATATCGTTATAATTCCTTATAAAAACACATTTTTCGACACATTTATAAA
>ERZ795053.6915-NODE-6915-length-11094-cov-3.811577_pt1 | contig 11094 bp, 9 predicted proteins | sample MGYA00375137_ERZ795053 | MGnify/ENA primary metagenome ERZ795053 (study PRJEB30182, sample SAMN05720284) | activated sludge metagenome | isolation source: Anaerobic digester | place: Hong Kong | collected 2014-12-17 ... | reverse complement strand
GGCCTTCCACGCTCTTGCAGGCGATGAATTCCTCGATGTCAGGATGGTCTACCCGCAAGACGCCCATGTTTGCGCCTCGCCGTGACCCCCCCTGGGCTATCTCGCCAAACGCGGCGTCATACACGCGCAGGAACCCCACCGGGCCGCTGGCAACGCCGGCGCTGGTCTTGACCGCGCCGCCCTTCGGTCGCAGCCGGCTGAAGCTGAAGCCATTGCCGCCACCTGTCTGTTGAATCAGTGCGGCGTTGCGCAGTGTGTTGAAAATTCCTTCGTCCGAATCCTTGCCCATGTCATCGTCGATTGCCAGCACAAAACAGGCTGCAAGCTGGCCCAGAGGCGTTCCCGCCCCCGTGAACGTGGGCGAGTTGGGGAAAAACTTCAGCGTTGTCAACAGGTCATAGAACTGCTGGCTGGCCTCCGCATATGCTTCGTCACCGGACCAGGTTCGCTCCGGCAGAGCCACATTACTGGCAACCCGCCAGAACATCTCCGGTACGCTCTCCACCGGCTTGCCGTCCGGCCCCTTGCGCAAATAGCGCCGCCGCAGAACCTCCAACCCGTTGGAACTGATCTTGCCGGGCCTTTCAAGCACCGCCTCAGGCATGGTCAATACAGCAGCGTCCGCCGTCACCGCTTGTTTCATCGTTTGCCTCCATCAAAAGTGATTTTGTAACTATCCATTATTCACTACAAACATTAGGTCCAGAACCCTGTACCAGATTCTCGATCCAGGTCACAACCAATAAAGCCTGGGGATCGCAGTGGCACGTTCACTGCGCCAGGCATGGTCTCGCCCCGAATTCATTTCGGGTGGCTGAATCCGCCGCAGAAAAAAAAGCTCAGCGAACTGGTTCGTAGATAAAGCGGCGCCCACCACCGTCGATGACTTCCTCACCGACTCGGTAAAGCAGCCCGCGGCGTTCCAGTTCCTTGAGCCGGTTGCTCTTTGTGCTGGGTGACAACGCGTCTGGCAGATCCTGGGCGCTGATCTGGCCGCGCGCCACTGCCATGTCGTAGGTCTGGCGCAATGAAGGACTGAGATTCCCCAGCACCGATGCCTTGCCCTCACTGTCAACCTTGACACAGGTCAGCCCATGCAACGAGACCGCGGCCTCGATCGATTCGCTGACGCTGATGCTTGGCTGGCGTACCACGACAAAGCGCGGCGCCTTGGCCTTGCGCGACGCCTTCAGCAGGCTGGCAATGATCTCGTCGGCCCAGGAATAGTCCATGAACTGAACCGTTTCCAGGTCCAACACGAGCAGACTGTTGGCCGGCATCGCGCGAAAGCGCGACAGCAATTCCTCACGCGTCGTGGCATCACGACCACCCAATATTGTTTCCGGTAGCGCGACGTGTTCCTCATGCAACGGCGTCAATTTCCTTCTACCTCCTATGGTCGTTGGCTGAAGCTGATGCCAACCAATGTGCCCGGGAAGAGGGCACCTGTATGGACTTTTGGCGTTCGGTCGGCTGAAACATAGACCCGATCCGTCCCGGATCGCACCGTCAGCCGGCCCTGATAACGCCTCACCACGGCGGTCACGCTGCGCAACCCTGCGCCACCGCCAGTCTCCCGGCTGCTGAGACCGCCCAGTGCTCGCTCAATGGCGACTCCGTGCTGCCATTGACCGGCTTCGGGATAACGTCTCGTCAGACTGCCGCGAATGCCGATACCGTCGTCAGCTACCGCCAGCGCCACGTAGCGGGCGCCGTAGCGGTCCGAACCGAGTTGGGCCAGGACAATCCCTTCTGCGCCGCTGTGATCGACAACATTGTTGCACAGCTCTGAGACGACCTTGGCAGTGTCAAGAACATCACCGGTGTTGTAGCCTAATCGATCACGGGTCATCTGCACCAGATGTCCGACGACGGTTTGCACATCGTTGCGGCTACGGATGGCGGTCGCCGGCAGGGCGCTGGGATACCTGGATGACAGTTCCTTGGGCAGGTTACGCAACTCAGCCACCGGCCGCAAGGCATCCAGCAATCCGGTCTGCACGATGGTTTGAACGGGCCGGTCACTACCGGGCAACACGCAGATCAATCGACCGTCACGGCGATGAAGCTGCCGTCCTACCATCACCAGCATCGCCATGCCGTATGGATCGACAAACGATGCCGATCGCAGATCGATAGTCACCTCACCTGCTTCTTTGGACGAAGCGTCAACCAGATGAGACAGCAGGCGATCACAACTCGACGCGTTGAGGCCCTCGCCTGAGGTCAATACAAGACGCATCAGCCAGCTACGCGGGAGGCAAAATGCGCCCGATGTGCTGCTGCACCACCTCTAGGTCGCTCATCTGAAGGTAGACCATCGCAAAGCGAATGTACGCCATAGGATCGAGCTGTCTCAGATGTTCCAGAACCAGGCTTCCTACGTAGTTGCTCTTAACCTCGGTACGGCCCAGTGCGGCGAGTTCTTCTTCAACGGAGTCCACCATCGCCTCGATGGATACCTGGGGAATGGGACGTTTGGCGCAAGCGATCAGAATACCGTGCATCAGCTTCTGACGATCATACGGCTCGCGGCGGCCATCACTTTTCACGATCAGCAACGAAGCCGCAACGTGCTCGTAAGTAGTGAATCGCTTATGACAAGTCTCACACTCGCGCCGACGCCGTATTCCATCACCCGTGGAACGCGTATCAACGACCCGCGAGTTTGCATCACCACAGTGTGGACACTTCATTCACGACTCCAACAGCAGGCACATTGCCGACCGATTAGAAATCCCGGTCCCAAGCGACCGAGATTTGAATAGATGTCTGTCTAGAGGCTGTTCAGCCTGGGGTACAACACGCTCCTTGAACTACACGATATAGTGGTAAGTGAACGCACACCATACTATATGTTGTATCTTGAGCGGCACGTGCCATTGTACCATAGGAGAGGGGCTTTGACAAGGCTTTTTCCACACCGCACGCAAGTCGTATGCGATTTTTAAGGTTACCGATCTCCCACCCGTTGCAGATCCAGCGGCATTGCGACCAGGCTCTTGCCCCGGTTGTGCCAGGTCTCGTACGCTATTGCTTCGCCTTAATGTGTCTATTGAAAATTTGCCGGCCCTGGCCCGCTGCGAAGACTGGTCGGAACGAGAAGATCGCCGCATTTGGTCGTTAACGCGATACGCCCCTGGCCGGGCAAGCCCGACCAGGGGTAGTTGCAACTATCAGAGCAGCGACGAAGGGACGACTAGGCTTGCTGGCGTTTGCGCAGGAAAGCCGGGATATCCAGATCGTCAGGGTTGTAGGTTCGCACCGGGAATGGTACGGTCTTGTCGCTCCGCTCCGGAGACACTGCGCTCGGGAATGGACGCGCGCCCGGAACAGGTTTCTGTGCAGTGGCAGCGACCTCGAAACCGGTGGCGATCACCGTGACGCGGATCTCGCCTTCCATATTCGGATCCAGGACGGCTCCGAAGATGATGTTGGATTCGGGGTGTGCCGTAGCGCGGATGATCTCCGCTGCCTCGTTCACCTCGTGCAGCGACATATCCATGCCGCCGGTCACATTGAACAGGATGCTTTGGGCGCCGTCGATGCTGACGTCCAGCAACTTGCTGGCGATGGCACCTTCGGCTGCCTGCTGGGCACGGCCTTCGCCGCTGGCAGAGCCAATGGCCATCAACGCCGATCCACCGTTTTCCATCACCGCGCGCACATCGGCAAAGTCCAGGTTGATCAGGCCGGGAATGGTGATCAGTTCGCTGATACCCTGGATGCCCTGACGCAACACATCGTCGGCCACGTTGAAGGCGTCGCGGATGCTGGATTTCTTGTCGACAATCTGCAGAAGGCGATCGTTCGGGATAACGATCAGCGTGTCGACCTGTTCCTTGAGTCGCTGCAAGCCCTCTTCAGCAACACGGCGGCGCTTGGCGCCCTCAAAAGCAAAGGGGCGGGTAACAACGCCGATGGTCAGTGCGCCGGTTTCACGAGCCAACTGCGCAACCACGGGTGCTGCACCCGTACCTGTGCCGCCACCCATGCCAGCCGTCACGAACACCATGTCAGCGCCGTCCACCATATTGCCCAGATCTTCAGCCGACTCGACGGCGGCCTTCTCGCCAACTCCGGGATCTCCGCCGGCGCCCAGGCCGCGGGTCAGCTTGTCGCCGATGCGCAGCCGCTGCGGGGAATTTGCATCCAGCAGCGCCTGGGCGTCGGTGTTCACCACAATGAATTCAACCCCCTGAATACCGGCTTCGATCATCCGGTTTACAGCATTGCTGCCGCCGCCGCCAACGCCGATCACGCGGATCTTGGCGAAGTTGTCGGCGAAGCTCGGCTGCGTGTCTCTCGTCACTTTCCTGGTAGTCATGTCGTCGCTCCTCTACTATCTGTCAAGTTATGCCGTATCTCGGCATTCCGGTTGCCAATTGCCGCCTGAGAGTTCCCGTTCAATCAGGCAACAGATTCTGTAGCCAGCGCATGATCCGTTCCATGAAGGAACTTTGCTGGCGCCGATCTCCATGTTCAACGGCCACCCATTGGCCTTTGAGCGCCCACCTCAGCATCCCAACGCCGGTGGCGTTGTCAGGAGTGCGCAGCTCATCGGGCAGCCCGGCGAAACCTGCGGGTGCGCCGATGCGCACCGGCAGATGGGTCATCTGCCGCGCCAGGTCTCGTAGTCCGGCAAGTCGAGCCGTGCCGCCGGTGAGCACCAGCCCCGCCGGGATCAGCCCGTCATAACCGGATCGCTTGATCTCCCTGAGAATCAGGTTGATCATCTCTTCCGCCCGCGCTTCCAGTATCTCAGCCACCAAGAGCCGGGATACAACGCGGGGTTCCGACTCGCCAAACACCTCGACATTTACTTCCTGGTCTGGCGCGATGCGGTCGGCCATGGCGCTGCCATAGCGGATCTTCAGTTGCTCGGCAGCCTCAAAGGGCGCACCCAGGCCAACTGCCAGGTCGTGGGTCAGGTGCTGGCCGCCCACATCGAGGACAACCGTGTGCCACAGGCTGCCCTTGATGAACATCGCGACATCGGTGGTGCCGCCGCCGATGTCCACCACGACCACGCCCATGTCGCGCTCGGCGTCGGTCAGGACTGCTTCACCCGATGCCAGCGGCTCCAGCACCAGCTCCTCGATCTCGATGCCGTGGGTCTGCACGCAACTCAACAGGTTGCGCACCGCGCCGGTGGCTCCGGTAACAACCTGTGCATCAACCGAAAGCCGGAAGCCGTGCATTCCCAATGGGTCCTGCAGGTCCTCCTGCTCATCGACTGCGAAGCTGCGGGCGACAACGTGGATGATCTCACGGTTGTGCGGCAATGCCACCGCACGAGCAGCTTCCTTGACGCGCGCCACATCATCAGGCGTTACCACGCGGTTGCGACCGATGGGCACAGCGCCGCGGCTGGGCTGCGCATCGATGTGGCTGCCGGCAATGCCGACATAGGCGCGACCGATAGATCGATCCGCGGCATGCTCAGCCTCTTCGATGGCCTGGCCGATGGCCGCAGTGGCAGCGGCCACGTTGGTCACAACGCCTTTGGTCATGCCATCGGACGGCGCGCTGCCAAAGCCCAGGACGTGGAGGGTGTCCGCGTCGATGACCTCAGCGATTATTGTGGTGACTTTGGTAGTGCCAACATCGATGGCACAGATTATATCGGCCACGTTTCTCGTTCCTGAACCAGCCGCTAGGGCAGTTTCAATGTGTAACCATCTTCGTAACGCCAGTCGATCTCCAGCGGCATCTGGCCCAGACTGGCCAGGCTGCCTTGCAACACCAGTAGTTCGTCGACCCGCTGCGCCAGGCCGTCCGGCTTGCCAAGCAACACAGCCGTGCCACTGGCCAGATGGAATTGCAAGCCGTTGAACCGGTCATAGGCGAATTCGTTGATCTCCGGCAATTGTTGTTTCAACTCGTGAACGCTGCTGATCAACTGCGTATCGACGCCGCCATCCGGTCGCACGGTACTTCCGTCCAGGTCGGTAAACACTGGAAGATTCACGTCCGCGCTGGCCACCGGCATGGTCACGCCATCCACATCGACCCACAGATCCTGGCCGTTGACCCGCCAGAGCGCCACGGGCACCCGCTCCTCAACATCGATACGCACCAGGTTTGGCAGGGCCGTCAGCACCGTCGCCCGCTTGACGTAGGGCAGCGCCTCGATTCTCTGCGCCGCCTCGCGGGTGTTGACCCAGAAAATGCTGTAACCGTTGACGTCCGCCTGCTGGTAGATCTGATCCATCGGACTATACTGCACGCCGCGAATGTCAGCGGCATGCACATAAAAGTGGCTATCAGCGAAGCCAAACACCACCAGACCTACCAGCACAAACGCCAGCACGAGGGCCAATGCCCGTCGTTTTCCAAGAAGGGGCATCGCAGGCGCCTGACGCGGTTGGCGCGACTTGGCCGGTTTCGCCGCCTTGGACACCCGGGTCTTGCGCTCGACCTTCGTCGGACCGGGCGCAGTCGATCGATAGGTGCGTGACTGCTTGCGAGCAGTCCGCCGCCGCTCTTCCGGAGTACGGCTCCTGCTTTTCACCTGACCTGGCTTGGCCTTGCCGCTCATGATGGCGTTCCAACCGATGGCGCATAGGTTGTCTCCGAACGTGCCCGGTCCTGCTGCCGCTCGACCGCCAATTCAACCAGCCGGTCGACCAGCCGATTGAAGGGCAGACCACTGGCCTCCCACAGCTTGGGATACATACTGATGCTGGTGAAGCCAGGAATGGTATTGATTTCGTTAATGTACAGGTCACCGCTGCTGCGATCCAGCAGAAAATCTACCCGTGCCATACCTGCGCCATCCACGATGCGGAACGCCTGTACTGCCAGTCGCTGCACCTCGGCCTGCTGCTCAGCTGTCAAGGGCGCCGGAATGAGAAGCTCCGAGTCGTCATCGATGTACTTCGCTGCGTAATCATAGTACTCGCGGGCTGGCACGACTTCGCCCGGAACCGATGCTATGGGCTCGTCGTTACCCAGGACGCTGACTTCGATCTCACGGGCATCGACGCCTGCCTCAACCACCAGCTTGCGATCATATCTGGCGGCTTCGCGAATCGCTGCGGCAAGCTGGCTGCTGTTCCTGGCCTTGCTGATGCCAACGCTGGAACCGAGATTGGCCGGCTTGACGAACACTGGATACGCCAGCTGACTTTCAACGAACGCCAGGACTTCGTCAGGATCAGCATCCCACGCCTTGCGCAGCAGTACCAGATAGGGCACCTGCGGCAACGCATGTACGGCAAACAGCGCTTTGCATACTGCCTTGTCCATGGCCACTGCCGAGGCCAGCACACCGCAACCGACGTACGGAACGCCGGCCAGTTCCAGCAAGCCCTGCACCGTGCCGTCTTCGCCCAGCGGGCCATGCAGCACGGGAAAGACCACATCCAGGTCAAGCAGCGACTCGGTTCGCGGCACGATGCCGACTGCCGGCTCGGCAGCTACCAGCGCCGCGGGCATCGCGTCTGACGACGAACCGGCCAGCAGCAACTGCGACGCCTCACCCAAAAGCCAACGCCCCTGCTTGTCGATGCCAATCGGCACGATCTCGTACCGTTCAGGATCGAAAGCACCGATCACCGAGCGAGCTGAACGCAGGCTAACTTCATGCTCACCGGAGCGCCCGCCAAAGAGAACGCCCACACGCAGCTTGCTCATGACGCCTGCTCCCTCAACGACCGGTAAGGCGGCTGAGACGCCCAATCACCCAGAAACAGGATCTCCGGCATCAGTTCGACACCCAGTACATCCCATGCGCTGCGGCGGGCCAGATCGATCAACGCCAGGACATCTGCTGCCGTGGCGCCGCCCAGGTTCACAATGAAATTGGCGTGAACCGCTGAAAACTGCGCGCCACCAATCGAATGGCCCTTCAGCCCCAGCGAGTCGATAATGCGCCCGGCGTAGTCGCCCGGCGGATTCTGAAAAATTGAGCCGACGCTAGGTTCAGTCGGTTGCGTCGCACGCCGGTGAGCCAGAAACCCTGCCGCCCAGCCTTCCATCTCGGCCGTGTCGCCTGCCTGCAGCTGAAAAGCCGCTGACAGTACAACAGGCGCTGGCTGGCCAGCACGGAGCAGCACCTTCATTGCGCTGCTCCGGTACTCATACTGGAAACGTGCCGCCGGCCACTCAGCCAGCGAGCCATCCGGGTTGAGCACCGCAGCACGCAGTAGACTGCCGGCAATGTCGCCACCATGGGCGCCCGCGTTCCCGACTACGGCGCCACCCACAGTTCCTGGAACACTGACACACCACTCCAAACCGCTCAATCCCCAGCGCATCGACTGGCGGGCAAGACCGGCAAGATTCACGCCTGATTCCGCCCAGACGACCTGGCCGTCCCGTTGCTGCACGGAACGGCACGCATTGGCAAGGACAAGGCCGCGTACACCGGCGTCACTGAACAATGCATTGCTGCCACCGCCGAGCACCATTACCGGCACTGAGTGTTCGCGGGCCAGTCGCACTGCCGCGACCAACTGATCCGTCTCGTTGACTGTGATGAACAGATCAGCCGGACCACCGATGCGCATCGTCGTGTGGCTGGCCAGCAACTCATCGAACCGCACGGCCAATCCTGTACGCTGGGCGATGGCCGCAGCCAGGTCAGCATACCGATCACTCATAAGAGCTGGCACCCTGGAATCGTCACGAGCCTGCAAGCCGGCCAAAACCCGCTGGCCTACCTGGTTGCCATCGCCGGCGCCAAGGGTCAGTAACACGTCGCCTGCACGCAATTCATCGAGTAACGTCGCCGTGGCCGCGTCTAAACTGCCTGCAAAGCGGGCATCGGGATGGGACGAAAGCACCCGAACCAGATCGGATGCGGCCACGCCCAGGCTATCACGTTCTCGGGCTGCGTAGATGTCTGTGATGAGCACGTGATCGGCGTTTTCAAAACTGTCGCAAAACTCGGTTAGCAAGGCATGAGTGCGGCTGTACGTATGCGGCTGGAACAGTACCCAAAGGGCACGGCGGGGAAATTGCTGCCGTGCCGCACTCAATGTTGCTCGCACCTCGGCAGGATGGTGCGCATAGTCGTCAAAGATCATTATATCATAGCTTTCGCCAATAAATTCAAGTCTGCGGGCTGTTCCAGTCAATTTTTGCAAAATTTTAAGGTTTTTTGCAGGAGCCGTGAAAACGTCAAACCCGGCCTCGGCACAGGCCGCCAGCGCCGCCAGAAAATTGAGTACGTTGTGGTGGCCAGACAACGGCAGCGTCACTCGCCCGACCAGCGCCTGGTTGTGCAACACGTCGAAGTCCTGGCCGCCCGCTGCATTGACACTGATCACGGCCGCCTGCCAATCAGCCGGCCGTGAAGCGCTATACGAAACCCACCGCGCCTCCAGACCGGGCAACTGCGCTTGCAGACTGGCAGCGCCAGGGTCATCAGCGCAGATCACCACCGCACCGCCAGCCCTGACTAAGGCTGCAAAATCAACAAACGCCTGCTGATAGGACGCCGGGTTCGGATAGCAATCCACATGATCCCACTCGACATTGGTGATGACGGCAATGTCAGGGCGCAAGCCGAGAAATGTATGGTCATATTCATCGGCCTCGATTACGAAGGGACCACCGCTGCGTCCGGCCCGGGCCGACGTGCCCAGCGACAGGATGGTGCTGCCGACGATGAAACCCGGTTCGGCGCCCAAACTGTCGAGCATGGTGGCGATCATAGCGCTGGAGGTGGTCTTGCCATGGGTTCCAGCAACGCAAATCGCACGCTGGCCGGCCATCAGTGGCGCCAGGAAATGATCCCGTTTGACAACCAGCACACCGGCCTGCTGCGCGGCCTCCAGTTCAGGGTGGTCAGGCGCAACAGCCGATGACACCAGCAGGAGATCGGCCTCTGCAGCATGGCTCGCACTGTGCCCCACCGACACCGACGCGCCGAGCTGCCTGAGTTCGTCAATCACGACAGAGTCTTGGCGATCGCAGCCGGACACACTGAAACCGCGCTGAAGCAACACGCGCGCTATGGCCGACAGCCCAGCGCCGCCGATCCCCATCAGGTGAATGCGTGTGCTGGCCGGAGCAGCCAGCAGAGCCGCCAGCCGCGCATCGATAGACTGAGACGACATCATCATTTGATGACTCGAATGATCATCATCGTCACGGCCAGCAGAATGAAGAACTCCCAGCCGAAGATCGCCGGCGGCAAGATCTGGACGAAGAAATTGTAGAACGACGAATAGTCGGGCACAACGTCAGCGAAGGGATAGTTTGCTTTAGCGAGATAGTACCAGATGCTGCCCGCAAACAGATACCCGTTGATCAGACCCACCAGCAGGCTGACAAACGCATTCTTGCCCGAACCGGGATACACCAGCCCAAGCCCCTGATACGAAATGAACGTGACCACCAGGATCATGATAACCGCGACGATTGCCCACATCGTCTCCAGACTGCTGGCCGTCATTCCGGCATCCAAGAGGAAACCGTTGATGCGCGCGCCAAAGGGGCCGTCGGTCAGGAACTCCAGGATGAAGAGCGTGATCAGCAGCATTGTCGTCACACCCAGCTCGCGCTGATAGCCGCGCACCAGGCCGACCGCGCCGAATATCGCGATAACAACTAGGAAGACAACTTCAACTGGACCCATTGCCCTTACCCTTCCTGGCGCCACGCCGCACTGTAAGCAATAAGAACAGGACCAGGAATGCGCCGATCAAACATGTGAGCGTGCTGATCGTTTCCGGTTGGCTGAGGCGCGTCCAGAACTGGTTGGTAGCCACCTGGACTGCGCCAGGTTGGACGTCCGCCGGATAGAGAATTGGCACCGGGAATACCCCGGCCGGCACCGCGCTGATCAGTGGAATGACGCCGGCCGCCAGCAGATAGCCATACAGAAATCCCCAGATCAGGCCGAAGACGCCCTTCTTGCTCTTCATCAGGGCCGCCAGGATCAGGGTGAAGCCGACCGCCATGGCAATCACCAACAGATACGCATACTTGATGTTGTCGCCTTCAAACGGTTTTTCGATGGTTGAGATCGTCTCGCCGACAGCTTCAAAGTCACCGCTGGCGATGGCGAGGGGGATCTTCTCCAAATAGCCAGCATCATTTTCCGGTACGATCCGGGGTGGAATTTCATACTGAGGTTCAGAC
>ERZ795053.6914-NODE-6914-length-11094-cov-5.321949_pt1 | contig 11094 bp, 12 predicted proteins | sample MGYA00375137_ERZ795053 | MGnify/ENA primary metagenome ERZ795053 (study PRJEB30182, sample SAMN05720284) | activated sludge metagenome | isolation source: Anaerobic digester | place: Hong Kong | collected 2014-12-17 ... | reverse complement strand
CGTAAATAAGCCCATCGCGAATTTGCCCTATCCACTCGAGCAGCTTGGGCTTATTTACTGCTGCACCCAAAGGGTTCCCGATTTACGCCGCAATGTACTAGGGTAGAAGATGGCGAACAAACGCCGAGCGAAAGGTTATGCATCCCATGACAGGGGCTGGATCCTATCACGAATTTGTCAAGCGGCTGTTGACCACGGCCTTGGTTGTTGTGTCGTTGATTGGCGCCTGGTATCTGCGCAGTATCCTGTTGTTAGGCTTCCTGGCGGCCGTTGTGGCAATTGCCATTCATATTCCGGCCCATCGTCTGGAACGATGGGGGTGGCCTCATGGCCTTGCCGTGACATTCTCCACCCTCATGTTAACGTTGGTTGCCGTGCTTTTGAATCTTTGGATTCTGCCAAATCTCATTATCGGCGTGGCCGAATTGATCGCGTTGTTACCTTCGGCACTGAAGCAGATTGCCGAAATGTATGAGCATTGGCGGCAGCAGAGTGGCCCCTTGCGTGGGCTTTTGCCACCCCTGGTCGATCAATCCTTGGGCGAAGCACAGGCTATATTGGGCTTGGATCAGCAGCAGCTCCAAACCTTTGCCATCAATGTCGTCAATTCGACCTTGCCTGTGTTGCAAGGACTTGGCAACATCATCATCTCGTTTCTGGCCAACTCGATCCTGGTGATCTTCATCTCGATTCTCCTGCTGGTTGAGCCGCACAGCTATGCAACGATTGCCCTCATGATCCTACCCCGTCAACACCACAGCCGTTTTGTCGAGATCTGGAACAAGGTCTATGCAACTCTCACCAATTGGATTATTGCACAGACGCTCTCCGTCACGATCACCGTTGTGCTTGTCTGGTTGATTCTGGGTGTATTGTTTGGGATGCCCAATGCGCTGGTCGTCGCTTTCTTTGCCGGCGTGGCCACCTTTGTGCCCAATATCGGCGCTTTTTTGCCATTAATCCCGATCGCGGTCTTCACACTGGTGGACAACCCTACCCAATTCCTGGTGATAGCACCGATCTATTTGCTGATCCAACTGGTTGAAAGCAACGTGCTAACGCCCTCAATTTTCCGGGTGGAACTTGACCTGCCCTTGGCCGGCTTGCTCTTTATACAGGTGATCGCGGTGGCACTCTTTGGGTCGCTTGGCTTGCTGTTGGCCGCACCCTTATTGGCAGTGCTAACTACCCTCATTCGCGAACTCTATTCCTATGATCAACTTGGGTTACAGGAGGTGAAGTTGCAGATTGCCTCGACAGCATCGGGCGGAATCCAGCTGATCAGCGGTGATAGGGCTACAGGCAGTGGGACGGGCACATCCAGGCAAGAACCCCATGAATGTCAGAGTACCACCGCTGTTGTGACCTGTAGATCCCCATTCACGACAGAAAGGGTAGACGGCGATTGACGCTCTGTGTTTCTCATGCCCACCCACTGGCTTGGGGTCTAGTCCATGAGCTGGCTACCTGACTAGTCTTTATTTTCCGCTTTGCCTGTACAATAGAGAGGGAAACAGCCAATTCTGCTGTTGGCCTTTACACATACTGTTTGTGAGGCAAGCGATGTGATTCTCCGGTTGTAAACGGAAACGCCGGTTCTGATGAAGAGTGCAGTTTAGATGATGGCGTTACCGTGGGTTTTCAACATCGCGAGTGTTGCTAGAGGGGGATACCATGAACAAGATCATGTTGAAGGGTAAGTGGCGACAGGCGCGTGGCGGCATGAAAGCCGAATGGGGCCGCCTCACCGAAAATGAACGGCGCATGATGGAAGGTCGGCTTGACCAACTTCTGGGGCTCTTCCAGGAGCGTTATGGCTATACACGAGAGCGAGCCGCCAAGGCGGTGGAAAGCTATCTCCACATGCATGCCAAGAAATCCACACCAACCGTCGCGCTGCCACCGCGGGCGCGCACATTCGTTTTGGCTTCGATGGGCTTGGCGTTGATCAGCGCATTCGGCTGGTTTACCTTCATGAAGCTGCTTGGTGAAAAGCCACCGGTCATCGAGGATGAACTGCGTGGCTCGGTAGATGAGTTTGAACCGGAGGATTTTGAGGCCGTCATGATGGGCTATGATGGCGCGCTTGATTAAGAACCGATCATATCAATCACTTGCGACTTACGTGGTGCACCGGAGTGCCGGAAAAGCAGCAGGAACTGAGTCGCACACTTTGGGAAAGGTTGCAAACCATGATGGAAGAACTTGCAATGGTCTTTGGCAGCCGCATTGTTGCGTCTGAAGATGTCTATCCATCGACGTTAGAATATCGCATGTACCAAATCCAGACAATCGACGAACACCGAGAGGCGATCGCGGTTATCTATGATGGCGAGCGCGAAGTGCACCGTGAATATGGCAAGGACTACCATCAGGCCATCGGACGGGCAAAAGCTTGGATCGATGAACAGGATGAGATGCCGGAGGAATTTGACCTCCATGTCGAGCCAGCGATTCTTTAATTTGTTTACGGTGGTATAGCACGAATGGTGTAAATCACGGATTGGTCCAGAGGAGAGATTGAGATTTACACCATTTTCGCCATACCGTCTTGTTTAGTGGCGTGCCATGCGTACCGTGCAAATTTCACAGGTTTAAACTGGCTTACCGTCTAGGCTGAAATCTCACTACCTGACTAGTCAAGACATAGTGCTTTTCGGATACAATAAAGACAGCGGCTCATATAGGTCTCGGGGTGAAATCGGATAGATTCCCTGTGAGAATGGCAACGATTTCATCGCTTCGCCCATATGAGCGAAGATAGCAGTTTGCTGATCAAGATGATGGCAATCAGTGGTTAAGTCTTTCTCGGGGTTTCAGGGATGGATGACCGAAATTGTCAAACAGACGCCCGGAATCTCCGCAGATTCCGGGCGTCTTCGTCTGCTTGATATTTGTCTGCTTGATAAAGGACTTACGCACTGGGGATTGGACGGCGGTATGCCGAAAGTTGCCAATCGCCACTCCGCTCTTGAGCCAATGGCGATTGACACAATTCGTGTGATACCACCAGGATTGAAGTGTGTTTCCTGCTCTGTTGTGAACCAATCGCACAATTATAAAAGCGATGAAAGGCGCTACGCATCTCCCCCGGTGACTATGTGGGTCTTATCAGATGATACAACGGGTGCGTCCCATGCTTTTGGCATGACAACAAAGGACCACTGAAACTGTCCGGTGTCATGCCAAACATGTGGTACGCATCCTGATCAAAATGTCGTGCTGCAAATCAAGCCAAACAATCGTTGTGCGGTTGTGGTGGCAACAGAGCAAAAAAACATGAAACTTTTAGGGTTTATCTATCAGTCGGCTACGTAAGCCTAAACAATGCGTAAGGCCTAAACAAATGCATAAGCCCTAAATAAGTCGTGTGGTACTTCGTACGGAAAGCGAGGACACTATGTTACGAAGCTATGGTAGAGGCATTGTCATTCTAATTGTCGCCATGGCGCTTGTAATGGTGTGGACCGGCAGTGCGCTGGCCCAAGCGCCGACGGGGACAGGACCGGATGAAGCGATGACACCTACCGGTCAATGGGTGAAGATCGAGAGCGGCGAATATCACTGGTATGTCTTCCACTTTGATTATGACGAAGATCGGGTGGAGAAACCGGTTGAGATTCGCATGTATACCGAGCCGTATGACGTGGCAACGTTAACGGTACGCAATGAAGAGCAAGCACAGCTCTGGCGTGATGAAGGTGAGCAAGAACACTTCGGTTGCTGCACCATGGTCGATGAAGACAAAGATGAGAATGGCAAGCCGGATTATGCCGTGTGGGCAGGTAGCCTGCGCAGTTCCGGCACCTACTACATCGTTGTCGAACATTCACGTGACAATCCTGCATCGGGAATGTATCGCTTCACGATCAGTGGCGAAGGCTTGAGCTTCCCGAAAGCCATGCCGGCACCGATGGCTGAAAAAGCCGAAGCTGCACCAGCGGCTGCTGCACCGGAACCCCGCATGGTGGCGGAAGAGGGTGGTGGCCCCGATCTGGCGATGATTCCCACCGGTGAATGGACAACCATTGAGGAGGGTCAATATCACTGGTACACCTTCTACTTTGATTTTGACGAGGACTATGAGACGGAGCCCATCGAGATTCGCATGTACACCGATGTCTATGATGGCGCGACGTTAACCGTGCGCAATGAGGAACAAGCGCAACTCTGGCGTGATGAAGGTGAGCAAGAGCACTTCGGTTGCTGCACGATGGTCGATATCGACAAGGACGAAGATGGCAAGGCGGACTATGCCATGTGGGCGGGAACGCTGCGCTCTTCCGGTCAATACTACATCGTTGTGGAGCATGCCAAGAGTGTGGCCGGGCCAGTTGCCTATCGCTTTACCATGACCGGCCGTGGCTTCTCCTTCCCAACCGCCACACCGACAGCTGAGCAGGCGGTGGAGGCCCCAACTGCTCCAATGGCGCCCGCTGCCGAGGTAGCGCCGTCACCGATCATGTTAAGTGGTCTGAACGGTACTGGTCCCGATTACGCGCTAGCGCCCACCGGTGAAGAGACTCTGATCAACGAGGGTGAGTTCCACTGGTATGCCTTCGAATTCGCCTATGACGATGAGGAAGTAATGGCACCGGTGGAGATCCGCTTCTACGGCCATCCGTCCGAAGGGGCAACCCTGACCGTGCGTAATACAGAGCAGGCGGAGCAGTGGCGCAAAGAGGGCGAGCATCTCCACTTTGGATGCTGCACGCTGGTCGACAAGGATGAAGATGACGACGGCGTTGCCGACTATGCGGTTTGGGCCGGCAATCTCCGTGAATCCGGCACTTACTACATCGTTGTGGAGCATGCCAGGAACATGAGTGGCCCCGTCAGCTATCACTTTGTGATCACGGGTGATGGTGTCAGTTGGTAAATGGCTATTCATTGGCTGATCAAAATGAGTTGTTTTGGAGTGACAGCCACCGGTGGCTGTCACTCCGCCTTATCTGTTCAACGAACAAAGTTGCGGCTCTTTGCAGATGCGAAGGAGCACTGGTTTGGTCTCTATGCAGAAAATCTCTATAGCGATCACTTATGTAGGAGTAACCCACAGGATCACAATCGATGGTCTGGATAGGTTCTTATGGACAACCCATTGAAAAGTCGCACGAATAAGGGTGCTTTTACACGAGAGTAGCTGTGCGACTTTCAAGGGTTTATCTATTAGTTACGCCCAACTCTGTTAGCTTGATAAACCTTCGTGTTTTGCCGGAGAGCACCGTGGCGTGATATGGGGAGGTTTGCTATGCAAAACCACAACCATCAACATCATGGGCAGCGTGCGCTACTCCTGCTCCTGCTGTTGTCGTTGGTCTTGTTGCTCAACAGTCGGCCTGGGTCTGCCGTGGCCCAGACAAGAGATCCCGCGACAACTTCTGCCGTGGATACCGCCCTGCGTACCCTCATTGAGCAGCACGGTTTACGTGGTGATCCGTCTAGCGGGCGCAACCTGCCGCCGATCAATAGTCCATTGGCGCAGTTGGGGCGTGACCTCTTTTTTACCAAGGCGCTGAGCGGTGAGATGGATACTGCCTGTGTCAGTTGCCATCTGCCCACCTTGGGTGGAGGCGATGCGCTGGCGCTTCCCGTTGGAGTGCACGCTGTTGACCCTGATCTGATTGGGCCGGGGCGTATCCATTATGATAACACCCCCCTGGTCCCCCGCAATGCACCAACAACCTTTAATATCGGCCTGTGGGATGTGTTTCTCTTCCACGATGGTCGCGTCGAAAGTCTCGATAAGCTGATCGGTCTGCACGGTGCCGGTGAACTGGGCATACGAACGCCGGATTCACCAATGGGTGTGGCCGATCCTTTGGCCGGTGGCAACCTGAGCATGGCCCAAGCGCGCTTCCCGGTTACCTCCGAGGCGGAGATGCGCGGCGCACAATTTGAGCAGGGAGAAGTAAACGCGGTCGTGCGCAACCATTTGGTGGCGCGCCTCTGTGCCGAGGGAAAGGATGGGCTCGATGCGGAGACATCGGCCTGGTGGCAAGCCGAATTCACCAAGGTCTTTGGTCCGGCACCAACGGTCAAGGAGCTGATTACTGAACAGCGGATTGCTGAGGCGCTGGCTGCGTATGAACAGTCGCAGCTCTTTGTGGAGACGCCGTGGAAGGCGTACGTGCAAGGTGATGACAATGCCATTGCCGAGGCTGCCAAGCGTGGGGCACTGCTCTTCTATGCCACAACAGCAGAGGGGGGCGCGAACTGTGTCCAATGTCACCGCGGTGATTTCTTTACCGACGAGCAGTTCCATGTGCTGGCGATTCCACAGGTTGGCCCCGGCAAGGGGAACGGCCCCCAGGGCACCGATGACTATGGTCGCTACCGCGAAACGGGCAACGTCAATGACCTATACGCGTTCCGCACCCCGACGCTGCTCAACGCAACCGTTACCGCCCCCTATGGCCACGATGGGGCATACAGCACCCTGGAGAGTGTTGTCCGGCACATGCTCAATCCCCGGGTTGCTGTCGCCACCTATGATTGGGGACAGTTGGACCCGACGATCCCGATCCGCGATGCCAAGGTCAACACCCGCAAAGCGGTGATTCATCTGCAACTCCAAGCGTTGCTTGGCCTGTCCACGGTCGAAACAGTCCCTTTGACTGATGCACAAGTGGCTGATCTGGTGGCGTTTCTCAGCACACTAACCGATCCCTGTGTGGCGGATGCTGCCTGTCTTGCGCCGTGGCTGTTGCCCGCAGAGACACCTGATCCCCATGCCATCCATGCGTATGTGCGGTGATTGGTCGGGGTGCGTACCCTGATGCGCCGAGTCGTCTGACAGCAGTCTTGGTTGGGCACAAGGAGGACTCTGATATGCGACGTCGATATCTATTTCTACAGGTGTTAATCAGCTGTGCTTTGCTGCTCACCGCCTGTTTGCCCGTTGCGACCAACGCACCGGCCCCTCCTCTCCATCCCCCTCTCCTTGTGCCGGGTCAGGAGTCGACGGTCGGGGCAAGGGCAGCACCACAGCGAATCCTCATTATCGGCAATCTTTTTGCCGAAGATGTGGATAGCTTTCTCAAAGGGCTCGTCCAAGCCGCCAATCCGACGGCGCAACTTGAAGTGGCCAGTATCATTCTACCAGCCACTTGAGCCACCCTCGATCAACACGCGGCGCGTGAGGAGACCTTTGCGACAATTATGGATGGCGATTGGGATATTGTGATCTTGCAGGAGCAGTGTGCTTTTGCCGTGCTCAATGAGGAAGCCTTTTGCACGTCTACCCAGACGTTCGATGAGGTTATTCGCAAAGCGGGTGCACAGACGGCACTCTTTATGTTGTGGGGCTACAAAGATGATCCCGCGATTACGAATCAACGGGTGGCCGTGGCATGTACGCGTATCAGCGAACGGCTGGACCTTCCGGTGATTCCCGTGGGGTTGGCCTGGGACGCGGTTGCGCGTAACCGCCCTGAATTGGACCTCTATCTCTTTGATGGTATGCGGGCCAATCTCCATGGCCGCTACCTCACTGCCAATGTCTTTTACGCCGCACTCTTTGGCGAAAGCCCGGAGGGACTTGCCTATATTCCTGCGCCACCGGGCGTCAAACGGGTAATCACAGCAGAGGAGGCGCATTTTCTGCAACGCATTGCGTGGGAAACTGTACAGGCCTATCCCTGATTGACCCATCCGCCCACGGAGGATGCGCATGAGCATTATTGACAATGATGGCTGCAATTTCGGGTTGGAATGGCGTCGATGACGAAGGAGCGAACTGTGAACGCAATCTATCGAAAAATCGTTGTTCCCATGGATGGCTCGCCGTTGGCTGAGGAAATTCTGCCTCATCTGCAACGGATGGCTCTCCCCGCGCAGAGCGAAGTGCATTTGGTGGGCGTGTTGGAGGCCTGGCGCTATGCAATGGGCACGCCGGATCTGGCGATGATCGATCTGGTGCAGTATCTGCGCGACGATCTGCAGAACTACCTGGCACAACAGCAGGAAACCTTACAGAAACAGGGCTACCGCGTCACAATTCACTGTCGTGATGGCGATGCTGCGCTGACGATTATCGACGTGGCGAATGCCATCCATGCTGACCTGATTGCGATGACGACCCACGGCCGTTCCGGTGTCCGCCGGTGGACACTAGGCAGTGTCGCCGAACGTGTCCTCCACGAAGCTGAGCAACCCTTGCTGATTGTGCGCCATGAAACAGTATCGACGGATACCTTGAAATATCTGCTTGTGCCGCTGGATGGTTCGGCCATGTCGGAAGAGGCACTGGCCCACGCAACCAATATCGCGCAAGCCACCGGGGCAACCCTCCTGTTGCTCCATGTTGTGCAGGCAATTGATCCCACAAACCAACGGCTCCTCTTCCAAAGCAAGGCGGAAGCGGAGAGTGCCGTTCATGAGTGGATGGATGAAGGGCAGCGCTACCTGGACGGTGTGGGGCAACGTGTGGCCAAGCAGGGCATTCGCTGTGAAACGCGGGTCCGCTTGGGCGACCCGGACCGGGTGATCTGCGCCACTACGATTGATGCCGGTATCGATCTGGTTGTCATGAGTACACACGGGCGAACCGGTGTCCGTCGTTGGATCTATGGTAGCGTTGCCAACAAGGTGCTGCGCGGTCTGGATTGTCCCCTGTTACTCGTACGTTCTGCTGCCGACGGTGAAACGCTGGAGGAACCGTCAGAAAGGAGTTTCCATGCAAACTAGCATGCTCGATCCCCATGTGCAACTGGAGATGTTTTATATTGCGGAATATCTGCAAAGCAAAGGCCATTCCCTGGCTGATCTCCAACATTTGCCGGCAGAGACGGTCCACCAACTCATGAAGGAAGCCTCCCAGTATGCGTCGGTGAAACTGACCAATATGGAGATGCGCGCCGACATGGTACACGACCTTATGCCGGACATATAGTGGCAAATTGATACAATCTGAGGAGATCGCTGCGTTGCTGGAAGCGCAACATGTCAATGAGTTTCGTGTCCGTGCCTATCGTCAGGCCGCCAATACGTTGCGATCCCTGCCCACGGCGGTTCAAACGCTTTGGCTGCAAACAGGTCGTGAAGGATTGCAGGCGTTGCCCACCATTGGTTCGTCCTTGGCGCAGGCGATTGAGCAACTGAGCACCACGGGGCACATTGAACTCTCACTGCGTTTGCGCGGTGAGACAACCCCGGTGAGTATTCTGGCCACCCGCATCCATAAACAGCTTCACATCGCAACCTTGGCCGAGTTGTAAGCGGCAGCCTATGATGGTCGTTTGGATGCCCTCCCCGGCTTTGGCGCCGGGCGTCTGCGCGCGGTGCGCGACTCATTGGCGGGGCGCTTTCGTCGGCCGATAACAGTCTCTTCTCCCGGTACCCCGTTGGCTGCCAAAACAGTGGCTCAACCCCCATCAATCACGAACCAGCCCACCGTCGACGAACTGCTCGCGGTTGATCAGGAGTATCGCACGAAAGCTGCGGCCGACCGTCTGCCCAAACTTGCACCACGGCGCTATAACCCGACCGGCGAGGCGTGGTTGCCCATATTGCACACGCTGCGTGGTCAAACTCACTACACGGCGCTCTATTCCAATACCGCCTGCGCCCACGATCTGGGCACCATCAAGGATTGGGTGGTGATCTACCGGGACGGTCACGGTCACGGTCACGATGGCGCCGGCCAATGGACTGTCGTCACGGCGCACGTTGCTTGTCGGCTGATCCGTCCGGCTGCTATGGGGCGCGCGGCACCCAGCCGGTTGCCACCATGATGCCGATAAGAATGAACTCCCGCACAAAGAGAAGGGCGCGCAAGGCGTAGTAGATGCGCTGATAGAGTTTGCTGCGGGTTACGGGATCATAGTCCACGAGAATAATGTGTGCAGACGGCGGGGCGGTGAGCATGAGATTGTTGGCGCGCAGGAGATTGCGTTGAACAAGAAAGCTCCAGAGGCGCCAGGGGAACATATACCAGCGATTGAGGCGCTCCCGTTCCGCCGGATCGCGGCTGCTCCGCCCATAGAGGTCGGGCATCCAACCCCGCTTCACATAGGAGCCAAGGGAGCGCCTGATAATATCGGTGAGCTGTCGCGCAATACCCAGTCGCCGATGAAAGGATAGTTGCGCATAGTCCATGTGAAAGAGAGGCGTTGCATCTTTGTGAAAGGGTTGTAGCACAAGGAGTTGGGCTTCCCCGCGTCGATTGCGCGCAATCAGGAAGTAATTGGGAATACGGTGCGTTGGTCCCATGACCGTGGCAAAGCGACGGGCTGCTTTGCCCAAAAAGCGCGCTTGTGCCAGCATCTCTGCGACAGAACCTGCCTGCTCACTCTTGACCTTCACCACATAGCTACGATCATCTGTGCAGTAGACCTCTGTTTCGTTGCCACCGCCGACTCGTTCCAAATGTAGGTCGATGTCGATTGAGGCGAAGATTGGATCGTAGTGTAGCGTAGACATGGTCTGCGTTTTCCCGTTATGTTGCGCGCTGAAGCAAAATGATGGATCGCTATTGGTAATCGTTGCACCGGGCGTTTGGATGGTCTGTTGCTCTGATGTGCCATTTTGATCGCCTTCTTCTATCATTCCTCAGCACAAGATTTGTTGTGTTTTACCCGACTCGCTTACAGATTAACAGCGCACACTTATGTATACTCTGTCTGACCGTGATTATGCCACGAATTTTGTGCTGAGCGCCTCAGACACTGGTATGAACCATTGGTGGTTGAGGGTGCAGATGCTTTCCTGGTCGTTCGGCCAGTGGTGGTCGTGCGGCGACGAAATGCTGTCCCATTGGTGTTTTCTGACCTAGGCGATCGGCTGGTTTAAGTCCCCGTTGTTTGTCGTATACTGTGCGTATAGGCTCATATAGGTCTCCGGGTGAAATTGCATAAATCTTCAGAGAAAATCGCACCAATTCACCTCTGCGCCCCTATGAGCGATGCGCATATTTCAACGATTCGAGGGCTGAGCAGGTCGAAACCCGCCCTATCCTTCTACAAGCACAGGGGTGCGTACCACATTTTGGGAATTACGCCGGACGATTCAACTGGCCTTTTCTGTAATTCCAAAGAATGGATAGTCTCCCGGAAAGGAGTTGTTAAGAATCAGGCAAAGGAAGGGTGAACAAGA
>ERZ795053.6912-NODE-6912-length-11098-cov-14.553473_pt1 | contig 11098 bp, 9 predicted proteins | sample MGYA00375137_ERZ795053 | MGnify/ENA primary metagenome ERZ795053 (study PRJEB30182, sample SAMN05720284) | activated sludge metagenome | isolation source: Anaerobic digester | place: Hong Kong | collected 2014-12-17 ... | reverse complement strand
ATCATGGGGATATACAACTGCGAGGGGACGCTGGCGGAGGCGGTGGATTCCATCTTAGCGCAGACGTACACAAACTGGCAGCTTGTCATGTGCGACGACTGCTCCACCGACGGCACCTACGCTCTTGCCAAGTCCTATGCGGACAGGTTTCCCGACAGAATAATACTTGTGAGAAACGAGAGGAATATGCGCCTTTCCTTCTCATTGAACCATTGCCTTGAGTACGCCGCGGGGGAATACGTCGCAAGGATGGACGGCGACGACGTCTCCGTACCGGAGCGCTTTGAAAAGGAATTAGCCTTCCTTGCGGCGCATACGGAGCTTGACTTAGTTGGATGCGCCATGCGCCGCTTTGACGCGGAGGGCCTGCATGACGTCTGTTACGCCGTTGACAAGCCCGATTACTATACCCTAAGGCGCGCCATCCCCTACCACCACGCCACCATACTCTGCCACAGGAGGGTATACGACACGCTTGGGGGCTATACCGTGTCGGAACGCACCATGCGCGGGCAGGATTATGACCTGTGGTTCCGCTTTTATCACGCGGGCTTCAACGGCGATAATCTGAAGGAAGCCCTGTACCTTGTGCGCGAGGACGCCGCAGCCGTACGCCGCAGAACCTTCAAGGTGCGTTGGAACGGCTTTTTGACCAGCTGTTACGGGTACAAGCTGTTGGGCTACCCCAAGCGTTGGCTCATTCGTCCCGCGATCGGCATGGCGGTAAAGTCGCTCACCCCCTACTTCGTGGTTGACCTGTACCGAAAGCATCAAGCCAAAAGCTCCGAAAGGAAAGCATAGAGTTTGTCCGCAGTATACTACGTCACATTGTTTTTAGTGTTCGTACTCGCCTATCTCGCGCAAGAGAGGGGCGAGGTTACGGGCGCCCTTATAAAGTTAGAGGACGGGAATACGCGCCACAGACCCGACAGGCTGTTTGTCATATTGGCCTCGCTCGTGCTTATCTTCGTTGCCGGCTGCCGTTACTATGTCGGAACCGATTTCGGCTACTACTACAAGGACATAGTCGGCGGGTTTTCGGCGTTCTGGCGGCATCTATGGGCATACAAGGAGCCGGGCATATGGCTTGTGGGCGCGGTGGGACGCCTCTTTGCGGATAACGGAGGCTCGGTTATCTTTATGGCGTCGCTGTTTACTGTCGGCCTGTATATGATACAGATATACAAGCACGCGAATATGTACCTTGTTTCCATGCTCCTGTTCATGTTCTTGGGGACATGGGACGGCAGCTTCAACGGGGTAAGACAGTATATGGCGGCGGCGGTGCTGTTTGCGGGACATCGCTTCATACTGGAACGCAAGTTCATAAAGTATCTTATAGTGGTGTTTTTGGCCTCGCTTTGCCACACCTCGGCGCTTATCATGATACCGGTCTACTTCATATTCCTGCGCAAGCTTGACGGCTGGCAGCTGCTTATCATGGCGGTGGGAGCCGTGGCAATACGCTTCTCCTACGATTTGGTGTTCTCGGCCGTGGGCTTTTTGAAGGGGCAGGAAGTCGTTATGAACGATTATTCGACCAATTCTGTCAACATCCTAAGAATCATTGTCAATATGGTTCCCGTAGGAGTATATCTCCTGTTCTGCGAGAAGAAGAATCTAACCCGAGAGGAATCCTTCTATCTGACGGGTATTATCCTAAACGGCTTTGTCTATGTCGCTACCATGCAGAGCACCTACCTTGCGCGCGCGGGCATATACACCGACAGCTTCGCCATCTTGGGCTATGGCTATTTGTTCAAGCTCATCAAGAATGAAAAGACGCGTACCTTCCTGATGATAGCGGCCATGGTGCTGTTCTTCGTCTACTGGCGATACGCCATAGTGCATTCAACGGCGCTGAACGACTTCAAATGGATTTGGGAGGCGGGAGCATGAAGAAGGTCGGGGTTGTCACGCTGACAAGGGGGAGCAACTATGGCAACAAGCTGCAGCACTATGCCGTCCTGTTTGCCATACGTCATGTGGGCTATGAACCCGTCACCCTAAACGACCTCACAAGGAGGGGCTTTGCCGAGCCTGCCGAGGTCTTGAGCCTGAAGGACAAGCTCAAGCCCGCTTACTTTTCAAGCGCCGTGCGCTCAAGACTGCTCTACAAATACCATAAGAAGAATGATTCGGACAGGCTCATATACTGTTTGACGCACAAAAAGCGCATAGATGAGGAGCTTGCGGAGCTGAATCGCCGCCGCGGGGAGCGGTTCGACGCTTTCTCCGAAAGGTACCTGCCCTATGACGCCCTAAAGCTCTCCAACGTGATACGCCCCGACGAGGCCGCCTTGAGCGGATTTGCCGCCTTCACCACGGGCAGCGATCAGGTTTTTAACCCTGTCTACACCGATACCTCGCCCGTGCGCTTCCTGGCGTTCGCGCCCGAAGGGAAGCGCATCGCGCTCTCACCAAGCTTCGGCGTCCACGAGATACCCTTACGCCGCCGCGAAACCTACAAGAGACTGCTGAACGGCTTTGCATCCCTGTCCGTCCGCGAACAGAGCGGCCATAAGCTCATCCTGGAGCTGACCGGACGCGACGCTGCGATATTGGTTGATCCCACGCTTGTGCCGACCCCCGATGAATGGGACGCCATCGCAAGCAAGCCCGAAGGTTTCACGGACAAGCCTTATATGCTATGCTACTTTTTGGGCAAGCGCAGAACGGCATATGAGCGCGAGATAGATAAAATTGCCAAGGAGCGCGGGCTAAGCTTAATCAACCTCAGCGAACGCACCGAGCCTGAAAGCTATTGCTATGATCCCGCCGAGTTCCTGTGGCTCGTCAAGCACGCCGATTTTGTGGCGACCGACTCCTTCCACGGCGCGGTCTTTTCCACCATATACCGACGCGAGTTTTTGAGCTTCCCCCGCAGCGAGAGCGGCTTTGGCAAGGACGATCGTTCCTATACCCTGCTGACGACGCTGGGGCTTACGGGAAGGATGTTCACCGAAAACCGCGCCGCCCCCGATTGGGACAACGCCGCCCGCGTCATAGACGCCGAGCGCGAATGCTTCCTTGGCTATCTCAAGACGGCGCTTTATAAGGCGGAAGGCTATACAGAGCCTGTTTACCGCAGCGTCGCGGAGCTGAACGCCGCCGATCCCGCCCACTGTACGGGCTGCGGGGGCTGTACGCTCGTCTGCCCCAAGGGTGCCTTGAGCCTGATAAGGGACGGCGAGGGCTTTTTGAAGGTCGCTTTGGACAGCGGGCTTTGTTGCTCCTGCGGTCTTTGCGTACAGTTCTGCAAGGGCATGGAAAAGCATAACCTTGCCTATAAAAGGCAGGGCTTTGCCGCCGTGAATACGGACGAGTCTGTCCGCCTTAAAAGCTCCTCAGGCGGCGTGTTCTCCGCCTTGGCCGAGGCCGTGATAAGCGACAACGGCGCGGTGTTCGGAGCCGCCTTCGACGAGAGCTTCAGGCTTGCTCATCGCATGGCGGTCGATACGGAGGGCTGTGAAGCGTTTCGCGGCTCGAAGTACCTGCAAAGCCGTGCCGACGGCGCGTATCAAGAGGTCAAAGAGCAGCTTGAATTGGGCAAAGCGGTGCTGTTCTCGGGCACGCCCTGTCAGACGGCCGCGCTTAATGCCTACCTTGGAAGGGATTATGAGAAGCTGCTGACGGTGGATTTAATCTGCCATGGAACTCCGTCTCAAAGGGCGTTGGACGCTTACCTTTGTGAGTTCAAACGCTTAGGCAAGCTCAAGACCGTGTCCTTTCGCGACAAGAGCCGAGGCTGGGCGCGCTTCTCCATGAAGCTCACGGGCGAACGGGCGAGCTATCGAAAGGATTTGGAGACTGACCCCTACCTTACAGCCTTCCTTGCTAACCTCAATCTAAACGAGTCCTGCTACTGCTGCCGCTTCAAGACCTTGGAACGGGCAAGCGATCTTACGCTTGCGGACTACTGGGGCTTTAAGTCGGCGGGCGCGACGGAAAACGACGATAAGGGCGTGTCGCTTGTGATTGCTCAGAGCGAAAAGGGGCTGGAGGCTTTGCGATCGGCGCGGGGGCTGAAGCTTACAAAGGCCGATATCGATAAGGCAGCGGCCGCGAACAGCGCGTTTACCGCTTCCGTGACGCGCCCCATGGACAGGGACGAGTTCTACAAGCGGCTTGACTCGCTTGGCTTTTCGGGGACGGTCAAGTCCCTGCGCCCCATGACCATAAGGCGGCGCGTTTACCGCGCAAAGGACGCGCTTTGGAGAATCAAGCGGAAGCTGCTCGGATAAGGGGCGGTCTTGGGTTCATCGTTCTTCACGGCGGCATTGAATGTTTGAAATGAAAGTTTCGTAGGAGGTTATATGAAAGGTATCATACTTGCGGGCGGCGCCGGCACGCGCCTTTACCCCTTGACCATGGTCACGAGCAAGCAGCTCCTGCCCGTGTACGACAAGCCCATGATTTACTACCCCCTCTCGACACTGATGCTTGCGGGGATAAGGGACATCCTTGTCATCTCAACGCCCGTGGATCTGCCGAACTTTAGACGCTTGCTCGGCAGCGGAGAGCAGTTCGGCATACATCTTTCGTACATGGAGCAGCCGTCTCCGGACGGGCTTGCGCAGGCGTTCATCTTAGGTGAGGACTTCATCGCGGGCGACTGCTGCGCCATGATATTGGGCGACAACATCTTCTACGGGAACGCACTTGGCGATTATCTCAAGGAGGCCGTCCGCGACGCCGAGAACGGCTTTGCCACCGTATTCGGCTATCGCGTCAGCGACCCCGAACGCTTTGGCGTCATGGAGCTTGGCGACGACGGCGCGGTGCTGTCCATAGAAGAAAAGCCCCAACACCCCAAGTCGAATTACTGCGTCACAGGCCTGTATTTCTATGACGGACACGCTTCAAGGCTTGCCAAGTTAGTGCGCCCCTCCGAGCGCGGCGAGCTGGAGATAACCGACCTCAACCGCCTGTATCTGGAGCGCGGGGCGCTGCGGGCGCAGCTTCTAAGGCGCGGCTTTGCGTGGCTTGACACCGGCACAATGGAAGCTCTTGTGGACGCCGCCGACTTCGTGCGCATGATAGAGCAGCGACAGGGCATAAAGATATCCGCGCCCGAGGAGATAGCCTACCGTTTCGGGTGGATAGACCGAGAGCTGCTGCTTATTTCGGCGGCGCGTTACGGAAAATCGCCCTACGGCAAGCATCTTCAGAATGTCGCGGAGGGAAAGCTGCTGTGATAAACGTCATAAAAACCGAATTGGAGGGAGCGCTTTTAGTTGATCCCGTGCTGCACGGGGATCACAGGGGCTACTTTGCCGAGACCTATTCCAAGCGCGACTTTGAGGCCGCGGGCATATGCTGCGATTTCGTTCAGGACAACGAGAGCTTCACCCAAAGGAAGGGGACGCTGAGGGGGCTGCACTTTCAAAACGAGCCTATGGCGCAGGCAAAGCTTGTGCGCGTCATTCGCGGCGCGCTGTACGATGTGTGCGTCGACCTCAGGCGCGGATCGCCAACTTACAGGAGGTGGCTCAAGGTCGAGCTGAGCGGAAGCCGTCATCGTATGCTGTACATTCCGAAGGGCTTCGCGCACGGCTTTGTCACCTTAACGGACGATGTGCTGTTCTGCTACAAGGTGGACAGCTTCTATTCTCCCGAATGCGACAGGAGCGTGCGCTTCGACGACCCCGATATAGGCGTTGATTGGGGAGTTTGTGACCCGATACTGTCCGACAAGGACAGGCAGGCGCCAAATTTTGCGGACAGCGACTGCAATTTTACTTACGGTAAGGAGATTTAGCATGAAGATACTGGTTACGGGCGGCGCGGGCTTTATCGGCTGCAACTTCATAGACTACGAGCTTGAAAAGCACGGCGAGGACGAGATAGTCTGCCTTGACGCGCTCACCTACGCGGGCTATATGGGCAACCTCAACGCTTACATTGGCCTGCCCAACTTCCGATTTGTGAAGGGAAGGATAGAGGACGCGGAGCTTGTGGACAGGCTTTTTGCCGAGGAAGGGTTCGACTTTGTGGCGAACTTCGCGGCGGAGACCCATGTGGACAGATCCCTTATAGACCCCGCGGGCTTTCTTACGACCAACGTTATAGGCACTCAGGTTTTGCTTGACGCCGCGAGGCGTTACGGCGTCTCGCGCTTCCATCAGGTGGGAACGGACGAGGTTTACGGGGATTTGCCGCTTGACCGCCCCGATTTGCGCTTTGTTGAGACGCTTGCGCTAAAGCCCTCAAGCCCCTATTCGGCGTCGAAGGCCTCCGCCGACCTCTTGGCGCTGGCTTATCACAGAAGCTTTGGGCTTGCCGTTACGGTTTCGCGCTGCTCCAACAACTACGGGCCATGTCAGTTCCCGGAGAAGCTCATTCCGCTCATGATTACCCGCGCCTTAAGAGACGAGCCTCTGCCCGTGTACGGCGTGGGCGCGAACGTGCGCGACTGGCTGTATGTAAGGGACCATTGCGCAGCGATTGACCTTATCATGCGAAAGGCGGCGGTAGGCTCCGTGTACAACATCGGCGGCGATGAGGAGCATAACAATCTGAACGTGGTGCGCACCATACTGCGCCTTTTGGACAAGCCGGAAACGCTGATCAGCTTCGTCACCGACCGCCCGGGGCATGACCTCAGGTACGCCATGGACGCGGACAAGCTCAAGACGGAGCTTGGGTGGAGACCCTCCGTGAACTTCGAGGAGGGCATGAAGCACACGGTTGAATGGTATCTTGCCAACAAGGAATGGCTCGCGAACGTCATGAACGCCGATTACCGCCAAAGCTGTGAACGCATATACGGGGAGAAGAAGGTAAGATGAAGCCTAAGCTCTCGGTCATAGTGCCGGTTTACAACCAAGGCGAATACCTGCGACCCTCCGTTGAGTCCGTATTAAGGCAGAGCTTTGCCGACTTGGAGCTGATACTTGTGGACGACGGCTCGACCGACGGGAGCGGCGGGGTGTGCGATGAGTACGCGATAAGGGACGCAAGGGTTCGCGTCATACATAAGCCCAACGGCGGCGTGTCCTCGGCAAGGAACGCGGGGCTTGATGCGGCTTGCGGCGATTTTGTGGCTTTTCTTGACGGCGATGATTGGCTTGAACCCACTCTATATGAGGACGCGATGGCGGCGCTTGCCACAAGCGGCGCGGACGCGTTCATGTTCTGCCACAGTGTGGACTACCCAAGCGGCAGGAGCGAAAAGCGGGCGGCACAGCCCGACAGGGCGGGGCTTTTGACCCGCGAGGAAGCGGTGGGGCTGGTGTACGGCGGCGATCCGTTTCTGGTCACTAAGATTTTTTCAGGCGCTTTGCTGAAGAACCTTCGTCTAAACACCGATATCCACAGGGGCGAGGACAGCATGTTTGCTATCTTGGCGCTTCACAAAGCTAAGAGCGTGTATCGGGTATTGACACCCTATTATCACTATGTCCAAAGCGAGAACAGCGCAGCAAGGGGCGGCGTCAACGCAAGGCAGCTTACGGGCGCGGACGCGCTCAAATGGATGTTCGACTTTGCGGACAGGGAGTACCCAACGCTGCATGGTTCGGCCTTAATCGGGTATCTGAACATACTTATCGAGCTTTGCTACGATATGCATGTCTGCAAATACAGGGACGAGGACTTTGTAAAGCGTGCTGTCATGGAGTGCCGCAGCTATGGCAAGGAGGCTTTGCATACAAGCAAAAGCCGCAAGTTCAAGCTCAAGCTGAGGCTGTTCCGCTTCTCTCCCGCCGTTTTCTGCGCAGTCATAGGCATGTACAGGAGGGGCGAATAATTGAAGCACAGCTATGGAATAGAGCATGGAAGAATTATGCTCAAGCCGATGAGCCTTGAGGAGAGCGAACTCTATCGCAAGGTGAGGAATGATGTTCGCGACTGCTTCATATTTACGGGTGAGATTTCATACGAACAGCAGCAGCGTTGGTTTATGCAGTATGAACTTGAAAAGGATGACTATATGTTTTCCGTTATTCACCGCGACAGCGGAAAATGGATAGGCGGGATAGCCCTTTACGGCTTCAACCCTGACATGAGCTGCTGTGAGTATGGCAGGGTTGTTGCAGCTTCCGCGAGCGTGCGCGAAAAGGGATTGGGTCGGGAAGCGGTTGCGGCAGTCTGCCGCATTGCTTTCGAGAGCTTTGGCGTTTCAAGCGTGGCGGCGTCGGTGCTTTCGGACAACGACAGGGCGCTTGCCTGCGATTATACCGTGGGGTTTCGGCTTATGGGGAACGAACGCCTTGAGGACGGGCGAACGCTTGCGATACTGAGACTGAGCAAAGGCGATTTTTACAACGGCGCGTTTGGCACGCTGTAAGGGAGGATAGGATGTCGATTCAGGTTTTGAAACCTAAGTTTCATGTGGATGAGTGCTTGGAGCAGATCCGTGAGTGCCTTGAAAAGGGCTGGACGGGTTTAGGCTTCAAGACGGTTGAGTTTGAGAGCCGTTGGAAGGAGTATACCGGTCATAAGCACGCCTATTTCCTTAATTCGAATACGGCCGGGCTGTATATGGCTGTGCAGATATTGAAGATGGAGTGCGGATGGGCGGACGACGATGAGATTATCACAACGCCTATCACCTTCATCTCGACCAACCACGCTGTTTTGAAGAACCGTATGCATCCGGTGTTTGCGGATGTTGACGAGTATCTTTGCCTTGATCCCGCGGACGTGGAGCGTAAAGTGACGGAAAAGACCAAGGCTGTTATCTTCGTGGGCTACGGCGGCAGGGTCGGCAGGCTTGAAGAAATAATCGCGCTGTGCAAAGAACATGGGTTGAAGCTCATCCTTGACGCCGCGCACATGACCGGAACACGCATGAACGGGATTTGCCCGGGGACGCTTGACGGCGTTGATGTTGCCGTGTACTCGTTCCAGGCTGTCAAGAACCTCCCTACCGCCGACAGCGGCATGATATGCTTCGACAGCGAAAGGCTTGACGCCATCGCCCGCAAGATAGGGTGGCTCGGCATAAACAAGGATACCTACGCAAGATCCGGGAACAAGGGCAGCTACAAGTGGAATTATGATGTTGAGTACGTGGGACAAAAGGATCACGGCAACTCCGTCATAGCGGCCATTGCCTTGGTACAGCTCAAGTATGTCGATGAGGAGAACCTAAGGCGTCGCGAGATAGTAGCGCGTTATGACGCTGCTTTTGGGGGCAACCCCAAGATTCGCATAGTGGACGCTCCTTTCAAGGACGAATGCTCCTATCATATATACGAGCTTGTCGTTCCCGACAGAGAGGCTTTGCTAAGCGAGCTTGCGCGAAACGATATCTACGGCGGGGTGCATTACAGAGACAACACCGAGTATTCCATGTACGCCTATGCGCACGGCACTTGCCCTAAAGCGCATGAGGTATCACAGCATATAGTCACTTTGCCGCTGCACCTTTGGCTTACGGATGAGGATGTCGAAAGGATTATTACCGTGGTAAACGGCTTTGTCGGCGACTGATGAACACGGCCAAGAAAAGCGTCTATAACATACTGTTTGGGGTTTTGGGGCAGATTGTCACCATCGCGGTGGGCATACTGCTTCCAAGGCTCTTTATCACGAGCTACGGCTCCCAGGTCAACGGCTTTCTGTCCTCCGTCAACCAGTTCTTCGCCTATCTCACGCTCTTGGAAGCGGGGGTGGGTGCGGTCACTGTGCAGGCGCTTTACGCGCCCATCTCACGCGGCGATACCGATAAGATAAACGGAATCATGGCTGCCACAGACAGGCTCTACCGCCGCACAGCCATATTCTATGCCATAGGCGTAGTCGTGCTGGCCGCGATTTTCCCCCTTGTGGTCAAGAGCGAGATAAGCTTACCCTTGCAGGTGGGCTGTATACTGCTCATAGGCGGCAGCGGCGTTGTGAGCTACCTCTTTCAGGCCAAGTATAAGCTGCTCCTTCAGGCGGAGGGCAAGCAGTACGTGCTGTCGAACATAGGCACGGTATCCCACCTAATAATAAGCGTTTCAAAGCTCGTACTCATACTCGTTGGGATGTCCTTTATCTGGCTTCAGGCGGCGCAGCTCTTGGTCACGGGCTGCTTTACGCTCTACTATGCCATATATATAAGCCGCCACTATCCCAAGCTCAGCCTCAAGGTTACCCCCGACGAGAAGGCGTTGGAGCAGAAGAACGCGGCGCTGATACACAACATCGCGAATATGGTGTTCAACCATACCGATGTTCTGCTGCTTACGCTCATATTGCAGGACCTCAAGGTGGTTTCGGTGTATGTGCTGTACAGCGGCTTTGTGGATATGATATCAACGCTTATATCCAACATCAACACGGGCTTTGTGTACCGCTTGGGACAGCTTTACAACACCGAGCGCGAACGCTACCTGGGGATATTCGACTGCTATGAGACCTACTATATGGCCATATCCTTTGGGCTGTACGCGGTCACGCTGATGTTCCTCTACCCGTTCATGGAGCTGTATACGGAAGGGATTACGGACGCCAATTACCTGTTGCCGCTGTTGCCCGTGCTGTTTGTAAGCTATAAGCTGTTGGTGTCGGGCAGAGCCGCCTGCGGAGCCGCAATCAGCTACGCGGGACATTTTAAGAATACGCAGATGCGCTCCGTGATAGAGGCTGTCATTAACCTTACCGTGTCCATAGTTGGCGTCATAGTCTGCGAAAAGCTGTGGGGACGGGGCATATACGGCGTGCTGCTTGGAACCATCGCCGCGCTTATTTACCGAGCCGTGGATATGATACTCTACGCAAACAGAAGGGTGCTTTGCAGAAGCTGCTCAATTACGCTAAAGAAGTGGGGCATAAACCTTGTCTTGTTTGTCGGACTCGTGCTTGCATTCAACGCGCTGAAGCTTCCCCTGACAAGGTATCGTTATATCATATTGTTCGCCGCGATCGCCACCGTGGTCACCTTGACCCTGTACATCGCCGTGAACTCGCTGTTCTACCCAAAGGCGTTCCAAATCGTTTGGGGTTATGTAAAGGAGCTGTTCGCAAGGTTCAAAAGCCGCAAAAAGACATAATAGGACTTCGCTAAAAACATGAGGACAGCCTTGTTTAGGTATTTGTAGTTCGGGCGAACCGTGGTTCGCCCGAACTTCTTTGGTTATAGTTGAGGTGGGAGCGCCCCTTGACTTTT
>ERZ795053.6910-NODE-6910-length-11100-cov-13.171933_pt1 | contig 11100 bp, 10 predicted proteins | sample MGYA00375137_ERZ795053 | MGnify/ENA primary metagenome ERZ795053 (study PRJEB30182, sample SAMN05720284) | activated sludge metagenome | isolation source: Anaerobic digester | place: Hong Kong | collected 2014-12-17 ... | reverse complement strand
GACTGGAGTTCAGACGTGTGCTCTTCCGATCTGCCTTTCGATGACGAGGGCGTTAAGCCGCAAGCGCGCCGCGTGGTGGATAAGGGCCGCGTGCGCGGCTACTTCCTCAGCACCTATTCGGCGCGCAAGCTCGGCCTCAAGACCACCGGCAACGCCGGCGGCTCGCACAACCTGACCCTGTCGTCCAGTCTCACCCGGCCGGCCGACGACCTGGACGCCATGCTGCGCAAGCTGGGCACCGGCCTGTTCGTGACCGAGCTGATGGGCCAGGGCGTGAACCCCGTGACGGGCGACTACTCGCGCGGCGCCACCGGCTTCTGGGTGGAGGGCGGCAAGATCGCCTACCCGGTGCACGAGATCACCGTCGCCGGCAACCTGAAGCAGATGTACGCCGGCATCGTGGCCGTGGGCGCCGACGCCTACACCTACGGCAGCAAGACCAGCGGCTCGGTGCTGGTCGAGCGGATGAAGATCGCGGGAAGCTAGGCCGCCTCCGGGAAGGGACCCACCCCCAGGCTCCACTCGCTTCGCGATGTTTCGCCACCCCCCTCAAGGGGGCACCGCCAGTGGCCGGGGGGACCCCGGCCACGGCGGTCACGCGCATGGCCTGCTCCGCGGCCTTCTGGGGGTGCCAGTTTTGGAACTCGCGGCCTATGGTTGTTCTGGGGCCGAGCGAAGCGATGGCCCGTGTTCCCCAATCCCCTCTGGCCGTGCCGAGAAGCGCAGGGCGTGGGGCGGGCATGGGCTGCGCAGCAAGACCATGCTTCGTGCTCTGACTCGCTGCGGCTGTTTGAGCGGAGCGCTGCAAGCGCGCAGCGAGTTCCGCAGCGCCGCCCCATGCCCGAGCATCGCAGGCTGCCCGCAGCGAAGCGAAGGGACACGGCAAGTGGGGTCGCCTTTTCTTTGCCTACTTTCTTTTGGCGAAGCAAAAGAAAGTAGGTGCGCCGCCGGGCGCACATTCCGGCCTGCGACGCCTCCAAAGCAACTACATTTTCAATAGCTCCCTGCGCCCGCCACACCTGGGAAAAACGCCAATTCCATTCAAAAAACTCAAGATCAAATCCTGGTTGCTGCCGAGCGCGCAGTGCAGGGATTCAGACAACCCATCTTTCGCCAACCCAAGAGAGCGGCCCATCAGCGTGCACTGCTGAGGCACTGCACAAAACATGAGCCAAATCGGCTGCCAGACCTTGACTGGCGGGCGCAGACAGCTCCCGATTCGATAGCTTCCGGAACCCGTCTCAGTTGAAGCCCTCGTTGCGCAGGCGAGGCTGCTGCTGTCGCTCCTCGCGTTCATCGCGGCGGCGTTCGCGCTGCACCTGCTGCGGCTGGGCTTCGCGCACCGCGGGGCGTTCCTGGCGCATCTCATGTTGCATTTGCGGCTGCATCTGGGGTTGCTGCTGCGGCGCACCGATCTGGAAGCGCTGCTCCTGCCGTGGCTCCTGACGCTGCATCTGCGGCTGTACCTGCGGTTGCATCTGCGGCGGCGTGCGCTGCAGCTGCTCGAAGCGGCGTTCCTGATCGCGCTGCAGTTCCTGCTGGCGTTGCTGCGCCGCGCGCTGCTGCTGCATCTGCTGCTCCTGGCGCTGCTGCAAGGCGTCGATGGCCTGCTGGCGGTTGCGTTCGGCGTCGCGCTCGCGCACGTCGCGGATCAGGCGCTCGCGTTCGGCGGGTGCGGGGGTGCCGGGGCCCGGGCCGACGGCGGCCCGGCCGTCGGGCAGCGTCTGGGCCGGCGCGGCCGCCGGCGCAGCGGGGCGGCGCTGCTCATAGCGGCTGGCGCCGCTGTCCGGGTTGCCGCCTGGGAAGGCGCCGACCGCCGGTGCCGGTTGGCGGTCGGCGCCGGTGCGGGTGTTGCGCGGGTCGGTCATGCCGTGGGCGTCGGGGCGCGGCATCAGCACGGTGGCGGGCGGGCGGCCGGACGGGCCGGTGGCCTGCGCCGGGGCGCCGGGCACGGCGCTGCGGGGCGGCGGTGCGATCACGCGGGTGTCGGCCAGCTGGCCGGCCGGCAGGCGGCTGCCGTCGGTGAAGCGCGGTCGGCGGCCGTCACCCACGGCAAACTGGTCACGGGGCGCCACCGTCACGGCGCCGGGGCGGCGCTGGAACACGTAGCTGCCGGGCGGCGGAGGCGGCGGGCGGTTGCCTTCCGGGCCGCCGGGGCGCGGCGGCGGGAAACCGTCGTTGATGCGGCTGCGGTAGCGCGAGCTGGCGTTGTAGAAGGGCGTCCAGTGCTCACCGGGCGCCAGCGGGAACCAGGCGGCGCCCGGGCCGCTGTTGCCGACGGAGACGCCCCAGCTGGCGCCCGCCGCGCTGCCGCCGATGAAGGCCACCAGCGCCGGCGCGTACACCGGGCGCTGGTGCGCTGGTCCGGGCACCCAGGCCCAGCGCGGGCCGATCTGCGTCCAGCGGCCGTAGTGGAACGGGGCGAAGCCCCAGGGCGCGTCGTCCACCCAGGTCCAGCCCCAGGGCTCGACCCAGGACCAGCGGCCGTAGCGGTAGGGCGCCCAGTCGGCCACGGTGACGCTGGGCAGCCAGACGGCGCCGTAGGTCGGGTCCTGCTGCCACTCGCCGTACGCGTCGAGTTGCGCGTAGCCCGGCATCTCGCGCGAGACGTAACGGGCCGAGCGGGACTGGTCGAGCAGACTGTCGCGCGAGGCCACCCAGCGGTCGAAGCCGTCGCGCACCGGCGCGGCACCCTGCGACACCACGCCGAGCGAGCGGCCGTCGAACACCCACTGCTGGGGCGAGGCCAGGCGGCGGCTCTGGCCGCCGTCGCCCCACACGTCGGCCAGCCCCTGGCGCACGGTCACGCGCGTGCTGCCGGTGCGGGGATCGACGTCCACGCGGTACTCGCCGGAGGTGGTGGCCACCAGCGCCAGGTTGGGCGTGTCGATCTCGAAGCGCTCGCCGGCGGCCAGGCTGCGCACGCTGGCCGAGAGCGTGCCTTCGGTCAGCGCCAGCTGGGTGGTCTGGTTGTCGAGCAGGGTCAGGGTGGCGTCGGAGCGGCCGTCCAGCCGCAGCGCGGCGCTGCCGGTCTGCAGCTCGGTGCGCGAACCAGGGTCGGTGGACAGGCGCGCACCGCTGGTGAGCGGCATGTTGACGTCGGCCGGCGTCCAGGAGCCGCGGCCGTCCAGCGCCAGCACGGCCGAGCCTTCCTGCAGGCTGATGTAGGCCACGCGGTCGGGCGGATCGGCCTGGGCCCAGGCGAGGCCGGCGGCACCCGCCAGACAGGCGGCACCCAGCCAGCGAAGGGCACGGGACGAAATGGCGATCAATCGGGCAAGCGGCATGGCGTCTTTCTGCGGCGCGGGACAAGAAGTCGGGCACTGGATGCGCCCATTCCGTAACCTGTAACGCGCGAACGGGCCCGGCGGTTTGCACGCCAGGTGTCGCTTGGGCAAATCCGCGCGCCAATTGGCAACAGAAGGTGACCGAAGCAGGGGCTTGCGGTCACGGCGGGCGCCGGGTACGTTCTTCAGGGGCAGCGTGATCGCGGCAGCCCGACCCGCGGGGCTACCAGCTGCGCGCCAGGGCCTGCGCGGCCTGCTGCAGGCGCGGCAGCTTTTCGAGCGCCTGCGCCAGCGACATGCGGGCCACCGGGGCCTGCAGGGCCACGGAACTGCGCGGCTGGCCATCCACCCCGGGGACCGGCACGGCCACGCAGACCAGACCTTCGACGAATTCCTCGGCGTCCACGGCGTAGCCTTCGCGGCGGATGCGCCGCAGCTCCGCCTCCACCGCTTCCCGCGTGCACAGCGTGGTGGCGGTGTGCCGGCTCAGGGCGAGCCCGTCGAGCAGGGCATTGCGCCGTGCGGCCGGCAGGTGCGCCATCAGCAGCTTGCCACTGGCCGAGCAATGCACCGGCACCCGTGTGCCGGGGCGCAGGTTGAACTGCAGCGGAAAGGCCGATTCGATGCGGTCCAGGTACAGCACCTGACCGCCCGAAAGCATGGTGTAGTTGCAGCTTTCGCCCACGTCGGCCACCAGCTGGCGCAGCACCGCGTGGCGCACGCCGTGCTGGCTGCTGCTGGCCAGCGCTTCTTCGCTCATGCGCAGCAGGCGCGGCGCCAGCGTGTAGCGGCGACCGTCGGGCTCGCGCATCAGCAGTCCGCCGGCTTCCAGCTGTGAGAGCAGGCGGTGCACGGTGGGCTTGGGCCAGCCGCTGGCCGTCACGGCTTCGGCCAGGCTGAGCGGGCGGCCTTCACGCAGCAGCACGTCGATCAGGTCGAACAACCGCAGGCCGGGGGAGGAGTTCGGGTTTTCCTGCATATGTCTCGAAATTCGAGACGAATCAATAAATAAATTCGGGACATTTTTGCACCGGTCTACATTTCAGTCCAGCCCTTTTCTTTTCAGCCTGCTTCTCCGGTGACCATGTCTTCGCTGCCGTTTCGCAATGCCGTGCTCACCGGGGCCTGTGGTGGCCTGGGGCAGGCGCTGGCGCGCGAGCTGTTCGCCGCCGGCGCATCGGTCGCGCTGGTCGGCCTGAACCGCGAGGTGCTGGACGCCCTGGCCGCCACTGCGCCGCAGCGCTGCGCCGTCTACACCCCCGACGTGGCCGACAGCGCGGCGATGCAGGCGCTGGCGGCCGACTGGATCGCGCGCTTCGGGCCGCCAGACCTGGTGATCGCCAACGCGGGCGTGGCCGGCGGCTTCGAGACCGCCGAGGCGGGCGACCTGGCCGTGATGCAGCGCATGCTGGAGATCAACCTGCTCGGCCCGGCGACTACCTTTCAACCGTTTCTGCGCGCCTGGCGCGAAGGTGAGGCGGGCGCGGTCCAGGCGACAAGGCGCGCACTGGTCGGCGTGGCCAGCATCGCGGGCTGGCGCGGCATGCCGGGCAACGGCGCCTACTGCGCCAGCAAGGGCGGCCTGATCCGCTACCTGGAGAGCCTGCGGGCCGAGTGCCGCGGCAGTGCGGTCACGGTGCATACCGTCAGCCCCGGCTACCTGCGCACCGCGCTCACCGCCGGCAACCGCTTTGCCATGCCCGGCCTGTTGGAGCCCGATGGCGCAGCGCGTGCTCTGCTGGCCGGGGTGGCGGCCGGGCGCGAACACATCGTGCTGCCACGGCGCATCGGATGGCTGTCGGCGGCGCTGGGCCTGTTGCCGGCGCGATGGCACGACGCCCTGCTGCGCGGCCAGCCGCGCAAGCCGCGCGCTGGCGAAGAGGGCGCCACCGCCATTCCCGGACTCACGCCACCCCCGCGCTGACATTCACGCATGCGCGCCGGACACACCAAGACAAGCCTACGAGGAGACATCCGTTCATGACCCCCGAGACCGCCGTATCGACGCGGGACAAGATCGCCCTGATCGGCGCCGGCCCTTCGGGCCTGGCGGGCGCGCGCAACCTGCAGAAGGCGGGTGTGCCCTTCCAGGGCTTCGAGGCCTACACCGATGTCGGTGGTCTGTGGAACATCGCCAACCCGCGATCAACGGTGTACGAATCGGCGCACCTGATTTCGAGCAAGACGACCACCGAGTTCAGCGAATTCCCGATGCCGCCGCAGACGGCGGACTATCCCGGCCACGCGGAGCTGCTCGACTACTTCAAGGCCTTTGCCGATCACTTCGATCTCAAGCGTCACTACCGTTTCGGGGTACGCATCGTGAAGGTCGAGCCCGTCGATGCCGACGATCCCGACACGCTCTGGCGTGTGAGCTGGCGGCCGACCGAGGCTGGCGACGGCGCGCCGCTGGAAAGCGCCGACTTCAAGGGCGTGATCATCGCCAACGGCACGCTGTCCGAGCCCAACCGGCCGCACTTCGAAGGGCATTTCGACGGCGAGCTGCTGCACACCGCCGACTACAAGAGCGCCGACCAGCTGCGCGGCAAGCGGGTGCTCATCGTGGGTGCCGGCAATTCGGGCTGCGACATCGCGGTGGATGCGGTGCACGCGGCGCATAGCGTCGACATCTCGGTGCGCCGGGGCTACTACTTCGTGCCCAAGTACGTGTTCGGCAAGCCGGCCGACACGCTGGGCGGCAAGAAACCGCTGCCGCCCTGGCTCAAGCAGCGCGTCGACCGCATCGTGCTCAAGTGGTTCACCGGCGACCCGGTGCGCTTCGGTTTTCCCAAGCCCGAGTACAAGATGTACGAGTCGCACCCGGTGGTCAACTCGCTGATCCTGTACCACCTGGGGCATGGCGACATTCATGTGCGGCCCGACATCGAACGCCTGGACGGTCGCACGGTCCACTACAGGGACGGCTCGCAGCGCGACTACGACCTCATCCTGGCGGCCACCGGCTACACGCTGCACTATCCCTTCATCGAGCACGAGCACCTGAACTGGCAGGGCATGGCGCCGCAGCTGTACCTCAACATCTTCTCACCACGTTACCGCCGGCTGGCGGTGCTGGGCATGATCGAGGCCAGCGGCATCGGCTGGCAGGGGCGCTACGAACAGGCCGAGCTGGTCGCGCGCTACTTCAGGGGCCTGGAGACGCAGCGGCCGCAGGCGCTGGCGCTGCAGAAGGCGATCGCCGGCCCGATGCCCGATCTGTCGGGCGGCTACCACTACCTCAAGCTCGCGCGCATGGCCTATTACGTCCACAAGGACACCTATCGCAACGCGGTGCGCCAGGCGTCGGCCACGCTGGCCTGAGCCGGCAGGACACAGGAGAGTCCATCATGCTGCCGGTCGACGAGATACGCCTGAACTTCAACCCGGCCTCGCTGCTGGCGCTCAATGCCGTGCTGGGCTTCCTGATGTTCGGCATCGCGCTGGACACGCGGATCGGCGACTTCCGCCGCGTCGCGCGCATGCCCTGGGCCATGTCGGTTGGCGTGGCGGCGCAGTTCATCGTGCTGCCCGCCGTGACCTTCGTGCTCACGCTGCTGCTGAACGTGGGGCCGAGCATCGCGCTGGGCATGATCCTGGTGGCCTGCTGCCCGCCGGGCAACGTGTCCAACATCCTGACGCACCGCGCCAAGGGCAACGTGGCACTGTCGGTCTCGATGACGGCGATTTCCAACGCGCTGTCCATCGTGATCATGCCGCTGAATTTCGCCTTCTGGGGCAGCCTGCAGCCCAAGGCCGCGCCGCTGCTGCGCACCATTGCGCTGGACCCGCTAGAGATGGTGGGCCATATCGTGGTCATCATCGGCATCCCATTTGTGCTCGGCATGCTGGTCAACCACCTGTTCCCCACGTTCACGCAGCGGGTGAAGAAGCCGGTGGGCGCGCTCAGCTTCCTGGCGCTGATCGGCTTCATCGTCGGCGCCGTCGCGGGCAACTGGCGCTACTTCCTCGACTACGTCGGCCTGGTGCTGCTGGCGGTGGCGCTGCACGACGCGCTGGCCTTCGGCACCGGCTACCTCTGCGCGCGGCTCACGGGTCTGCAGGATTACGACCGCCGCGCCGTCAGCATAGAGGTCGGTATCCGCAACGCCGGCCTGGGCCTGGTGCTGATCTTCAGCTTTTTCGGTGGCCTCGGCGGCATGGCCGTCGTCGCTGGCGTCTGGGGCTTCTGGGACATCATCGCGGGGCTGACGCTGGCGAGCTGGTGGGGACGGCGACCGGCGCAGCGCGCGGAGCAGGCGCGGGGGACCTGGGCATGAACCAGAACACGACAGTCGGGCAGGGCACGGTGCGCGCGCGGCGCATCCTGGTGACCGGCGCCGACGGCTTTCTCGGGCGCGGTGTGGTCGCTGCGCTGGCGCGTCGCGAAGGCACCGAGGCGGTGCTGGCGCTGGATGTGCGCGAGGTGCCGGCCGAGCGCCGGCTGAACAGTGTGATGTACCGCATGCAGGACGTGCGCGACGCTGCGCTGGTCGAGACGCTGCGCGAACACGCCATCGACACCGTGGTGCACCTGGCCTCCATCGTGACGCCCGGCCGCGGTTCCAGCCGCGCATTCGAGTACGACGTGGATGTGAACGGCACGCGCAACGTGCTGCAGGCCTGTGTCGCGGCGGGCGTGCAGCACATCGTCGTCTCGTCCAGTGGTGCCGCCTACGGCTACTGGGCCGACAACCCGGACTGGATCGTCGAGACCGACGCGCTGCGTGGCAACGAGGTCTTTGCCTATTCGCACCACAAGCGCCTGGTCGAGGTGATGCTGGCCGAGTACCGGCAGGCCCACCCGGAGCTGGCGCAAACGGTGCTGCGCATCGGCACCATCCTGGGCGAGCGGGTGGACAACCAGATCACCGCGCTGTTCGAGAAGCCGCGCCTGCTGGCCATCCAGGGCAGCGATAGCCCCTTCGTCTTCATCTGGGACGAGGACGTCACCGGCGCCATCCTGCGCGCGCTCGATGGTGTGGCGCCGGGTTGCTACAACCTCGCGGGCGACGGCGCGCTGAGCATCCACGAGATCGCGCGCCGTCTGGGCAAGCGCACCCGCGTGCTGCCAGCCGGGTTGCTGCGCACGGCACTGGCCGTGGGCTCGAAGCTGGGCCTGACGCGCTATGGCCCCGAGCAGCTGGACTTCCTGCGCTACCGCCCGGTGCTGCTGAACAAGGCCCTGAAGGAAAAACTGGGCTATGTGCCAGCCAAGACCAGCGCGCAGGCACTGGATGCCCTGATCGCGGCGCGTGCGCGGCAGGGCCGGCCGCTGGCCGTGAGCGACGTGGGCACGGGCCGATGAATCCCGCGCCGCTGTCGACGGGCGACCTGCTGCGCGCCCTGGGCGTGATCGTCATCTGGGGGCTGAACTTCGTGGTCATGAAGGTCGGCCTGCAGTCGCTCAGCCCGATGCTGCTGGGCGCGCTGCGCTTCGTGGTCGCCTCGCTGCCTTTTCTGCTGTTCGTGCCGCGCCCCGCGCTGCCCTGGCGCTACCTGGTCGCTTACGGGCTGGCGCAGGGCGTGGGTCAGTTCGGCCTGCTGTTCCTGGGGCTGCGCTGGGGCATGACCGCGGGCATGGCCTCGGTGGTGATGCAGACGCAGGCCTTCTTCACGCTGCTCATGGCGGCCACGCTGCTGGGTGAACATGCCCGGCGCTCGCAGTGGCTCGGCCTGGGCATTGCCTTCGGCGGGTTGCTGCTGATAGCGGGGGCGCACGGAGAGGGCTCGCAGCAGATGAGCCTGATCGGCTTCGTGCTCACGCTGGGCGCGGCCTTCATGTGGTCGGTCTCCAACCTGGTGGTGCGCCAGGCCGCCAAGGTGGGTGCCTACGACCCGCTGGGCTTCATCGTCTGGAGCAGCCTGGTGCCCATCGTGCCTTTTTTCGGCCTCTCGGCCTGGCTGGACGGCCCGCAGCAGATGGCGGCGCAGCTGGCCGGTTTCGACGGCAAGGCGCTGTTCGCGGTGCTCTACCTGGCGCTGGTGGCCACGCTGCTGGCGTACAGCCTGTGGACGCGCTTGCTGCAGCGTCACCCGGCCGGGCGCGTGACGCCGTTCTCGCTGCTGGTGCCGGTGGTGGGGTTGCTGGCCGCGATGACGCTGCTGGGGGAGCAGCCGGCCTTCTGGCAGTGGGTGGGCACCGCCGCGGTGCTGCTGGGGATGCTGGTCAACCAGTTCGGTGGCCAGTTGGGGCTGCGCCGGGCAGCGGCGGTTCGTTGATTGGCCCGCTGCCGCTGCCCGAAAGGACGGTTCAGCCGGCCAGAGCCGCCTTGACCGCGGCCGAGACCTGGCCCATGTCGGCCTTGCCGGCCAGCCTGGCCTTGACCGCGCCCATGACCTTGCCCATGTCGCCCGGGCCCTTGGCACCGAGCTCGGCGACGATGGCCTTCACCTCGGCGGCGATCTCGTCGGCCGACAGGCGTTGCGGCAGGTAGGCCTGCAGCACTGTCAGCTCCGCCGCTTCCTTGGCCGCCAGGTCGGCACGACCGCCCTGCTCGAACGCGGCGATGGAGTCCTTGCGCTGCTTGACCATCTTGTCGATGACGCCGATCACCGCTGCGTCGTCCAGCGTGATGCGCTCGTCCACCTCTTTCTGCTTGATGGCCGCCTGCAGCAGGCGGATGGTGCCCAGCCGCTCGCTGTCCTTGGCGCGCATGGCGGTTTTCATGTCGTCGGTGATGCGGTCTTTCAGGCTCATGGTGGCTCCTTCAGAAACGGACAAGGCTCGCTGAGCGTCCCCGGCGAGCCTTGTGGGTGGAAGACGAAACTGGCGTTTCAGTACATCTTCTTGGGCAGCTGCTGGCTGCGCACGCGCTTCATGTGGCGCTTGACGGCCGCGGCCTTCTTGCGCTTGCGCTCGGCGGTGGGCTTCTCGTAGAACTCGCGGGCACGCAGCTCGGTGAGCAGGCCCAGCTTTTCGATGGTGCGCTTGAAGCGGCGCAGAGCCACGTCGAACGGCTCGTTTTCCTTAACGCGGATGGTGGTCATTCAGTCTGATTTTCCAAATGCGCGGCCAGCGGGTGCCTGCCTGGTGTGCCGGGTAGATCAGGCCCGGGCCAGATGCTTGGCGCCATGCGCCGCAAGTCTTGCCCCGCCTGTTGAACTAGTATGGCCGGCAGGGCTCTTGCCAGCAAAGCCCATCATTATAGAGCTTTGGTGGCCGTTTGGCGAGTCCTTGGGGGCCGCCGCAAGGTACGTGGCGATGCGACCCGGCTTTCTGGGTAGGGGGAGGGCCGCGGGCGTGGCCGCAGCGCCACGCAGGCCTGCAGGGCCCCGATAAGATCGGCCGCAGGATATCCGGAGGAGAAGTTTCATGAAAGCTGGCAGTGCCCGAACTGGTTTCGCGCAGGCTAGGGCGGTCATGGCCGCCGTGGCCACAGCCTGCGGCTTGCTGGCAGGCGCCTCGGCGTGGGCAGCGCACCCGCTGATCACCGACGACACCGGCACCCAGGGCACCGGCCACTGGCAGCTCGAGATCAACACCGACCAGACCCGCAGCCGCGCCGACGGCGCCACCAGCCGCGCCGGGCAGCTCAACACCACCCTCACGCACGGGTTGACCGACGATCTGGATGTGGCGCTGACCCTGCCGTTGCTGCGCCTGCGCCCGGCCGGCGGCCCAAACGCCAGCGGCGTGGGCGATGCGGCCGTGCAGGCCAAATGGCGCCTGCTGGGGCCGGAAGGCGGCGAGGACGGCGGCTCGCTCGCCCTCAAGCCGATGCTGCTGCTGCCCACGGGCGACGATGGGCGCGGCCTAGGTGTGAAGCGTCAAGAGGTTGTTTCTTGACGAGCTGAGTCTGGAGATGGGTGGCAT
>ERZ795053.6908-NODE-6908-length-11102-cov-3.776681_pt1 | contig 11102 bp, 5 predicted proteins | sample MGYA00375137_ERZ795053 | MGnify/ENA primary metagenome ERZ795053 (study PRJEB30182, sample SAMN05720284) | activated sludge metagenome | isolation source: Anaerobic digester | place: Hong Kong | collected 2014-12-17 ... | reverse complement strand
AGGATGCTCCACTCCCGTCGTCTGGGATGGCCGCATTTACCTCACCGGACCGCAGGAGGGCAAGGACGCCGCGTCCGCCTACGATTGGTCAGGAAAACATCTGTGGACGACCACCTTCGGCCAGGAAACGGTCGGCAAACACCGGAACGGCTCCGGCAGCAATCCCTCCCCGGTGACAGACGGCAAGCGGCTGTTCGTCTATTTCAAAAGCGGGGGATTGGCGGCGCTCGATCTGGACGGGAAAGTGCTCTGGCAGACCAATTTGCAGGAGCGCTTCGGCAAGGTCAGTCTCTATTGGGATCTGGGCAACTCGCCGGTCCTGACGAGGCGGAACGTCGTCGTCGCGGTCATGCACGGCGGCGCGTCGTATCTGGTGGCCTTTGACCAGGCCACCGGGGGGCAGGTCTGGAAAACCGAGCGCCAATACCAGACTCCAGTGGAGAATGACCATGGCTACACCACTCCCCAGGTCATTTCCCGGGATGGACGGGAGATTTTGGTGACCTGGGGGGCCGAGCATCTCACCGGGCATGATGCGGCCGATGGCAAGCTCCTTTGGGAATGCGCGGGATTCAATCCTGACGGGAAAAAGAACTGGGTTGCGGTGGCGTCGGCGGTGATTTCTGGTGATCTGGCGGTGGTGCCCTATGGTCGCGGCTCCCACCTTGCCGGCATCCGTCTGACCGGCGGGGCGGGGGATGTCACCACCACCCACCGGGTCTGGACGCGGGAAGGCGGAGCTTTCGTGCCAACCCCCGCCGTGAGGGACGGTCGGGTCTATTTGGTCGGGGACCGGGGTGCGGTGGAGTGTTTTGAGGCCGCCACGGGCCAGACCCTCTGGAAAGGCGAATTCCCGAGGTCCAGCGCCAGCTACTACTCTTCCCCCACCGTGGCAGGGGATCTCCTCTATGCGGTGCGGGAGGACGGCGTGCTGCAGGTTGGGCGTTTCAGCGAAACAGGGTTTGCCCCGATTTCGGAAAATCCACTTGGCGAGCGTATCATCGCGACTCCGGTCACCGTGGACGGGCATCTCCTGCTGCGGGGTGAATCGCACCTTTTCATGGCCAAGGCAGGGGGCCCCGGAGCCGGCGTGGCGGTCCTTCCTTAGTCCGGGTTCAGGGATTCCGGGAGGGCGGGCCGTCCCGGCGCCGGAAGAAAACCACTCGACACCGGCCCCTCGCGGGATAAGTTCCGCCACCCCGGGTGGAGTCTGGGCGCAGGTTGGGCCTCCACGTCTCCTGTGCTTCTGCCCGGTGCCCCCGTTATGAAGATTTTTGCCCCCTCAGAGACCGACCCGATCGAAACCCGCGCCGCCCTTGATCCCGCCGCCGTCAAAAAACTGGTGGGACTCGGAGCGGACGTCACCGTGGAAGCCGGGATCGGCGCCCGGTGTGATCATTCCGATGCGGCCTACGAGGCCGCCGGCGCCCGGATTTCCGGAGACCGCGCAGCAGCCCTCCGGGAAGCCGATCTGGTCATCCGGGTCCGCAAGCCAACCGCGGAAGAAATTGCCATGCTCCGTTCTGGAGCCATTCATATCAGCTTTCTCGACCCCTTCAATGAACCGGGGTTGATTGAGGCTTTCGCCAAGGCCGGGGTCACCGCGATCAGCCTCGAAATGCTGCCCCGCACCACTCTGGCGCAGAAAATGGACGCCATCAGTTCCCAAGCGAACCTCGCCGGCTATGTCTCGGTCATTGAGGCGGCGCATCGCATGAACACGATCCTGCCGATGATGATGACGCCAGCCGGCACCATCTCGCCGGCGAAGTTTTTCATCGTGGGCATCGGTGTCGCCGGTCTCCAGGCCATCGCCACCGCGAAGCGCCTTGGGGCACGCGTCACTGCATTTGACGTCCGGGCCGAGGCTCTGGAGCAGGCGGAATCCCTGGGTGCCAAAGCCCTCCGGATCGACCTCGGGGAAACCGGAGGCACCGAACAGGGCTATGCGAAGCAGCTCACTCCTGAGCAGTTGGAAAAGCAAAGCCGCGAGCAGGCCAAGGTCTGTGCCCAGAGTGACGTGGTCATCACCACCGCCAAAGTCTTCGGCCGCAAGCCTCCGGTCCTCATCAAAAAAGAAGTCGTGGCCTCGATGCAACCGGGCAGCATCATCGTCGATCTCGCCGCCGAAGGCGGAGGCAATGTCGAAGGGGTCGTTTGTGGCACGGAAGTCGTCACGGACAATGGCGTCGTCATCATCGGGCTGGCCAATTATGAAGGCCGGGTCTCCAAGCATGCCACCCAGGTCTACGCGGCCAACCTTGCCAACATGATCGAGCATTTCTGGGACAAGGACGGGAAAAACTTCCGCCTTGATCCTGAGGACGTCCTCCAGAAAGGCTGTGTCATCACCCATGGCGGGGCAGTCGTTCACGAGCGTTTCCGTCCCCAATGACGCGGGCTGGTCTTTCATCCGCCCTCCGCCTTTTTCGACTATCCCATTCAACCCCCACCACGATGTCCCTCATCCTCCTTCTGTTCACCTTTGTTCTGGCGGTCTTCCTCGGCTTTGAACTGATCAAAAAGGTACCTTCCCAACTGCACACCCCGCTCATGTCCGGGTCGAATGCCATTTCCGGCATCACCATCGTGGGAGCGCTGGTTGCCGCCGGTGCCGCGGAGGGACTCTTCGCCTCCATCCTTGGTTTCTCTGCCGTGGTTTTGGCGATGATCAATGTGGTGGGTGGCTATCTAGTCACCGACCGTATGCTCGGCATGTTTAAAAAGAAAGACAAAGGCCCGCAAGCCAAGTGAATCCACGCGTCCTCCGGGACGATCCCTCTTCCGACGTTACTTCGCCACTTTCCATTCCGGCATTCCCATGGGCGCTATCCTGATCAATCTCACCTACATTCTCTCCTCGATTCTCATCATTCTGGGAATCAAAATGCTCGGATCTGCCACCACCGCGCGGAAGGGGAATCTCATTTCGGCAGTTGGCATGTTGGTGGCGATCGTGGTCACTTTGTTTGACCACCACATTCTGCACTGGACATGGATCGTGGCGGGTTTGGGAGTCGGCTCCCTGATCGGCGGAGTCTGGGCCTCGCGTGTCGCCATGACCGGCATGCCGGAGCTGGTCGCTCTCTTCAATGGCTTTGGCGGTCTCGCTTCCGTCGCGGTCGGTTGGGGCGAGTATCTCCGCGTGCAGCGGATGGGGTGGGAGAAATATCTCGAGGGCATGTCCACTCCTGCCTTTACCCTCGGCGCGATTGTTCTCGCCGTGCTGATCGGCGGCATCACTTTTACCGGCAGCTTCGTCGCCTATCTCAAGCTTTCCGGCAGGATGAGTGGTCGTCCGACCCTCTTCTCCGGGCAGAAGGCGCTCAATGCGCTGGTCTTCGCGGTCATTTTGGTGCTCGGTGTGCTGTTGGTGCTCAGCGAGGGGTTGCCGGCGGTGTTGCCACATGCGCATGCCATTTTGATCACCATCGTTTGTCTCTCCCTGCTCCTTGGTGTGCTCGGGGTGCTCCCGATCGGCGGCGGCGACATGCCGGTGGTCATTGCGTTCCTAAACAGTTTCTCCGGCCTCGCGGGCTCCGCCGCCGGCTTTGTCATCGTCAACACCGTGCTCGTGGTGGCGGGCTGTCTGGTCGGCGCGAGCGGCGTCATTCTGACTGTCATCATGTGCAAGGCCATGAACCGCACGCTGGGCAATGTGCTCTTTGGCGGCTTTGGGGCGGCCTCGGGTGGGGGCGCTGGCGCCAAAGTCGAAGGCGAGATGAAAGGTATCTCCGTCGAGGACGCCTATTACGTGCTGGAGGCGGCCAACAGTGTGGTCATCGTTCCCGGCTACGGCATGGCCGTGGCCCAGGCCCAGCACGCGGTGAAAGAACTCGGTTCCGTTCTCGAAAAGCGCGGCATTGAAGTCCGCTATGCCATCCATCCCGTCGCCGGTCGCATGCCGGGGCACATGAACGTGCTCCTCGCCGAAGCCGACGTGCCCTACGAGCAGCTCTGCGAAATGGATGATGTGAATCCCACCATCGCCAATGTCGACGTCGCCATTGTCATCGGCGCCAACGATGTGGTCAATCCTTCCGCGGCGGACGATCCCACCAGTCCGATTTATGGCATGCCGATCATCAATGTCCATGAAGCCCGCACCGTGTTCGCGCTGAAACGCGGGAAAGGAGCCGGCTTCTCCGGATTGGAAAATGCCCTCTTCTTCCGCTCCAATTGCCGTATGCTGTATGGGGATGCCAAGGAGACCGTTTCCCAGCTTGTCGGACAGTTCAAGGAGCAGTGAGCCTGCAGGCGCGGGAGATCCCGCCGGTCCGTAATGTCTTTGCCCTATCACCACCCAACTCACATTCCTCACCTTCGCCATCGGCTGCCTTCTCCCGTTTCCTGAGCACCGCTCCTGAAGGGTTCCCTGATGAAAACCATCCTGCTCACCGGCGCCGCCGGCTTTATCGGTTCCCACACCGCCCGCCATCTCCTCGACGATGGCTGGCAGGTTGTCGGTATCGACAATCTCAACGACTACTACGATCCGCGGCTCAAGGAGCACCGCATCTCAGAGTTGCAGAAGCGGGAAGGTTTTGTCTTCCGCCCTCTCGATATTGAAGATCTGGCCGGACTGGAGTCCCTTTTCAAGGAGTTTTGCTTCGAGTCCGTCATCAACCTCGCGGCCCGGGCGGGAGTTCGCTACAGCATGGTCAATCCGCATGTCTACATGACGACCAACGCTCACGGTTCGCTGAATCTGCTGGAGTTGATGCGGCAGCACGGATGCCGGAAATTCGTTCTCGCTTCGACCTCCTCGCTTTATGCCGGGCACGATATGCCCTTCACCGAGGACATGCCGGTCAACCGGCCCATTTCGCCTTACGCGTCATCCAAGAAGGCCGCCGAGTGCATGGCATTCACCTACCATCACCTCTATGGCATCGACGCCACCGTGGTCCGCTATTTCACCGTCTACGGACCTGCCGGGCGGCCCGACATGAGTCCCTACCGGTTCATCAAGTGGATCGCCGAAGGCACTCCCATCACGATGTTCGGGGATGGCCTGCAGAGCCGCGATTTCACCTATGTTGACGACATTGCCAGGGGCACAGTGGCTGCGCTGCGTCCGGTTGGCTATGAAATTGTGAATCTGGGCGGGGGCCGTGAGCCAACCAACATGCTGGAGTTGATCCGTCTCATGGAGGACCGTTTAGGCCGCAAAGCCGTGATCGATTTCCAGCCGACCAACAATGCCGACATGCGGGACACCCAGGCCGATCCATCGAAGGCGCAAAGCCTCTGGGGTTGGGAAGCACGGGTCGGTCTGGAGGAGGGCCTCGACCGGACGATAGCCTGGTACCGGGAGAACGCCGATTTGGTCCGCGATCTGCCGGTCTGAGGTCGGTGGGTTTTTGTCTTGCTCTCGGGTTTCTCCGGGTGGATTGGGCCACCTTTCGAGTGGTCGCGTGAACTTTCTGGCCGGGAGAGTATGGCGTTGGTTTCGACTCCCGCTCCCACTCAGTCGGCGCGCAGCGTCGAAGGTTCTTTCGAACCATGACAATTTTCTTACAAACGAATGACAGAGGCCTGACAACATCTTTCCCACACTGTTCTAAGCTGGCCCAACGTCCACGCTTATGAACTCAGTTTTCCGTTGCTTCCTTTTGGTGGGTCTTTTTGCCGCCGCTGCCGCCCTGCCCCTTCCCGGCTTTTCTCAGGAGACGTCCAGCGCCCCACCGGTAACTCCGACGGTGGTCAATCCGCCTCCCTTGCCTCCCCCCACGCCGGCGGTGGACGATCCGGCTCCGGCAATTCCGGCCACTGCCACGGTTCCGGTGACGGCTCCAACGGTGGCGAAGGAACCCCTGCGGGTGGAACGCAGCATTTACCTGCCGTTCGAGGATCTCGAGAAGGTTTTTGAGAAAGAAGGCCGTGGCGTTTACCTGCCCTATCGCGAATTTCTTGACTTGTGGAACCAGTTGGCTGTTCACAAAAAGGACGACGAGGTCAAACCCCCCGTGGACGGAGTGGTGGCATCGGCGGATTTCAAAGCCACTCTCGCCGGCGTGGACGATCATGCGCTGGCCATCGAAGCGACGTTGAAGGTCGAATCGTTCAAAGAAAAAGGCTGGGCGGTGATCCCGCTTGCCCAGGCTGGTCTCAACATCGCCGAAGCGGAAACCGGTGATGCCACCCTGTCTCTCAACAAAGACGGCGGCTATCAGCTGTTGGCCCCGCACAAGGGCAGTTACGACATCAAATTGAAATTGTATGCCCGGATAGACAATGCCGGGAGCCGGCATCTCGCCAGCCTGAATCTTCCCCGGGCCGGTGTCTCCAAGTTTGAAGCGGTCCTGCCCGGGCAGGGATGGGAATTTGAAATTCAACCGGCGGCGGCTTATTTCTCGGAGGCATTCCCGGACGACAAAACCCGTTTCGCCTTTTTCTTCGGGGAAACGGAACATTTTGAGGTGGCGTGGCAGAAGCAGGGGGAAGAGACCAAGTTGACCCCGCTGCTGTTTGCCGAAGCCGCGGTGACCTCCCGGGTCATTCCCGGAGCGGTGCAGACGACCGCGGATCTCCAATACCGCGTTCTTCGCTCCGGTGTCGACACGTTTGAAATTTCGGTTCCGGCGGGATTGGAGATTCTGGGCGTAACCGGACAGAACATAAAGGAATGGGATGTGAAGCCGCCCGGGGAAGGTTCACCGGATCAGAGGCTCACCGTGCATCTCCATGCTCCGGTGCGTCAAAGCTACGGATTGACCGTGAGCCTGGAGCAACCGCTCGACAGCCTGCCGATGAACTTCACCGTGCCGGTCGTGCGGGCGGAAAATGTGGTCCGGCAGCGCGGCACGCTCATTGTCTCGAAATACGGAGAGCTGGATCTGGAGACGGTGAAGGCGGAGTCCCTCACTCAGCAAGCACTTCCGGGAGGTGCTCCGGCCCCGTCCGGAGCGCTGGAGGAGGCTCCTTTCGCGAGCTACCGGTACCTGACCCTTCCCTACCTTCTTGACCTCTCCGTGAAAAAAGCCGAGCCCTTGGTGGAAGTGGAGAGTTGGACCCGCTATGCGGTGGAGATTGAATCCTCGCGTTTCACCACCCGCTTCGATTACCAGATCAAACGAGCCGGTATTTTCGGCACCAAAATCCGCCTGCCTCAAGGGTTTGAGGGCGTGGAGTGCACCGGTGCAGTGGTGGAGGATTTTTCCGAAACCGAAGCGGACGGAGCGCGCTATCTCAATGTCAAGTTCTCCAGCCGGGCGATCGGGGCGGTCCATTTTGAAGTGACCGGCCGGCGCACCCGGGCCCAGGCTGCCGATGATGAAACCCTGCCGGTCTTTGCTCCCCAGGATGTGGCACGGCATGAAGCGCGGGTCGCGGTCCAGGTCCATACCAGTCTCGATCCCAACACCCGCAACAGCGGCGACATGCGGCAGATGGATGTGGCTGAACTGCCGGTGCCGGTGGGCCCCAAACAGCAGCAGCAGAACCAGCAGCAGGGCGCGATGGTTCCTGCCGTGCCGGTGGGGATTCCGGGGACCGGCCCTCTCACCGTCGCTTTCCGTTACCGCGGCGAAGGAGTTCCCGCCGTTCTCGGGTTCAAGCTCAAAGAACCTCAGGTGATTGCTGATGTGTTCACCCTTGTCAGTGTCAAAGACCAGGCCGTCCGCTACCAATGGACGGTGGCTTACAATGTGCAGTATGCCGGGGTGGACACGTTCGTTATCTCATTGCCGTCCTCCATCGCGGGAGATCTGCGGGTCGAAGGCGATCTTATCAAGGAAACCCAGAAGCCTTACACTCCGCCCGCGGGAGCTGACGGTGTCGTTCCCTCGCCGGGGGAAGGACGGGAGTTCTGGGCGGTGATGTTGCGGGACAAGCGCATGGGCGCCTACGAACTCAAGCTGACTCTGGATCGTCCTCTGAGCGAGAGTGCCACCGCGGCCGTCCCAGTGGAGGCGGCAGCCGGTGCGCCGACCGTGGCTGCCGGAGCCGTTCCCGATGCGAACGAAGCCCGGGACTTCCTCCTCAATCTTCCGGAGATCCAGATCTCCCAGGTCTTCCAGGAAAGCGGTCAGATCGCCGTGGTCAAGGATGACAACCTTGAGATCCTCGATGCTCCCACCGTGAATCTGCAGATCATCGATCCCAAGGAGCTCGATGCCCGTCTGGTCGGTTCCGGTGGCGCCATCCAGGCCTACAAGTACCGTCGGCATCCCTTGAAACTGGAGCTCAAGGTCTCCCGGAATGAATTCCTCAAAGTGCCGTCCATCGTGGTCACTTATGCCGCTTTGAAATCAGTCGTCGCGCCGGACCGGGCGGTCACCACCGAGGCGGTCTACTGGGTCAAAAACAACACCAGCCAGTTCATCAGTGCGGAACTGCCCAGCGATGGTCGCATGGTTTCGGATGTGCTGGTGAACGGAGTGGCCCAGCAGCCGATGCGGCGGGCCAACGAAAACCATGTCCTGATCCGTCTTCCCACGGGCGAGGAGCATCGTCAGACCGCCTTTCCGGTGCGCTTTGTCTACGAAACCCCGGGGCCCGATCCCGGCAAGAAACCCGGCTGGTTGGGGACCTTTTCGGTGCCGGTGATCCGGCTCGCTGATGCCGACATCCTGCAAAGCCAGATCGAACTCTATCTTCCGCAGGATTTTGTCTACCGGCACTTTGAGAGCGCCATGCGGCTCCCGGTTTCCGAGCGAGGCTGGTCGCGGTTCCGGAACGCATTCGCTTGGATGATTCCGACTCTCGGACCCCAGCTTACAACGGGCCAGCAGTCGGTCTTCCAGGCGCCGCCCCAGCCGCCGGGCGCAACCGCCGGTGGCTTCGACATCCAAGTTCCGGTCGATGGTCGCCGCTTTCTTCTCCAGCGGCTGGATGCGCCGGACGACATCGTCGTTAGTTTTCAAAGCCAGGGGTTTGCCTTTTTCACCGAGGCACTTTGCTGCCTGCTGACTTTTTCCGGAGGCATCTTTCTCTTGCGACGTCCCGCGCTGTGGAAATTGGCTTATTTCGGAGCGTTGGGAATGCTTCCTCTGATCATCGGAGGAGCCGTCAGTCCGGGAGCGGCGAGCTTTTGGAATGCGCTGTTTCTCGGCACGGCTCTGGCGGCGGTGGTCTGGGTGGCGGTGGCAGGATGGCGCTCTGCTTTGACCCGAGTCAAAACCTTCCTGCGGTGGTTTGGTGGGCTGGGTTGGCCGGCCAGGCTCGGGTGGATCACAGGAACATTGGTATTCCTCCTCGGTCTGCCCGTGGCCGGCTTCTTTTTCGCTTTATTCCCGGGTGCCCTCGGAGGCTTGGTGATCTGGGTTCTGGCGTTGAGCGTCCGCTATTGGTGGCTCAAACGGGCCTCCCGGAGAGACCATCCACCGACAGATCCGCCTGCTTCCGGGACTCCGGTCTCCGCATGAGCGATGTCCGCATTTGCCACCTACCAGTGATGAACACTTCCTCCCCACACGGAACCGGATTCAGCCACGGGAGGCTGTCCGCCTGCCTGGTGGCGGTCCTCGCCGTCGCCAGCGCACCTGCCCTCCCGGCGGATGACGCCGCTCCGGTTCCTCCCGGTTACCGTGAGTTGTGGGTCCCCTCCGCTCAACTGGATACCGCCCTGCGCTCGCTGCCGCGGGCCGTGCTGTTGACTCCGGATGAATTTCAGTCGTTGACGGGCGAAGCGCTGCAACCCGCCCAGGTTCCCGCCGAGTCGCCACCGATCCCAATCGTCATGAGAGATCTCTCTTTCGAGGGCACCGTGATCGATGGCGTGACTCGAATGGAAGCCAGTTACACCGTTCAAAGTCTCTCTGATGGCTGGACAGAAATTCCCCTGCCAATGCCGATTACCCTCCTCGCCGGGCTGACGGTTGATGAGCGGGGCGCGTTGCGGATTCTCCGGGAACAAAAAAAGGACGCCGTGGCCGTGACTTCGGTTTTGGCCGTGCGCGGGGCCGGCACCCACCGGATCAGGGCCGTTTTCCATCTGCCAGTGGAGCGTGGTCCGCTCGGGGAGAGCATCCGGTTTACCACTCCGGCTTCCCCGGTTTCCCGGCTTTCGCTGCATCTTCCCAGCGGAGCGCGGGCCAACAGCAGCCTTCCCTTTACGCAGGAGGGGGACTTGGTCCGCTTCGCGCTTCCAGCCCAGGGAGGCGGACTGCAGGAAATCTCCTGGTCTGCCCGCGAAGCCGGTGACATCCCCGGTGCCGCCATCCTGCAAACCTGCCGCTACCTTTATTCCGTCGACTCCAGCCGAGTCAGCGCTGACCTGGGGTTCGTTCTCAACCGCGATCTTGCGGCCCTGCCTCCTGAGCTCAGCATCACCCTGCCACCCAACACCCGGGTATTGAGTGTCGAAGGCACGGAACTGCTTGGCTGGACCCTGGTTGACGGAGTGATCCAGGTTCGGTTGATCGAGGGAAGGCACGTCGCGACGGATCTCCGCATTCTCGCAGAACTCGACATCACGCTGCCCACGGATGGCAGCGATGCCGAGATCACTTTGCCCCAGCCGGAGGTTCAGGGAGTGCACCGGGCTTCCGGGACCTTTGCCCTTTTCGGCAGCGAGGACACCCAGATCAAACGAATCCTTACCAGTCCGCTCACCGTGACGGCTCCCGAACAGATCGATGCCGCCGTTCGCGAGGCGCCCTATTTCGTCGCCGGCTTCAGCTTTCCCGCCACTCTCGAGGCTCCGAAGGTGGCTCTGGCGCGGGTTTCCGAAAAGTTCAACGCCCAACTGGACTCCCTCATCCAACTGAAACGCGACGCCGTTTTCATCGATCGCACTCTTACCGTGGTTCCCGTGGAAGGTCGTGTGTTTGAAACCGTGGTCCGGCTTCCGGAGGGCGAGGAAGTTCTCTCGGTGACGCTCTCTTCAGCGGAGGGCAACGCGGCTCCTCCCGGCTCGCCGGATTGGTCCCGCGACGGGACCGACCCGCGACTGCTCCACATTCCCTGGCCCGGCGGGCTCGCCCTCGGGGAGAACCGCACGCTCCTTCTGTCCACGCGGCGCGATCCGACGGGATGGTATGCGTTGGGGAATACCCCGGTCCCACTTGATTTCGCCAGCCTGGCGGTTCCCGGGGCTGATGCCCTCTCCGGGTATGTGGCGGTGCAGTTCGACAGTTCCTTCCGCGTGGAAACGCAGA
>ERZ795053.6907-NODE-6907-length-11102-cov-5.061374_pt1 | contig 11102 bp, 9 predicted proteins | sample MGYA00375137_ERZ795053 | MGnify/ENA primary metagenome ERZ795053 (study PRJEB30182, sample SAMN05720284) | activated sludge metagenome | isolation source: Anaerobic digester | place: Hong Kong | collected 2014-12-17 ... | reverse complement strand
TGATATCACCGATACCGGCATGGCGGAAAAGGCGACCACCTTTGACCATGGCCAGATCTTCAGTGGTGGACCTTACAACTATACCGGCACCTACGAATTGCCTTCTTCCGTAGGTGGCTACAGCCAGATCACCGGTACATTATCCATAACCTGCCCACCAGGCGGGTGTGATCCGTGGGATCGCATTGCCCAGGTGTCTGTCCGGGGCCGGGATGGACAGTGGTACGAGATCATCCGCTATATCACCCCCTATGGCATCGAATGCGATCATACCGTTGACCTGACCCGCTTTGCCGACCTGCTTCAGGGTGTGGTGGATGTGCGCATGGACCTGGTCACCTATCAGAACGGGTGGGAGTTTTCGCTGGATCTGGACTTTACTCCCGGCGATGTCGTCTTTCCCTATTCCCGGGTGGAAAAACTCTGGACAGGGACCTTCCCTTTTGGCGACCCGAAGAACCTGCAACCCCTGGATACCTTTCATCTGCAATTCAGCCCCCAGGCCCAGGAAGCGGAACTGGTGGTCATCAACACCGGTCATGGATGGGGGGAGAACAATTCGCTGAATGCAGCAGAATTCTTCGAGGCCGACCATGTGTTCAAGATCAACAACCAGGGAGCCTTTTCCCAAAAGTTATGGCGAACCTGCAATCCCAATCCGGATGGATGTGCAGACCAGCTCGGCAGCTGGAAATTCAGTCGTGCCGGTTGGTGCCCGGGGGCTATCAGTCCGGGTAATACCTATAACCTGTCGGGTTGGATCCTGGATGAGAAGATCGACCTCTCCTATGTTTTTGACAACTACATCGACCTATGTCACCCCAACAATCCGGGGTGCGTGACCGGGATCACCTGTCCCAATTGCAAGGACGGGTTCAATCCGCATTATGTCATCGCCACCTACCTGGTCACGTATGGGCTGGAACCCGTTCAGCCCAGTGGGATCCAGACAGCCATTCGGGAATCCGGACCCGGTGACCTGAGCGGTATCGGACTCCACCTGTCTCCCAATCCCTCCCATGGGCACGGTGTCTTGACCGTCACCCGGGATCTTCCAGGCCGGGTGCAGATCCGGGTGATGGACCTGCAAGGGCGGATCGTCAGTGAAACGAATATGGAGGACCTGCAGGCGGGGCAGACAGTTCCGGTGACCGTGAAGGAAGGAACATCCGGTGTCTTTCTTGTGTCCGTGCGCTCAGCGAATGGATGGGGAACCGAACAATGGATCGTCCATTGATCAGGGGAGGGCATTGACATTGGTCTCCATCATTCGTTGCTCGAGGGCCTGACGGCCGACGGAGATCTCGCCATTGAGGTATTTTTCGACGACAAGGCTGCCGATCGGAGCGGCAAAATCACCTCCCCATCCGGCGTTTTCGATATACACGGCAATAGCGATCCTGGGATTGTTCCTCGGGGCAAATCCGAAGAAGACACTGTGGTCCTTCCCGTGGGGATTCTGGGATGTCCCTGTCTTTCCGCACAAGGTGACCCCGGGTATATGGGAAGCAAAGGCCGTCCCGTAGAGCATGACCTGTTCCAGGCCGGAAATGATCGGTTCGAAATTGCCCGGATCTATCGGTACGACTTGAGGTGTCCGGTATTTCGGGTCGATCTGTAGCGTGTCGTTCAGGTATTCCCGCACCAGATGCGGGATGTAGTATTTCCCCCTGTTGGCGATGATGGCAGCCAGATTGGCCATCTGAAGGGTGGTGAGCTGAAGTTCCCCCTGGCCGATCCCGATATTCATGATCGTGGGTGAATACCATTTGCGTTTCTTGTACAGCTGATCGTAGTAATCGGGACCGGGAATGAAGCCGGCTTTTTCACCGTTCAATTCGACACCGAGTGGATGTCCCAGTCCGAATGCGGTGAGATAGCCATTGAATTTCTCCAGTCCCATTCGGGCATTGGCAGGACCATACATGTCCAGAATTTCCCTGATCAGGGTAAAGAAGTAGGTATTGCAGGATACCGTGAGGGCCAATTGGATCGATGTGCAGGGATAATGGTGGTGGCAACCCCAGGATTCATCCTTGTAGTAGTAGGCCCCTGTACAGGGGATCAGGCGTTTGGCATAGGTCAGGCCCTCCTGCAAGGCGACCAGTCCCACAATGGTCTTGAAAATGGATCCCGGGGGATATTTGGCCATGATACTCCGGTCAAAGAATGGTTTCAGGCTGTCCTGTTCCAGCTGTTGAAAGGCCTTGCCACGTTCCTGACTGATGGTGAGCAGGTTGGGATCGTAATAGGGAGAGGAAACCATGGCCAGGATCTCGCCGGTCGAGGGCTCGATCGCCACAATGGATCCTCGTTTGTTGGCCAGCAGTTCCTCGGCATACCGGGTGAGTTCGATATCAATGGTGGCCTGGATATCCTTTCCGGAGAGAGGTTCGCGGTCCTGTTGGCCATCCAGATAGGCACCGACCACCCGGCCCAGGTTGTCTTTCAGCAGGTATTGCATGCCTCGCTCGCCTTTCAGGGGGCCTTCATAAGCCGCCTCCAGCCCGCTCATCCCCAGGTAGTCGCCAGGGAGATAGTCCCCTTCCGACCGATCGATCTGCTCCCGACTGACCTCGCCCAGGTAGCCGAGCACATGGGCCCCGACCGGGAAGGGATAGGTGCGAATATTGCGGTTCTGGAAGAAGAAACCGGGGTAATTGAACAGCAGCTCCCTCGTGCGGCTGAAGGCCTCCGGGCTCACCTTGCTGAGGAAGATATAGGGGACATTGCGCGAATAGCGGACATCGGACCAATCCTTCTCGATCTGATCCAGGTAGGTTTGATGGTCGATCCCCAGCAGCTGACAGAACGCGGCAGTGTCCATCCGGGGATCAAGCTGATTGTAGGTGACCATGAGGTCGTAGGATTCCTCGTTGTGGACCAGCAGGCGATCATGACGATCATAGATCAGCCCGCGGGATGGATAGATCCATTGCTTTTCAATGGCGTAGGTCCGACTGCGGTCCTTGAATGAATCATCGAACAATTGGAGGTAGCCCACCTTGATCACCAGGATCAATGACCCCAGGATAAAGACGATGGAGATGATCAGATTTTCGCCCGTTCCCTCCTTGCTCATGACTTGGGATTGAAGATGATGTCCACCAGGATCAGGAGGGTCAGGGAGAGGACCCAGCTCAAGGCCAGCCGAAGCAGCAGCTCTGTCCAGTAATAGAAGGTGAAGACGGTCAGAAGCTGGACGATAAAGATGTGGACCAGAAGGAAGAGGGCCGCATAGGAAGCGTACCAGGCCATGCCGAACATGGATTTGGTCAGGGGTTGTTTCGGGTCATACCCGGCTCGCGGGGCAATGATCTGGAGGACCAGCGGACGGGCAAATGCAGACAGGGTGCTTGCACCGGCGTGTACCCCGGGCGTATCGTAGAATCCATCGACGATCAGACCGGTGAGGAAGGCCAGGAGGATGATCAGGGAGGATGGCCAGCGCATGGGCATCATCATGATGAACATCGGGTAGATCAGGATCTCGGCAAAGCGCAGCCATTCATCTCCCAGATTGACCTGATGCAGGATAAGGACCTGGACGAGGATCAGGATCAGGAATCGGATACCCTGGACACGAATCTCCTGGTTCATCGGCTCTCTTCAGTTTCGAGTGACCGAATCTCTTCCCAATAGCGATTGCGAACAATATAGGCACGATTGACCCGGCTCAGGTCGGCGAACAACCGGACGCTGATGCGAAAACTGTTGCTGCCGGAGGGGATGATGTAGTTGACCACCGTTCCAATCTCCAGACCCGGGGGAAAGACCGAGGAATGACCACTGGTAACAATGGTATCGCCCAGGTGGATCTCCAGGTGTTTGGGGATCTCTTCCAGGACGACCACCCCGGGATCCCGCCCGTCCCAATGGATCATCCCGAAGGCCCCATTCCGGCGAACCGCAGCCCCGATGTATGTCTGGCTGTTCAGGATGGAAATGACCCGGCAGAAATGTGGACTGGTATTCCGCACGATGCCCAGGACACCCTTCGACAGGACGACGCCCATCCCGGACAGCACACCGTCTTCCTGTCCCTTGTTCAGGGTGAGATTGTTGTTGGGCTGGTTGATGCTGTTCTTGATCACCCTTGCCGGAATGAAATCGAACGGGGCCATCAGGGAATCCAGTTCGACATCCTTGGGGGCCAGGGCCAGCTGGCTGTAGAGTCGATTGTACAGCGCTGCATTTTCGGAGGCCAGTGAGTCAGCCACTTCTGCCATGGAAGCATAATGGCGCAGATTCTCGGTCTTCTCCAGCAGGATGCCGCTGTAGAATCGTGACGAATTGAGGTAAATATCCCGCTGGGTCTGATTGTACTGTACCACGAGATAGACGGAGATCAACTCCAGGATCACGAACGTGAGGAAGCCCCCGTAACGCGTGAGAAAGTACAGCAGATTGATCATCGATTACATGCTCCTTCGATCGATCAGGAAGGTGAACCGATCCGAATTCTTCAATGCGATCCCCGTACCGCGAACCACGGCGCGCAAGGGATCGTCAACGACATGCACCGGCAGGGCGGTCTTGGCGGAGAGGCGCTTGTCCAGCCCGCGCAGCAATGCTCCACCGCCCGTCAGGTACAGTCCGGTCTGATAGATGTCCGAAGCCAGCTCGGGCGGGGTGTTCTCCAGGGCGCGAAGGACAGCTTCCTCGATCTTGGCCACGGATTTATCAATGGCCTCGGCGACCTCGGCATAGTTGATCTTGATCTGTTTGGGAATTCCCGTCATCAGGTCGCGGCCATTCACCGCGTAATCCTCCGGAGGATTGTCCAGGATCCGCAGGGCCGAGCCGACATGGATCTTGATCTGTTCGGCTGTCCGTTCACCGATCAGCAGGTTGTGTTCCCGCTTCAGGTAATCGATGATATCCTCGGTCAGCTCGTCACCGGCAGTGCGAATGGATTGATCCGATACGATGCCGGACAAGGCGATCACAGCGATCTCGGTGGTTCCTCCTCCGATGTCGATGATCATGTTCCCCACAGGCTCTTCCACATCCAGGCCGATCCCCAGGGCGGCAGCCATGGGTTCATGGATCAGGTAGGTCTCCTTTGAATCCACGTGATCGGCCGAATCAAAAACGGCCCGCTTCTCGACCTCGGTGATCCCGCTGGGGATACAGATCACCATCTTCAGGTGGGTGAAGAACCGGCGCTTCCCCCCTGCCATGTTGATCAGCCCTTCAATCATGCTTTCGGCGGCCTGGAAATCGGCGATCACCCCATCCTTCAATGGACGGATGGTCTTGATCTCGTCGTGGGTCTTTTCATGCATCAGCATGGCCTTGCGGCCTACGGCAATGGTTTTGCCGGTTTTTCGATCGACGGCGACAATGGAGGGTTCGTCCACGACGACTTTCCCGTCCTGTATGATCAAGGTATTGGCAGTGCCGAGGTCGATCGCCAGCTCTTGCCGGAAGAAATTGAGAAGGCCCATAGATGGTAGAACTATAGAAGGGGTTACAAACGTACAAAGCAAACGAAAAAAAATCGCAAACGAAACGGAATAACCGACTACCCGATCACGACTTCGACCATTTGATCGGGATCCAGCCATTGGCGGGCCATTTCCCTGACCTCAGCCGGGGTGATGCTCCGGATGGCATGAACCAACTGGTTGAAGTCGTCAAAGGTACCCCCTTCGATCAACAAATTTTTCAGGGTATCGGCCCGATTGAAGGGACCATCCAGCAAATGGAGGAGATTGCCGGCGGCAAACCGCTGCATCATCAGCAATTCCTCCGCTCCGACGGGTTCTTCCCGCAGTCGGAGGATCTCCTTCCGGATCTCGTCCAGGGTGCGTTGGGTCTCCTCCTTGCTGACCTCGGCGGAGATATAGAAGTAGCCACTGTATCGCAAGGCGTCGATATGGGAGTAGATGTTGTAGGTCAGCCCGAGTTCCTCCCGGATCTGGGTCATCAGGCGCGATCCGAAGTAACCACCCAGGATCAGGTTCACGGCGTGCATGGGGTAATAGTCCGGATGGGTGCGGTCGAACAGCAGGCGCCCGATCCGAACGGCATTCTGCAGGGAGTCGCGCTCCTGTACCCGCAGTTCGCGATGGACCACGGGGGCGGGGGCTGGAAAAACCGTCGGTGACACACCGGGCCGAAGATGGCGGCAGAGTTGCTGGTCGATGGCCTCGACCATCGTGTCATCGTAATGCCCACTGAGGATCAGCAAGGCATTGCCCTGCAGGAAGTGATCCTGCCAGAAGGTGATCACATCCTGTCGCTGCAGGGCGGCGTAGGTATCCGGAAACGAGTTCCACCCGTAGGGATGGTCGGCTCCGAAGACCATGGCGGTCATTTCCCGGTAGGCCACGACCTCGTTTTTGGAGAGGTCCTCCGAGAGGCGTTGCTGGTTGTTGCGGATAAAGAGCTGGAATTCCTTCTCAGGAAAGCTGGGCTCCAGGATCATGGCGCTGAGTACCGGCAGGAGGTCCTGGAAGAAGCGGCTCAGGCAGTGGAGGGCCAGGCCGGTGTGGTCCATGCTGTCTGTCGTGCTGATGGAGCCTCCGTAGAAATCCGTGAGATCGGCGATGGTGGTTCCGTCCAGTCCGGCCGCCCCTTCCCGGATGAGCCGGCCCGCTGCCCGGGCGGCCAGGGGCTGTTTTTCGTGCAGGCGTCCTACCTGGAAGATCACCTCCAGTTTGACCAGTTCCTGGCTGGATCCGGGAATACAATAGAGTGGGATCCCCTGACTGAGTCGCCGGATTTCCGGCTCTGGCATCACCAGGTGGGCGATTTCCCGGAAGGGTGGGGCATGGCGGCGATCGATCATTCGGCAAAGATAACCGGGAGACGGGCATTGCGTGGACGGATAAATGCGGAGATGCGCTATCTTTGCGCCCGAGCAGAACACCAGATCCAACCCTTATGAAGTTCACAGTTTCCTCCGCCGAACTCCTGAAAAAACTCCAGCTGGTCAGCGGAGCTATCGGGAACAACCCGGTCCTTCCCATTCTCGAAGACTTCCTCTTCACCATCAGTGGACCGAAGCTGACCATCACCGCGTCAGATCTGGATATCTCGATCAACACGTCCCTGGAGATCAGTGCCGATCAGGATGGCGAGGTGGCCATTCCTGCCCGTATCCTGCTGGACACGCTGAAAGGCCTGCCGGAGCAGCCCGTCACCTTCCAGGTTGACCCCGATAATTACAGCGTGGAGATCACCTCTATCTTCGGTAAGTACAAACTGGCCGGTGAGAACGGGGCCGACTTCCCGGATACCCCCACTCCGGATGGTGTGGACGAGATCCGGATCTCCGGCATGGAACTGCATCACATGATCTCCCATACCATCTTTGCCACGGGCAACGATGAGATGCGCCTGGCCATGATGGGGGTCTATTTCCTCATCGAGCCGGATACCCTGACCTTCGTGGCCACCGATGCCCACAAGCTGGTGCGGTACAAGCTGAGCCACTCCGGGCAGGACAGCTCGGCGTCCATGATCCTCACCAAGAAGTCCCTGAACCTCCTGAAAGGAACGATCAACGATACGGATGATGTGGTGATCAACTACAACAAGTCCAACGCCTTCTTCTCCACTCCGGAGATCCAGATGAGTGCGCGACTGATCGATGCCCGCTATCCGGACTACAATGCGGTGATCCCCACCAATAATCCGAATACCCTGACGGTGTCCCGCAAGGACTTCCTCAACTCGGTCAAGCGGATCTCCCTGTATGCCAACAAGACCACCAACCAGATCCTCCTGACCATCAGCAATGGCAGCCTGACCATCTCCTCCCAGGACATCGACTTCTCCAATGAGGCGACCGAACAGCTGACCTGCAGCTTTGAGGGCGAACCCATGACCATCGGCTTCAATGCCAAGTACCTGATGGAGATGTTGAACGTCATTCAGTCGGACGAGGTGAAGATCGAGCTGTCCAGTCCGCATCGCGCCGGCATCCTGTTGCCTGCCGAACCGGCTGAGGGCGAGGACATCCTGATGCTGGTTATGCCCGTCATGTTGGGCAACTGATCAACGGGCTTTTTCCGCCAGGAACGAGAGGCGTATCGGTAAACCATTAACATGGTTTCCTATGCTCAGACACGGGTCTGTTCCCCGAGGCTATTCACCTTCAGCAGATAGGAAACCTGGGCTACAGGCTCATTTTGCTGAGCATTTTCCATCTATCATTCTTATTCGGCCACATTGTTGTTTTCAACGAATAAACTTCAACCTGGCTTTTTGGACATTTGAATTTGACATTTGTTTGTGATTTGATCATTGGTGCTTCATTCCGCTAGTCCTTGATGTTTTCGGGCTTCAGATCAATCCCACATTTTCGTTTATTCAACGGGAGCGAAGGCCTTAAGTCAGTCAGGAGAATCGGGGTTTCTTACCTTTGCCGCATGCGTGATCTCCGATTCCTGTTTGTTGTTCTCAGTTTCCTGGTGATCTCCTGTCAGACGGAAACGGCTACCAGTGATTCGCCTGAACTGGACGAGCTCAGGGGCATGCTGGACGAGCAGCCCGAACTGGTGCAGGATCCCCAAACACCCGCGGATGTCTTCCGGAACTGGCAGATCCATATGGATCGCAACCAGTTTGATGAGGCGTCCAGGTGGAGCACGGCGGAAACCCGGGAATGGATCATGCTGATCCGCACCATGGTCGAAGCGGCCGGTGAAGAGGATAATACCGTCAACACCAGCATTGAGGAGATCCAATGCCGGGAGTCGGGCGATACCAGCATCTGCCTGTATGCGCAGGCGGCGGGTGATTCGCTGCGTCTGGACAGTGTACGCCTGGTCCGCCAGGAGGGCGTGTGGAAGGTCGACCTGTACCGGGAAAACGAACTGGACCACCAATGACCGCGAAGGCCACACGGATCGGCCTGTTCTTCGGCTCGTTCAACCCCATCCATATCGGGCACCTGATCATTGCCCAGCACATGCTCGAGCATGCGGATCTGGACAAGGTCTGGTTTGTTGTCTCACCCCACAATCCCCACAAGCCCAGAAAGACCCTGGCCAGGGATGCCGACCGACTGCATATGGTTAGGCTGGCCATCGACGACAATCCGGGCTTTCATGCCTCCAATATCGAATTCTCCCTCCCCAAGCCCTCCTATACCGTGGATACATTGGCCTATTTGCGCGACCAGTATCCCGAGCATGCATTTTCCCTGATCATGGGCGGCGACAACCTGGCCAGCCTGGCCAAATGGAAGAATTATGAGATCCTGTTGCGGGACTATACCCTTCTGGTGTATCGCCGACCGGGTCATGAGGGAACGGACTTTGACGATCATCCCTCTGTCCGCTTCTTCGATGCACCCCAGCTGAACATCTCCGCCACCTTCATCCGGGAGCAGATCCGGGAGGGGAAGAGCATCCGCTACCTGTCCCGGATCCGGTGTTCGAGTTTCTGGATGGGGGGAGGTTGTATCGCGATCTCCCGTAGAAGGTTATGCATGATACTGCATCCTTCCGGTTGGTAACGGCCTTATGATCAGGCACCTGGAAGCAGGGGGGGCTGGATTGTTGGTTTTTTTCAGACCATTGACTTAACCTTCGCTTAACTTAGGCGTCCAAAGGCTATGTCATTGGAACTCTTTGATTTTACTGCTTTCCAGACCAATGCGGAGAATCCCACGGTACTCAGCCTGGCATTCACGCTGATCTGTGCCCTCATCCTGTCTTCGCTGATCGCCCTGACCTATGAGCGGACCTCCCGGATGGTCCACCGGCCGGACCATTTCATCCAGGCGTTGGTACTGGCTTCTCCGGTAACGACCACGATCATGCTGGCCATCGGGGACAGTGTGGCCCGGGGACTTGGCATCATCGGTGCATTGGCCATCATCCGGTTTCGCACTAATATCACAGACCCACGCAATATCCTGTTCATCTTTGCTTCCCTGGCCGTGGGCCTGGCCTGTGGTGTGTACGGGTTCAAGATCGGCTTTGTCGGTACGGGGTTCTTCTGCATGGCGGCCTTTCTGTTGTCCTGGTCGCCCTTCAATGCCCCCTCCATCTTCCTGGGGGAGTTGCGCTTTACGATACCGGAGGATGGTTTTGACATGGGCAAGGTGCAAGCGATCATGAAAACCTACTGCAGGGAATCGGAGATCAAGAGATTCCGCCTGATCACCCGGGAGGAGCTCCCCCCTCGACTGGAATATCTCTATGTGTTCACTCTGCGCAGATCGGCGGAAGCCCAGGCATTCCGGAAGGCCTTGCTACACGTTCCGGACCTTCATGATGTGCGCGTGACCCTGGAGCAGAATCAACCGGCAATCTAAATCCCATGAGCAGCCGTAGCCTCTATCTGTTCTTCTTTTTGCTGGTGGGCTTGTGCATCCTCTGGTTGCTCAACCGGCAACACAACCGGCATACGGAATACTTCTACGGATTCGCGGAGAACCAGGAAACGGAGATGAACCTGGAGGAGGACGTGCAGATTGTCAACATTCTGGTCGACGAGGGGCAGGCCGTCAGCAAGGGCGATACCCTGTTGGAGGTGAGGATGGCCGATCTGGACTACCGCCTGGAGAAAGTAGCCCATGAGACCCTCGACCTGCAAGCACGGGAGCGGATCTGGGAGTCGGATATGCGATCCCGGATCCAACAGCAAACCGAATCCCTTGCACAGAAACGTCAGGAGCGAAAATTGAAGATCGCCCAATGGGAAGCCAACCTGGCCTTCCAGAAAGAGATCCTGGCTTCTGTCGGCAAGCAGACCAGCAGTGAGATGGCCACGCCTGTCGCCCTGGAGCGCGAACGAATGCTGGCCGGGTTGCAAGCCGGAATTACCGCTGACTCTCTTCAATTGATCGAATTGAAAGAGGAGCTTCGGATCGGCATGACACCCTTCCGTATCCAGCGGGAGAAGCAGGTATCCGAGCGGGACTGGCTGCTGGTCCGGAAGGACAACATGATCATTACGGCACCATACGATGGGCTGGTGGGGAATATCCACGGTCGGGTCGGTGAGCACCAATCCTCCTTTTCGACCTTGGTCACTTTTTATGAGCAGCACCCGACCCTGGTCAAGGGATACGTGCATGAAAGTCTCCTGGTCCAGGTGAGGTTGCACGATTCGCTGGATGTGGTCTCCCTCGTTCGTCC
>ERZ795053.6904-NODE-6904-length-11116-cov-7.861405_pt1 | contig 11116 bp, 6 predicted proteins | sample MGYA00375137_ERZ795053 | MGnify/ENA primary metagenome ERZ795053 (study PRJEB30182, sample SAMN05720284) | activated sludge metagenome | isolation source: Anaerobic digester | place: Hong Kong | collected 2014-12-17 ... | reverse complement strand
CCTGGATTATTAGCGAGCGAGGGGTTGGCTATGCCTTGCGTCCCCCGGATTGATCATCTGATTAGACCGTACGTTACAGCCTTCCGGCGCTCCCTGCCCGCTGCTTGCCTCCTCCTGCTTCTCCTTTTTCTCCTCCTCTGGCCGGCCAGACCCACGCAAGCCCAGGATGAAGTGGTGCCCTATTGGCAGTATGCCGCCTCCGCCCGCCTGAGCCACCTGCTTCCCCTCGACCTGGACAACGATAACAGCGACGAACTGCTGATCGTGGATGAAACGGGCCGCACCTCGCTGCTCAGTGCCTCCGGCGCACGACAGTGGACGTACGAAGCGCCGGAAGCGATAACGGCCGTTGGCGCCATCCAGACCGAGCGCCTGGGCAAAACAAGCCAGGCCATCATCCTGGGCGCATCCGGCCGCCTGATCATGCTGGCCGAATCCGGCACAGAACTGTGGCAAAGCGAACTTACGGCCGTCGAGCCGCCGCCTGCCCTTTTCCTCGCCGCCGGGGAAGAAGCCGCCCGCGCCTGGCAAAGCCACTACCCCGCCGATCCGGCCGTCATACTCCCCTTCAGCGCCGCCGCCACCGGCCCAGAAAACATCATCGTTGTGCTGCAGTCTGGGCAGGTGCAAATGTTCGACGCCCTGGGCAAGCGCCTGTGGCGCTACACGCGCAACACCAATCCTGCGCTAGATGGCTCCCCGCACGCCCTGATAACCGACATGGACCAGGACGGCCGTGAGGAAATTCTCCTCGGCAGCTTTAATCCTCGCCGCTTCAGCCAACTGGTGATGTTGGATGGCGACGGCCGTCCACAGTGGGAACAAAACATCTCCGGCCGCCTGACGGCTCTGACGGCCGTCAATTTCAATGGCACAGCCTACGTCGCCGCCGGCACGTCGCGCGGCGAAATCCTGGTCTACGACCAGACCGGCAGGCGCCTCTGGCTGCGTACCCTGAACAAACCCATTACCAGCCTCGTGGGCACCAGTCTGGGCGGCGCCACGGCCCTGGCAGCCGGCACAGACGCGGGCACGGTGGTGGTGTTTAACCACGAAGGGCAGCGGCTCTGGACGCGTAACCTGGCGGCCAACGCCAATCGCGCCATCATCGACATTTCCGCGCCTCCGGCCGCCTCACCGGATAATCAATCCGTGCTGGCGATCATTTTGGGCGCGCTGGAAAGAAGCAACGCCCCGGCCGACGTGCTGCTCATCAACCAGGACGGCCGTACCCTGGAACAGTACTCGGCCATCGACACCGCCGGGCTGACCCGCCTGGTAGATGTTAACCACGACACGCAAAGCGAAGTGCTGCTGGCCCGATTTGCCACAGTGGAACTGCTGGGGCTGGGCAGCGGAGCCAGCAAAATTGCCAACGAATGGAACTATTCGTCGCTGTTTGCTGCCCCCAGCGCCGTGCTGGTAGTTGATTTTGACCAGGACGGCAATGATGAAATTTTGATTGGCGCGCGAGACGGCCGTTTGCACCGCCTGGATAACGATGGATCCTATCGCTGGATTGCCGAACCGGGCGGCGTCATCTTCCACCTGGACAGCCTGACGCTGAACGACGACGAACCACCGCTCATCCTCGTCGTACACAACGACAGCCAGCCCGGCCTGAACAACCAGGAGCAGATGGAAGGTGTGATCGAGCTGCGCCAGGCCAACGGGGATGAAACGTGGCAGCGCGAAGTCCCAGCGGAGATAACGGCCGTGCTCGTAGCCCAGATTCAGGGAGATACCACGCCAGAAATCATCGTCGGCACAGCCGCCGGCAGCGCCTATATCTACGATGCCAACGGCGAACGCCTGTGGTCGGCCATGGTCGATGATGAGATCAGCCAGTTCATCGTCCAGAACAGTCGCAGCCTGAACCGGCCAGAACTGCTGGTTGTCAGCCGGAACCTGATTTATCGTTTGCAGGAAGGGCAGGGGCCAGCCATTGTAACCGCCTATCCCGACGCTATCAGCCAGATCTACCAGACAAACCCGCGCACCCCAGAAGCCCAAACGGCCATGATCACCCTGGGCGATAACAACACTGTCAGCGGCTTCGACTGGCGCGGTATCCAGCTCCCGCAGTGGCCGATTGATATTGACGGACGGCCGTCTGCCAGCCTGCAAATCCCGGCCAGCACCGCCGAACCCGACGAGAACACCATCGCGGCCGAAGATGCCTTTCTTATTGCCACCAGCGACAATCGGCTGCTGCATTTGCAGCTAGAAAACGGCGACCCCGTCATTTCCTGGCAGCTTGAAGACTTGCCCGGCGTTACCAGCCTATACTGGGGCGACCTGGACGGTGACGCCCAGGAAGAGATTGTCGTGGGTGACAACCGGGGCAATGTGCTGCTCTATTCGGCCAGCCTGAATCTCTCGACCCGGCTCAACGTGCTCAGCGGAGTCTACGCCCTCAAGCCGCTCAAATCGGCCAGCCAGCAAAGCGCCGACCTCCTGGTCGTCACGGAAAATGGTCTGGTGCAGCTCTTCCGCGCCAAAGAAAACCGGCCGCCCCTGCTAACCAACCCCCGCGTAGATGAATCGCAGGGCCGCTACAATTTCAGCATTTCTGTGCAAGACGTGGAGCGCGACGAGGTTACGGTGCGCCTGGAACTGCAAAACCCCACCACCGGCAGTTGGTCCGCCGCTGAGGAGCAAAGCGTTAACGGCAACGGCACGGTGTTCTGGCCGGGCGTCACACCGCCGGATGACGAGCGTGGTGTCAGTTACCGCTTTGTCTACGATGATGGTTACCACACGGGCAGCGTTATGCCGCCGCCCACACCGCCGCCTACGGCCGTTATCGTACCGCAACGGCCGTCGCAAATTGGTCTGATCTTGCTGGGCGTGCTGGCCCTCGGTGTCGCCCTTTACAGCCTGCGGCAGTCGCAAACCGCCGCCGCCCGCGCCGCCCGCTTCTACCGCCAGCTCAAGCAGCAGCCCGCCCAGACCCTCGTCCTGCTGGAAAACCGCTACGCGCACGGCGGCAGCTCCACCGAGTTTCTGCTTAACCTGGCCAATCAGGGCCGGCAAGACCAGGAATGGTCGCTCACCAGCCTGATAGACGGCCTGTTTCTACTGCCCAACCGCCCTCAAACTGGCATTTCCCTCATCAACCACGCCCTCGCCGACATCGCCCAAAAATCGCCGCCCACAGAAGGCATCACCCGGTGGGCGGCCACCTTCAAAACCAGCCAGGTCTTGCTGGAAGCGCCCTCAATCACCGAACTCAGCCTGCTGCAGCCGCAATTGGGGGAACTGCTGGCCCTGCTGGAAACGGAAAATCACTGGTCGCCGGTCTTTGATGCGCTCTTGCCCATCCTGACGAATTTACGCGACAGCGAGCGGGTGGAGCGCAGCGACGACCGGCTGGTTTACCTCAGTGAAGCCAACTTGCTGGTGGGGCTGCTGCGTAACCAACTGCCCGATTTTTCCATTTCCATTGAGCGAACCCTGACACGGGCCATTATCAACCGCTGGTCGGGCCTGTTGAGTGCCGAGATCGAGGAGCTGCGCGGGCAGGCAGACCTGGTGGTGCAGCTAAAGACCAAACGGTTGGCGCCAAACGGCCGTACAGACGTCGTGCTGGAAATCAGCAATAACGGCCGTGCCCCCGCCGAAAACATCCTCGTCGTGCTAGACGACAATCCCGCCTACCTCGTCCACAGCGACCCCCGGCTCATCTCTAGCCTGCTGCCCGGCCAAAACTGGCAGGTGAATTTTAGCCTGGAACCGCGTGTCAAAGATCGCTTCCGGCTGGCCGTCACCATCACCTACGACGATCGCAACAAACGCGACAAGGAGATCGCCTTCGCCGACATGGTGCAGCTCATCCTGCCCCTACGCGATTTCAACGCCATTCCCAATCCCTATCTGCCCGGCACGCCTCTGCGCCACGACAGTCTGGTTTTCTTCGGACGGGAAGAGCTGTTCACTTTCATCGCCGAAAGCGCCGGGCGCGTTTCGCAGCGCAACGTGCTCATTCTCATTGGCCAGCGCCGCACCGGCAAAACCTCCTTCTTGCTGCGCCTGCGCCAGCATTTGCCGGAAAACTTACTGCCTGTGTATATCGACTGCCAGTCGTTGGGCGTGATTCCCGGTATGCCGGCGCTGCTGTACGAGCTGGCCTGGCAAATTGCCGATGCGTTGGCCACGCGCAATATCCATCTGGCAGTGCCCGATCCACACATCTGGCAGGATGACCCCACCATTCATTTTCAGCGGCGCTTCTTGCCGCAGGTGCAGGCGCTGCTGCCCGCCGGAACCATTTTGCTGCTGGTGTTTGACGAGTTTGAAGCGTTTGAAAACCTGGTCAACGACGGCATTCTGCCGCCCACATTTTTCACCTACATGCGGCATCTGATGCAGCACAGCCAGGATCTTAGCTTCGTCTTTGTGGGCACGCGCCACCTGGAGGAAATGAGCGCTGATTACTGGTCGGTTTTGTTTAACATGGCCCTGTATCAGAAAATCGGTTTTCTGGCGGACGAGGCTATGACCCACCTGATCAGCGATCCGGTGGCCCCCAATCTGGTCTACGACGACCTGGCACTGGACAAAATCCGCCGGGTGACGGCCGGGCACCCCTACTTTTTGCAACTGGTCTGCTACACGCTGGTGAAACAGGCCAATTCCCGCCGCGCCAGCTATGTCACCATTTCGGACGTGAACGCGGCGCTGGACGAGATGATGCGCCTGGGCGAAGTGCATTTTGCCTATTTGTGGCAGCGCTCTTCGTTTGCGGAGCGGGCGTTGTTAACGGCCGTTTCCCACCTCATGGACGTGGAAATGATCTTCCGCCCGGAGGACCTGATGCATTACCTGGAAACTTACGGCATCAACCTTGCCCCCACCGAAGTCACCGCCGCGCTCAATTCCCTGGTAGAGCGCGAAATCCTGGCCGAAGCATCGGCCGGCGTGACCACGCAGTACGAGCTAAAGATCGGGCTGGTAGGCCTGTGGGTAGCGCAACACAAGAGCCTGAGCAAACTCCACGCTGAAAGAGAAACGGCCGGTGGTGGCAGCAAAGCTGCCGGTGGTGGCAGCAAAACTGCCGGTGGTGGCAGCAAAACTGCCGGTGGTGGCAGCAAAACGGCCGTGCGAGGCTGATGAGAAGGCGTGTCAGTCCGGTTAGCGCGATAGTGGGCTAAACGACCCTATAACTCCTTCGGCAGCCACAACTCCTGCAACTTAGCGGGCGTATCGGGCCGAAGATCTCGCCAGTTATCAATATCCAGCCGCAAATAGGCCAGCGCGGCCGTAGCCATCCGCACTTCCTCACCTGTTAAATCTTCCACCAAGGCCTCCATGCCTGGATTGTGCCCCACGATCATCACCCGCTCGTAGGCATCGTCTACCCCGGATAAGACTTCGAGGTAATCGTCGGGATCGGCGTGGTAAAAGCGGCGCGTGACGGCAATTTCGTTGTCGTAGGCGCAGTTTAGGGCCACTAACTCGGCCGTGCTTAGCGCCCGCTCGGCCGACGACGAGATGATCCAATCGGGCGTCAGGTCTTCGGCCTGCAGCAGCCGCCCCATGCGCGGCGCGTCTTGTTTTCCCCGGTCGTTTAACGGCCGTTCATGATCCGCCAGATAATCATTGCTCCAACTTGACTTCGCGTGACGCAAAACAAGCAAGGTCTTCATCGTTTTCCTCCAATCAGTGATGAACAGATGGTATCCCATTCCGCCGCCGGGTGGTAATTGTCTCTTGACTTAGTGTAATTTTTACACTATTATATTTGTGTCATAACTACACTTTCCTTTGGAGGCATCTATTGGTTAACCACGCCACGCTCATTGGCCGTGCCCACCGGCTCAGGCAGGAAAACGGCCAGGATTTCGCTGTCAGCGGCGCACCAGCGCCCGGCTGCGCTTTCGGCCTGGTGCTGGATGGCTGCGGCAGCAAATATCGCACAGACACGGCCGTTCATCCCTCGCACAACGAGGTCGGCGCCCACCTGCTGGGCCGGTTCATCGCCACCGCCTTGCAGCGCGCCTTATCCGGCGGCACGGCCGTTTCCCCAGCGGACCTGCTCGCCAACCTGTACGACCAATCGCGGGCTTTTCTGCTGAGCCTGACGGCGCTCTACCCGGCAGACGAAGCGGCGCGCCAGCAGTTTATCATGACCCACCTGCTCTGCACGGTGGTCGGTTTTGTGAAAATGGGCGATACGGCCGTTTTCTTCTGGCGCGGCGATGGCTTTCTGGCCGTCGATGGGGCCATCACGCCCTTAGACAGCGGCAACCAGCCCGATTACCTGGCCTATGACGTGCTAGACGGGCGGGAAGACGGCCGTTTCCACACCCAATCCATCCCGCCCGCCGCCCACTGGATCGCCGTTGCCAGCGATGGCTGGAACGAAGCGCTGCTCGCCGCCTGCGCCCTGCCCCGCCCCAACCTCGCCCTCCAGCGCTGGCTCAATCAACAAGGCCAGCAGCGCGGCCAATTTGAAGACGATGGCAGCGTCGCGCTCTGGTGGCAGGCGGCAAGGAGTGACCCATGACCCAACGCACCATCTACATCAACGGACAATCGCTCACCCTTACACCCGCGCAGCTCATCCAATCCGGCGGCGAAGGGCTGGTGTTTGGCGTGGGCGATACGGCCGTTAAACTCTACCACCAGCCCCAGGCCGGCCACGCCGCCAAGCTGCACTATCTGCTTGCAGGTGGACTGGCCCATCGCCTGCCCGCCAACGTCCTGGCCCCCCGCGCCCTGGCCACCGACAGGCAAGGCCAAACCATCGGCTTCCAGATGGCGCGCCTGCCGGCCGGTTGTTACCCCATCAAAAAATTAGCCAATCTCCACTTCCGCAAGCAGCAAGGGTTGTCGGCAACGGCCGTTCTCGCCCTCTTCCAACAGCTCCACGCCACACTCACGGCGCTGCACCAACTGGGCATCGTCGTCGGCGACCTGAACGACCAGAACATCTTCGTCACCCCGGCCCAGCCGCTGGCCGCCGCCTGGCTGGACGTAGACAGCTACCAGATAGGCCGCTACCCGTGCCCCGTAGCGATGGAACTGTTTGTCGATCCGCACCTTTACGGCATCACCGATTTGGGGCAACGGCCGTATTTCTCCCCTGCCACCGACTGGTATGCCTATTTTGTGCTGCTGGTGCGCAGTTTGCTGGGCGTGCATCCCTATGGCGGCGTCCACAAGCAGCACAAAACCCTGGCCGCCCGCGCCGCCGCCGGTATCAGCATTCTCCATGCCGATGTGACCTACCCGGCTGCGGCCGTTCCCCCCACCGCCCTATCCGCCAACCTGCGCCAGCACCTGCGCGACGTGTTTGAAGACGGCCAACGGCCGCCTTTTCCGGCCGCTCTCCTTGCTGACTACGCGCAGAAACCCGCGCCCGCACGCCGCACCGCTTCCCCCGCCCAAAACGCCGCTTTTTCGCTGCTGCTCACTGTGCCCGGTTTTATTGAACAAATGCGGGTGGAGGCAAACGGCCGTTTGCAAGCCATCGTCCGTGAAGAAAACGAGGTGCGGCTGGTGCGCCTGGGCCTGGGCGGAGTGCTGAGCGAGACGCCGCTGTTCAGCGGACAGCCGGGCTATCGCTACGCGCTGTTCCAGGACGTGCTGGTGGTCAATCCGCCGGGCAGCCGCCACCTGCTGCTGCTGGACATTGCCGCCAAACAGCCGCGCAAACTGCAGATGTTGGAGACAGCGCTGTTTCGGGACACGGCCGTTTTCGCCGCCAGCGCTGAGGCCCTCTACCGCATCGCCGGAAACTGGATCATGCGCGGCACGGTGCAAAACGGCCTGTACCTAGAGGAAGCGTTCGCTACGGCCCACCACAACCAGACTACCTTCTGGGCCGCGGCGCACGGCCGTACGCTGGCCGGTTATCATCGCATCTTCGCCGAAAACCGCTACTTCCTCATCCACAGTGGGGCCAGCTACGACGTGGTCCTGTCCGATTTGCCGCCGGGGGAAAATCTAGTAGAAACGGCTGCAGCGTTTGGCAATACGGCCGTTTCCTTCTGGCGCAAAATCAATCGGCGCGGCGCACTTTATACCGAACTCAGTTTGGCCGACTATAACGGCCGTATTACCCAACAACTCACCACCACCGCCGACAATTTTCACCCGGAACTGTTTCCATTTGCCCAGGCACAGCCGCTCACCATCCCCCCGCACATCCCGCTAACTGCCGACGAAATTATGTGCCTCCACGCCCATCCGCAAGGCGTTGTGGCCCAGACCGGCAGCCAACTGTTTTATCTGGCGCAAATTGGGACTTGACAAAGTGTCATACTCACACTATACTCCCTGTATAGTTAGTGTTATAAATACACTTAATCAAGACAGGCTGAAAGCCTCATCACCTGGACAGAAACGGCACAATCCTGAAAGGTTCTAAAGGAGACAACCATGAGCAATTTTCCGCACTTCTATGATCCCCAACGCATCGGTACCCTGTTTTACCCCGACGTAGCGACCATTTCCACCGCCGCAGCCGGGGCCAATTTGCAGCCGGCCGTGCAAGACAAAGAAAAAATCCATCTGGTCATCATCGACATGCAGATTGATTTTTGCCATGCGGACGGCAGCCTGAACGTGCCCGGCGCTGTCGGCGACATTCAGAGGCTGATCGAGTTTATCTACACCAACGCTGAGCGCATCACCAACATCACCTGCTCGCTGGATTCACACCTGCCGCACCAGATTTTCCATCCGGCGTGGTGGGCAGACGAAAACGGCCGTCACCCCGCCCCCTTCACGATGATCACCTATCAAGACATCAAAGATGGCAAATGGCGGCCGCTGGTGGCGCCCATCCAATCGACGAATTATGTCAAGCAGCTAGAGGAAGAAGCCAAAAAGACGCTGACCATCTGGCCCTATCACGTCATGATCGGCAGCATTGGCAACGCCCTGGACCCGGAACTTTTTTCGGCGGTGATGTGGCACAGCCTGGCCCGCAAAACGCAGCCCACCTGGCTGACCAAGGGCAGCATCCCTCTGACCGAACACTACTCCATCATCCAGCCGGAAGTGCCGGTGCCCAATCACCCACTGGGCGGCAAGAACAAAGCCTTCCTGGATACCCTCGCCGACGCCGACGTGGTGCTGATTGCCGGAGAAGCGGAAAGCCACTGCGTGCTGGAAACGGTCGAAGACCTGGTGGAAGATTTCAGCGCCAAACCGGATGCGCTGCAAAAAATCTATTTCCTGCGCGACTGCACTTCGCCGGTGCAGCACCCGGACGTCGATTTCCACGCCATCGCCCTCAAGCGCTTCACCGACTTTGAGAAACAGGGCGTGAATTTTATAAACAGCACGGATAGGCTGCCTTTTTAAGGAAAAAATGTGATGAACAACAATGGACTTGGTAATTTGGATGATTTGTTTGCGGCGGCAATTGATGATGGGTTGACAGATGATACGCTGGATTTGGTGGTGGCAAATTTGAATGGGCCGACGATGGCCACGGCCGTTGGCGTCCCTCTCGACCAACTGGCAACCAACGAAGTCACCCTGGCGATGAACATCATCGACATGAGCGGCTCGATGGGACCGCACGCCGCCGACCTGATCCACGCTTACAACGACAGCTATCTGGCGGCCATGGCCCACTCCGCCGCCGCCGATGACATCCTGGTTAGCACGATTCTCTTCAACGACAGCGTGCGCCTGCTGCATGGCTACGTCGGTCTGCCCGACGCGCAGCGGCTGGACGGCCAACTCTACAATCCTTATGGCTCCACCGCCCTTTACGACGCCGTGGCCGGTGGGCTGGCCAACATGGTGCTGTATGCCCAACAACTGCGCCAGAGCGGGATTATGGTACGCTGCATCGTCATCGTTTACTCGGATGGCGAGGACAACTCGTCCAGGCAGCGCGCCCAGGATGTGGCCCGCACCGCCCGCGAACTGCTCAAGCAGGAAATTTATACTCTCGCTTACGTCGGTTTTGTGGAAAGCAGCCAGCAAGCGATGGGTTTTAAGACAAAATCGGGGGCAAAAGGCAGCAGCGCGCAACAAAAGACCCAACGGCTGGCCGACGAAATCGGTTTTACCGAGGCGCTGACGGCCGTCTTGGACCAATCAGAGCTGCGGCGCATCTTCCACATGGTGTCTATGTCGACGGTGCGGGTGAGCCAGCAGCGTGCGGTTCCGGCGGGGGTTTTTTGAGACTGGAGACTAGAGACTTCGTAGATCGAAAAATCATCCATTGATCCACAGATTACACAGATTTCACAGATTGAACCAAAAAAAATCTGTGAAATCTGTGTAATCTGTGGCTTGGTTTTTTAATCTACTGAGACTGGAGATTGGAGACTGGTAAGCAGCCAGTCTCCAGTCTCATTTCTTTCTAGTCGGCGGCGGCGCGGGCGGGGCTTACGGCCGTTACCTTCTCTACCACCAGCGGCGCATAACGTATGCGATGATTCAGAAACAGGGCCGCAAGCAGCAAGGTGATGGCCGTGCCCTGATGGACCAGAGCCAGCCACACCGGCACCCGGAACCAGATCACGCTAACGCCGAGGGTGATTTGCAAGCAGACCAACCCCAACATCGTCAAAATGCCGGAGCGCACGGCCGTGTAAAAGCCCTTCTTCCGCGCTACCCAGTAAACCAGCAAAACGGCCGTCAGCACCACAAACGCAAACCAGCGATGCACATAATGAACCGTCACCGGCACTTCCACCAGATTCTTCCACCACGGTTCCACGTAAGACAACAAGCCCGGCGGAATCAGGCGTCCAAACATCAGCGGCCAGGTGCTGGAAGCGTGGCCGGCCTTCAGCCCGGCCACCAGACCGCCATAAGAAATCTGGATCACCAGCACCACCACCATCAACACGGCCAACGCCTGGGCGCTTTTACGCTGTGGGCGGTCTAACGGCCGTTCCGTGCCATACACATTATTCAGCCCCGCCCAAAAACAAAGCGCCAGCAGCGACAGCGCCGCCAGCAAATGGGCCGTCAGGCGATAATGGCTGACGCTGGGCCGGTCCACCAGCCCGCTGCTAACCATGTACCAACCCAAAAAGCCCTGAAAAGCAAAACCCAGCCCAATCAGCAAATACATACCCGACTTGCGCCAGGGAATAATGCCCTTCCACAAAAAATAAAACAGCGGCAGCACATAAATCAG
>ERZ795053.6903-NODE-6903-length-11116-cov-9.999729_pt1 | contig 11116 bp, 10 predicted proteins | sample MGYA00375137_ERZ795053 | MGnify/ENA primary metagenome ERZ795053 (study PRJEB30182, sample SAMN05720284) | activated sludge metagenome | isolation source: Anaerobic digester | place: Hong Kong | collected 2014-12-17 ... | reverse complement strand
ATGGTCCACGTGATTGGCATGCTGGTGCTGCTGGGTTTGATGCTTGTGATGATCGTTCAGGATATAATCAACCCCATCATACCTTTTTAAGCGCCGCACACAGCGTTGCCCAACCTGGAAAGGTTGAACCCAAATAATGAGACATTGTTAGCAGAACCTCCCGTGTGAACGGGAGGTTTTTTGTGAGGAAATATGAAAGAAGAAACCCCTAAACCGTTTTCTGAGGTTTTAAGCGAGCTGTTTACCAACGAGCGTGTCCCGGTGCATCTGCTGTTTCGCCTGTCGGATATGCTGCCGGACGAGGCGGCGCGTTTCCAGGCAGCCTGGCCGGAAGTAGACGATGAGCGCCGCCGCGAAATTATGGGCCACCTGGTCGACCTGGCGGAAGAGAGTTTTTCGGTGGAGTTTACGCCTGTCTTTAAAATCGGGTTGTCCGATCCGCTGCCGGTCGTGCGGGTTGCCGCGCTAGAGGGATTGTGGGACGCTGCCGACGTGCGGCTGATCCCGTCCGTGCTGCACATATTGGAGGCGGACGAAGAGTTAGACGCCCGGGCGGCGGCGGCGCGGGCGCTGGCCCACTTTGTGCTGCTGGCCGAGTGGGGACAAATCCCGTCGCGGCCGGTGGAGCCGGTGATTGCGGCGTTGATGGCGGCGTATGAAGATGCGGAAACGGCCGTGTCCATCCGACGCGCCGCCCTGGAAGCCTTGGGCGCAGCCAACCATCCCCGCGTCCATACGCTCATCGAAGAAGCCTATGAGCACGACGACCCCGGCATGCAGCTCAGCGCCATCTTTGCCATGGGCAACACGGCCGATACCCGCTGGCTGCCGACCATCCTGGCGGAACTGAGCAACCCCTCGCCGGAAGTGCGCGCCGAGGCGGCGCAGGCGGCCGGCGCTATGGGCAGCAGTGACGCCATCCCCCCGCTGGCCGAACTTGTTTACGATGAAGAGGAAGACGTGCGGGCGGCGGCCATTATCGGTCTGGGCCAGATTGGCGGCGACCAGGCGCAAAACCTGCTCAGCGAACTGCTCGAAGACGACGAATTTGAAGAGCTGCACGAGCTTATCCAGGAAGCGCTGGAGTCGCTGCTGCTGCTGGGCGGTGAGCTGGAATTATTTGATTATCTGGAAGGCCGAGACGACGCTTTCGACGAGGACGAAGCGTACGAATTCGACGATGACTTTGACGACGAGGAATTCGACGACGAGGAATTCGACGACGACGATTTCGACGACGACAGCATCTACGCGTAGCCCGTAAATTACCTTCGATAGAGTCGGCCGGGGCCGGTAGCAAACCGGACGCCGGCCGGCCCTGCGTGAATCAAACCGTTTGAACAGCATTGCCACCGTCCTCTGGCAGAACATTCTGCCCATCTTCGTAATCGCCGGTTTTGGTTTTGCCCTGCAGCGCTGGCAAACCATCGACAAGCACACGTTGTCTAAAGTGACATTGTATGTGCTGAGTCCTTCCCTGGTTTTTTCCTCCCTGGTCAATTCCCAACTGCCCGGCGCAGAACTGGTTAATCTGGTGGCCTTTACCCTGGCCAACATCATGGTGATGGCCGTTATCGCCGTCCTGGTGGCTCTGGCTCTGCGCCTGCCGCGCCGGGAATTGGTCACTCTGGTGGTGGTGACCATATTTGTCAACAGCGGAAACTACGGCCTGACCCTGGTGCAGCTGCGCTATGGCGAGGCCGGATTGTCGCGGGCTATCGTTTATTACACCACCAGCACGATTTTGCTGTATTCGGTGGGCATTTTCCTGGCTTCGATGGGCCGGCTGCACTGGCGGCAGGCGTTGGGTCGGATGCTGCGCCTGCCGCCTGTTTATGCGGCGGCGGGGGCGATTGTGGTCTACGCCCTGAACGTGCCGGTGCCCACGCCGCTGCTGCGCGCGGTAGAGGTGGCTGGACAGGGGGCCATCCCGGTGATGCTGTTGGTTTTAGGCATGCAAATTGGCAGTATGCAGGGGGGCGTGCAATGGCGCCTGACCGCGCCGGCGGTGGTTTTGCGGCTGTTGGTAGCGCCCGTGGTGGCCGTGCTGGTGGCCGGGTTGTTAGGGATTACGGGCCTGGGACGGGCGACATCGGTGATTGAGGCGAGTATGCCAACGGCCGTGATCACCATCATCCTGGCGACGGAATTTGACTTGCAGCCCTCCGCAGTTACGAGTATCGTTATCCTCACGACGTTGTTAAGCCCGTTTACCCTGGCGGCGACCATTACGTTGTTAGGATTGTAACGGTCTGATTGGACAAGATGTTGAGAGATAGGGTAGGTAAAGCAGTATGGTGGATTGGCCTGGCCGTTGTGTTCTGGCTGGCGCAGCCGGTGCAGGCGCAGGGAGAAACCGGCTGGCAGTCGTCGGCCGATTATGCCTTTGGGCAGGCGATGACTTTTCACCTGACGGGGAGCAGCGACGACGCCGTCACCGGGGCGACACTTTTTTTTCAGGCTCCGGAGTTTGACAACACGTTTGTGGCCACGGTTCCGGTAGCCGCTGCTGCGGGGGGCGACGGCCGTTTGCTCGACCTGGCGCACCGGGTAGATTTAAGCCAGGTACGCCTGGCCCCGTTTACCACCGTCACCTACTGGTGGGTGTTGGAAACGACCGGCGGGCAGACCGTCACCCTGCCGTCGCAGCAAATTCGATACCAGGATGACCAATTCACCTGGCAGGAACTGGCGCAGGAAAACGTGCGGGTGCACTGGACCGGCGAAGACCTGGCCCTGGGGCAGTTGGCCCTGGATGTGGTGGCCGAGGCGCTGCCGCGCTGGCAGGCCATCGCCCCGCTGCCGGAGGACGTGGCTTTTGACCTGTACCTCTACCCATCGTCGGCCGATTTGCGTGCGGCGCTGCGCCTGACGGGGCGTGACTGGGTGGGAGCCCATGCCCATCCAGAGCTGGGCGTGCTGCTGGTAACGGCCGTCAACAGCCGCACCGCCGCCGCCGACCTGCGCCAGAGCATCCCCCACGAGATGACCCATTACCTGCTCTATCAGACGTTGGGCCCGGTGGCTTATGACGCGCTGCCCGTGTGGCTGGGCGAAGGGCTGGCGACGATGATGGAGGCCAATCCGAATCCCAATTATGAGGCGGTGTTGGAAACGGCCGTATCCAGCCAACAAACACTGTCCTTCAGCGACCTCTGCGCCCGGTTTCCCGTCGCTGAAGACAAAGCGGTGCTGGCCTACGCGCAAAGCGCCTCGCTGGCGCGCTACATCCAGGCCCGCTACGGCAACCAGGCCTTGCAGGCCCTGCTGGCCGCCTATGCCGATGGGCTAGACTGTGACGCCGGCGTGCAGCGGGCCACCGGTGCGTCTCTGGCCGAGCTGCAAACTGCCTGGTTGGCGGCGCAGCAGCCCCAAACCCCCTTGGTATACTTTTTTCGGCAGAACAGCCTCTGGCTTTTGCTTTTGGCCGGCGGCTTTCTGATGACCGGTTTGCTAATCTGGCAGGGAAGATAACCATGAGTAAAGCAAAATTCTCCAGCGCCGATTCCGGCGAGCAAGTCAAAAAGCTGTTGGTGCGCGGCACCGAACTGCTGCATCGTGGCGACGCCGACCAGGCTGCCCGGTTGCTGGAAAAGGCGTATGAACTGGACGCCCTAAACCCGGACGTGGCCCTGAATTTGGGCGGCGCCTATATCCTGCAAAAGAAATTTGGGCAGGCCGTGGCGATTTTGGAGCCGTTGAGCCAGTTGGAACCGTACAACGCCATGGTGTGGACCAACCTGGGCGCGGCCTACCTGGGCAATCCGGTGCTGGCGCGCGATGCAGAGCATGAGAAGGCCATTTCCGCCTTCGAGCGGGCGCTGGAAATCAATCCCATCGCGCCGCATGTGGCTTATAATCTGGGCCTGATTTTCCGCGACCGGCAGGAGTATGAGCGGGCCAAATTCTGGTTTGGCAAGGCCATTCAGGCCAATCCCAATGATCGGGATGCGCGCCAGCTTCTGACCCGTCTGGAAGCAATGGAGGAAGAGGAATAACGTCGCCATGCGAGCTTTGTTACAGCGTGTCAGCCAGGCGCAGGTGGCTGTAGACGGCCGTGTGGTGGGCGCGATTGGACGCGGGTTTGTGGTTTTGCTGGGCGTCACTCACAGCGACACCGAGGCGGAGGCCGACTGGCTGGCGCAAAAAATCGCCGGAATTCGCCTGTTTGAGGATGCTGAAGGCAAGATGAACGCCGCACTGCACGACGTGGACGGGGCGCTGCTGGTGGTAAGCCAGTTTACGTTATACGGTGATGCGCGCAAGGGCCGACGGCCGTCTTTCACAGCCGCCGCCCGCCCGGAACAGGCGGAACCGCTGGTGGATTATTTTGTGGCCCAACTGCGCCGGCATGGCCTGACGGTGGCCACCGGCGTTTTTGGCGCGGCCATGGCGGTGGACATCCACAACGATGGCCCGGTGACCTTACTGATCGAAAGAGAGAATGAGCGGCCGGTGTAAACAATGCCCGGTTTTAGCGACCGGGAAGCTGAGCGCCGCGACAATTAATTTGGGAAGAGGAGTCTACAACAAAGAAATGAAACACTTTTTACGATTATTTGGCTTATTTGTATTTTTGGGCGGGCTGGCTGGCTGCGGCCAGACGGCCGTATCGCCCACATCGGTCCCGGCAACGGCCGTCAGCCAGGCGGCTACGGCTGTGCCCCAACCGGCCAACACAGCTGCCGCCACCGAGGTCGCAGCCACGGCCACCCCCGAGCCAACAGCCACTCCGGCTCCGACAGAAACCCCGGCCGGGACGGACACCCCGGTCCCTACGCCCACCAGCGTCTGGGTCAATCCCACGGCCACCGTGGACCCCTCCGTGCCTGTGGCCCCGCCGCCGCCGGAAGGCAGTGTGGTGCAGCCGGAGTATGCCGAAAGCGAGTGCAGCGACAAATATCCCTGCAATGAGGACGTGGCCGCCTGGGAAGCGCGCATCCAGGTGCCGCCCGGTTTTCAGGTGAAGTATTACGGCCGTGTCGAAGGCCAGCCCACCAGCCTCGCCTTTGGGCCGGACGGCTTGCTCTACATTGCCGTCGGCGAGGGCACGATCTTCCGCATGGACGCGGAGGGCAACCCCACCGCCTACGTGGGCGGCTATAAAACGCCTACCGGCATTGCCTTCCATCCGTATACCGGCGAATTGTACGTCGCCAGCCGGGTCATTGAGGAAAATGTGGATGGCGAAGCGGCCGTTTCCATCGTCAACCACGGCCGGATCATAGAAGGGCTGCCCTGCTGTTACACCTTCTTCCACGCGGCCAACGGCATTGCCTTTGGCCCAGATGGTTACGGTTACGTCAGTGTCGGCGCGCGCGCCGATCATGGCGAAATCCTGGGGACCAACGAGCAGGACGTTTTGCACCCTTACGAGGCCAGCATCTTGCGCTTTAACGCTGACGGCAGCGAAGTGGAAGTGTACGCGCGCGGTTTGCGCAACTCATACGACATCGCCTGGGATGGCAATGGCGACCTGTGGGCCGGCGACAACGACCCGGATTTTGGGCCGCCGGAGGAGCTGAACAAAGTGGTGCCCGGCGGCGAGCATGGCTATCCGTGGTACGATTGTGACGTTTGCTTCAAGGCGCCGCCCGACGTGGAGATTGTTCCGCCGGCCTACACGTTTATGCCCCACGCATCCCCGACCGGCCTCACAGCCTATCTGTCCGGCGTCTTCCCCGGCTATTACAACAGCATTTTCCTGACATTTTGGAGCGCCTTCCCCGGTGCGCAAAAAATCGTGCGGATTAGCCCGGAAGACGGCCCCAGCGATTTTTCCACCGGCTATGCCGCCCCGGTGGACGTGACCGTTGGCCCGGACGGCAACCTGTACGTGGGAGATTGGGCGACGGGGATTATTTTCCAGATTAGCTATGTTGGAGAGGCAGAATCGTGATTTGGTAACCGGGTGTTTAAGTGTCCAGGTGAACCTGTATACTTAAGCGCCTGATCACCTGACCACCTGCTCGGATACAAGATGACAACTAACCAGCTTGCAGAGCGATACACGGCCGTTCTCCATCGCATTGCCGCCGCCGCCCAACGCGTGGGCCGGTCGCCAGAGGACATCACCCTGGTGGCGGTGACCAAAACCTGGCCGGCGGAGACGGTGTTGGCCGCTTATGAAGTGGGCATGCGGCAGTTTGGCGAAAACCGACCGGAGGAATTGGCGGAAAAGCGCACGGCCGTAGACGCTGTCTTAGGGCCGGATAATGGCATCGTCTGGCATCAGATTGGCACGCTGCAAAGCCGCAAGACCGGGCTAACGGCCGTGCACGCCGATGTCTTCCACGCGCTGGACCGGCTGAAGATTGCCAACCGGCTGGCGCGAGAGCTGGAGGAAAACGGCCGTGTCCTGCCCGCCTTCCTCGAAGTCAACATCTCCGGCGAGGCCAGCAAATCCGGCTTCAACGTGAGCAATTGGGAAGAAGATGCAACGCAGCAGGCCAAAATCCGTACAGTCGTGCGAGAACTGGTCGGGCGGCCCGGTCTGCCGCTCATCGGCTTGATGACGATGGCCCCCTGGCAGGTTTCAGAGGACGAAATCCGCGCAGTTTTTCGGCAAACCCGGCGGCTGGCCGATTGGCTGAACCGGGTCGAACCGGCGCTAAACTTAACGGAACTGTCTATGGGCATGACCGACGATTTTGAAATTGCTATCGAGGAAGGGGCCACCCACGTTCGGGTGGGACGCGCCCTGTTTGGTTCGCGAACGGGTTAGTTTGCACAAGGAAAGCACATGATCATTTTTATCCAACTCATCAACCTCATTTACTATGCGCTCGTCATTCTCATCTTTGCCCGCTTTATCTTCTCCTGGGTGCGGGTCGATCCCTATCATCCCACCTGGGGGCCGCTGCTGCGCTTTGTTTATCAGGCCACTGAGCCGCTGCTCGCGCCGATTCGCCGCTACCTGCCGTCGCAGGGCGGCCTGGATTTCAGCCCGATGATTCTTTTGTTTGGGCTGTATATCGTGCGGATTATCTTATTTAGCCTGCTGTAAAAACCGCCGCACCGGATCTAAAAAGGACTCGTCTGCTCCTTGGGCAGACGAGTCCTTTTGCTTTGGCGAGGGGCGATTTATCAGCGCAACCCGGTCAGGCTGCGGGCGATGACCATGCGCTGGATTTCGCTGGTGCCTTCGTAAATTTCGGTGATTTTGGCGTCGCGGAAGTAGCGTTCCAGGGGCATTTCCTTGCTGTAGCCCATGCCGCCGTGAATCTGGATGGCCTGGGTGGTGACCCACATGGCGGTTTCGCTGGCGAAGAGTTTGGCCATGCTGGCTTCCATGGAGTAACGGCCGTTCCCTTTCAACGCCTCTTTCTTTGCCAGACACGCCTGGTAAATCAGCAGCCGGCTGGCGTCCACCCGGCACTTCATGTCCGCTAACTTTTGCTGAATCATCTGGAACTGGCCGATTTTCTGACCGAAGGCTTCGCGCTCGCGGGCGTAGGCGACGCTGGCCTCCAGCGCGGCCTCGGCAATGCCCAAGGCCTGCGAGGCGATGCCGATGCGCCCGGCGTCCAGCACCGTCATGGCGATCTTGAAACCTTCGCCTTCTGCGCCCAGGCGATTTTCTACCGGACATTCGTAGTTGTCGAAGATGATTTCGCTGGTGGCGCTGGCGCGGATGCCCAGTTTGGGTTCCGTTTTGCCGCGCGAGAAGCCCGGCTTGTCGGTCTCGATGATGAAGGCGGTGACGCCTTTGTGCTGTTTTTCCGGCTGGGTCATGGTGAAGAGGACGATGTAGTCGGCATACGGGGCGGAGGTGACCCAGGATTTACGGCCGTTAATCACATAATGCGTCCCGGCTTCATTCAGCACCGCTCGGCTGGCCATATTGCCCGCATCGCTGCCGCTCATCGGTTCCGTCAGGCTGTACGCGCCAATTTTTTCGCCGCTGGCGATGGGCACGACATAGCGTTGCTTTTGCTCCTCTGTGCCAAACTTCAGCAAGCCATGACAGTAGAGCGAATTGTTCACCGACATGACCGTGCCGTGGCTGGCGTCGACCTTGCAGATTTCCGTCAGAGCCAGAGAATAGGCCAGGGTGTCCATGCCCGCGCCGCCGTATTCCTCCGGCACTTCGATGCCCATAAAACCAAGCTGGCCCATTTTGCGCACGGTATTGATGGGAAATTCGCCGGTTTCGTCGTGGTGCTCGGCAATTGGGGCGATTTCATTTTGGGCAAAATCGCGGGCGGCCTGCTGGATCATCTTGTGTTCATCGGTTATGAAGTCAAACATGAGGTTGTTCCTCCTGGTGGGTGGGATTGTGAGCCTGTAAATAATCAAGAAATATGCCAAATTCTTTCAGGGGCAGTTCCAGCCCTTCCTGCCAGCGGCGTTGTTCGGCCAGCCAGAAACGGCCGTCTTTCCCCGTTAGCACCTGCGTCGGAATGGTTTGCGGCCGGCTGGGTGGCTGGAATCGGCTGGACAGCGAGCTTTCATAGACTTCCGCCGGATTAATCTTGTGAAAATCGACCCCCGTCCCCTGGCCTTCAAGGTGATGGGCAACTTTAGCCGGCGCGGCCAGCGTGAAGATGATGAGGCGGCGGTCATCTTGCTGCACCTGACAGGCCAGACAGTACCAATTGTCCGGCACGCGGCGCTCCGGGCCGCCGCGTTTATAGCCGTGCAGCGAAAAATACCAGCCCAACAGGTCCGTAGCCGCCGACCAGCTGAAAGACAGCGGTTCCAATTCCGGCTGGTTCACTTGCAGCGTTTTGTCGCCCAAAACCAGGCTGTACCCGCTGGGCCAGGCTGTCTTGAGCCATTTCTCCAGACCCCAGGTCACGCCCAAGGCCACCAGCGCAGACAACACGCAAGAAATGGCGAGGGCAAAGCTGGCTAAGTCGCCGGGGGCCAGACGAATGAGCGCGCGGAAGGCAAAAAAGCTTAGCCCATACACCACCAGCAGGGCCGCCACGACGGCAAATCGCAGGCGCGGATGTTCTTGTTCGGCGTGCAAAACCAGGGGGGCAGGGGTGGATGCGCTCATACAACAATTTTAACATCAGGTCACCGCTTTGGCTAAAGGTCCACCAGTCCAGACATCAGAAGTTTCCTAAAGCAGCCAGGTCGATCGGGTGGCCTATGATACAATCGGGGGCATGTATGCGGTGTTGGTTATCAATATTGAAGCGCCTCTGGAAGGCGTCTTTCATTACCACGTTCCGACGGATCTGGCTCCGCAGCTGCGCGTCGGCCACCTGGTGGAGGTGGAATTTGGCCGCCGGTTGGCCCAGGGCATCGTGGTGGCCTTTGATGAGCAGGCGCCGGTGGAGGAAACGAAGCCCATCATCGCTCTGGTCGACCCGGAGCCGGTTTTGTGGCCCTGGCAAATCGAGCTGGCGCAGTGGCTGAGCCGCGAGTATCTGGCTCCGCTGAACGGCTGCCTGCGCCTGATGCTGCCGCCGGGGCTGACGCGCTGGGCCGACGTGGTGGTGGATATCAATCCGTACTGGGACGGCAACGGCCGTCTCACCGACCTCCAACAGCAGCTCATCGACCTGCTGCGCCGGAAGGGCGACCTGCGCGGCCGCCAGATTCAGCGCGCGCTGCCCAAAACGGATTGGAAAACGGCCGTTACTCAACTCGCCAACCGCAACATCCTGCGCAAAGCCACCGTGCTCGATCCGCCCCGCGTGCGCCCCAAACAGATCCGCACCGCCGAACTCATCGCCGGACCGCAGCGGGTGCAGGCCGGCCTGCGCCAGCTTGGGCGCGCCAGCAAGCAAGCCGACGTGCTCTTCTATCTGGCCGGCCTCGATGACCCGCTGCCGGAGGAAACGGCCGTGCTCGCCGCCACCGGCGCATCCCCCCATCACCTGGCTGCCCTGGCCGAAGCAGAACTGATATCCATTGCGGATTTGGGATTTGGGATCGCGGAGGAAGCGTCTCCGCAATCCCAAATCCCAAATCCCAAATCCATTTCCCTCGCCATCCCGCACAAGGACGTGCTGCCGCAAGCTCTGGCCCTGCGCGGCGCGGCCACCTACCACCAGATCATCACCCTGCTGGCCAAAGCCGCCCAACCTGTGGCCATCAGCGACATCTACGCCGTCACCGGGGCCAATCTCCAGCACCTGAAAAAGCTGGCCAAACTGGACCTCATCCGCCTGGGCGCCGAAGAAGTGTGGCGCGACCCCCTGGCCGACCGCGACTTCACCCCCGCCGAAGCGCCGCAGCTCACCATGGACCAGGCCCGCATCTGGGGCCGGGTGAAGATGGCGATGATCGAAGCAGAAGACGAAGATGTGGGGGCGAGCGGGTGGGAGGGTGATGGGGTGAGTGTCACCCCCACACCTCCACACCCCTACACCCCTACATCCCCCCAGCCCTTCCTCCTTCACGGCGTCACGGGCAGCGGCAAGACGGAAATCTATATGCGGGCGATTGATTATGCGCTGGCGCGGGGGAAGCAGGCGATTGTGCTGGTGCCGGAAATCGCCCTGACGCCGCAAACGGTGCGCCGTTTTGCCGCCCGCTTTCCGGGGCGGGTGGCTGTGCTGCACAGCCGCCTCAGCGACGGCGAGCGCTACGACACCTGGCGGCGGGCGCGGCAGGGATTGTTTGACATTGTCGTGGGGCCGCGCAGCGCCTTGTTTACGCCGCTGCCGGACATCGGCGTTATCGTGGTGGATGAGGAGCATGATCCCAGCTACAAACAGACGCCGCCGGTGCCGCCGCCGTATTACCATGCCCGGGAAACGGCCGTTCACCTCGGCGAGATCCTCAACGCGGCCGTCATCATGGGCAGCGCCACACCGGATTTGGTCACCTACCACCGGGCGCAGGGCGGCCGTTACCGCCTGCTGGAGCTGCCCAAGCGGGTGATGGGCCACCGCCACCGCGTGCAAAGCCAGGCTGAACGCCTGCACCTGACGCCGCACTACTTCCAGTCCGGCGAAGACCCCGACGACGCCCTCACCATTCCCCTGCCGCCCATCCAGGTGGTTGATTTGCGCCAGGAACTGCGCGCGGGCAACCGCTCCATTTTTAGCCGGGCGTTGGAAACGGCCGTCACCGAGACCCTGGAACGCAACGAGCAGGCCATCCTCTTCCTCAACCGGCGCGGCACGGCCACCTTCGTCATCTGCCGTGACTGCGG
>ERZ795053.6901-NODE-6901-length-11119-cov-7.788594_pt1 | contig 11119 bp, 13 predicted proteins | sample MGYA00375137_ERZ795053 | MGnify/ENA primary metagenome ERZ795053 (study PRJEB30182, sample SAMN05720284) | activated sludge metagenome | isolation source: Anaerobic digester | place: Hong Kong | collected 2014-12-17 ... | reverse complement strand
TCCTAAGCCGCCTCGCCGCCGCCGATCACCGCATTCGCCTCGTCCTCGTCGTCCTTGCGCACGGCGGCTTTGTAGCGGGGGATGATCTCGTCGGGGTCGCCGACCTCGCGCACCACGCCAGCGTCAATCCAGATCACTCGGTCGCAGAGCGTGCGCAGATAGTCGAGCCCGTGCGAGACGACCAGAATCGTGCCGCGCTTGGAGAATTCCGCGATGAAATTCTCGCACTTCTGCGCGAAAGCCTCGTCGCCGACCGACAGCGCCTCATCGACGATGAGAATATCGGCGTCGACATGGGCGCAGATCGCGAAGGCGAGGCGCGCCACCATGCCGCTCGAATAGAGCTTCATCGGCTGGTCGAAGAACATGCCGATTTCGGCGAAATCGGCGATCTGGTCGAGCTTGGCGACGATTTCCTTGCGCTTCAGCCCGAGGATCGCGCCGCCGATGATGGCGTTCTCGCGACCGGTCAGCGCGCCGTCGAAGCCCGAGCCGAGCGCCAGGATCGGCGCGATCCGGCCGTCGATCGCGACCGAACCCGTCGTCGGCTTGGTGATGCCGCACAGAATTTGCAGCAGCGTCGTCTTGCCGGCGCCGTTGCGGCCGATGATGCCGACGCACTCGCCCTTCTTGATATCGAAGGTAACGTCGCGCAGCACCCAGTGCTTCTTGTAGTAGGTCTTGGCCCAGCCGAAGAGCGCCTGCATCAGCTGGTCGTTGCGATGCAGGTAGAGCTGGAAGGCCTTGCCGGCGTTGCGACAGGAGATCGCGAAATCAGAGGACATCGACGATCACCGACTTGTATTCCTTGAAGAAAGCATAGCCGAACAGGAAGACCGCATAGGAGGCGACGACGCAGCCCAGATACATCCACGGGCTCGGAAAGCGCGCGTAGATCACGAGGTCGCGCAGCATGGCTATGTAATCTCCGACCAGGTTCAGCTTGATCCAGGGCTGCAGGCCGGCCGGCAATTGCTCGATCTGGAAAAAGACCGGAGTGGCGAACATCAGGAGCGGCACGATCGAGACCATTAGATGCGCGACGTCTCGGGTGAACGCGCCCAGAGCCATCAGGAACCAGACCGTGCCCAGCATCAGCAGCATGAAGGGCAGGATGATGAGAGGGACGAGCAGCACCGTCCAGGAGATGTAGTGGACCGTGTAGAGCCGCACCGCCAGCAGTGTGCCGAAGCTGATCCCGCCGTAAACAATGGCGCGGATCGTGGAGGTCCAGGCGATGGTTTCGGAAGGAAAGATCGACTTCTTGATGAAGTGGACGTGCTCGTGCAGCAGGGTGGGCGAGCGCGCCGCCAGTTCCGCGAAGACGTTGAACAGAATGAGGCCGCAGAAGCTCGCCGCCGCATAATCGTAGATCGGCACGCCCGATGCGATCGCCGGCGTCGCGATGGTGAAGATCGCGGTATAGGCGAGCAGCATGGCCAGCGGCGCGAAAATCGCCCAGATCCAGCCCAGGAAGGAATCGCGAAAGCGCGACTTCAATTCGCGCCGCACCACGGCGCGGATGAGTTCGCGGTGATGCCACGCCCGTTCGAACGGCTCGATCAGGAAATTGGACAAGGTTCGGGTTTCCAACTCTCGGACTGGTCGGGGCGTTCGTCGTTGCGCTCGGCCGCAGGCAAGATCAATCGCTCGAGATCACAGCTCGTCTTGCGTCGGCCTGACGGCTCCGGCCCCTATGGACGGGTCCTGCGGACGAATCCGCTCACCCTGCCGGCGCCCTCTCGCGCCGCCGCCTTCCGAGCCCGCGCTGTAGACCAGTTCCGGCCGGCTTCGTCAACGCCTGAGCGCTTCCAGCGGCGACTTTGGCGGCAGGGGCTTTATTTCCGGGCGCGACTGCCTTAACGAAGGCCGGCGCGAACCGCCCGTGCCGGTCGCTGTCTGCCCGGACCCGAATCCGGGCTTTGCATTCACGTCCGGCGCGGCGATCTGCGGCGACCGGACGGTCCAAGAACCCGAAGGGGGCGCCCGTGGAGCTTTACGACCAGATCGTCGAAGTCATCGCCAAGGAGGGCATGGTCGAGGCTGACAAGATCAAGCCGGACGCGACCATCGAGAGCCTGGATCTCAAGTCGATCGACATCGTCATGATCCTCACCGCGATCGAGGAGAAGTTCGACGTCTACATCCCGATGGACGGCGCCTTTCAGGAAGCCAAGACCATCCAGGATCTGGTCGACGCGCTCGCGGCGCACATCAAGAAAGAGAAGAGCTGAATGGCTCAGGGCCGTCGGGTCGTCATTACCGGCATGGGCGCCGTTTCCGGCGCCGGTCTGGGATGGAAACCGCTCTGGACCGCCGCCCGCGACGGCGCCAGCGTCATTCGTCCGCTCGAATTCGCGCGCGATTATCCCGGCCGCATCAGGATCGGCGCGCAGGTCCGCGATTTCGACGCGGCGGACCTGATTGATCGCCCGACGCTGATGTATTGCGATCCCTTCACGCAATACGCCATCGTTGCCGCCGACCAGGCGGTGGCTGAGGCCGGCCTCGAGCGTAGCACGGTCGGCGGCGCCGATTGCGCCGTGATTCTCGGCTCGGGCATCGGCGGCATCCGCACGGTCGACGACGGCCTGTTCAACCTCTACGCCAAGGGCGTGAAGCCCGAGCCGCTCAGCATCCCCAAGCTGATCGCCAGCGCCGGGCCCTCGATGCTCTCGATTCGCTTCGATGCGCACGGGCCGGTCTTCGCGGTCGCCAGCGCCTGCTCCTCGGCGAGCCAGGCGATCGGCATCGGCATGCAGATGGTGCGTTCCGGCATGGCCGAACGCGCCATCGTCGGCGGCGCGGAGGCGAGCCTTTCCGTCGGCACCCAGATGACCTGGGAAATGCTGCGCGTCCTGACGCCCGACAAGTGCCGCCCCTTCTCCAAGGGCCGTAACGGCATGAGCATCGGCGACGGCGCGGCCATGTTCATTCTCGAGACCGAAGAGGCGGCCAGGGCGCGCGGCGCGAACATCCTGTGCCGGCTCCTCGGCTACGGCACGTCGGCCGACGCCCGCGACCCGATCCGGCCGGACGTCGACGGCGCCTCGCTCGCCATGCGCCGTGCGGTCGAGGATTCCGGCGTGTCGCCGGACGAAATCGCCTATGTGAACGCGCACGGCACGGCGACCGCGCTCAACGACCCGACGGAAGCCGAGGCCATGGGCCGGATTTTCGGCGCGCGCCTGCCCGAAGTGGCGGTCTCCTCCACCAAGCCGGTGCACGGCCATGCGCTCGGCGCCGCCGGCGCGCTGGAACTGGTCTGCACCATCATGGCGATGCGCGAAAACGTCGCCCCGCCGACCATCAACTTCCTCGAAGCCGACCCGAAGTGCCCCGTCGATTGCGTGCCCAATGCGGCCCGCCCGATGAAGATCCGGACGGCCATGTCCAATTCCTTCGCCTTCGGCGGCGTGAACGCCTCGCTCGTCGTTCAGGCGGCGGACTGAGATCGGCATGCGCGCCGAGCGGTCGCACCGGCCTGGGGAAATAGTCCTCGGCCCCTTCGAGGTCGCGACCGGCGTAGGCGAGATATCGGCCTTTGCGGCCGCGATCGGCGCCCCGGCGAATCCGATTCCGGCGACCTTCCCGATCGCCTGGCTGTCCGCGCCTGCGCTGAAAGCGGCGTTGCGCGAAGCTGTCGGTCCGGATTTTCTGCCTGTCCATGAATCCCAGTCTTTTGACTACGTCCGGCCGCTCGTCCCCGGCGCGGCGCTGCGCCTGACGGCGGCCGCGCGGCGCGAGAGCGCGCCCGAGCGCCTCGTCGTCGAGGCCGAAGCGACGGAACTCTCCGGCGCGCCTGCGTTGATCATGCGCGCGGCGCTGCGTCTCGTGCCGCTGGCTGGAGGGGAGGGCGCATGACAGATCCGCTCGCCCGTGGCGACAAGATGCCGGAAACGCCGGTCGGCCCATTCGACGCGGCCGCGGTCGCCGCCTATGCGGCGGCGTCGGGCGACGACAATCCGCTTCATCTCGATCTCGCGCTTGCCGCGCGCGTGGGTTTTGCGGCCCCGCCCGTCCACGGCATGCGCCTGATGGCCGAGATTGCGCCAGCGCTGGCGGCCTGGCGTCCGGACATGGCGCTCAAGCGCCTTTCGGGAACCTTCGTCGAGCCGCTGCTGACCGGCGAGGCGGCGATCCTGTCCGGCCGAGTGCTACGCGTCGATGGCGAGGCGCTGGTCCGTATTTCAATCCAGGGTCCGCGCCGAGGTCCGAGCCTGCTCGCCGAGGCGGTCCTCGTTCCGAAGGAGGGGGCATGAGCTTTACGCCGCGCTCCATCCTCATCACCGGCGCGTCCAGCGGCATCGGTCGCGCTCTCGCTCGCGAATATGCGGCGGCGGGCGTCCGCCTGACATTGGTCGGCCGCGACGCCGCACGCCTGGAGGCGGTCGCCGCCGAATGCCGCGCCAAGGGCGCCGGGGTGGAGATCGGGCAGGTCGACGTGCGCGACCGGCAGGGCATGCACGATTTTCTCCGCGCCGCCGATGCAAAGCATCCGCTCGATCTCGTCGTCGCCAATGCCGGGATCAACACCGGCCTGCCTGCCGGCGCGCTGGCCGAGGACCCGGAAGCGGTGCGCGGCATTTTCGCGATCAATCTTCTGGGCGTGTTCAACACGGTCGAACCGGTCATCGAGCCCATGGCCTCGCGCGGCAAAGGCGTAATCGCGATGACCGGCTCGATCGCCGCCATCCGCGGGCTCCCCTACTCGCCCTCCTATTGCGCGACCAAGGCGGCGGTGCACCTCTACGCGGAATCCCTGCGCGGCACGCTCGCCCGCAAGGGCGTGGCGGTCAGCTTGATCGTGCCGGGCTTCGTCCATACCGCGCTCAACGAGAATCTAGTCGCCCCGAAGCCGCTTGCGATGACGGACGAGCAGGCTGCGCGAAAGATCCGGCGCGGGCTGGATCGCGGCAAGGCCAACATCGTCTTCCCGCGCCTGCTCTACTGGGGGGCGCGGCTGACGACCGTGCTGCCGACGCGCCTCGTCGATTTCTTCATGGTGCGCACGCATGTCGACGTGCCGGTGACGCGCGAGAGGATGACCTCGTGAGCGCGGCGCTCGAAATTCTGCGCTGGATCGCGCTGGTCTATTGCGGCCTGTCGCTGTTCGGGGTCCTGCTGACGGTGACGCTCGGCCTCGTCGCCCCGATCTTCCACGCCCGCCGCGCGCGCCGGACGGATCTGCCGCCGATCAGCTTCGTCCTGCCGATCAAGGACTGGGCGCCGGGCTTCAGGCCGTCGCAGTCTTCGGTCTTCGAGCTCGACTATCCCAAGTTCGACGTGACCGCCACCGCCGCCGAGGCGGAATCCAGGGCCGTGAGCGCCATGCGCTCGATCATCGAGGCCTATCCCGATCACGACGGAAAAATCGTCCGCTCGACCGCCTCCTTCGCCGCGAGCCCGAAGGTCAACAATATTTTCCAGGCGATCGAGGACGCCGAGTACGATCTCATCGCCACGAAGGACAGCAATATCGAGCTGCCGCCGCAGACGGCGCGGGCGGCCATCGCGGCGATGACCGAAGGCGTCGGCCTGGTCACGGCCATTACGGAGGCAAAGGGCGCCAAGAATCCCGCCGCCATGATCGAGGCCTCGCTGATGAACCAGTCGCACGCCCGCATTCTCCATGCAGCGGCGGCGATCGGTCTCGGCTTCGGCCTCGGCAAGCTGATGATCTTCAAGCGCTCCGACCTGCATCGCGCCGGCGGCTTCGACGCCATCGCCCATACGGTGGGCGAGGATTCGGCGACCGCGCATGCGCTGGCCGCCATAGGGCTGCGCACGGTCATCATCGGCGCGCCGATCTACCAGATGCTCGGCGTGCGCAGATTTTCGGACGTCTACAATCGCCAGATGCGCTGGGCCGTCATTCGCCGGCAGAACGAATTGCCAGGCTTCCTGCTGGAGCCGCTCGGCCTCTCGGTCTTCGTCGCGCTGGCGGCCGCCTTCGCCGCGCCGCTGCTCGGCTGGTCGTCCCTCGCGGCCTTGTTCGGCGTATTGCTGTTCTGGTTCGCCTGCGAAACCGCGCTTGCCTTTGCGCGGGGCTGGGATGTATCGGTGAGCGCCCCCGCCGTCATGATCGCGCGCGACGCGATGATGGCGTCGGTCTGGCTGCGCGCCTGGTTCACCAAACGCGTCGTCTGGGCGGCCGAAGTCTACGACTCCCGGCAGGACCGCGGAGAGCCGCCGGCCTCCTCGGCCCCGGCCCAGAAAAGGAATGATGCGTGACGGCGCAAGGACTGCTCGTCGGTTTGATCGACATTGCGCTGACGCTGTGCGTGCTCGGCATGGTTGCCATCGGCGCGAGCTTCCTGCTGCTGGTCGGCCGCTTTCTCTATGACGAATTGCGTGGCGTCGGCGACGGTTCCGCCGCTGTCCCGCCGCTGGCGGAAACCGACCTGCCGCATGTCGTTTTGCAGATCCCCGTCTTCAACGAGCCGCGCGTTGTCGAGGGCGCCCTGCGCGCGGCCGTGGCTCTCGACTGGCCCCGCGACAAATTGCACATCCAGCTGCTCGACGATTCCACCGACGAGACGACCGAGCGCGCAGCCGCGATCATCGCAGAACTGCGCGCGGCCGGGAACGACGTGGCGCATGTGCGCCGCGAGGATCGCTCCGGCTTCAAGGCCGGCGCTTGCGCGGCTGGCCTCGCGCTCAACGATGCGCCCTTCGTCGCCATGCTCGACGTCGACTTCCGCCCGCCGGCCGACTGGCTGCGCAAGGCGATCCCGGTCATCGTCTCCGACCCCAAGGCGGGTTTCGTCCAGGCGCGCTGCGAATTCGCCAACTATCGCAAGAACTGGCTGACGCGCGTGCAGGGCCTGATCCTCGACGCGCATTTCATGATCGAGCAGCGCACCCGCGCCAATCTCGGATGGCTGTTCCAGTTCAACGGCACCGGCGGCATCTGGCGCCGCGCGGCGATCGACTCGGTCGGCGGCTGGCTCGACTATTCGCTGACCGAGGATCTCGACCTCACCATCCGCACGGCGCTCGCCGGCTGGCACGGCCGCTTCATTTCGCAACCCGCGATCCCCGGCCAGATGCCCGAGGGCATGCGCGACTGGCGTCGTCAGCAGCGCCGCTGGTCCAACGGCTTCATCCAGGTCGCCCAGCGCACGATCGGTCCGCTGTGGAATGCGCCTTGGAGCCTCGGCAACCGCATATCCTCGATCGCGCTTGTGCTCCACCAGGTCTTCTTCCCGCTCTGCGCGGGTGCGATCATCTTCACGATCCTCGGGATTCTCGCGCGCGGTTTTGCAGTCGCGCCCTACGCGCCGCTCTTCGTCTTCATTTTCGTGATGGTGGCCGCCGTCGTGCTCGGCATGACCATGCCGCCCTATCTCGCGCTGAAGCGCGGCTCGGTCTGGCGTTATTTCGCGACCATGGCGATGCTGCCGCCGCTCTTCATTTATCTCGCCGTCGCCAATGCGCCGAAAATCCTCCAGACCGCGCGCGGCCGTCAGGAGCATTTCAAGCGGACGCCCAAGAAAGAGCACTGAACCCAAGGCCTTGAGCCTGGAGCCTGGCAAGTCTAGGTTTGTCACCAAGGGCCACATTCGGTCCGGGCTCTGGGGGATATCAATGTCTGCTGTTGGCGTCGCGCGCTTCAAACCACTCACGATCTCCGGTCTTTCGGCGCTCGCCATTGGCGTCGCTACGCTGGTCGCCGCGCCAGCGGCGGCGCAGAATTTTTCAGCCGGCGGCGCCAGATACGGCTGCTCCTGTCTCAGCAACGAGACTGGCGTTAACATCAAGTTCCGCTACGCCTTCGGCTCGAACCCGCTGAAGAACGCGACGATGGGCGCCAACCGGCGTCAGTGGATCTGCTACGACTACGGCGCCGGCCCACGAACCTCGCCTCCGCTGAAGTTCCAACTCGACGTCGACATGGGCAGGGGCAACGCCTGGACGACCTATGCGCTGACGCGCATCCAGTCCAACGCGAGGGACTGCAACGCGATCGGCAGGGTCGGACAATTCGGCGTGCGCTATCGCGCCAACACCAACCGGCAGTTCATCGAGGTCTACAAGAAGTGAGTGATCGCTGAAACCGGAACGCGGGGGCGTGCGTATCAGCTTCATCCCGCGTTCAGGTTGGCTTCCCTAAGTCTGCGCATGTTTCGCGTCGATCAGACGAGGAGCCGCGATGGCCAGGATACTGCCCTTCACCCGCCGCAAACTCGACCGAGCCGTTCGCCCGCGCATTCGAGGCGAGGCGAACGAGCATTTCCCCGATCTCGTGAAGCGTCTGACAGATCGTCTCGACTGGAGCGAGGCGACGGTCGAGGACGAATACGACGCCGCGCTCGCCGCCTTCGACATCGTCTGCGGCAGACCAGCGTCCCGCCGTTCGCGCGCCGCGTGATCTTGGCGAGAATGCGAGGCGCTTGCTAGTCTTGCCGGCAAGAACCGGGAGGACTTCATGGACGACGCAATCGCATTCGCTTCGGCGCGCACATTGGCGGGTATGGTGCGCGAGAAGAAGGCGAGCGCCGTCGAACTCCTCGACTTCTATCTCGCGCGGATCGACCGGCTGAACCCGCGCATCAACGCCGTGATCCTCGAGCGCGCCGAGGAGGCCCGCAAGGAGGCCGCGCGCTGCGACGAACTGACGGCGAAGGGCCAGTCGCTCGGCCCGCTGCACGGCGTGCCGATGACCGTGAAGGAATCCTTCGACGTCGCGGGAACGCCAAGCACATGGGGCCTGACCGCGCATCGCGACAATATCGCCGAGCGCGACGCGCTTTCGGTCGAGCGCCTGAGGCGCGCCGGCGCTATCGTCTTCGGCAAGACCAACGTGCCGGTCTGGCTCGCCGATTGGCAATCGTTCAATCCGATCTACGGCACGACCAACAATCCCTGGAATGTCGGGCGCACGCCGGGCGGTTCGTCGGGCGGCAGCGCGGCGGCGCTGGCGGCGGGCCTGACCGGCCTCGAGCTCGGCAGCGACATCGGCGCCTCGATCCGCAATCCCGCGCATTATTGCGGCGTCTATGGGCTCAAGCCGACCTTCGATATCTGCCCGCGCGACGGCCATCTGCTGCCAGGCAGTTTCGCGCACGGCGACATCTCCGCGATCGGTCCGCTCGCGCGCTCGGCCTACGACATCGAGACCGCGCTCGACATCATCGCCGGCCCGAACGCGCTCGACGCGACGGGCATGCGGCTGGCATTGCCGCGCTCGAACAAGACGAAAATTTCGGACTTCCGCGTCACAGTCATGTCGGGCGCCGAAACCGCGCCGGTCGACGCAGCTGTGCGTAAAGAGATCGAGACGCTGGCCGACTGGCTGGAGAAGCAGGGCGCGACCGTCGATCGCGTCGCGCGTCCCGTCGATCCCGCCGAGGCGCACGAGACCTACATCATGCTCCTGCGCTCCGCGACCAGCGCCGCGCCCGACGAGGCGGCGCACGCAAAGCTCCTCGCCGCGCGTGACGAGGTCGGCAGCCGCAACGATTATTACGCTTGGCATGTACGCGCCAATACGATGGGCCATCGCGAATGGCTCGGCTGGAACAACAGGCGCGCGCGCATGGTGCAGGACTGGGCGCGCTTCTTCACACGGTTCGACCTGCTGCTCTGCCCGACGGCGACGACGACTGCTTTCCCGCACATGCAGACCGGCGAACGCTGGGAGCGGATGATCTCGGTCGACGGCAAGGACCAGCCGACAACGACGCAGCTGTTCTGGGCCGGCTATTCCAACATGGTCTTCCTGCCGTCCATCGTCGCGCCCGCGGGGCTGGCTGCGGATGGATTGCCGGTCGGCGTGCAGATCGTCGCGCCGGCCTATCAGGACCATAGCGCGATCCGGTTTGCGCAATTGCTGGAGGACCAGTATCGGGCGTTCACGCCGCCGCCGGGTTTCGCTTAGCGCGGGACGAACTTTGGCGGAATCATCCCGCCGTCATTGCGAGCGGAGCGAAGCAATCCATCCCCGGGGGACTATCCAGTCTCTGGGATGGATTGCTTCGTCGCTGCGCTCCTCGCAATGACGGTCGCGTTTCCGTCAAATCGAACCCGCCGTGGGAAGTTGAGGCTACTTACTGATGCGTCTTTCGTCTGCCTTTTTTGAAGAATGTTGTTGCTCGACGAATTGGCGTATCCGGTTCCGTGCCAGCACACTCGGTGACTACGACGATTAGCGCGTTCCACAGTTCGGCTGCTTTCGCGCCGCCCTGCAATCTGGCGAGTTTCCCGAAATTCATGATTGCGATGCAGGCGGCCAGACTTCCAAGTGTCGAATAGCGCTTCGGCAGACTTGTCTTCGGCATGATCTTAGACAGGGCTATCGCAAGACAAACAGCAAGAACGGCCGTAAGGAAAGACTTGTATAGCGCGGCTCCGGCGAGTCCTGTGATCAGGACAAGTCCGATCCCGACCGCAACTATCCGGCTATTTTGCAACTCCGGGATAGTGAGTCCGAGTTGTGCTTCGAGGCTCGTCCAAATTTTCCGTGCGCCTTGATCACGTAGAAACGGGCGCAAGTCGGTCGAGGGAGAAAGTTCGCCGCCGTAACCGATTTTGCGAAGCGCGGATCTCAGCCGAAAATATGCCAGCGTGGAAACGTATCCGGCCTTCGTGCCCTCTGAAATATTCAACTTGGAGGCAACGAGATCGTAAAGATCGCCAAACGTAATGCAGCCCTTGGCTTCGTCGTCGCTCAACTGTGTGCTGAAGGCCTTTTCGACCCCAAGAACAATCTCCAGGTCGTCACCATCGCCGCCCAAGTTGAAGCTGTTCGTCGTCGCCTTCCCATCCATCACGGACTAAACCGGCTTCTCGCCCGGCCTGTCGTCCCTCGTGTAGCCCGTGCCGAAAGCCGTGTCCCAATAGGGGCAGCTCACGCCATAGCCGCGGAGCGGATCGCGGAAATGGTGCAGCAGATGCGCGCGGCGCAGCATCTGCTCGATCTTCGTGCGCGGCGGCCGGTGATGAATGTGAAAGTGGATCTCGTCGTACAGCACGTAGCCGACGAGGAAGCCCGCCGTCACCGTGTACGAGATCGGCGCCGGGAACAGCGCGGCGATGACGACGTAAGCCAGCGCCATCAGCGGCAGGCTCATCAGCGGCGGCATGACGAGGCGCAGCGGGTCGCTGGGATGCACGT
>ERZ795053.6895-NODE-6895-length-11128-cov-7.301183_pt1 | contig 11128 bp, 12 predicted proteins | sample MGYA00375137_ERZ795053 | MGnify/ENA primary metagenome ERZ795053 (study PRJEB30182, sample SAMN05720284) | activated sludge metagenome | isolation source: Anaerobic digester | place: Hong Kong | collected 2014-12-17 ... | reverse complement strand
GGATACTTGCTTCCGCGTCGAGCGCACTTCTGTTCCGGGATGGGGGTCCGGGAACTTTTGGAGCCGTCTGAGCGCATCTGACGCGCGCTCGACGCAGCTTGCCCTTTCGCCTAGCGATAGACCGCCGGCATGGCGGCGGTCGGATAGCGATCGCCAGACGCCGCGCCCGGCGGAATGGCGGCGGAGAGTTCCGCGACCTCCCCAGACGACAAGACGACATCAAGCGCGCCGAGGTTCTCGTCGAGGCGCGCGATATAGCGCGTGCCGGGAATGGCCACGACATCCTCTCCCTGTGCGAGAACCCAGGCGAGCGCGATCTGCGACGGCAGGCAGCCTTTGCGCGCGGCCAGCGCTTCCACCCGCTCGACAAGCCGCCGGTTGGCGGCGAAATGCTCGCCCTGAAAGCGCGGATGGGCGGCGCGGCGGCCGTCGATATCCTCCGGCTTGCGCAAGGCGCCTGTCAGAAAGCCGCGTCCGAGCGGCGAATAGGCGACGAAGGAAATACCGAGATCGCGCGTAACCCTGCGCGTCTCTTCCGCCTCCACGCGATAGAGTAATGAATATTCGGTCTCGACCGCGGTGATCGGATGCACGGCGTGGGCGCGTCGCACCGTGTCCGGATGGGCCTCCGACAGACCGAGATAGCGGACCTTGCCGGCCTTGACGAGATCGGCCATGGCGCCGACCGTTTCCTCGATCGGCGTCTGCGGATCGACGCGATGCTGGTAGTAGAGATCGATCACATCGGCGCCGAGCCGCCTGAGGCTCGCCTCGCAGGCCTGCTTCACATATTCCGGCCGGCCGTCGACGCCGTTGACGCCGCCCTCGCGCTTGACCTGACCGAACTTGGTGGCGAGCACGACCTTTTCACGCAGGCCCTTGATGGCGCGACCGACGACTTCCTCGTTATGGCCCCAGCCGTACATGTCGGCGGTATCGAGATGCTCGACGCCGCGCTCGATCGCCGCGCGGATGAGATCCACGGACTGGGCGTCATCGGCGGCGCCATAGATTCCCGAGAGCGACATGCAGCCGAGCCCGATCGGCGAGACGCGCAGGTCGCTCGCGCCGAGGCGGCGGCGGAGATTGTCTGGAACGCGCTTCATCTTTCGTCCTTGCTTGTTGCCCGCTGGCGCGGGATCGTTGGCGGAGACGCAAAGGAAATCAAGAGCCGCGATCGGCCGGACGGGAGGAAATGATGGATGCAGCCGCCACGCTGGACAAATTCTGCCGCGCGGTCGAACGGCGCGACGGCGCGTCCTTTGCCGCGCTGTTCGCCGAAGACGGCGTCTATCACGACGTCTTCTATGGCGCTTTCATCGGTCGCGCGAAAATCGCCGAGATGATCGACGACTGGTTCTATCGAACCGCGCGGGACTTTCGCTGGGACATGCACGATCCCGTCAGCAACGGGACGACGCTCTACGCGCGCTATACTTTCTCCTATCGCTCGACGCTGCCGGAGGCGCCGACCGAACGCGTCTGCTTCGAGGGCGTGGCGATCATGGGGCTGCGCGATGGACTGATCGCCAGCTATCGCGAGATCGCCAATGTCGGCCCCGCCTTGGTGGCGCTCAATTTCGCGCCCGAGCGCGTTTGCAAGATATTGGCGAAGGAAGACGCGGCGCTGAAAAAAGACCCGGATATGGCGCGCCATATCGCTTGAGGAGCGGCCGGCGCGCTTACGTTCCGAAACTGGCCCTTCGCCGTTTCGGTCGAAACCGCGCCGACCTCGGCTCCTCCTGGATCAGCTCGCATTGCCGAGCGGCGCGACCAGACGGAAGATCTTGCCGTCGCTGTCATGCGCCTCGATGTCCAGCGACTTCGCGCCATTCGGCAGGAAAGTGAAGCGGAAATTCGGGTCTTCCGAGATCGAGATGCCGCCGTCCATCTGGAAAAGCAGGTCGTTGCCCTGCTTGACCACGAGCTGATTGATGTAGCGCGCGGGAATATAGCTGTTGGTGCGCTGGTCCATCTGCATGCCCGACGCATTGGGATGGCGGATCATGATCTGGCCCTCGCGCCGGTAGGCGCTGCCAAGATCGCCCGCGGGAATCTCGCGGTACTTGATGAGGCCGAGATTGGCGAGCGCCTCGTCCATGCTCTTGACGGAAGGCGCGGCGCATCCTCCGGCGCCGTTGATGTGGCGCTGCGTCATGTGCAGGGAACCGTCCGTGGTCTCAGCGACCGCGTGGATATTCGTGTAGTCGTTCACGCGCACGCGCGTCGAGATCATCGTCAGGCCGGAATGCGGGCCTATGGTGAATTTGGCGGCCATGGGCGCCGGATTGGCGTCGATGACGAGCGTCACGTTGCGCACGACGATCGCCGGCTTCTCGAGATTGATGGTGACGGGAACGAGCGCGGCGTCGCGCGCGTCTTTCGGCGCCTGGAGCGAGACGACGTCGCGCCCGGCGGTCATGGCGCGTCCCTGGAAAATGTCCTTTGCGAGCCCCTGCCAGAGCTCGTCCGCGGTTTGTGCGCCTGCCTGACAGGCGCCGCAGAGGAGCGCGCCTGCGACGAACAAGACGCGGAATGCGTGCGCATATTGCATGTATCCCTCCCGTAATTCTTTCGCCGTTTGCACGGCGATCACTCCCATTCGATTTCAGCCAGTCCCGCCGTCGCATTGCGCGGCGCGTAATTGTCGAAGAGTTCCCAGTTCTTTCGCTCGGACTGGCCGGCCTGCGCCGCCGCCTGTTCGATGTCGGCGCCCTTCTTGACGAGGCCGCGCAGGTCGCGCGTCAGCACCTCGAAATAGCGTTTTTCCTTCTCGACCGCCTGCGGCCAGTCTACACCGATCGGCCCGTGGCCGGGAATGACGCGCTTGGCTGGAATTTTCTGCAGCTCGTCGATCGCCTTCAGGAAGCCGAGCAGGCTGCCGTCGACGATCGGCGTATGCTGCAGGAAGACGAGATCGCCGGTGAACAGCATGCCCGATTTCGGGTCGAAGACGGTCAGGTCGTTGTCGGTGTGGCTGGTCTTCCACGCCCTGAGTTCGATTTTGCGATTGCCGAGATCGAGCGTCGCGCGATCCTCGACCAGCATCGTGGGCACGACGATCTTGACCCGCTCGACTTCAGCGCCTAGCTGGGCGCGGAACGAGCGCAGATAATATTCGCCACGCGCCGCCAGCGCGCGCGGCAGATTGCGATGACCGACGAATGTCGCCCCGGTCTGAGAAAACGCCGTCGCGCCGAAAATGTGATCGGGATGGACATGCGTCATGATCACATAGCGGATCGGCTTCGACGTCGCCGCGCGCACGGCGGCGAGCAATTGCTCGCCGACCGCGACACTACCGCCGCAATCGACGATCGCGACCGCATCATCGCCGACGATGAATCCGAGATTGGCGATGTCGCCGCGATTGGCGGGGCTCGTCAGCGCGACCAGACCCTGATGCGCGAAAATGCCGGGCGCGATTTCTCGCGCGAAGGGCGCGTCGTTCGCGCTGGCGGCGCAGCAGATCGCCGGTGTCGTCGCCAGAACGACGAGAGCATACGCTTGGCGACGTCCTGCATGGCGGATAGTCTGCAAGACATCGCCCAAGGTCGACGTGAGCCTCAGATGAAGCGCATATTTGAATCGAGCCTGCGCGCCAGCCTTTTCCTGCTGCTCGTCTTGTCTCCGGTATGCGCCGTCGCTGCGGAACAGCCTGCGGAGCCGCAGGGCTATCGCATGGACGGCTATCGCACGCCGACGCCCGCGACGCTCGCCGGCGCCCGCGTGGTCGACACAGACGGCGCCTTCGCCTTGTGGCGCGACAAGACGGCTTCTTTCATCGACGTGCTGCCGCATGCGCCCAAGCCGCCGAACCTGCCGCCCTCGACGGTGTGGCGCGAGAAGCGTCGCGACAATATTCCCGGCAGCCTGTGGTTGGCCGATGTCGGTTACGGCGCCATTTCGGCGGAGACCGAGAGCTATTTTCGCAAGGGACTGGAAAAGGCGACGGCCGGAGACAAGGCGCGCGCGCTCGTCTTCTATTGTCTCGCGGATTGCTGGATGTCCTGGAACGCCGCCAAGCGCGCGCTCGCGATGGGATATAGCACTGTCGTCTGGTATCCCGAGGGGACCGACGGCTGGAGCGCGAAGGGACACGCGCTGCAGCAAGCCCATCCAGAGCCGCGCGGCTAGATTCTGGCGCATCACGCTTCTCCTGCCGACGAAAGCGCCGCCGCGCGCAAGCGGGCGGCAAGCTCGGATGTCATGCGTCCGCGCGGCGCGGCTATGTCGAGGGTCGCACGCACCCGCATGGGTCGCGACGTCAGCAGAAAGATGCGGTCCGCGAGATAGATGGCCTCGTCGAGATGGTGCGTGACGATCAAGGTCGTCACGCCCCGCGATTCGACGAGCGCGGCAATCTCGTTGCGCAGGGCCAGCGCAAGCGCCGCATCGAGCGAGACGAAGGGCTCGTCCAGCAGCAGCAGATCCGGCCGGACGGCAAGCGCGCGCGCGAGCGCGACGCGGCGCGCCAGGCCGAGCGACAGCTGCCCGGGGAAATGACGGCGGTGCGCTTCGAGCCCGAGAATGCCGAAGAGCGCGTCGAGCGTCGCCGCATCGACCTGCGGCGCGGCAATGCGGATATTGTCTTCCACGCTGCGCCAGGGCAGCAAGCGCGGCTCCTGAAAGACGACGCCGAGACGCCCGTGGTCGGGCAGAACGACGCGGCCGGTAAAGTCCGCGTCCAGTCCGGCGATGATCCGCATCAACGTCGTCTTGCCGCAACCCGAAGGACCGACGAGCGCGCCAACCTCGCCGTGGCCGAGCGACAGCACGCAATCGGCGATCGCGCGCAGCGCCGCGCCGTCGGCGGTCCGCCAGCTCTTTTCGGCGATCGCGACGTCAAGCCGCGTTGAGCCGCCAATAGGACGCGCGTCGTTCAAAGGGTTGCACCGCGAATGTTTCGATCGCCAGCATGAGGGCGACGAAGGGAAGAGCGTAGGCGAGCAGAAGCCGTACATCGAACAGCTGGAACGCCGTGCCGATCTCGAAGCCGACCCCGTTCGGGCGGCCGAGCAGTTCGACGACCAGCACGATTTTCCACACAAGCGAAAGGCCCGAGCGCGCGGCGGCAGCGAAATAGGGCGCGAGTTGCGGGATGACCACGTGGCGCAGACGCGTCCAGGGCGACATGCGAAAGGCGTTCGCCATTTCATCGAGCCCGCCATCGAGCGCGCGCGCGCCTTCGCGCATGGTCACGATCGTGTTCGGGAGCTTGTTGAGCGCCACCGCGCCGATGGCGGCGGCCTCGTTGAGCCCGACCCAGATATAAGCGAGGACGATAACGACCAGCGCGGGCAGGTTGAGCAGGATCACGACCCAGGCGTCGAGCAGCGCATTGACGCCGCGTTTGCGGCCCATCCAGACGCCGATCACCGAGCCGATGCTCATGGCGAGCGCGAAGGCGGCCGCGACACGCAGCAGGGTCGCGAGCATGTTGGTCAGGAGCGCGCCGGATTGCGCCTCGCTGACCATCGCCGAGAAGACGGCCGCAGGCGCCGGCAGGAGCCGCGGCGAAGCATGGCCCGCCGCATATTGCCAGACAGCGATCAGGGCAATCAGCGAAGCGATGCGCGCGAGGCCGGTCATGACGCCGGCGCCCAGAATACGCCTGGCGGCAATTCCTTCGCCGGGCCGACGAGCTGCTCGCCGCCGATCGTCGAGAGGACCTTGAACAGGGTTCGCGCGTCCGCTTCGTGCTCCGCCGGCGACGATGCGGGAATGCCCTGGCTGTAGCGCTGGCGATAGATGGCGAGCGCAGCAGGCTCTTTCGCGCCCGTCATCGGCGCGACGATCTCCCAGGCGTCATCCGATGTCGCGATCAGCTGCTTGGCCTCGTCGGTCATGGCGAAGAAACGGCGCAGCAGCGGGACGTTTTTCGCGCCCCAGTCCTGATCGAATACGTAGCCGGTGACGACAGGCGCGCCGGCCGCGCCGAGCTGGCGCTGGATGTCGCGGACCTCGATCGCGCGCCGCATGCCGCGCCCTTCGAGCGCGGCGCAGAAATTCCAGAATTCGAGCGCGGCGTCGAGCTCGCCCTGCGCCAGCTTTTCCGCGATCAAGGGTGGCGCGCCGAAAACCGGTTGCGCGAGCTTCTTGAGGTTCACGCCTTCGCGCAAGGCCTGCGCCTGCAGAAGCAGCCAGCTCTTGTCGAGCGGGCCGCCGGCGACGCCGATTTTTTTGCCGGCAAGATCGGCGGTCTTCTGGATTGGCGAATCCTTCGCAACCATCACCGCGCCAACGGCGGTCGAATAGGGACGCAGCGTAAGCTTGGAACCAAGGCTGCGCTCTCGTGCGACCCAAAGCCAGTCCGAGACGATGATATCCGCAGCGCCGCCGGCAATAGCGATCTTGCCGGCGTCGGTCGAGGCGAGCTGGACGATATCGAGATCGAGGCCGGCCTTCTTGTCGAGGCCCTTCGCCTTGATGACCGCCATCTCCCAGGCGACCGTGCCCGTCTTCTGGATCGCGAGGCGAATGCGTTCGGCCGCGATCAAGGGCGGGCCTGAGCCGATCGACGCGAAGATCAGGAGGGCGAGGCTTAAAGCAATACGCATTCGCATCTCTCAGCCTCTCATCGCGAGCAAGCCGCGCGCAGGGTCATAGGCGATGATGGCCGCGCCGAGGAAAACGACGGTGCAGCCGAGGACGACCGCGAAGGAGAGAGGATCGAACTTGCCATAGAAGGAAAAGCGGATGAGCTCGACCGCATGCGTGAAGGGGTTGGCCTCGCAGACGCGATAGAGGAAGGGACTCGACTCGCGCACGCGCCACAGCGGATAGAGCGCCGAGGACGCGAAGAACATCGGGAAGATGACGAAATTCATCACGCCCGCGAAATTCTCGAGCTGCTTGATCGCGGAGGACAGCAACATACCGAGCGCGCCGAGCATGAGGCCGACGAGCATCAGCGCCGGCAGCACGGTGAGATAGCCCCACCATGTCGGCGGTTCGATCTCCCAGAAATAGGCGATCACGAGATAGGCATAGACCTGCGCGACCGAGACGGCGGCGCCCGCCGCAAGCTTCGAGACGAGGATGAACCAGCGTGGCAGCGGGCTCATCAGCATGGTGCGCATGTTGCCCATCTCGCGGTCGTAAACCATGGAGAGCGAGGATTGCATGCCGTTGAAAAGCTGGATCATGGCCATGAGGCCCGGCGTTATGTAGACCTCGTAGAGCACATAGGTTTCGTAGGGCGGAATGATCGAAATGCCCAGCGCCTGACGAAACCCGGCCGCGAAGATGAACAGCCAGACCAAGGGCCGCACAAGTGCGGAAATGAATCGCTCGCGCTGATGGGCGAAGCGCAGCGCCTCGCGCCACACGATGCCGCCGAAGCAGACCGCAAATTGGCGAGCGGTGAAGCCGGTGGGCGCCTGCTCCTGCCCGAGGGCCTGGGACGTCGTCGCGCTCATGCCGCCGCCCCGTTTGCGCGCGCATTCGTCAGCGCCGAAAATGCGCCGGCCATGTCCTTCGCGCCGTATTGCGCGATGATATCGGCGGCCGCTCCGGAGACCAGCGCGCTGCCCTTGTGCAGGACGACGACCTGATCCGTCGGCTCGATCTCATCCATCAGATGGGTCGTCCAGAGAACGCCGATCTTCTCTTCGGCGACGAGGCGGCGAACCTGCGCGACGATTTCGGCGCGCGCGGCGACGTCGAGGCCGACGGTCGGTTCGTCGAGAAGCAGCAGGCGCGGGCCGTGCAACAGGGCGCGCGCGATCTCGACGCGCCGCATCTGCCCGCCGGAGAGAACACGCGCTTTGTCTTTCGCACGTTCGCCGAGGCCGACGCGTCGCAGCGCCGTGTCCGCGCGCCGTCGCGCTTCGGCGGGGCCGATGCCGTGCAGGGCCGCGTGATAGATCATGTTCTGCAGGACAGTGAGGTCGAGATCGAGAGTGCGCGCCTGAAAGACGACGCCGATCCTGCGCAAGGCCTCGCCCGGCGCCTTGGCGAGGTCGCGGCCGAAGATCGCGATGCGCCCGTGGCGCGCCGCGAAGAGCCGGGTGACGAGCGAGAAGAGCGTGCTCTTGCCGGCCCCGTTGAGACCGAGCAGCACCACGAACTGGCCGGGCGCAACCGTCAGGCCGACATCGTCGAGCGCCTTGCGCGCGCCATAGCTGTGGCTGAGGCCTGTGATTTCGAGCGCGAGCGGCGCCGTCTCTACGTCGCCGGTCATTTCGGCGCCACCGCGACGCCCCAGGGCAGCGCCCCGACCTGGACGGATTTCAGCACTTTTCGCGCGGTGACGTCGATGATCGAGACGTCGTTGGTCAGACCGTTGACCGCGAGCAGATATTTGTCGCCCGGCGTCAGGGCGAGCTGCCAGACGCGCTGGCCGACGAGCAGATAGCGCTCCACTTTCTTCGTCGCCGTGTCGACGACGGCCACGCGATTTGCGGGCCCGAGCGCGATGAAGGCCGTCTTGCCGTCGGCGGTCATGCGAATGCCGACGGGCTGCGCCTGCTCTTTCGTCAGGCCGGGGATTTCGAAGCCGACCTTGGCGATCAGCTTCTTCTGGACGGGATCGATCACCGCGACCGCGCCGCCGACCTCGGAGGAGACCCACAATTCCGAGCCGTCCGGCTTGAACTGCGCGAAGCGCGGACGTGCGCCGACGAGCACGTTGCCGACAATCTTGCGCGCCGCGGCGTCGATGAAATGCGCCATGTTCGTCGTCTCGGAGGTCGCGACGATCGTCTTGCCATCAGGCGAGACGGCGACGCCTTCCGGCTCGACGCCGACCGGCACTTCGGCGATCGACTTGCGCGTCTGCGCATCGAAGATCGAGATCAGATTGTCGTCTTCGTTGGCGACATAGATGCGGGCGCCATCGGGGCTCAGCACGATCTGTTCGGGATCGGAGGTCGCGATCCGGCCGAGAAGCGCGAGCGACGCGGTGTCATAGACCTGGATGACATCGTCGTCGCTCGTGCAGACGTAGAGCCGCGCGCCATCCGGGCTCAAGGCGATTCCACGCGGACGCTTGCCGACCGGAAACGTCTTGATCGCCTCCATGCGATCGACGTCGAGAATGGTGATGGAATTGCCCTTCTCGTTCGTCACATAGGCGGACACGGCGAAGGCCTGCCCACCGAGCAAAGGCAGCAGCGCGGCGACGCAAAGGGCTCGGATCAACGCAACTTGCATTTGGTCTCCGGCTTGTCGAATCCCAGCGTATCAAGCGTGGACGTTTGATGCAGAAAACCTTCCTGCGGCGAGACGGACACGATCGTGCGTCCGTCGGACAGCAGGATCGGCTGGCGCAATTGCAGATTCCAGGACCGGATCGTCAGCTTCTGGCCCTTGAACGCGGCGATCTCGAATTCCGGCGCGGCGAGATAGTCCGATATTTTCTTCGGGTCGACGCTCTGCGTGCGCGTCGCCGCTTCGCCGATCATGCGCATCGCCATCCAGGCCTGCGCGTCCCGCGCGCGCAACGGCCGCTTGAACAGGCGATAGAAGCGGTTCTGCAATTGTGTCGCGCCCCATTGCTCGTGCGCCGGGCTCCAGCTCAGCGGCCGCAATCCCGCCGAACCCGCAACCGGTCGCGGATCCCAGGTGCGATAGGGCAGATAAGCGGCGAAGACGTCGCTTTCGTCGGCCGTCACGAGCACATCGTAGGCTGGCGCATTCTGCGTCAGGCCCGGCATCTGCCGTTGCACCTGAGCGACGCCCGTGTCCGAGCGACGCCCGCCGCCGGCGTCCGCGAAGGTGCGCTCCTCCACAATCTTGGCGCCGAATTTTTTCGCGCTGGCGCGATAGGCCGCGGCCAGCGCATCGTCCCGCGGATGAGACCCCTTGATCAGCAGCCAGCGCCGCCACTGCTTCCACACGAGATATTGCGCCAGCGCGTCGGTCAGCATGGATCGCGTCGGCGCGGCGTGAAAGACATTGGCGCGGCAATTCTGCTCCCGCAGGGAATCGTCCGGCGCGGCCGAGTTGATGAAGACCATGCCGCGCGCCTTGCCGGCGTCTGCGGCCGCCAGAAGCCGGTCGGCCGGCAGATCGGCGATGACGAGGCGAACGCCGCGATCGGCGAGCCGCGCGACCGTCTGGACGATATCATCCTCGGGTTGCGCGACCGCGTCGATCGGCGTGAATTTCTGATTGCTGAAGACGCCGGTCGTATTGTTGTCGTCGGCGCCAAGTTCGGCGCCCGCGAGCGTTTCGTCTTCCGCCGGCGTCTCCAGAATCGAAATGGTTTCGCGCGGCTGCGGCTGTCGCAAGACGCCGATCTTGAGTTCGGCGGGCTCCGCCGCGCGCGCGGGCGCGCTCGCAAGGAACAGGAGCGCGACCACCGTGCGAAGACGCCGCGCCGATGCCGGCGCGATGTCGAAGACGCGAGGGAAAAGCGCGGCCATGACGATCAGAACCTGTATTTCGCGCCGATATAGGCGGCGATCGGCGGTGCGATTGAAACGGTGCGCGGGTCGCTCAGATTGGCGAACGCGACCTGCGTCGGATCGAAAAAGGCTCCGAAGGTTTTGGGGCGCGCGTTGAAGGCGTTCTCCACGAGGCCGTAGATCTGGAATTTCTTGGTCACCTGATAGGAGGTGCGCAGGTTCACGAGCGCGTAAGGCGATAATTTGGCGAAGAGGTTGATCTCGTCGCCGCGCAGCCAGGCGCTCGAGACGTAAGTGACGTCGCCGCCGATTTTCCAGGCCGGCGTCAAAGCGAAATCCGCGCCGGCCTTGAGGCGATGCTTCGGCGTCGAGGGCAGATGCGCGCCGGGCGTAACCCTGATCGAGGACAGGCCGAGCGCCATCGCGAGGGGATTGTTGGGCGACCCGAGTTCGATCGTGTCGCGGAAGGTCGCGTCCGTGTAGGTGTAGTTGAGATAGGCGGAAAGCCGCTCGTCCTTGTAGGCGAGGCTCGTCTCGACGCCCTGGCGCAGCGTGCGCCCGGCGTTGACGAAATAACCGCGGCCGGAGATGGCGCTGGGCACGTTGAGAATGTCGTCCGTCGACAATGTGCGGTAGACGCCTGCCGACCAGTCGAACGCGCCTGGCAGCAGATCAGGCAGCTTGAAGGACCCGCGCGCGCCAAACTCGACCGTGCGCGCGACGACCTGCTTCAGCGGCGGATCGGACACGAGGAAATTGTCGATCATGCACGGACG
>ERZ795053.6892-NODE-6892-length-11132-cov-3.526226_pt1 | contig 11132 bp, 7 predicted proteins | sample MGYA00375137_ERZ795053 | MGnify/ENA primary metagenome ERZ795053 (study PRJEB30182, sample SAMN05720284) | activated sludge metagenome | isolation source: Anaerobic digester | place: Hong Kong | collected 2014-12-17 ... | reverse complement strand
GCTCCCGCATCGTTCAATCCATCACCAATCATTAAAACTTTGGCACCTTCGGTTTGATGGTATTTGATATATTCCAGTTTGTCTTCCGGTTTTTGGTTAAAAATAAGTTTAGTACGTACAGGAAGTAATTTTTTTAGGTTTTCCAATTCCCCTTCATTATCACCTGTCAAAATCACTAAGTCGTAGTTTTTTCTCAATTTATTAAATAATTTGGAAAGTCCTTTTCTGTAATTATTGAAAAAGGTGAACTTTCCTTTGTACTCATTGTCTACACTCATGTGTACAGATGTACTCAAGACAGCCTTATCCGTATGGGCGCCTACAAATTTTGCCGATCCTATCTTTATCTGTTTTTTATTATAAGTTGCTTGAATGCCCTTGCCTGGGATTTCCTCAAAATAGTCTAAGCTTATGATGTTGTGTTCGTTCAAAACATCGTACAAGGTTCTGCTCAAAGGATGGTTGGAGCCACGAAGGGAATTTTTCAAAAGGATTTCTTCATCAACTGAAAGCAAGGTGCCATCATAAATGGCTTGATTTTTTTTCCCTGAAGTGATGGTTCCGGTCTTATCAAAAACAATCGTGTTTATTTTGGCCAATTGTTCAAGCACCGAAGCATTTTTCACATAAAACTTGAGCTTACCAAAGATTCGCAGCATATTGCCAAGGGTAAATGGTGCGGCCAAGGCTATGGCACAAGGGCAAGCAATAATAAGCACAGCCGTAAATACATTCATGGCTTTGGCAGGGTTAACAACCATCCAAAAGGCAGTTGCTACCACCGCAATGGTCAAGACGGCAATGGTAAAATGCTTACTAATCTTATTGGTTAGAGAGGCAATAGCTTCTTCTTTATTTTTATTGAACACATCATTGCTCCATAATTGAGTGAGGTAGCTCTGTTCTACTGTATTTAAAGCTTCCACTTCAATGGCACCCGAGGTTTGCTTACCGCCAGCAAAGAGCTTATCACCCGAAACTTTCCTTACTGTTTCAGATTCGCCGGTCACAAAGCTGTAATCTACATTGGCATGGCCATTAATAAGAATACAATCTACGGGGATGAGTTCTTCATTGCGTATCAAGAGCCTGTAGCCTTCCTTAATTTCATAGACTTGTATGGGCGTTTCAATGCCTTTGGAGATTTTGGTAATGGCAATGGGGAAATAGGACTTGTAATCTCTCTCAAAAGAAAGGAAAGTGTATGTTTTCTGTTGAAAAAATTTTCCTATTAATAGGAAAAATACCAAACCGGTCAAACTATCAAAAAAGCCGGAGCCTAAGTTGAAAATAATCTCAATAGTACTTCGTATAAACAATACTGAAATACCCAATGCTATGGGCACATCAATATTCAAGAGCTTTTTCCGTAGCCCTTTATAGGCGGAAATAAAGTAATCTTGAGCAGCATAAAACACAACAGGTACCGAAAAGGCAAACATGAGCCACCTGAATAGTGGTTTGTACTGTTCCAACCAGTATTCGTTAACTTCAAAGTATTCGGGGAAAGAGAGTAGCATTACATTTCCAAAGGCAAATCCTGCTAATCCCAATTTGTATATCAAGGTTCTGTTCACTCGTTCCTTTCCACTGGAATAATCACTCAGGGAAATGTAAGGTTCATAACCAATAGAGCTCAATAAAAGCACAACGTCTTTAAGCGAACAATCGGTAACATGGTAGGTAACGCGAACCGTTTTTTTGCCAAAATTCACTTGAGAAGATGAGATTCCTTTTTGAAGCTTGTTTAAGTTTTCTAGAATCCATATACAAGAACTGCAATGTATATGCGGTATATACAGTGTGGCGATTTGTATTTTTCCATCATTAAACTCGGTTAACTTATCTACTATGGATTCCTGTTGAAGAAAATCATACTTTCCTTGAAGTTCTTTTGGGGCAGCACCTGGTGATGCCTGAAAATCATAGTAACAGGTTAAGTCGTTTTCTGAAAAAATTTCATAAACAGTTTTGCAGCCGTTGCAACAAAATGTCTTATCGTCATAATTAATGACTGTTTTGTCGCAAGTATCGCCGCAGTGGTAACACTTTGTACGTTCCATTAAGATTTGCTCTTATACCTGGTAACAAAGGTTGCAAATACACCTAATTTAAAACATGATATTTGTCATGTTTTAATTAAATTTACACAACCAAAGTTTTTTAGGTAATGAGCAAATGTGAACAATGTATCATCAGGCAATTTAACTCACTAAAAGCCCTGACGACTGAAGAGTTGATGCGTATAAGTGCTTGCAAAACAAGCAAAAAAGTAAAAAGAGGAGAGGTTATCTTTGAGGAAGGAGAAACTTTGAAAGGCGTTTATTGCGTCCGTGACGGCGTTTGCAAATTGACCAAGCTCAGTGCAAATGGCAAGGACCAAATTGTCAAATTGGTGGTAAAAGGTGAATTATTGGGGCAGCGTTCCCTTGTGGGAAGTGATTCTACTAATTTAAGTGCTGTGGCTTTAAATGATATGGAAGTGTGTTTTATCCCAAAAGATGAGATCATTACAGACCTTCAGAAAAGTAGGGATTTCTCTCTAGACATGTTGCAGCACATGGCTGCCGATCTTCGGGAATCTGATAATGTCATTGTCAATATGGCTCAAAAATCGGTTAAGCAACGAATGGCTGAGGCGTTATTAAACTTACAAGAGCGATTTGGTGTTGATAATGAAGGAATGTTAAACTTGCTACTCTCTAGAGAAGATTATGCCAATATTGTTGGAACCGCCACTGAATCGGCTATTCGTATTCTATCAGAGTTCAAGCGCGAAGGCTATATTGATACAGTGGGCAAGCATATAAAGCTCACCAACATTGATGCCTTAAAAAGGGTGGAGTAGTATTTATCGGGATTTCTGGTTGGCTCTACAAAGAGCTATAATTTCTGTGATTCTTTTTTGTCTGGTTTCCTCACGTTTAGCTTGATTGAGCCAGTATAAATAACTTTTTCGGTAAGAAGGGGCAAAGCTACTGTAGTTTTCAAAAGCCTTTTTGTTGTTGTTGAAAGCTTGTTGTAAATCGTCTGGAATAATTCCGTTTTCAACATCATCCAATCCTGTCCAAGAACCATTTTCTTTGGCCAATTCAATGATCTTAACACCACTCTTATGCATTAGTTTGGCTTCTGTAAGCTCTTCAATATAGCGTTTGTTCAAGGCACTCCATTCGCTTTTGGGATTTCTAGGGGTAAAATATTGACGTCTTTTACCGTTGCCTAGACTTTTAACAGTAGAATCTATCCAGCCATAACAAAGAGCAACTTTTACGGCTTCTTCCCAACGCATGCTATCCATTTCATGATCTACTTTGTAAAAAACAAGATAAATGCCATTACTTTCTTGGTGATTCTCATGAAGCCAATCCCGCCATTCGCTGTCATTCTTAAAATAGAACTCTTGCAAACTCATTAGAGGGGTTTTATATCAATATAAAAATTCCTATCCACAACTATGTTGGGGGTTTTGGTTTCCAGTTTCAAGCTTTTCCACTCAGCTTTAGGGTAAAGCCATTCGGCATTGTTATCAATATAGACCAAAATTGGCATGTCGAATTTATCAATAATGTTGGTCCAGCGGTATTTCAAAATATTATCCTCCATCTTATATTCCAATGTTGGAATTTTAGTAGTACGCAAATATTGGTCAAAGAATTCCTTTAGATCATACCCTGTTTTCTTACTCAAGTACTCTTCAATTTGTTGTGTGGTTACTGTTTGGTGGTAGAAATCCTTGTTCATACTCCTTAAAATTTGGCGCCATTTTTCATCATCTTCAACCAGTTGTCTTAAAGTATGCAGCATGTTGGCACCTTTGTAATACATATCTCCAGAGCCTTCATGATTTACATCATAATCGCCAATGATGGGTCTATCATTTTGAATGTTAGCTCGGGTGCCTATAACATAATCTCTTGCAGCTTCCTTTCCGAAGAAATAATCAAGGAACAAATTTTCGGAATAGGCCGTGAAACCTTCATGAATCCACATATCTGCAATGTCTTTATAGGTAATGTTGTTGGCAAACCATTCATGGCCGGATTCGTGGATGATGATAAAATCGAATTTCAATCCCCATCCGGTGCCAGACAAATCCATGCCTGAATAGCCTTTTTGGTAATGATTGCCGTACGTAACAGAACTTTGATGTTCCATACCTAAATAAGGGACTTCAACGAGTTTATAACCATCCTCATAAAAGGGGTAAGGGCCAAACCAGTGCTCAAACGCTTCCATCATTTTGGGAGCATCTTTAAAATGCTCTTTGGCTTTTTCCAAATTACCTTTAAGAACATAATAATCCATGGTCAAGGGGCCTTTCTCTCCTTTATAAGTTTCTGAAAAGTGCTCGTAATCACCAATATTTACATTCACACCATAGTTGTTAATGGGGTTACTTACATGCCAATTGTATGTGGCAGTACTGTCATGTTCTTTGATACTTTTCAAGCGGCCGTTGGAAACATCCATTAAGCCTTTAGGGACCGTTACCGAAATATCCATACTGTCTACTTCATCATACATGTGGTCTTTACAAGGCCACCAAACACTGGCACCTAAACCCTGACAAGAGGTTGCTACAAACGGATGACCGTTAGGGTCTTGTTTCCAAGAAAAGCCGCCGTCCCAAGGGGCGCGTCTGGCTTCTTTAGGATTGCCTTTGTAATAGACCTCGATAGAATTTAGTGTACCCTTTTTTTGCTTGCTCTTTAAAGTAATAAAATGGGCATTGCCGTCATGTTTAATCTTTAATTCCTTTCCATTTTGGGTAACTTTAAGAATCTCTAATGGCGGTTGCAAATCAATTTGCATGATTTGGTTTGGTTCCAATACTTTATAGGAAATCGTATTCTTTCCTTGAATATATTTATTTTCAGGATCTACGGAAATGTCTAAATGGTAATAGGTTAAATCCCACCAAGCTCTTTCAGGTGTGATTGACCCGCGTAGCGTATCCTGATGCGTGAATTTTTTTTTGTCCTGAAGTAACTGGCTTGAGGCCAATGAAACAAGAAACAGGCTAAAAACAACGGAAAGTAAATATCTCATAAATTAATTTCTTATAATTGAATTTGGAAAGGTAATCAAGCTTTCAAAGCCATTTTTACCTACGGCTGCTACACCAAAATAAGAGTTATCAATAACAATACCATGTAGGGTAAATTCAGTGATATTCCCAACATAACGGCTGTTATCCCAAGTTGGGGAAGTGGTTTCCCGCCAATAAATTTTATAGCCAATAGCACCTTCAACCGCTTCCCATTTGAGCTTAGCCGAAGGTTCTACAATCCCACCAATGGCTACATTTTTTGGAGCGGGAGGAGCAGAAGCCAAAGAAGCTAAATTGATAGCGTTCACTGTTGTTAATTTTTTGGCATATTCAAAATTGACATGCTCAAACGTGTCTCCGTAAGCCACACCATTTTCAACTCTTACATCTTGATGTTGCTGAGTATAATTTTCATGCGCTTCCATAATTCGAATGGCGGCATACCCTAAATCGTTAAAAGGCTTATGATGGCCGCCACGACCAAAACGATCCAAGCGATATACCATCATAGGGTTCATTTCGGGCATGAATTTCTTGGTGGTAGAATAAACATACCGAGCCAACTGGCGTGAAATACCATCTACTTCACCACCATAGTAACGTCGCATTTGCCGTTCTCGCTCGGTTTCGGTTGGTGGGACAGGCTCTGAAAATATACGAAAGGTTCTATTGTCAATCACACCATCAACCCCTTCAATATTTCCTATCATATCATTATTGAAAACCCCAATGATCTCCCATTGATGCTCTTGGGCATACTTGGCAAATCCGGCACCGCCAAAAAGACCTTGTTCTTCTCCCGAAAGCCCTAGATATACAATGCTACTTTCAAAAGAATACGAACTCAAAACCCTAGCGGCTTCAAGGGTGCCGGCCATTCCGGAAGCATTATCATTGGCTCCAGGGGCATCAGTAGTGAAATCCATAGTGTCGCTGGCTCTGGAATCAATATCGCCGCTTCTGATGATATACCTGTTGGGATATTTGGTTCCTTTTTGAACAGCCACTACATTAACTACCCAAGCATCGTGTGGCACTCGGCTATTGCCTTCCTTGGTCACAAAATCTTTTTGGTAGAATACTTCTAAACAGGTGTTACAATTTTTTGAAATAGTTTCAAACTCTTGTTTTATCCAGCGTCTTGCGGCACCAATACCTCTGGTGTTGGAAATAGTATCACTAAAAGTGTTTCTGGTTCCAAAATCTACTAAGGTTTTAATATCCTTTTTTATTCTTTGGGAGGAAACAGAATCGATGATGGTGTAGATTTCCTGTTGATTTTGAGCGGATAGTAAGGTTGAAACAAGAAGGAGTATGGAAAGGCTTATGTTTTTCATTTCGTTGGATTGGAATGCACAAGTGTTTACACAAATCTACTCAATAATTCCCTAACATTTTCAGTGTCTTTTACATAATATCGGGCTTTGGTTTTTTTGCTGCCCACTTTTACGGTGTAGGCTTTGTTGGGAAGTTCGTCAAACATATATTCGTCTGTCCAATCATCGCCAATGGCAAAAATAAAATCATACGGGCCTTTGGTGAGCCAGCGTGAAGTGGCCCGTCCTTTGTTCACACTGCTGCTTTTTATTTCCATCACCTTGTTGCCTTTCAAGACTTTTAAATCGTTGTTGGAGGTCATACTGGTTAGTACGGTATTCAATTCCATAGCTCGTTTCATGGCTAGTTCGGGGTCAGCTTTTCTGTAGTGCCATGCCAGCGAGTATTTCTTCTTTTCAATAAATGTTCCTGGAGTCCTATCAACAAAGCTTTCCAGTATGGGCAGGATGTTATCCATCCAATCGGTCTTTAGTCGTTCCAGCATTTTCCAATCTTCGTTTTTATCTTTAAGCCACACCCCATGATCTGTGATGAGGCTATAAGATTTGTGATTGAACCATTGCTCAAAAGTTTCTCGGTCTCTGCCACTCACAATAACAAAATCAGTGTTTTGTTTTTCATTCAATTGGTCCAATAGCGTTATAAGCTCGGCATCGGGTTTAGCATCTTGGGGATTGTTTTTAAAACCAGCTAAAGTGCCATCATAATCTAAAAACAATAATCTCTTTTGGGATTTGTTGTAGTCATTCAGCATTGAATCTTGATTGGTGGGATTCATTTTTTGGACAGCATTGTCTGTATCTTCCTTAAGAGTGCTGTTTAGCGATTTCATAAACTCTTTGGCCCATTTTTCAACAGTGTAGCGAGACAACCGCTTCTGAAGGATGCCCATGCGTTTCTTTTGTTCTTCCAAAGGCATTTCCAAGGCGTTTTTGAGAGCATTAGCCAGTTCTTCAAAGTTATTCGGATTAATTAAAATGGCTTCGTCCAACTCGTTCGAAGCGCCCGCCATTTCGCTTAAAATCAAAACACCGTCTTGGTTGACTCGCGTTGCTACATATTCTTTGGCAACCAAATTCATGCCATCACGAATGGGCGTGACCAATGCAATATCTGAAGAGGTATAGAGGTCAATAAGATTTTCAAAAGGCATAGATCTATAGAAGTACCAAATAGGCGTCCAACTAACAGTAGCAAATTTTCCATTGATGCGCCCAACCAACTCATCGGTTTCACGTTTTAATTTTCGATATTGAGGGACATCGGATCGGGAAGGCACCGCCAGCATAACCAACCTTACTTTTTCCTTGAATTGTGGGTATTTGTCCAGAAAATATTCAAACGCTCTGATCCTATTGGGAATCCCTTTAGTGTAATCCATTCGGTCTATGGATAAGATGAGTTTGGCGTTGGAACTGGATTGGATATGATCGTCCAGGCGTTTCCGTAATTCCGATTTTTTGTCATTGGGCAAATTGACATGTTTTTTTGCTGCATGATGGAATTTGTCGTAATCTATTCCCATAGGGAAGGAATCTACCTTTACAATTCTATCTTCATATGAAATTTCATTGAACTGGACTTCCAATCTCAAAATCCTTCTAACAGAACTCAAGAAATGACGTTCATAATCATAGGTGTGAAAGCCTATTAAATCAGAGCCTAGCATACCTTCAAGCAAGTCTTCTCTCCAAGGGAATGTCCTGAAAATCTCATAGGAAGGAAATGGAATATGTAGAAAGAAACCAATGGTAGCCTCGGGTTTTTTGTCTTTTATCATTTTTGGCAACAATAAAAGCTGGTAATCATGTACCCACACCTTATCCCCATCTTCCAGATGCTCCAAAACAACATTAGCAAATTTTTGATTGACTTCTTGATACGAATCCCATTGATCTTTTTCAAATTCAGTATATTCCATGAAGTAATGGAAGTGAGGCCAAAGGGCCTTGTTGCTGAAGCCTAAATAGAAATTGTCAATATTTTCTTGTGTTAAAGGAACGCTGGCACAATTTACCTGTTCTAAAGCTTGGTTAACTTGCCGGGAAACAGACTCGTTTAAGTCTTCTTCTGTCAAACCAGACCAGCCAATCCAAACACCATTGCCGTCTTCGTGTATAGATTTCATACCCGTAGCCAAACCGCCTACACTTGGTTTTACTTCAAGGTTGTTTTTTTGAAGTTTGATTTGTAAAGGAAGCCTGTTGGAGACTATGATTGTTTTAGACATTGACTGTAATTTTAGGTTAAAAAATAGATTTTTTTTAATTTAAGGAAAAATTAGGGTTTAACCATATAAAATATAAGATTTGACAGATAGTTTACATTATGGTATTATAGGGAATTGTAGGAGTGCCGCTTTGGTTTCCAGAGAAGGGTCCATTGACTGGTGCTGTTTACCGGAATTTGATTCTACTTCGGTTTTCGCCAAATTATTGGATGATGAGATTGGTGGTAGTTTTGAAATTCTTGTGGACAAAAGTTATACCACTAGCCAGGCCTATATAGAAAATACCTGCATTCTCGTTACCAAGTTCAGCAATGGTCGGGACACTTTTGAAGTCCATGATTTTATGCCACGATACTACAAATACAATGGTGCTTACCATTCACCACCAGAGATAATAAGATATATAAAACATATTTCAGGAAAACCTGTCTTCAAAACTGTATACAATCCTAAATTGGAATATGCCAAAGGAGAAACTACTACCTATATTAAAAAGGACTTTATTGTAAGCCTTACCTACGGAGAGAAATTTGACACCTTGTTTCTTTATACCAATTTCAACAAAGAAAAAATAGCTCACGGTGAGGAGATAACGCTCACAAGGAATGGTTATTTTTTGATTGGGTATAACGAGAAAATCTTTGAGCCTACGGTAGAAAATATTTTTTTGGAGCACCAACGCACTAATTTTTAATGGCTCAATTGGATGGACACGACACCTAAGTTCAGCATGTATAAGAATGAAATAGCACGGAGTGCCATGACCTTAAAATTGCTTACCTATGACCGTTCAGGTGCGGTCTTGGCTGCGGCAACCACTTCGTTGCCAGAAACCATTGGCGAAGTAAGGAACTGGGATTATCGTTTTTGTTGGATTAGAGATGCATCCATGGTGATTAAAGTGGTTTCAAAATTGGGGCATAAAAATATTGCGAGAAGGTATTTGAAGTTTATAATTGATATTATTCCTGATAAGGATGAAAAACTCCAAATAATGTATGGCATCAACAAAGAAAAGATACTCACCGAATACAGCCTAGACCATTTAAAGGGGTATCATAATTCTAAGCCTGTGCGAGTGGGAAATGCGGCTTACAAGCAAAAGCAAAATGATATCTATGGTATTTTAATGGACGTGATTTACCAGCAGTTCGTAAACTTCTCCATGGATATTGAAAATACCGAAGAACTATGGACTATCACAAAGGGCATCGTTTGGGTGGTGAGCAAACACTGGAAGGAACCGGACAAGGGGATTTGGGAGTTTAGAGCCGAAGATAGGCACTTTACGTTTTCCAAGGTGCTGTGTTGGACTGCTATTGATAGGGCAATTAAAGTCGCCAAACTATTAGGTAAGAAAAGAAAGTTGGAAAAATGGCATGCTTTGGAAAATGAAATTAGGCAAGATATTATGAACCATGCTTGGAATGATGAAGTCAAAGCATTTACCCAATCCTACGGGTCAAGGGATTTGGATGCTTCAGTCTTGCTTATGGAAGCCTATGATTTTATTGATGCCAAAGACCCCAAATATATCAGTACAGTGTATGCTATTGAAAAAGAATTGAGTCATGACGGACTCTTGTACAGGTATAAAAACAAAGATGATTTTGGGTTGCCTTCCTCATCGTTTACCATTTGTACTTTTTGGTACATCAATAGTCTGTTTAAAATAGGTGAGAAGCAAAAAGCCAAAAAATTGTTTGACAAACTCTTGTCTCACAGTAACCACTTGGGGTTGTTTAGTGAAGATATTGATTTTAAAACCAAACGGTTATTAGGTAATTTTCCTCAGGCCTATTCACATTTGGCGCTAATTGAAACCGCTATAAACCTTTCTAAAATTACTGATGAAGAGCGCATAAAAGAAACCATAGGATAAAAAAACACGCCTCATTGAGGCGTGTTTCCACTAAACTTGCTTCTGAATTAGTCGTTATTAAAAGCAATATTTATTTTCCGATTTGACTTTCTCGGAAATAATGTTTCTTAGTTCTACAACGTTTGGCATGTTGGAATATTTTGTAAAGCGTTTCAATCCCATCAACATCATGCGCTGTTCATCACCTTGTGCAAAGGAAATAATTCCTTCCTTGGCATTTTTGATAATAATTTCCGTGGCATTGTAAAGATATAGTTTTGCCATGGCAATTTGTTCTTTTTGGGTATTTTCACCAAAACGCTTCGCATTTTTTTCAGTTCTCAACAATGTTGATTCGGCCATGTATATTTCAATCAGGATATTGGAAGCAGCCATCATCAATTGCTGGTGGTTTTCCAAATCCGGGCCATATTTTTGAACGGCAGCACCAGCGACCATTAAGAACACTTTTTTCAAGTTGGCCAACACTGCTTTTTCTTCTGAAAATAATTCTGAAAAGTCTGGTGTGTCAAATGATGGGATGCCCATCAATTCTTCCTGTACGGCCATGGCAGGTTTTAGTAAATCCACATGACCTTTCATGGCTTTTTTAACCAACATGCCTACAGAAAGCATGCGGTTTATTTCAT
>ERZ795053.6891-NODE-6891-length-11132-cov-4.451927_pt1 | contig 11132 bp, 9 predicted proteins | sample MGYA00375137_ERZ795053 | MGnify/ENA primary metagenome ERZ795053 (study PRJEB30182, sample SAMN05720284) | activated sludge metagenome | isolation source: Anaerobic digester | place: Hong Kong | collected 2014-12-17 ... | reverse complement strand
AGTTCAGACGTGTGCTCTTCCGATCTCGGCTGCTGGCTATCCTCGCGGCGCAGGGCTTCCGCAATGCCTTTGCCGGCATCGCGCAACCCAATCCGGCAAGCGTCGCCCTGCACGAGCGCATGGGTTTCGAGCATCTCGGCACCTATGGCGGCGTCGGCTACAAGCTTGGTGCATGGCACGATGTCGGCTGGTGGCAATTGCGCCTGTCCGATGCGCCCGGCCCACCTGAAGAGCCGGTGGCGCTGCCGGACTATCGCCGGGCCCATCCGGACTGACGCGCACCGCGCCGGCATACCGGGCGCATCCATTGGTGCCGGCGGCGTGATCTGGTAGGGTCGCTGCGCAACCAGGAGGAGGATGCAGGTGAAATACGCATTCGCAAGTGTGGCCGGCCTCGCCTGGCTTTCGGCCTGCGCAAGCAGCCCGCCGCTGCAGAAATACGTTGCTGACGATGGAACAGCCTGCGTCGCAGACCGGGACGCGCTCATGCATCTCGATTTCTGGACGTTCGACCAGGACCCCGAGCGGGGCATCCGCAAGGTGCTCGACAAGCAGGGCTGCGACCTCGCAGCGGCAGACCTGATGGCCGACTATCATGCCCGACTGATCGAGAAGGGAGAGCGGGTCGCCTACAAGTTCCCGGACCAGGAGGTCGTGTTCAGTGAGACCGGGGAAGTGGGCATGCTATACTGGCATGAAGGCCAGGTCCGCGCCTTTGCCGGCCAGACAGACCGCGCCGTCGAGCTTTTCCGAAAATCCATCGCCGCCGATCTGTATGACAATGCGGCCAAGAAGCACTATGCGCTGGCCACAATCGCCTTCCTCCAGCACGACAAGGATGCTCTGCTCGCCGAGCGTGGAGCCCTCGCAGGGATTGCGCCGGAAAACGACCTCAATCTCGGCGTCGTCGACGGGCTGGTCGCCTGCTTCGGCAAGTCCTACGACGTGGCCTACGGGTCGCCGGAGTGTGACCGGCGGCCTGGCCGCGCGCCGGCGCCCTAGGCCCGCTGGCGCCGGTCTTCCACGTCCACCGGCACGCTCAGCACCTGTCCGATGACTGTGATCATCGAGCGCTCGTCGATCGGCTTGGAGACATAACCGTTGAAGCCGCGCGCGAGGAATTTCTCGCGGTCGCCGCGCATGGAATCGGCTGTGAGGGCGATCACCGGCACGTCCTGGTTCGGCCCCGGCAGCTTGCGCAGGCGCCGGAATGCCTCGACCCCGTCGAGCCCCGGCATATGCACATCCATCAGTACAAGGTCGAACGCCTGTCGCGCCAGCAGGGCCAGCGCTTCATTGCCATCGCTGGCCTCCGCCACCTCCATGCCGTAGTGGCTGATGAAGGAGCGCGCGACACGGCGGTTGATGCCATTGTCGTCCACCACCAGCACGCGCCGGCCCGTCAGCCCGTCCCGTTGGTCCGGCACCTGAACCACGGGCGCGGAATCGCCAATCACGGTCCATTCCGTGCCGACCGTTCCGGCCCGGAATTTCAGGCTGAAGACGGAGCCGCGGCCGACTTCGCTGGCCACCGTCACATCGCCGCCCATCATCCGGGCGAGCTTGCGCGTGATCGGCAGGCCGAGGCCGGTGCCGCCATATTGCCGCGTGGTCGAGCCGTCCGCCTGCACGAAGGTGTCGAAGATGCGCTCAAGCTTGTCGGCGGCGATGCCGCATCCGCTGTCGGAGACGTGGATCGTCACGAGGTCTTCGCCGGCATCGACCGGCTCGCAGGTCACCACGACCAGCACGTCGCCCTTGCTGGTGAACTTGATTGCGTTGGAAATCAGGTTGTCGACGCACTGGCGCACGCGCACCGGGTCGAACAGCAGGCGCGAGGGTACGCTGGGGTCGATAAACAGCTGCAGGTTGATGCCGCGCTCTGCAGCCGCCGCCGAGTGCAGCTTGATCCCGCGGCTTAGCTTGTGGCGCAGGTCCGAATTGACCGGCGTCACTTCCAGCCGCCCGGCCTCGATTTTCGACAGGTCAAGAATGTCATTCAGCAGCGACATCAGCGTCTTGCCGGAATCGAGAATGGTGCCGACCTGTTCGGACTGTGCCGGGGTCAGCTGGCCGTGCGACAGGACTTGCGCCATGCCGAGCACGCCGTTCAGCGGCGTACGGATCTCGTGGCTCATATTGGCCAGGAATTCGGATTTCAGCCGCGTCGCCTGTTCGGCCCGGTGCAGCGCATCGCGCAGTTCATGCGCCTTCTGCCGCTCCTCGCGGACGTCGCGCACATAGGTGATGTAAACAAGGTCGCCGGAGTCTCCCCAGCGGGCGCTCGTAAGCGACAACTCGACCCGGTTGGTGCGGCCGGTCTTTGTCGGGGTCTCGGCTTCCGACACATGGCGAAGCACTTCGCCGCTCGCCATCTTTCTGGCGAGCTCCGGATCCGGACGGAAGGTCTTCACGCCGAGCAGGATCCCGACGTCCTGTCCGATCAGTTCGTCCCCGGTGTATTCGGACATCTCGCACAGGGCACGGTTCACATAGACGATCCGGCCGGAGGAATCGTTGAGCACGATGCCGTGCAGGGCATTGTCGCAGGCTGCCTTTGCCAGTTCGAACAGGCGGCGCGCCTCGTCACGTTCGTGGGCAATGTCAGTGATTTCATGCGATACGGACAGTGCGCGGCGTACGCCGTCGCGCTCGCTTGGAATGATGGAGGTCTTCATCACCTTGCCGAGCATACGGGCCGCACGGCCTTCGGACGTGATCAGCGTGCGCGGCTCGCCGGTCTCGATAACCTCCTCCACCGCCCGGACCATGTCGGAGTCCCGGTAGCTCGGATCGAACTCGAAAATCCGCATGCCGATGACGCTTCCGCCATCGGGCAGGATCGATTCATTCATCAGCCGGTTCGAGGCCGTCCATTCGAAATCGACGATTTCACCGGAATCATTCCGGATTGCCCCGGTCTCGCAGATGACGACCGGAAGCAGGTCCCAGAGAGCCATATCCATAGACAGCATATCCCATCCTCGACCCACCCGGTGGAAAGACTGTCCGAATATGCTTAATACTGTATTGATTTCTGCAGGTTGCGCTCAGCGCGCGGCAGTCGCGGGCGTAATTTCGATAGCGCTCGCATCGAGCGCGGCCAAAGTCGCCTCATATCCTGCCTGCACGGTCTGGTCATAGACGTCCCAGTCGCGCAGCTGGGTCTCGGCGAGCTGGGGCAGGATCAGGACATCGGTCATGTCGCGCCCGAACTGCCGGTCGGCGCGAATGGTTGCCACACGCATCAGGACGCCGGCGATGGGCGGCGGGTTGGAGAAGCCGTGCCGGGTCACCCACCTGAAGAAGCCGGCCGGCTTCTCGAATTCCTCGATCTTCAGGCCTTCGGGCTGGCGCGTCACGTCCGAGCCCACGACATAACCCCGGTGCAGGTCGCGCATGACGTCGACCGGGAAATTGTTCAGCACCGCGCCGTCGACCAGCAGGTCGTGCCCATCGACGACCGGCGGCAGGATGCCGGGCAGGGAGATGCTGGCGCGCAGCGTCTCGCGCAGGCGCCCGGTGCGGTGGATGCGCTGGGACCCGGTCATCAAATTCGTCGAGGTCGCGAAGAACGGGATTTCCAAGTCGCCGATCTCGACATCCCCGAAATGCTCCTTCAGCCGGGCATCGACACGCAGGCCCTTGACCAGGCCGACCACGGGCAGCGTGTAGTCGCCCAGCGGATTGCTCTCCACGAAGGCCTTGCGGATGCGCATGTCGATTTCCGCATCGTTCCAGCCGAGCGCGACACAGGCAGCAATGACCGCGCCCATCGAGGCGCCGCCGACGAAGTCGATCGGCACGCCGCGCTCGCGCATCGCCTTGACCACGCCGACATGCGAATAGGCCCGCGCGCCACCGCCGGACATGACAAGGCCGACGGAGATGCCGGCCATCACCCGGGCGAGGCGTTCGCAGGTTGCGCCCTCGACACCCAGCCAGTGGAAGACGCGGGTTGCGCCGGCCGCTTCCAGCCATTCCACCGGCCGGCTCGCCTGCCGGGCGCCACCGGGATGCAGCAGCACGACGTCGACCAGTTTCAGGGCACGGGCAGGGGAATGGTCGTCCGGCATCAGCGGGTTCGACGGGCGCGCATCGGCCCTGCCGACGACCCAGATCCGGTCCGCCTGCCGGATCGACAGCTTGTACCAGGCATTGTCACCAATGGTTGAGACAAGGATCACCACATCATGGCGCAACTCAAGGTCGTCGAAATAGGAAGCCGGCTTCTCGGCGCCCTCGGTTTCGTCCACTACGACGGCGCGCCGGCCGAGGCGCTCAAGGCTCGCCTTCAGCGCCCGCGCGCGCAGTTTCATGTCGATCGTCGGTGAGGTCGCGACCATGGCGAACACTTTCGGCGCGGCGCTGACATTGCGCTGTCCCTGCCGGCCAAGGCGGCGGAGGATGATCCGGATCATGTGTTCCAGCAGTTCCGGTTCGGCTTTCACCAGCTTGGTCCAGCCCTCGCGTGAGAAGCCGACAATCTCCGAATCGCGCAGGGCATAGACCGAGCTTGTGTGCGGGGCATCGTCGGGCGTGCCGTCGCCGTCGAGATCGATCCCGCCGAGGAACAGGGCCATTTCGCCGACCGGCTCGCCGGGCCGGATATGGCCGACAAATTCGGTGCGCCCGTTGGGGCCATCCCGGAACGCCCCCAGCGATCCCGACAGGACGAAATAGATCCGGTCGGCCGCTTCGCCTTTCAGGAACAGGGTTGCGCCGGCGGGCAGGCTGAACCAGTTGGCTTCCTTCCCGGCAGCCCGCATGGCACGGGCCGGCACGTCCTTCAGGAAGGCGATTGTCCTGATCGACGGGGTGATGTCGAGTCTCATGCCCTTGAAGATGCGCATTTCCCAAGACCTTTCAACGCCGTCCGACGGTCAGCCATGTCAAAATCCGGTGACACGTGCGTGACACCTTCCCCGCACCCCGCTAAGCCTGCCAGAAAGAATTGAAGGGAGGCTGAATGCCCGTCCTGAAATCCAGTCTCGACGTCGCGGGCGCAAAGTTCGCGGCGAACAGGGCCGTTATGCATGGCCTGCTCGACGATTTGCGCAATCACACTGAAAAGGCGGCTCTGGGCGGGCCCGAGGACTCGCGCCGGCGCCATGTCGAGCGCGGCAAGCTGCTGCCGCGCGACCGGGTGGAGCGCCTGCTCGACCCCGGCAGCGCCTTGCTCGAAATCGGCGCGCTGGCCGCCCACGGCATGTATGGCAACGAGGCTCCCGGCGCGGGCGTCATCACCGGCGTCGGCCGGGTCGAAGGCCGCGAATGCATGATCGTCTGCAATGATGCGACGGTCAAAGGCGGGGCCTATTTTCCTATCACGGTGAAGAAGCACCTGCGGGCCCAGGAGATCGCTCTCGAGAACCATCTGCCCTGCATCTACCTGGTCGATAGCGGCGGCGCGAACCTGCCCCACCAGTCGGAAGTCTTCCCGGACCGGGAACATTTCGGCCGTATCTTCTTCAACCAGGCCCAGATGAGCGCGAAGGGCATCCCCCAGATCGCTTCCGTCATGGGTAGCTGCACCGCGGGTGGCGCCTATGTGCCGGCGATGTCGGACGAGACCGTCATCGTCCGCAAGCAGGGCACCATCTTCCTCGGCGGCCCGCCGCTGGTGAAGGCCGCGACGGGGGAGGTGATCTCCGCCGAAGACCTCGGCGGCGCCGACGTCCATGCCCGCCGTTCCGGCGTGGCCGATCATTACGCCGCCCATGACTCTCACGCCCTCGCCATCGTGCGCTCCATCGTCCGCACACTGGCAAAGCGGAAGCCCCAGCCCTTCGACCTGACCGATCCGGCCGAGCCGCTCTATGACCCGGCGGAGCTTCACGGCCTCGTCCCGCAGGATGTGCGCGAGCCTTATGACGCCCGCGAAGTCATCGCCCGGCTCGTCGACGGGTCCGAGTTCCACGAGTTCAAGAAGCTCTACGGCGAAACCCTCGTCTGCGGCTTCGCGCGGCTCTACGGTATGCCGGTCGCGATCCTCGCCAATAATGGCATCCTGTTCTCGGAGAGCGCCCAGAAGGCGGCGCACTTCATCGAGCTGGCCGACCAGCGCCGCATCCCGCTCGTCTTCCTGCAGAACATTACCGGCTTCATGGTCGGCTCCAAATACGAAGCCGGCGGCATCGCAAAGGACGGCGCCAAGATGGTGACCGCCGTTGCCACCGCCAGCGTGCCGAAATTCACGGTTGTCACCGGCGGCAGCTTTGGCGCCGGCAACTACGGCATGTGCGGCCGGGCCTATTCGCCCCGCTTCCTCTTCATGTGGCCGAACGCCCGCATCTCCGTCATGGGCGGCGAACAGGCCGCCAGCGTGCTCGCCACCGTCCGCCGCGAGGGCATCGAACGCAAGGGCGGGGAGTGGAGCGTCGAGGACGAGGAGAGCTTCAAGCAGCCGATCCGTGAACTCTACGAAACCGAGGGCTCGCCCTATTACTCCACCGCGCGCCTGTGGGACGATGGCATCATCGACCCTGCCGACACGCGCCGCGTGCTCGGCCTTGCCCTCTCGGCCAGCCTTAATGCTCCGTTCCCGGATCGTGGTTTCGGCGTCTTCCGCATGTAGGCCCGGCGGGCAGCTTGATCCCCATCAAGCAGGTGTCATCTTTCTTTGATAGAAGAGGCCCCGGAAGGGAGCCTTTCGCATGGCCAAGTCCATCTGCATCATCGACGGCCATCCTGATCCGGACCGTCACCATCTCATCCACGCGCTCTGCGATGCCTATGCCGACGGCGCGGTCGAGGCCGGGCACACGGTCTCGCGCATCAACATCTCGGATTTCGACATTGCCTGCCTGCACACGCCGGAAGAAATCACCGAACCACCGCCGGAGCCGATCCTGAGTGAGCGCGAAAAGATCGGTGCCGCAGACCATCTCGTCATCGCCTTTCCGCTCTGGATGGGCGGGATGCCGGCCAAGCTGAAGGCCTTTTTCGAACAGGCGGCCCGCGGCGGCTATTTCGTCAAGATGGAGGGCGACGGCTGGCCAGAACAGATGATGAAGGGCAAGACGGCCCGCGTTCTGGTGTCGATGGCGATGCCGGGTCTCGTCTACCGCTTCGGCATGGATGAGGGGGCACTGAAGGCGCTGGAACGCGGCATCCTCGGTCTCTCCGGTTTCAGACAGGTGCACCACACGCTGATCGGCGGGGCTCAGCGCCTGCCCCCGGAGGATGTCCGCTCCTGGCAGACCTATTGCCGCAAGATCGGCGACGAGGGCGCCTGACGACCGTCTGACTGTCATCGGCAAGTCATTATTAATTCCGTGTCGTGAACGTGTTTTCACGCCACATGAACAGGCGGATCCCCTAACTTGCACCTGACACCGACATCTGGGTGTGGGGCACAAGCAAAAGGGAGGACCGGAATGCGACGTACCCCATTCCTCATATTGGCAGCTTTCAGCACGGCCCTCATGGCCCATGCCGGCGAACTGCCCGATTTTTCCGACTATGATACGGATACGGACGGAAGAATCAGTGAAGCGGAATTCGTATCCTATGCGACATCGGACGGGCAGACGACGGAAGCCGAAGCCGTCGCAAAGTTCGCGAAGTTCGATGCCAATGCAGACGGTGCGATCAGCATGGAAGAATACGTGGCCGCGACCGGGTCGCCGACGGTGCCCCCGGCTGGCCCGGTTGAGGATACGGGCGGCATGGCGAACTAGGTTCGGCGCCCCGCCCGGAGAGGACAGCCCCCTGCGCGCGGCGGGGGGCTGTTTTTCTTTTGCCGGAACCGGCGCTTGCGGCATTTGCGGCGTGCACAGCCGGTTGCCCCGTCCGCTTTCCGGGTCCAAAAGACTGGAAACTTCCAAGAGGGCCCCATGCGCGATTCCGATTATGATCTCATCAAGCTGTTTGCCACGGAGGAGGGGCTGGCCGTCATCACGATGAACCGGCCCGACGTGCACAATGCCTTCAACATGGAGCTGATCGCCGAGCTGACCGACGCCTTCCGGTCGATCGCCGACGAGACCTCCATCCGCATGGTCATCCTGCGCGGCGCGGGCAAGAGCTTCTCGGCCGGTGCGGACCTTGAGTGGATGAAGCGCGCCGCGCTGCACACGAAGGAAGACAATGTCCGCGACGCCGTGAACCTCGCCGAAATGCTGCGCGCCCTCTGGGAGATGCCGCAGATGACCCTCGCCATGGTGCAGGGCGCGGCAATGGGCGGCGGAGCCGGCCTGGTCGCGGCCTGCGACGTGGCCGTGGCGATGAAGGACGCGCATTTCCGCTTCTCGGAAGTCCGCCTCGGCCTCACCCCGGCGACGATCAGCCCCTACGTGATCGATGCCGTTGGCCCGCGTTGGGCCCGCGCCCTGTTCACCACCGGCGAAGTCTTCGACGGCGCCTTTGCGGAGAAGATCGGCCTCGTCCAGTACACGGTGGAGAGCATGGAAGAGATGACGAAGATGGAAGAGCACCTCGCCAATCTCGTCTTCTCGGCCGCGCCGGGCGCCGTCGCTGACGCCAAGCGCCTCGTCGCCGACGTCACCGGCGAGATCATCGACAAGAATCTGGGACACGAGACGGCCAAGCGGATTGCCGCGCGCCGCGCCTCCGACGAGGGCAAGGAAGGCATCGCCGCCTTCCTTGAAAAGCGAAAGCCTAGTTGGGTGAAGTAGAGGCGGCGTCCTTGAGGCCCGGAATTGAGCCGACGGGCACGCCAAGGTCGCTCAGGAAACTCAGCGTTGCGTGCACGGGATTGATTCCAGTCAGCGCCTCGATCTGGTTCTGGAACACATAGGCCAGCACGCCGAACATGATCAGGTAGATGACAAACTGCATCAGCGACTTCAGCAGGAACGCACCCGCACTGCCCACCACGAGGCCCACCCCGCCCAGGATCAGCGCACCGGTCACCGGCGTCAGGCTGCTGACATCGGCCGCCTGCGTGTAGCCGATATAGCCGCCCACGCCCGCGCCGATGATGCCCGCCAGGCTGCTCAGTTTTACGCCAGACGCATAGGCCATGTTTCTTCCCCTTGTTTCCGGACGATTAACCCTTGCAAAGCGCGCGCGCCCGCACAAGGCCGGATTTGCTGTGCGGATGGCCACGCGGCGGCCTGAAACCCGCCGCGATATGCTGTAAGACAGGCGCGCATGACGCCGCTGCCTGCTCCGAAATCCCCCAATGCCGTGCAGCGCTGGCTGCACCGGGAACGTGAGGCGCTGCGGACGCGCTGGGTGCGGGGGCCGTGGAGCCTTGCGGCCTTCGAATTCGTCAGTTTCGGCATCAAGCAGGGCTGGGCATGCCTGTTCGGCGGCGCGATGCTGGGCCTCCTGCTGGCGACGTTCCTGTTTTATCCGTCAGACGCCCTACTTTCGCGTTACGATTTTCTAGTTATCGGGGCAATATGTATCCAGATTCTGATGCTGTGGACGGGGCTTGAGACGCTCGAAGAGGCGAAAGTCATCTTCGTCTTCCACATTACCGGAACAATCATGGAACTGTTCAAGACCGCCCATGGCAGCTGGCTCTATCCGGAGGCGAGCTTCCTGCGGATCGGCGCCGTGCCGCTGTTTTCGGGCTTCATGTACGCCTCCGTCGGGTCGTATCTCGCCCGCGTCTGGCGCATTTTCGATTTCCGCTACACACGCTTCCCGCCGCTCTGGCTGCAGGGCCTGCTGGCGGCGGCGATCTATGTGAATTTTTTCGCTCATCACTGGCTGCCGGACATCCGTATCGGCCTGTTCGCGGCCACCGTGCTGGTTTACGGCCGCTGCGTGGTCTGGTTCCGGCCGGACATACACCACCGCCCGATGCCCCTGGTCGTCGGCTTCGTGCTGGTAGCCCTGTTCATCTGGTTTGCCGAGAATATCGGCACCTTCGCCAGAGCCTGGGCCTATCCCGGGCAGGAAGATGGCTGGCACCCTGTCTCTTTATCCAAGCTCGGATCGTGGTATCTGCTGATGATCATCAGTTTCGTCCTGGTCGCGATCGTGCACCGGGGCACCAGAGGGCCGGGACATGAAAATCAGGAAGCTGCTCGTCGCGAATAGGGGCGAGATTGCGTGCCGTATCTTCGGGACCTGCCGCGCGCTCGGCATCGGCACGGTGGCGGTGTATTCCGACGCCGACGCCGCTGCCAAACATGTCCGTGAGGCCGACGAGGCCGTGCATATCGGCCCGGCGCCCGCGCCGGAAAGCTACCTCAGAATGGACGCCATCATCGCCGCCGCGCGCTTCGCCGGGGCCGACGCGATCCATCCGGGCTATGGCTTCCTGTCGGAGAATGCCGATTTTGCCGAGGCGGTCCAGAAGGCAGGCCTGATCTGGGTCGGCCCGCCGCCCGCCGCGATCCGCTCCATGGGTCCGAAGGACGAAGCCAAGCGCATTGCCGAGGAGGCCGGCGTGCCCGTGCTGCCCGGCTATCGCGGCGAGGCGCAGGACGCAAAAACTCTCACCGAGGCGGCGAAAGGCATCGGCTTCCCGCTGCTCATCAAGGCCGTCGCGGGCGGCGGGGGCCGGGGCATCCGCCTCGTCTCGAAGGCCGCAGAGCTGAAAGCCGAACTGGAAAGCGCCGTCCGTGAAGCGGAGAGCAGTTTCGGCGATGGCCGCGTGATGCTGGAAAAACTGGTCGAACAGCCCCGCCATATCGAAGTGCAGGTATTCGGCGACAGTCATGGCAACGCGGTGCATCTCTATGAGCGCGACTGCTCCCTCCAGCGCCGCCGCCAGAAAGTGATCGAGGGAGCGCCTGCCCCCGGCATGCCGGAAGACGTCCGCAAGGCGATGACCTCGGCGGCCGTCGCCCTCGCAAAGTCGGTGAAGTATGAAGGCGCCGGCACGGTGGAATTCATCGTGGACGGATCGAAGCCGCTCTCCCTCGACACGTTCTGGTTCCTCGAAATGAACACCCGCCTGCAGGTGGAACATCCCGTCACGGAGATGATCACCGGGCAGGACCTGGTCGAATGGCAGCTGCTTGTCGCCAGCGGCGAGACACTGCCGCTGCAACAGGCGGACATTCCCCTGCACGGCCACGCCATCGAGGCGCGAATCTGTGCTGAAGACCCGACCGAAGGCTTCCGCCCGGGCGCGGGCCTGATCCTCGAATTCGGACTGGTTGAACCCGTGGACGGGGAGATCGTCCGCTGGGATGCTGGCTTCGAGA
>ERZ795053.6890-NODE-6890-length-11132-cov-9.501760_pt1 | contig 11132 bp, 9 predicted proteins | sample MGYA00375137_ERZ795053 | MGnify/ENA primary metagenome ERZ795053 (study PRJEB30182, sample SAMN05720284) | activated sludge metagenome | isolation source: Anaerobic digester | place: Hong Kong | collected 2014-12-17 ... | reverse complement strand
TTGGGGCGGAGCAAGGATGGGATAGGGTGAGGGCCATATATGGGGGTCCTGGTGGTGGGGTGGAAACGGCCGTTCTCCAAAATATGTATTTAAATTGGCAAGCGGAGTGTGGTTCGGCCAGGAGGCCGGCCACAGCGACAAATGGGAGACCTCGCTGGAGCATGGGATGCTACTCATCGGCACAAAAAAGCGCAACACTTCGATTTTAGGGCGTGTGGCGGGCACAGACATTTATCGCAGTTTGGAAAACCATCCTGAAGGCGAAACTATCCCGGCTTGCTGATTCTGCGTTTTGACGTCACGCTGTTTTATGCCAATACGCCCGATTTCATCCCGGTCATCCAGCAAGCCATCGCCATAACAGAACGACCTCCGAGGGTTGTCTTAATTGATGGGGAGTCGATGAACAGCATTGATGCAACGGCCGTTGCCTCCCTAAAAGAGTTGCAAGGTCAATTACAGAAGGACGGCATTCAAATACGATTAGCCCGTATGAAAACTGATGTAATCACCACCATCAAGCGAGCTGGTTTACCCGAAGCAATCCCCCTAGAACATATCTACCCTTCAGTGCAAGCTGGCGTGGATGCTTATCTGTCTGAAGGAAAATAAAATGACCGTTACGAAAGCCGTTGGCATTGTGATATTCTATTAGTATGCAACAAGCATGTTCAATGCTGGTTTTTCTAAGTCAACCTGTCTACAAACAACTGCTTTTATCGTTGAACCTATCTTTTGGTCACTTAATACAAGGAAATCAATCATGTCTCTAAAAGAATACAAACCCGGATCCGCTTTTAATGGCGTCATTGGTCGTACCGTCGATCAATCAGAACCGGCATGGCCCGAACCACGCCGCGCCCAAGATGGTGCGCCCAATGTCTTATTCATTGTGCTAGATGATACTGGCTTTGGTCAGTTAGGTTGTTATGGAAGTCCCATCAACACCCCCAATATTGACAGCTTGGCCGATAACGGTGTGCGTTACAACAATATGCACACAACGGCCCTCTGCTCCCCTACCCGCACCTGTATCCTGACCGGACGCAATCATCATTCCAATGGGATGTCTTGCATTACCGAGGCCTCTACCGGCTATCCTGGTGGCAATGGCTACATCCCCTTTGAAAACGGCTTCCTCTCAGAGATGCTCCTGCAACATGGCTACAACACCTACGCCATCGGTAAATGGCATCTGACCCCTGCCGACCAAATTTCGGCCGCTGGCCCCTATGACCGCTGGCCGTTAGGACGTGGGTTTGAGCGCTATTATGGCTTTTTAGGCGGAGACACCCATCAATACTACCCCGATCTCACTTACGACAACCATCGGGTTGAACCAGAAAAAACCCCCGAAGAAGGCTATCACCTGACAGAAGATTTAGCAGATAAAGCGATTAGCTTTATTGCCGACAGCAAGCAAGTCGCACCCAACAAGCCCTTCTTCATGTACTTTGCGACGGGTGCCATGCACGCACCCCATCACGTCCCTAAAGAATGGGCGGATAAATACGCTGGTCAATTCGATGATGGCTGGGAAGCCTACCGTGAAAAAACCTTCGCCAAACAAAAAGAGTTAGGCATTGTGCCGGCTGATGCAGAACTCTCCCGCCACGACCCCGATGTGGCTCGCTGGGATTCCTGTTCCCCCGAAGAGCAAAAGCTCTACGCTCGCATGATGGAAGTGTTTGCTGGTTTTCTGGAACACACCGATTATCACATCGGCCGTATTTTCGACTTCTTGAAAGAGATTGGCGAGTTTGATAACACCCTGATCATGCTCATCTCCGATAACGGCGCGAGTTCAGAAGGTGGCCCGGAAGGCTCCGTTAACGAAAATCTCTTCTTCAACTTTGTACCAGAAGATTTAGCCGAAAACTTAGCCGCCATTGATGAACTGGGTGGTCCGAAGCATTTCAATCACTATCCTTGGGGCTGGACATGGGCCGGCAACACCCCCTTCCGCCGCTGGAAACGGGAAACCTATCGTGGGGGTATCAGCGATCCTTTTGTCGTCCATTGGCCGAAAGGGATTGCCACAAAAGGTGAAGTACGGACACAATACACCCATGCGGTCGACATGGTGCCCACCGTCTTGGATATGTTGAATATCGAGCCGCCGACGAGTATTCGTGGCGTTGCCCAATCACCCATTGAAGGCGTTAGCTTTGCCCACACACTAGAGTCAGTTTCTGTGGAAACAAATCATCACACGCAATATTTTGAAATGATGGGGCATCGTTCCATCTATCATAATGGCTGGCGAGCGGTTTGCCCCTGGCCGGGGCAATCTTTCACCGAAGCCGGGCAAGGTTTCGGGATGCCTATCTCGGCCGAAAAACTAACGGAACTGGATGCGACAGCTTGGGAACTGTACCATGTGGACAAGGATTTTGCTGAAAACCACAATATCGCCGCTGAAAATCGAAGCAAATTGATTGAAATGATTGCCCAATGGTATGTGGAGGCTGGCAAATACAATGTGCTTCCCGTCGACGGGCGCGGTCAGCAACGCTTTGCAGACGAACGGCCGATGATTGCCAAAGATCGTACCAGTTATACTTTCTACCCTAAAACGCAAGAAGTCCCTTACAATGCCGCCGCAAAGATCATCAACCGTCCGCATAGCATCACGGCCGATGTCGATTTCAAGGCCGGTGATGAAGGGGTATTGATTTCGCAGGGCGGTATTGATGGTGGTTACAGCTTCTATGTGCAAGATGGCAAATTACAATACCTTTACAACTACGTGGCTCGCAATTTCTACCATGTGGAATCAACAGTGGCTGTGCCAGAAGGGAGACATCAGTTACGCTTTGAGTTTGAAGTCACGACCGCTCCTGAAATTCTAAAGGGCAAAGGGGCCGGTGGATTCGGCCAACTTTATATTGATGGCAAATTGGTGGGGCAGGTGGAAATGCCAGTTACCAATCCCATTATGTTAGGGTTGGCAAGTGGCGTGTCCATTGGGGTTGATGAGGGTTCGCCAGTGAGCTTGGATGCGTATCCGTCACCTTTTGCCTACACCGGCAAGCTTAACCATGTCACAATTGATGTGAGCGGTGAGCTTATTGTGGATACTGAAGCTGAAATGCGGGCGATTATGGCTCGTCAATAGTTATCGTTTAATGTCTATATCAGGGGTAGGTCTTGGCTTACCCCTGCCCTACGGGATGATTTTTGATTACGATCCCGACACAAGCTCCCCCAGCTTTTCATTTGTTGTCTAAACCGACAGGCGCAATTTGTAACCTCGATTGCGCCTATTGTTTTTTCTTGTCCAAAGAAGCATTATATCCGAACAGCACGTTTCGTATGAGTCATGGTGTGCTGGAACAGTACATCAAACAACTGATTGAAGCGCATCAAGTGGATGAAGTTGCCATCTCCTGGCAAGGTGGCGAGCCAACGATCATGGGGCTTGATTTTTATCGTCAGGCAATAGCATTGGTTGAGAAATATCGCCGCCCTAACATGACTTGTTTGCATACGATGCAAACAAATGGCACATTGCTGGATGATGAATGGGCGGCGTTTTTCAAGGAACATAATTTCCTGCTAGGGGTCAGTGTGGAACGGCCGTGCCTAACGGTTAATGGTTGAATTGTTGAATGGTTCATTGTGAATGGGGGGAACGGCCGTTTGTCACAGCTTACCACGGAGACACAGAGGGCAGCCCGGCAGTCTCCGTGTCTCCGTGGCGAAATTCTAACAAGACCTGGTCGCCGCCAAATCCGGCACCTTTCCGGAACGGCAGACCAACAGCCCACTCTGTTTATTTTTCCAACGCTTGAAGCGCCAGTTCGATACTTTTTTCGGGGCTGACTTTCACCTGAACGTCGGCCAGTTTGCCATCTTCATCAATAAGGAAATGGCTGCGAATAATACCCATATAAGAACGGCCGTACATCTTTTTTTCACCCCACACGCCATACGCCTCGGCGACGGCATGGTCCGCATCCGATAGGAGCGGGTAGGGGAAATGTTCTTTGGCTTTCCAATCAGCTAACGCTTCCGGCTGATCGGGGCTGATGCCGATGACCACGGCATTCTGGGCGGCAATTGCGGCGTAGTTATCGCGAAAGCCGCATGCCTGCTTGGTGCAGCCAGGGGTGGCTGCTTTAGGGTAAAAGAACACCACAACTTTTTGTCCGCGAAAATCAGACAGGCGGACAGATTCATTCTCGGCCGAGACTAAATTGAATTCGGGGGCAGTATCGCCAACTGCTAACATGGGTTTGCTCCTTTTGTGGCTGGTTTCGAGTCAATAGTCCTAGAGGACTAGTTTGTAATCAAACTATAACGTATAAGAGTACAGGCGTCCTATTTTTTTACCCCGGTTTTTGGCGACAATAAGAGTAGCTCTTACTGATTCCTCATCTAGTTTGTCTTAAAGGTAGTACATAAAACCTGCGAGTAGAAGTATAAGGAGTTCAAGATGACAAATCGACGGTTTGGTCTCGTGTTTGCCTTCTTTTTGTTGGCGATGTTTGCCCTCACCTCTAACGTGTCGGCGCAGGCTGAGGCGCCCACGACCATCGGCAATGCGTATTTCGCGCCCAGCACCATCTTGTCTGGCGACAGCACAACCTTAAATGTGGATACGCTGAAAGCGGCAACGGATACGCTGGTCGTTGGTCTGTGTTTTTATTATTCAGACACCGGCCTGGATACGCTTTTCCCGGAGACGGTCATCGGCAGTCGAGGCACGATTTACACACGCACCTACCAGGGGGTTGATCGGTTGGCAATCGACTGCCCGGCTTTTAGCGGCGGCCAGGTTTCCGAGTACAGCGGTAAGCCCACCGCTCTGGTCAAGCTGTTTGGCGAGAACTTCGACTTGACGGCAGCTCTTTCAATGAAAGCGGGTGATTATACGGTTGATATTTTGGAGCTTGAAGATGCTGTTTACACCGATGGGTTTTCGGCTCCATTGACGGTTCAAGCCGCGCCGCCGCCGGTGACGGAGGCTTATGTCTCGAATACCAGCACGTGCGGCGGCAACTCGCCCTGCTATACCGGGAACAGCGGTTTGCAGCAGGCGCTTGCCGACGTGGAGGATGGCGGCACGATTTTTATTTATGGTACTTATTCGCAAGGCGGGGGGGTAACGGCCGTTCTCTCCGGCAGCAAAAGCGTCACCATCTCCGGTTTCAACAGCCCAGTCATCGAAAACGGCGGCAGCACCTGTGCCGGCGCGATGATTGACAATCAGAGCAGCGGCGTCTTGACCTTCAGCACAGTCACCCTGGATGGCACCTGTGCGGTGGGTTCCCGTTCGGCCGGCATACTGCAATCAGGCGCGGGCACGGCCGTGGTGCAAGATTCCTTCTCAACCATTCGCGATTTTACCGCCGCCGGCAGCGCCGCCCTGCGCGTCACCAATGGGACGCTGATCGCTTCGGGTAATGGCTTCCAAAACAATCAAAAGGCCTTCGACCAGACAGGCGGCACGTTATACGCCTTTGCGAACAATGTCAGCACCAACCTGGGCAGCAACGCCGCCACCAAATCCGGGGGGATTTCTAACATTAGCTGCAATTATTGGAGCGCCTCGACAATTTCTGGTTTTGCCCCTGAAGAATTTGTCGAACGCCTGGGCGCGCCGGTGGTGAGCTACAATGAAGGGGCCGGCAGTCTGACGTTGGACGCGGCTTCTCTGGCGAGCAACGGGGGGACCCAGGTGATTGTGAGTATGGGCCGCGCCAACAATCCCTACGGCAATGGCACAGTGATTGGCCTGGGCGCGCGTGTTTCCGATTATTATGCGGCTTGCGGCACGCGGACCAGCGCGCTTTCCGGTTTGATCACCATCGCCGGGGATTCTGTCTCTCCTGGACCAACGGGCTTCCGCCTGTATGCCATCACGGATCCTTTGCAATGCTCCCCAGCCAGCAATACGCAGTGTTGGGATTATGAGGGGGTGTCTTGCGGCGCGGCCGGTTGTGCCATAACCGGCGCGGTGGCGCGAGATGGACATTTTATGGTGGGCAACGAAGTGGACCCGACCAGTATCTCGCTGGCGAGTTTTGGTTCTCAGGCGGAGAGTCCTGTCTGGCTGCCGCTGGTATTTCTCGGGATCGCGTTGGGGGCGGCAAGTCTGGTTGTCCTGCGCCGCCGCCAGGCCTGATCGGCCACCGTGGGGCGTTTTCGGGCAGAAACCTGTGAAGTTCGGCTCTTTGGGATTTCATGGGGTTTGGTCTGATTCGTGATGCATGATGCGTGAAACCTCTCTGGTCACGCATCACGAATCAGGGGCTATCAACCGCCTGAGTTCTTGAAGAACCATAAGTTTTGCGGTTAGGACGTTTGCGTGAGGGCCGGATTTCCGGCCCTCTTTTGTTTGGCCGCACGGCCGTTTGCCTTGTTTTCCGGGAGCAGCCCGGCGCGTAAATGAGTTTAGCGGCGTGCTGTAAAAAAGATGACTTCCATTTTCGCGGATGTGAGTTAATCTGCATGGTGTGCCCCAAAGAAACGCATCACCCGAGACATCCACCTTTGCCGCCACAGCCCACAATCAACCTCACCGTCGCTCTCAGGTCTTCGGGAACAAATCTGGCAGCATCATCGTTCTAGATGACACAGTGAGAAATCGTCAAACGGCCGTATCCATTCCATCCATCAATCAAACCGGCCGCGTGGTAAGCTCATCGTAGAAAGCATTCGTGCAGCGATTATTGCCCAACTGTTACAGATTATCGAAGGAGGCGCAAAATGCCAATTTTTTACATGACGTTCTGGTCGATGGTTGTCATTCTGGCTGTGGGTGTGTGGCGTCTGCGGAGCTGGCTGGCGGTAACGGCCGTGTGCGTAATCACCTTCTTCGTCCTGATGCTCACCCAGTCGCTCTTCGTGCAGTTGGCTATTTCCGCCGGTCTGGATCCCAGCCTGGCGCTGATTGACCCCGGCGCATTTATCCGCAGCGGGCCTTTGGGCTGGCTGGCGCTGTTGGTCATGCCCTGCGGCTGGCTGGGGCCGGTGTTGGGCCTGAATTTAGTGACTCGCTGGCAAACCTGGCAGCACGAAGCGGCATAAAAAAGCCGGGCCTGAGATAAAAGGCCCGGCAGAACAATCGTCTGGCTGGCCGGCGGTTTACTGCACGTAAACGCCGGCTTTGTTTTTGGTTAATCCACAGCCCCAAACAGCCGCAAGGAAAAACGCAGCATAGCCAAGAAAATGCTGCCAAACAGCCCGCGGTGCGGCTTGACAGTAAGGCTTTCTTTCATGCGCAGCATGGCTTCATACCAGCCCCCCTGGCGCATGCGCATCAGACTGAGCGAGCGTAATACCTGGCTTTGTTTTTCCCGATCGCCTGTTTGGGCAAACAAGGCGGCGGCGTCGCTGTAATAACGGGCGGCCTGATCCTGGTCGCCGCGATCTTTGTACAGGTCGCCCATATTGCCCAAAACTTGAGCGCGCCGGTTATCGTCGCCGGCGGCGGCGCAAAAGGCCTGGGCGTTGTTCAAAGCCTGCAAGGCTTCGTCGTGGCGGCCGCGCAGACGATGAATGACGCCGATGTTGTTGTACATTTCGGCCTGGCCGGTGGGGTTGTCTTCGGCGGCGTAGGCGGAAACGGCCGTGCTAAATGTGGCCAATGCTTCCTCATATTCCCCGCGCTGAAACAGGCGTAGCCCCTCATCTTTGTAGCTTTCTGGCGTCATCACGTTCATCTTTCATCCTCGGTTTACAAAAAAGGCAGCTATTTGCTGCCTTGTTTCATTTTACCCATTGTAAATCCCAGGCATCCTTTTGCCAGTAGGAAATGGGTCATTGGCCGCCGGTACGGGGGCTAAAATGTAATGTCGAGGATGCTCTCTGCTACCTGGCGCAGGCGCTGCACGTCCATTTCGCTCAGGATTTTGGCGGTGCCCATGTAGGTGACGTTGGTCGGATTAGCCAGGAATGCCTGCATATCCGGGTCTAATTCGCTGAAGATTTTTTGCAGCCGCTGCTCCGCCTCGTGGCGGCCGAGCGGCCCATGTTGGTCGTCGACGAAATAGGTGATGGGCACATCCAGGTGGCGGCTGATTTGTTCCAGGTGGAGGTAGGGAACGGCCGTATTCCCCGTTTCGTATGCCGTGATGGTCGCCTCGTCGACGCCCAAAACGTCGGCGAAGGCTTGTTGCGATTGGTGCGCCTGAAGGCGCAGTTGGCGCAGCATCACGCCAATAACCCGATGGCGCAGGGTGATCAGGCTTTGGTAGTCCACCGGCCGCGGCCTGATCAGTTCGTCGCGGCCCCAAAAATAGCCCATCGGCACTTTCAGGAAGAGCGCCAACGCTTCCAGGTCCGGCAAAGACACGGGGTGTTTGCCTGTTTCCACCTGTTCGTAGGTCTCCGGCGACAGGCTCAGGACGACGGCGCATTCTTCAGGCTCTCGACCGGCGTAAAGACGCGCTTCGCGGATCAAATTGCCTAGCATTTGGGCGCGGGTTGGGTCCAGGTTGGTCATATCCTTGCTCTCCGAATGATTGCGTATACGGCGGTTGGTTCGCCCTGACGCGAAATTTAAGTTTGCTTCACATAACCATGAAGATATTAGCATAGATCAAGTTAAAACCAAAACGTAACCAGGGGCTGGATTTTACGTATTGGATCATAGTCTTGCCGGGGCCTTTTCCGGCAAAAAAGGAGCCGATCATGTTTGAATATAAATTTGTCCGCGTTGAACTGCGTTTCTTCTCCGGCAATCCGGAATGGGATTATCACGAGATCGTCGAGAAGTATGCGCGGGATGGCTGGCGGCTGGTGCAAATCTTTGCGCCGGGCACGGGCATTTATGGCAGCGCCCGCTACTTTGAGATTATTTTTGAGCGGGAGTCGTCCGGGGAGAAAACGGCCGTCGAGCCGGTTTTTATCCCTGACAAGGTGACGAGGTGACGTCTGACAGGGTGACAACATTGGCAGATAGGTGTATCGGTAAACCCGGCCGGTGGCGCAGCGCCCACCGGCCGGGTTCTTTTTTTATGGAGTCACGCCGGCGGCGATCAGGGTGACGCCGCCGCCGTCTACCAGCCGCAGCCCCAACGGCCCGGAAGCGCCAGACGGCCGTTGCCCCAGCATCAGCCACGCCGGCCCCGGAACCAGGGTGACCGGCCATTCGTCGGCTAAAGTCCCGTTGACGTAGAGCTGGACTGTGCCGGGGGTAACGGCCGTGACCACCGCTTCCATCTCCACCCCCTGCCACGTCTCCGCCAGGCGCAGCGCGCCATGCTCGTTGGCCGCCGAAAAGCCGTTGATGCCGCTCACCGCATACCAGCGCTCGGTCCAGTGGACCGTTTGCCCGGCGGCCAGGCTGGTGTAGGCCCAGAAATCGGCGGTGACGCCGCTGCTCCACATTTCCACGTAGGTGCTGTCGTCGTCGGTCCACAGGCCGGAGCCCAGCGTGGCCGGGCCGAAGAATTTGTGGCCGGGGATGACGGCCGGGTCCATGACGCGCAGCATGCCCTGGTCGACGCCGTGGTCGTAGACGCCGCTGTAACCGGCCAGGATATTGGGCGCGAAGAAGCCAATCCAGCCATTCCAGGTGTTGTAGAGGTTGAGGAAACGGCCGTTATATTCCGGCCAGCTGATCACGCTGTGTTCGCCGGGGATTTGTGGATCGCCGGTGGAGTGGATGGTGATTTCGTCGGCGGGCAGGATGAACTCGACGGCGTCGGTGGCCTGGTTGTTGTCCAGGGCGATCATGGCGTTGAGCCAGTATTGGTAATTGTGGGCGCTGGCGGTCTGATTTTCCACCCAGGGTTCGATGGTCAGGTAGCTGTGCGCGGCGTCCAGGGTCAGGGTCACGCCGACGGTCATGCCGGTCTGGTCTTCGAGGTCGCTGAGGGTGATGGCGGCGGTGGTGGTGGTAACGGCCGTTTCCGCCAGCCAGGGGCGATACTCGTTCAGACCATGTTCGTCGGTGGGAAAGGCCCACTCGATGCCGCCGGTAGCCAGCCACCAGCCGCGATGTCCCCAGGCAGTCGGTTTGAGGACCGGGTTATTGTAGAAAAGCTGCCGTCCGGTGGTTTTGTCCAGCCAGCGGTAGAGGCGGCCGCCTAATTCGGGCAGCACGGTAACGGCCGTGTACTCATTCTCCAGGGTGATGGCCTGAAACGGCCGTGCCACGATCGGTTTCTGGAAGACGCAGTCGTGGTTCAGGCGCGGGTAGGGATAGACAAAATCGCCAGGCAGGGTGGCGATCTGGCAGTCGGGATGATCATATTGGTAGGCGTTGATGGTGAGCGTGCCGGTGACGATGGTGGGCGCGCCGGGCGGCGGTGGCGTGGGTGCGGGATTGCTGTCGACGAGGGGCAGGTAGGCGCGCGGGGTCAATTCTTGGGCCAGCAGCAAGCCTAAAAAAGTGAAGGTCACAAAAAACAGGGCGAACACCAAGATGATTCGTTTCATGTCAGCCTCCTTGGGCGCAGCGGCCGGGGCACGACGCGCCCGGCGGCGCGCTCAGTTTTATTATGAGACAATTGCCCCGTGTGTGTCTATTAAAAAGCCGCGAATACGGCCGTTTTGTGGCTTTGGTCATCTTGGTGCGGCTTCAGTTTCGGCTTATGATTAGTCATCATGGGCTTATAAGGAAGTGGTTTGGGCAGATGGAGACTGAGGATTGGAGATTGGAGACTGGAGACTGGAGACTGACGTTGTATAGGCTCCAGTCTCTAGTCTCCCTTCTCACGGGGTAATCATTGGACGAGATGACTGAGGGGGGGAAACGGCCGTTTTCCCCCGCCACCCGCCGCCGTAAACAATGGCAGCTTGGCCTGGGCCTGCTCATCAGCGTGGCCTTTTTGTGGCTGGCGCTGCGCAATATGCGCCTGGGCGACGTGTGGCAAAATTTGCGCGGAGCCAATTATGCCTGGCTGCTGCCTACCGTGCTGGCCTACTTCGTCACCGTGGGGCTGCGCGCCTGGCGCTGGCAGGTGTTGATCGCCCCGCTTAAGCGCGTCGCCTGGTGGCGCTTATACGGCATCGTGATGTTGGGCTACCTGGGCAACAACATTTACCCCTTCCGCATCGGCGAGCTGCTGCGCGTGCTGGCCCTGCACGAGATGGAAGACGTGCCGGTCAGCGGCGCGCTGGCCACGCTGCTGGTGGAGCGGGTGTTCGACGGGCTGGCGGTGCTGGCGCTGGTGTTT
>ERZ795053.6889-NODE-6889-length-11133-cov-4.334627_pt1 | contig 11133 bp, 5 predicted proteins | sample MGYA00375137_ERZ795053 | MGnify/ENA primary metagenome ERZ795053 (study PRJEB30182, sample SAMN05720284) | activated sludge metagenome | isolation source: Anaerobic digester | place: Hong Kong | collected 2014-12-17 ... | reverse complement strand
TGGACAACAAAGGCGGAAGTCGTCACTCCGAGAAAAAGGGCCACGAGGAAGGCGATTTGGAGGGGTTCGGAAAGCGCGGTGAACGGGGTTTGCAGGGAGGCCCAGCCATAGCGATACCCCCAGGCCGCCAGTCCCCCTGCCCAAAACGCGAACGCGGGCGTCAGCAAGGTGGCGACCCATTGTTCCGCCAGTTTGCCGCCAACGCCCTCAACGAACTTGGTTGACATGCCTCAAAAGCCCCCCGGCATGGCCGCCGACCGGACCGCCTTAGTCATTGGAGACAGACTCAAACGGCACACCGTGAATCTCGCACGAGGGAATCACATCCCCGGCATCGATCGGAAACCACGGAGGGGTATTGCAACCAGACACGGGGCACGCATATTTCACGGCTCGGGGGGTGTTCCTCTGACCGGGAAGGGGCTGGTAGGATTTTTCGTCGACCCCATCAGCGTCGTTTCCTCTCAGACGATCCCGCTTCCAGCGGTCCGTTGCTGGATATTTCCCCAACAAAACGCGGATCTCATGATCGACTGCTTCCCCCGAGCGTGCTCGTTCCAACAGGCGGGTGAGCGATTGTTCAACGGCTTCCGCGTCTTCTCCCAGGAGTTTCGGCAGCACCGGGAGAATCTCACGGGCAACGTCCAGAATGCCGATCGCGGGGGACATGGCGTACTCCTATGACTGTCGTAAACGAAACCTAAACACCCACATAGCTGAAGGCCGCCCAATGATAAGGATGGGCGAAGCTGCGTCGATCGGGTTCATCATAGTCATCCAGCTTGCCATAGAGCAACCGGGCTCCCTCGGGAGAGACCACGCTTGCGCAGGCACCTTCAATGCCTTGGAAATGCACTAATTTCTCTCGATTGGTGGTGTCGCGCACCCACTGTTGCGCCCGCCGGAGGGCCTGATCGATGGCCAGCCCTTCGATGCGCCAGAAGTCGTGGAAGCGGGTGAGCAGCAGCATCGTACTGAAGTCGGACACCGACCAGAGCGAAGCGATGACCCCGGCCACGCCGGCCTGGAGCAAGCCGGCAGGGAGGCTGACTACTTCATCGAGAAGCTCGGCGCCCGGCAAGCCGGTTTCGCAGGCGGAAAGCACGGCCAGCCGCACACCGCTCAGCCGGAGAGCGAGGATATCGCGCAGGGTGAGGACGTCGGTGTTGGCCAGCGCCAGTCCGCTGTAGAGGGGGTCTGCGAAGTTAGCGGAACCATGACAGGAAAAGTGCCAAACGGCGTAGTGGGGTAGTGCGTCGCGCACCGCCACGGCGGTCGCTTGAGCATGGCGGAGGCGGAGATGTTGGTGCTGCTGAGAGAAGGTAGCGATCGCGGCGTCGATTTCCGGTTGCGAATGGGGTAAAGGATCGGCTCCGTTGTGGGTGGGTTCGTCGATGGCGAGGAGCGAATCCGGTGGGGTGCGACGGGCGATAGCCTGGGCCGCCTTGAGGGAGCGGGCGTTTGGCGCATAGCTGAAGTACAGGCGATCGAAGGCGTAACGGCGTCCGCTGGGAACGGTCGGGTCGGGGATCCAAGCGGCGTGCAGGGGGAGCAATCCTAAGTAGCCGGTGGGAATCAGGATGGCGTGCCGAACGCCGCGCGCGGTTAAGTGTTGGCTGAGGGGCGCCATCAAGCCGTCCCCCAGTTCGGCCGTGCCTCGGTCGATGGCGGCCCGCCATGCCGCTCCATCCGTCTCTCGCTGATCGTAGGTGCCAAACCAGCCACCAAAAGCCTCGGGGGTCCCGAAAAGCAGTTTGCGTAGGGAATCCTGAGACAGGTCGTTGATCCAGAGAGGCTCAATGGTGGCGGTCGGGTTTCCGATGGCGTCACCGGATGCGGTGACCACTATCGCGAGACTGCCCGCCTCCGTGGTGACCAGGTAGACCAGCGCGCCCTGTTCTTCGCGCTCTCCCCCGCACTCCGGGTCGACGGATCGAGCGAGAGGAAGCGCGCTGACAATCTCCGCGAAATCGGGCGGCGCGAGGAAGTCAGCGTATCCAGGGATTTGGCGAATCGCCGCGATGGCGTTCTGCAATTCCTGATGGGCTTGGGCGAGCTGCTGGCGCAGATCGTCCGGTCTGAGACCGTGGCGCTCGGCGGCGGGGCGGGCGCTGAGGGCGCGCTGGTAGTCTTCGATTTGGCGCTGCTGGGCGGCCGCTTGCTGATAGCGGTCATACCGATCGGGGGCCGTGGTTTGCAGTTGTTCCAGGTCGGCGCGATCCCGGGCCAGAGCATCGCTCAAACCGCGGGCGCGGCCTTGCTCCAGGGTGAGGACAGCGGTTTGAAGATCGCCGACCTGCGCCAAAGCGTAGGCCGCACGATGATGAAGATCGCCGGTTGCAGTGAGCTCGGCGGCTTGGTTGTCGAAGAACGAGGCACTCTGGTAGAGGATTTCGGCGGCCTGGAGGGCTTGTCGGTAGGCGGCGGTGGCTTCAATCCAGCGCTGTTGCGCGAAGTAGAGGTCGCCCAAGCCGCGGGCGGCTCGCCGACTGTCCCGCGGAAACGCATCAGGACGATAGACTTCCAGACTGAACTGATAGGCCTGGATCGCCTGCTCCAGGTTCTCGGCCCGCTCGCCCCTGATCCGGTCGCCGTACGCAAGGGCCAAGTTGTTTTGCGTCATGGCCCAATCGGTGGGGAAGGTCTCCCGGGTAAAGACCTGCAACGCCAACTCGGAGGCGGCGAGGGCCTGCTCCAGGTTCTCCGCCCGCTCACCCCGGATCCGGTCGCTGTACGCATTGGCCAGGTTGTGTTGCGTCATAGCCCATTGCTCGGGGAAGGCTTCCCGAGTATAGACCTGCAACGCCAACTCGGAGGCGGCAAGGGCCTGTTCCAAATTCCCCGCCCGCTCACCCCGGATCCGGTCGTGGTACGCAACAGCCAAGTTGTTTTGCGTCGCAGCCCAATTGGTGGGGAAGGCCTCTCGGGTTCGGACCTGCAACGCCTGCTGGTAGGTCTGGATCGCCCGCTCCAGGTTCTCGGCCCGCTCGCCCCGGATCCGGTCGCGGTACGCATTGGCCAGGTTATTTTGCGCCATGGCCCATTGCTCGGGGAAGGCTTCCCGAGTATAGACCTGCAACGCCAACTGGTAAGCCGCGATGGCCTGTTCCAGGTTCTCGGCCCGCTCGCCCCGGATCCGGTCACTGTACGCAAGGGCCAGATCGTTTTGCGTCGCAGCCCACTCAGCGGGAAAGGTCTCCCGGGTAAAGACCTGCAACGCTTGCTGAGAGGCAGCAATGGCTAATTCCAAATTAACCCCACGATTTCCCAACGGGAATTGAGTGATTAAATTGCCGAATTCGCCGAATGCCGCTGCAACCCACTGTTGTTGGTTTGTATCCTCGTTGAACCAACCCGAAGCCGCAATCGGCATTGCTTGTAACAGCGTGTCATTCAGTTGCTGTTGGTGCTCTCTCAGGAAGGGATAGATTTGCCGTGCATCTCCCTGAAAGCCCACAACTCGTTGTAGAACCTCTACTAAAAACGCCAGTGATGCTTGCGCCGATGGCTCGATACCTTGCGCGTCTGGATGCTCTTCTTCCCATCTTGCCGCCAACCATTGAGCAAGCTGCCGTAACCATTCGGCATTGGGTTCTCCTTGCTGCTCCAGGTCATCCGCCGCTTGCACCATCACCGCCAGTAGATCTTTATCCACTAATTCGGCATGCTGCTGTAGGAGCGCTAATTCTTTTCCCTTTTCACAACGCAAAAGCTGGCCGATCAGGGTGAGATACGCTTGCAGTCGCTGTTTGTCCATTGGCTGGCCTTTGCCCTAAGTATGAGCTCATGATAGCGATTGAAACGGCTTCACACTTCCGCCAGGTTGCCTTTTTCCTCAAGCCAGTGCTTGCGATCCCCGGCGCGCTTTTTCGCCAGTAGCATATCCATCAATTTGAGCGTGTCGTCGCCGGTTTCCAGAGTCAATTGCACCAGTCGGCGGGTGGTCGGGTCCATAGTCGTTTCCCGTAGTTGCAGGGGATTCATTTCGCCCAGCCCCTTGAAGCGGGTGACATTGACCTTGCCTTTCTTCTTCTCTGCGGCAATCCGGTCGAGAATGCCCGCTTTTTCCGCTTCATCCAGGGCGTAAAATACCTCCTTGCCAACATCAACCCGAAACAGCGGCGGCATGGCGACATGGACATGCCCGGCTTCCACTAGCGGTCGAAAATGGCGCACGAACAAGGCGCACAGAAGCGTGGCAATGTGCAACCCGTCGGAATCAGCATCGGCAAGGATGCAGATTTTGCCGTAGCGCAAACCATTCAACATTTCCGAACCAGGATCGACGCCGATGGCCACCGCAATGTCATGCACTTCCTGCGAGGCCATCACCTCAGCGGAATCCACCTCCCAGGTATTGAGAATCTTGCCGCGCAGGGGCATGACCGCCTGGAACTCGCGATTGCGCGCCTGCTTAGTGGAGCCGCCGGCGGAATCGCCTTCCACTAGAAACAGTTCCGTGCGCGCCAGATCCTGGGCAGTGCAATCGGCCAGCTTGCCGGGCAATGCCGGGCCGCTGGTCACCTGTTTACGCACCACCTTGCGACTGGCCCGCAACCGCTTCTGGGCGTTGGCCAAAGCGAGTTGCGCGATGCGCTCGCCGGTTTCCGGGTGCTGATTCAGCCACAGACTCAGGGCGTCCTTGACGACGCCACCGACAAACACCGCGCATTCCCGCGAGGACAGGCGTTCCTTGGTCTGTCCGGAGAACTGCGGATCCTGCATCTTGACCGAGAGGACATAGCAGCACCCTTCCCACACATCCTCGGGCGCGATGCGCAACCCACGCGGGGCCAGGTTGCGGAAATCGCAAAATTCGCGCACCGCGTCGGTCAGACCACCGCGCAAGCCGTTGATATGCGTTCCGCCCAGGGGCGTGGGAATCAGGTTCACATAGCTTTCCGTCACCGGTTCACCGCCCTCCGGTAACCAGGTCAACGCCCAATCGACCGCTTCGCGCTCGCCGTTGATATGACCGATAAACGGCGGATCGGGTAACAGAGTCGTTTTGCCCAGCGCTTCACGCAGATAGTCGGTCAGGCCATCCTGGTAATGCCAGAGGAGTTGTTCGCCGGTGGCTTCGTCGTTGAATTTAACCTTCAAGCCCGGACAGAGCACCGCTTTGGCGCGCAGGACATGTTGCAGGCGGGGAATGGAAAACCTGGGCGAATCGAAGTAACGCGGCTCCGGCCAGAAGCGCACCGTGGTGCCAGTGGTCCGGCGCAGCGCGGGTCCGATTTCCATCAGATCGGATATTTTATCGCCGCCAGCAAAAATCATCTGGTATTCCTTGCCATTGCGTCTGACCCGCACTTCCAGGCGACTGGACAGGGCGTTGACCACCGAGACCCCGACTCCGTGCAGACCACCGGAGAACTGGTAGCTGCGATCGGAAAATTTACCGCCGGCGTGCAGACGGGTGAGGATCAGTTCGACTCCGGGAATGCCTTCCTCGGGGTGAATATCCACCGGCATACCACGTCCGTTGTCCTCAACCGCCAGCGAGCCGTCGGCGTGCAGGGTGACCGCAACCGTTTCAGCATAGCCGGCGATCGCCTCGTCTACGCTGTTGTCGATGACTTCCTGAGCCAGATGATTGGGGCGCGTGGTGTCGGTGTACATCCCCGGTCGCTTGCGAACCGGGTCCAATCCACTGAGGACTTCAATCGCGGAGGCGTCATAGGCGGCGTTCATGCGGTGCGTCGGTATCCAGGACAGTTGGGAGTGACAAGCCATCGCCCAGGTTCTGGGCGGATGCGCATTATACGCGAGACGACGTGCGGTAAAACGGGGATGAAGCCGCTGCCCGGAAGTATTGATTTTGTAAATAAAGATTAGTAGTGGATGTGCGCAGGGCAGGCTGACCGGTGTTCCGGCACCCCAGATATTACGAAGTCACCCCGGCCGCAGCCAGACGTTGAAGAATCTCCAGGCTTTCCTGAGCGCACTCGCGCCACGCTGACGAATCCTCGCCGGCAATTTCGCTGTTCCCATTCAAAGCCGTGCTCTGGGTGGTCAGCATACCTAGCACGGGTTGCAGGCGATCGGACAGTTCTCGCAACTCTTGTTCAAGCCGCGCCAGTTTGTTTGTAGCTTCTCGACTTTCGGTAATGCTGTAGAAGAGCGAGCAGATCTGGCTGGGTTTTTCATGACCCGGTTCAAACAGCGGGATGGCGCTGACCCGCAGCCAGTGTTTTTCGCCGGACAGGCGATGCCGCCAACCCATTACGACTCCCTTCACCGGTAAACCTGTGTGCAGGGCAATTTGCCACGGATGCTGCCCGGTTGGCCACTCGGCTCCATCCTCGCGAAGCGCCTGCCAGTCTGGATCAGCGGTCATCCGTCCAGTCTCCAGGTCACGCGATAGACCCGGCAAGCATTCAGCAGCCGGGTTGGCGGAGGTGATGTCACCGTTAGTATTCTGGTAAATGACTCCTTCCGCAACAGCATTATACAGTTGACAATATCGCTGCTCGCTGGCTTGAGCTTTGGCCGCGTCTTTTTTACGAAACGATAAATCCAGAGCGGTGAAGGTTATCCCTTCATCGGGACGGTTTGGGTGCAGTGACGAGGCGCTAAGCAGGACAGGAAAGACCGTGCCATCCTTACGCCGCCAGCGCGTTTCCATTACTCCAACGCTTTGTTTGCGGATCTGTTGGTACAGTTCTCTACCAACGGCATCGAATTCTTCGGCCGAAGGATACAACAGGCGCGCGCTTTGTCCGACTAACTCCTCTCGAGAATAACCGAGTGTTTTACAAAGTTGGTCATTGACTTCGAGAAGTGTGCGTTTGACGACCCGGCTGACGCCGACCGGCGCAGCGCGATAGAGACTGGCAATCAGCGTTTCGCGGTCGGACAGCATATTTTGAACGGTTTTAAGTAATCCGATATCAATGAAAGTCAGCACTACGCCAGCGACCGCATTGACGCCGACGTGATAAGGCAGAATGCGCATCTGCAGCCATTCGCCGTTGCGAGTACGCACTTCCCGTTCCCTTTCCGTGCTTCGAAGCGCGACTTCCTGGACTAACTCCGGTAGATCATCATCCAACAGATTATGTGTTAGATGTTTGATTGGACGACCAATATCGCCATCCAGGATATTAAAGACACGTTGGATTTCAGGAGTAAAACGGCGGACGCTCAGATTTTCGTCAAGGATCAGCGTAGCAATGCGGGTGCTGGCCATCAGATTGTCCAGATCATTAGTCAATTCGGTCAACTCCATGATCTTGCTCTGGTGTTCGGCATTGACCGTATGCAGTTCCTCGTTGACCGATTGCAATTCCTCGTTGGTGCTCTGCAACTCCTCATTACTGGCTAGAAGCTCTTCGTTGGTGGCCTGTAATTCTTCATTCGAGGTTTCCAGTTCTTCAATCGTGGCTTGCAGGTTTTCCCGCGAAAATTGCAGCTCCTGTTCCAGGTCGTGAATACGCTGTTCAGCCTCCAGATTGACATCGTAAACGGGGACACCCGTCGAAACAGACTCTTTCGATAAAGTAGTTTCTTCGATAAAAACCGCCGCTAATGATTCCTGGCCTTTCTTGCCTGGGAGAGGCTGAATCCGAATCTGCACTGTCTTTACTTCGTCGCGCCAGTGAATGCGGATATTGGTGTATTTGATTTCCTCGCCGGTCTTGAAGACTTTTTGCAAGCCCGTCGCTAGAGGAATCGCCAAGTCTTTTATAACATTCTTGGTAATATCATTGGTCTGTCGACCCGAAGGCCGCATGAAATAGCCATCCGAGTTACCCAGGATATGCAGCGGCTCCATCTGCTCATTGACCACCACTGTCAAGGGAACATAATCCTTGGCTAATAGTTGCAGGAAGCGTTCTAACAAGCGTTCTTCGTCATGACCGCGCCAGGACCCGTTGGCCGAGCGAAGGTGGGGTTGCCGGGCAAGGGGAACTCGAGGGATGCCAGAAAAATCGGCATTACTCATCGGACGCCGTTTACCTTTAGCGGCGTAGATTCGGAACTTTTGATTCAGCGGTTCAAAGAAGTCAGCCATATCGCCTGTTGTTTCGCTGCTGCCTAACAATAAGATTCCTTGGGGATTGAGTGAGAAATTCATCAATTCCAGCGCTTTGCGCTGCAGTACGGGTTGCAGATAGATGAGCAGATTGCGGCAACTGACCAGTTCGATATTCGTGAAAGGAGGATCCTTGATAAGGTTGTGCTGGGCGAAGACCACCATCTCACGAATAGAGCGGTCGATGCGGTAAGAGTCTTCCTTGCGATGAAAGTACTTGGCGAGGAGCCCGGGCGGTAGGTCAACGACGATGCTTTCCGGGTAAACGCCATTGCTGGCCCGCATGATCGCACTACGATCGATATCAGTGGCAAAGATCTTAATCTCAATTCGTTTGCCCATCTGTTCGAGAATCTCACGGCTTAACATGGCGAATGAATACGCTTCCTCGCCAGTTGAGCAGCCTGCGATCCAGAGGCGCGCCTCGCGACTTTGCAAACGGGCGAAAAGCTGAGGCAGGTGATGAATTTCGAGGTCTTCAAACACCTCACGGTCGCGGAAGAAATTGGTTACGCCGATCAATAGTTCACGATAGAGCGATGTCACTTCACCCGAGTAGCTCTCCATCAATCTTACATAATCGCGTAGATCATTGATCTGGTTGACGGTCATGCGTCGTTCAATGCGTCGGACCACTGTGCTGGGTTTGTAGAAAGCGAAGTCAACTCGGGTCCGCTCACGCAACAGAGCAAAAATTCGCGCCATGCTGTCTTCGTCCGAGAGTAGAACGGGCGGACGGTCGGTTTTCAGCGCATAGGGGTGGCGGATGAACGACAGTAGACTGGCGGGCATTTCCTCGGGGGGTAGAATGAAATCAGCCAAGCCTGTGGAAATAGCGGCGCGAGGCATGCCATCGAACTTGGCGGATTCTTCGCTTTGCACCATGACCATGCCGCCCGATTCCTTGATGGCACGGATGCCGCGCACGCCATCGCTGCCGGTGCCGGACAGAATAATCCCAATTGCTTTCTCACCTTGGTCGTCAGCCAGGGAATTTAAAAATACGTCGATAGGCAGGTTAAGTCCGCGCGAATGATCAGATTCGCTTAACAATAATTTGCCATGAAAAATCGATAGATTTTTCTTCGGAGGGATAAGATAGACCGAGTTCGCTTCGACCAGCATCCCTTCTTCGGCGCGCCGCACGGTCATTGCCGTGCGCTTGGACAGCAGCTCGACCATCATGCTTTTGTAATTCGGCGAGAGATGCTGGATCACAATGAAAGCCATGTTGCTGTCGGCGGCCATGTGCGTGAAAAACGCTTCCAGCGCCTCCAGACCGCCCGCCGAAGCGCCGACTCCCACATAGAAGAGCGGCTTTGGTTTATCTGTGGGATTCAAATCAACACCAACTTCTTGATTTTGCATTTAATCACATGCTCGGGATTTATAACCCCTCCTCCTCATAAGAGAGGGGTTGGGGAAAGATCAGACGGGTTTCTTCAAGTCGCTGGTTTTTCCAACCACTTGACCATGGCGTCTGTTGCATGCACGACGTTTGGGCAATACAGGTCCAGAAAGCCCTTGTCCAGTTCCCGGTCCATCGGTGTTTGTTGAGCCGCGACCAGGGCGCGGGAGCCATCGAAGTCCACGAAGGCGAGGCGCAACGTGAATTCCTCCGATGGACGACCAAAATCAGCCCCCGGCAGCGTCGCTACCCCGGCTTCTTCCAGCAACCGTTCACACAGGGTAGCGCTGTCATGAATGTTACGAGCGGTCAGCCGGTCGCGCAAGGGACTAAAATCCGGGAACAGATAAAAGGCGCCGACCGGCTCGGAAACTCTTGCGCCACTCGCTTTCAGTCGTCGCCAAACGTATCGGCCGAGATGGCGCAAAATGCGGCGGGATTGCGCCAGATACTGCTCAATCTCCATGCCGCCCTCGAAGGCGCGCACGGCGGCATACTGAATCGGCGCGCTGGTGGCGGTAAAGGTCTCGCTGGCCACCACGGCCATCGCGTCCAGCAGCCAGCGCAGGGTGTGAGGAAAGGTGAAAGTTCCCAAGCGCCAGCCGCCTGCGCCACACCATTTGGAAAGTCCGCCACTGATAATGGTGCCTTCCGGGTAGAAACGGGCGATGGAAACATGCTGACCCCGGTAATGCAGTTCGCCATAGATCTCGTCGGAAACCAGAACCACCTTGTATTTTTTAGCAACCCGGGCCAGCGCCTTGAGTTCGTCCGTGGTATAGGTATCGCCGGTCGGATTAGCGGGATAATTAAGAATCACAATGCGTGGGCGATTGGGATCATCGCGGCATAATCGATCCAGTTCCGCCGGCATGAGCCGCCAGTCGTTTTCCGGATGGGTGGGCGCCCAGTGGATTTGCCGACCAATGATTTTAGCCTGGGGCGCATAGGAGACCCAGCTCGGGGTAGGGATGATCAGATCGCCGTAGTAAACGAGCTGCAAAACGAACATTAATTCCTTGGAGCCGGGTCCGATCAGTACATCCTCGCCGCTGCGTTCGATGCCGTGCAGGCGGTGGTGGTAAGCAGCGACCGCTTCGCGCAGCGCCCACAGTCCGCGCACCGCCAGGTAATCCTTCTGATGGGCGTGGTTGCGCAATTCCTCAACAACGGGTTGTGGTACGGGAAAGGGCGACTGACCGAGACCGAAACGGTAGATTTGCCGGCCCTCGCGGATCAATTGGGCGCTGCGTTCATTGATGGCCAGGGTAGCGGAAGGCTTGAGGCCACGCACATTCAGGTTCAAGTGAATATCGGGCACATTGGAGGGATTGGGACGTTTGGGCATGGAAACAGTGCCTGACTGAGTCGATAAGGTCGACAGCGTCGATGAATGTAATGGAAGTTAGAGAAATGATAGTCCGTTTTCCTCGGGTTGACCTGCTGCGAATGGAAGTGTGTCATCTGGCGTGAGGGTGCTTTAAACCCAAATCATGCCCAGTGCGGTGATCGCCAGTAACAAACCCATGACTGTATTGAACTGGCGCAACCGCGCCCCCTGTTGCAACTGATTTTGCAAGGCCGCGCCGAGGACGGCCCAGCAGGCGATGCAGGGACCCGCGATCAACAGAAAGCACAGGATTACCGCCAGGGTCGCCAGGGTCTGGTCGCCCGCACGGTCACCCTG
>ERZ795053.6887-NODE-6887-length-11134-cov-5.253091_pt1 | contig 11134 bp, 13 predicted proteins | sample MGYA00375137_ERZ795053 | MGnify/ENA primary metagenome ERZ795053 (study PRJEB30182, sample SAMN05720284) | activated sludge metagenome | isolation source: Anaerobic digester | place: Hong Kong | collected 2014-12-17 ... | reverse complement strand
GGCGAATCAAACGGTCCGCCGTATCCGGTCGAACGATTCACCGTGAATCAAACGGTCCGCCGTATCCGGTCGAACGATTCACCGGCGAATCAAACGGTCCGCCGTATCCGGTCGAACGATTCACCGTGAATCAAACGGTCCGCCGTATCCGGTCGAACGATTCACCGGCGAATCAAACGGTCCGCCGTATCCGGTCAAGCGATTCACCGTGAATCAAACGGGCCGATGTATCGGGTCGAACGATTCACCGTGAATCACCTGGTTCGATGTATCGGACCGAATGAATCACCGATGAATCACATGGCCGCTAGTGTCGGACGGCCTGATCGAGCTATCAATCGGTTGGTCGGAGCTGAAGGACGGTTTGATCGACTGATCGATTACATGGGATGTACTGGGGGAGCGACCTGCGCGGCTAATTTGCCCTTAGGTAATTTTAGAGCATCATTGACAATGATCACTTGTTTCATGCCTGGAGCGCGGTCAGTGGCTTCTATACCCAAAATCCGTCGTGGACCATTCCGGCTTCGTCCTCCAGTACCGGCCCCACCACTTCAATGGGTTTACGCACGTCTCTGAAGACGGTACGGCACGGCAGCAAGAAGACGTCCTCGTCAGCCTCGCCGATCATCGCATACAGGCGCTCCTGGCTGAGGCCAAAGACCACCCGCCTAACGTTTCCCCAAAAAATCGCGCCCGAACACATGGGGCAGGGTTCGGTGCTGGTGTACAGGGTGCATTGGGCCAGAACGTCCCGGTCATATTTTTGCGAGGCCAGCCGCATCAGGTTGGTCTCGGCGTGGCCGGTGCAATCCCGGTCGGTGGTTACGGTATTTTCCGCTTCCAGCAGCACGTTGCCGGCCTCATCGACCAGCAGCGAGCCAAAGGGGTGATTCCCCTTGTCCCTGGCTCGCCGGGCAATGTCAATGGCTATTCGGATGAATTTGAGATCGTTTTCATGCATAATGGCGCCTTAATAATTGTGAATAATGAATAATTAATGGTGAATGGTGAATGAAAAACAACTTCACCGTTCACCATTCACAATCCACCATTCACAATTGTTTTTACAAGATCGGCGAAAAATTGTCGATATAAGCACATCAGATGCTAAAAGATGAGTAGAAAGTAAGGCATTTCCTCCCACTTCCTACTCTCGGTAATCGCCAAAACCGTTACCAGGCGTACGCCTTAGGCGCTTCGCCGCCGGGGCCGGGGAAGATGTCATCGAGCTTTTGGAGCGTTGCCTCATCCAGCGTGATTTCGGTAGCGCGAATGGCGCTCTCTAGCTGCTCCATGGTACGCGGGCCGATAATCGGCGCGGCGACGATAGGATTGTGCAGCAGCCAGGCCAGCGCCACCTCGCCGGGCGGCTGACCGATATCTTTACACAACGCTTCGTACTTTTCCAGCTTGTCCCGTTTTTCCTCGACCTGCTTCCGAAAATCTTCGTTGGTGCGCCGGCCGCTGGCCATCTTTTCCAACACGCCGCCCAGCAGGCCGCCACCTAGCGGGCTCCAGGGGATGAGGCCCAAGCCGTAGTGGCGACAAGCCGGAATGACTTCCAGTTCAACCATCCTGTTGTCGAGGTGATAAATGCTCTGTTCACTCACTAAACCCATCAGACCGCGCTTAGACGCCTCCTGACAGGCCGTAGCGATGTCCCAGCCGGCGAAGTTACTGGAGCCAACGTAGACAACTTTCCCCTGCTTAACCAGGCTGTCGAAACCCTGCCAGGTTTCGTCCCAGGGACACTCGCGATCGACGTGGTGCATCTGATACAGATCGATCCAGTCGGTCTGGAGCCGTTTCAGGCTGCCTTCGCAATGCTTTTTGATCTTCATCGCCGACAGGCTGCGCCGGTCGCTGTTGGGTTCCGGTTTGTTGGCTTTGCGAGTAACGGGATTAAAGACTTTCGTCGCCAAAACCACGGCATCGCGCCGCCCGCCGCCCTGAGCCAACCAGCGGCCAATAATCTCTTCCGTAGCGCCGTTCTCAATAGACCAGCCGTAAACGTCGGCCGTATCAAAGAAGTTGATGCCCAACTCCAGCGCCCGGTCCATAATTTTGAAACTGTCCTCTTCGGAGGTGTGCCAGCCGAAGTTCATCGTGCCCAGGCATAAGTTGCTAACGAGGACACCGTGCTGGCCTAATCTTCTGTGTTCGATTGCCATTTTTCTCCTTACAAAAATAAAGACCTGGAGCATCAAAGCTTGCTTTGTCAAACACGATCAAAGCAAGCTTTGTCGCTCCTTATTAATTAATATCCAACTATCAAAATCTACGCATTCACATCAATCACCAGCCGCCCTCGAACCTGCCCCTGCAATATATCCTCAGCCAGAGACTTGATGTTAGACAGCGGGGCGATCTCCATCGCCTGATCCAGGGCATCGAGCGGGAGGTCTTGGGCCAGCCGTCGCCAGGCTTCGACGCGCTGATCGTAGGGAACCATGACCGAGTCGATGCCAAGCAGGTTGACGCCGCGTAGAATGAAGGGGAAGACGGTCGTCGGGAGGTCAAAACCGCCGGCGTTGCCGCAGGCCGTCACGCTCGCGCCGGGGTTCATCGTTTTCAGCAGCGCGGCCAGGGTCTCGCCGCCTACCGTATCGACCGCACCGGCCCAGCGGGCCGACTCTAATGGTCGCTTGGAAAGCGCAAAAGGAGAGCGATCGACCACTTCCGCTGCGCCCAACTCCTTGAGGTAATCGTGCGATTCGGTCCGGCCGGTGGAGGCGACCACGGTGTAGCCCAAATTCGCCAAAACGGCCACGGCGATACTGCCCACGCCGCCGGAAGCGCCGGTAACGACGACTTCACCGTCGCCAGGGGTCAGCCCCATTTTTTCTAAGGCCAGCACGCTCAGCATGGCGGTAAAGCCCGCCGTACCGATGCCCATCGACTGGGCCAGTGTCAATCCTGAGGGCAGCGGCACTAACCAGCCGGCTTTAAGGCGAGCCATTTGACTGTAACCGCCCCAATATTTCTCGCCGACCCCCCAGCCGGTCAGCACGACTTGATCGCCGGCTTTGTAGTCGGGCGAACTCGACTCGGCGACAATGCCGACTAAATCGATGCCGGGTATCATCGGGAACCCTCGCACGACTTTCCCTTTGTTGGTGACGGCCAATCCGTCTTTATAATTCAAGGTGGAGTAGGCTACCGAGACCAACACGTCGCCGTCCGGTAAATCATCCAGGGACAATGTTTTTAGCGACGCTTTAAATTCGTCGTTGTCTTTTTCTAACAATAATGCTTTAAATGTGTTTTCAGACATGATTGCTCCTTTGAATAATAGCTACACTGCTAATTGGCTATATCTTTTCTCAGCGGTCCCCATAAGTACGATGCCGTGACACCACCCAATCTCTGAGACGATCAGGTAGAAGCCAGGCCACTAAAGCCCCAATTTTGGCATTACGACCCACCAGGTAACGCGTTTTAGGCCGGGCGGCCAATAGGGCCTCTGCCACCACTTTGGCGACTGTTTCAGCCGGAATGCCCGCTTCACCTCGGCGCGTAACGGCTTCTACGAGATGCGCCATAGCCGGACCGTACAACTTCTCAGCCTGCTGCGGCAGATCATCGGCCATCGCTTGGGCCTCGTTCACCGATTTGTGCCAGATGGGTGTTTTGATAGCTCCCGGCTCGATACAAATCACCTCGATACCCCAGGGTTTCAATTCCACCCGCAGCGAGTCATTTAGGGCTTCGAGCGCAAATTTAGAAGCCGCATACGGTCCTAAATACGGCATCGCTATCCGACCGCTAATCGAACTCATATTGATCACTCGCCCCCGAGCCGGGCGCAGTAGCGGCAAAAAGGCCTGGGTCACGGCCATCTGGCCAAGCACATTGATCTCAAACTGTAATTTGAGTTTGGCCGCCGGCAAGAACTCCAACGGGCCGCCGACCGCAATACCAGCGTTGTTGACCAAACCCGCCAGCCCGCTGCCGTTCAATGCAGTCCGAACCTGTTCGGCGGCGGCAGTAATGGTGGCCTGGTCTGTGACGTCGATAAAGATCGGCGTCAAGCCGGCTGAGGCAGCTTGTTGGAGGTCAACGGCATCCGCCGGCCGGCGCACTCCGGCAAAAACACGCAGCCCTAATTGGTCGAAGTGCAAGGCGCAAGCCCGACCGATGCCGGTCGACGCGCCGGTAATAACCACAGCCTTGGATGATAACTGGGTTGTCATTCGTTAATTTTCTCGCCAGGATGTTGATATGGGGTATAATACACCAAAGTGGGAATAAGGTTAAGAAAAGAGGTTAGCCTTGGTTGAATGGTATTTAGGCACGGTTGGGTTTAGTTACAAAGATTGGAATGGTGTGTTTTATCCGCCTGGAACCGCAGCGCGACAGTATTTGGCGCATTACAGCCAGATCTTTAACAGCGTCGAATTGGACTCAACGTTTTACGGCACACCGCCGCCGGAACGCGTCCAGCAGTGGGCCATGACCGCGCCGCCCGGCTTTAAATTTAGCGTCAAAACACCGCGCCAGATTACCCACGACCTGCGTCTGATCGGCGCGATAGAGCCGATGATGACGTTTCTCGAGACAATGAACTTGTTGGGTGACAAATTAGGCCCGGTGTTGATCCAGCTTCCACCCAGTTTGACCATAGGGGCGATCGATACGGTCAACGACTTTATCACGGCGCTGCCTGCGGAGTGGCGTTACGCGGTTGAATTTCGGCATGAGTCTTGGTTTACGCCCCAAACGGCGGCGTTATTGGCGGCGCATAGAATATGTTGGGTTTCTACTGAATACGTCGACGTCCCTAAACAAGTTGTCCCGACCACCGATCTTCTGTACATTCGCTGGCTGGGGCGGCACGGTCAATTTGAGTACAAAGGTCAGGAACAGATCGATGTCACCCCCCAACTGCACTGGTGGATCGACCAGCTTCAGCCCCATCTGCCTCGTTTTGAAACCATCTATGGCTTTTTCAATAACGACTACTCCGGTCATTCGCCGCGAACATGCAATCGATTTAAAGAGATGATCGGATTGGCGACCAGCTATCCCGAAATTCCGCAGCAGGGGCGGTTATTTTAACCTGAGAAATTTGTCACAATCAGGGCTAAACTTGGTTCTTTGCTAAAATTGAGCTATTATTACCCGGCTATTATTGAGTAGTTACCAGTAGGTCAGGATTTCAACCATGCCTATAACAATCAATCGATATGCCGCGTTCGCCTGGGGAACGCTTCTACTCAACATTTTCGTTATTTTGTGGGGGGCGTTTGTGCGAGCCACCGGCTCCGGCGCGGGCTGTGGCAGCCATTGGCCGTCTTGTAACGGCGAGGTTATTCCCTGGTCGGCCCAAACAGAGACGCTAATTGAGTTTACCCACCGTATTACCAGCGGGCTGGCGTTGATCGCGGTGGTGATTTTGCTGGTGTGGGCTATGCGCAGTTATCCCAAAGGACATGTGGTTCGGCTGGGGGCTAAGTTGTCGCTGGCTTTCCTAATTCTCGAAGCTTTACTGGGAGCCGGGTTAGTGTTGTTCGAACTGGTCGCCTATAACGACTCGGTCACCAGAGCGGTGGTGGGAGCGTTGCATTTGGTCAACACCTTTTTGCTGCTGAGCGTGCTGACGTTGACGGCCTGGTGGGCGTCGGGCAGGCAGCCGGTGCAATGGCGAGGGCAGGGCTGGCTGGGGTGGGCGATCTGGGCCGGTTTTGTCGCTATTCTATTTTTGGGGGCCAGTGGGGCAGTTACGGCCCTAGGCGATACTCTCTTTCCGGCTACCTCGCTGGTTGAGGGTTTACGCGAAAAGTTTTCACCGACGGCCCATTTTCTGGTTCGCTTGCGGCTTTATCACCCAATTTTAGCGATTGTGGTCGGAGCTTATCTGATTATGATCGCCAACTTGTTTAATTTTTATCGATCGACCCTCGCCACAAAACAGTTGACCAGAGTACTGACGGGCCTATATATTATTCAATTGTTGGTTGGGGCTTTCAATGTAGTGTTGTTAGCGCCAATCTGGATGCAGTTGATCCATCTTTTTTTAGCCGATTTGGTCTTAATTGTTTTTGTGCTTTTTATGGCGGCGGCTTTTGCTCAACATGTCTCCCAAGGAGAGCCAATCCGTCGCGCTGTACCCCAAGCTGGGTAGGAGGTACTCGATGGACAACTCAGAGAATAATTCTTCCGTAACCGATCTCCGGATCGAGTATGAAAGTCCCGCACTGCGGCGAAATACCCTGAAGAAGAATCCGCTGGAGCAGTTCAGACTATGGTTGGATGAAGCCATCGCCGCCAACATCATCGAACCGCAAGCCATGATCCTATCTACAGCCACTAGCGATGGTATTCCGTCAGCCCGAACGGTTCTGATTCGAGGTTATGATGAACGCGGCTTTGTATTCTATACGAATTACCAGAGCCAAAAAGGGCGAGAGTTAGCCGAAAATCCCCACGCAGCGCTAACCTGTTACTGGGCGGTCCTTCATCGACAGGTCCGGATTGCCGGTTCGGTTAGCCGGGTGTCGAGCGAAGAGTCGGAAAGTTATTTTAAGAGTCGGCCAGAGGGTAGCAAAATTGGGGCGTGGGCGTCAAAGCAAAGCCAGGTACTCCGCAGTCGCGCCGAATTAGAAACGGAAGTAAAGGAATTTGAAGCCGAATTTGAGGGCAAAGAAATTCCTCGACCTCTGTATTGGGGGGGATATCGGCTGTTGCCGGATATGATCGAGTTTTGGCAAGGCCAACCCAGCCGTCTGCATGACCGCTTTCGGTACATTCGAGAGGATGACGATAGCTGGACCATCCAGCGGCTTTCACCGTAACCCGTTTTGAGAATACCATTACATAAAGTAATTGGGGTTTGACAACGTCATATAGTTGTGTTAGTCTTGAAAAAATTGTTTGAATTTGTTACAATCAATAACAGTCTATATCTATGGATCCTGACATAATTACCCGAATGGGTATTATCTATCTCCACTAGAGACCCCTAAAGATCTGAGTTGGCAGTAACGATGTCAGCTATGTAAATCATTATGGTGTATTAGCAATTATCGTTTGCGTAATGTGGCTGCTTCTGATAAGGGCTAGCTCAGGTTAACAAAATCGAAATAAGCGGAACCGGAGTGCGTTCAGTGCCAAAAGTATTATATGTAGAGGATCATCCAGCCCAGCGAGATATTTTAGCTCAAATGTTAGAGTTAAATGGATTTGAAGTGGCCGTGGCCAGTGATGGCCTGGAAGGCGTGGAAAAAGCCCAATCCTGGCTGCCAGACCTGATTTTAATGGATCTGCGTATGCCTAAAATGGATGGGTTCGAAGCGATTAAAGTGATTCGCTCTGAAGACAAAACCCAAGCGATACCGATCATTGCAATTTCGGCTTGGGCCAGTGCCAAGCACAAAGAGCGAGCCTTAGCCGCCGGGGCCAATGAACATTTCACTAAGCCAGTTGACCTTAACCGGCTCTTGACAACGATTGGCAGATATCTCAAGGAATAACAACTGTTATTTTATTGGTAAAAAAAGGCGGCATTCGCTAGGAATGCCGCTCTTTCAATTTTTTGCGAATTTAATGACGGTCCGCATTGATTATCTGGTGCGATAGAGCGCCCCATAAACAAGCAAAACGACCACTAAGCCACCACTAATCCAAAGCAGATAACCACGACTCGTAACCGGTAAAATACCGCCGCTCGATGGCATCACTTCCGATGGCGCTGCAGGCGTTGATACTGCCGACTTTGCTTCGCTTGCGGGCGTAGTCGGTTGCACCACCATTGTACTGGTCGGTGTTACCGCAACGGCGTTACCGGCCTCCCCGCCCTCGCCTTCGGGTGGTTGTTCCGAACCGCTTTCTTCCTCTTGAGTGGGTTCATCAACTTGAGCAGCGGTTTCCCCACTAACCACAGGCGTGCTGGTGGAAGTTGGTTCGGGGGTGAACGTGGGCGTAGGGGTAATCGTTGAGGTTGGGGTGTCGGTAGGGGGTACCACAGTAGGGGGCACTGCCGCCGTCTGAGCAGCCGCTATTTCCTGCGCCCGATTGGACTGAGTAAAAAAGAGCACGCCGCCAAGCCCCATCAAGCCAATACAGATCAACCCAATTAGTGCGATGGCGATGAGAATGAACAAACGGCTATTTGATTCCCGACCTTCTATTTCATCCGATGAAATGGCTCTATCTCCAAATATTTCTACACGGTCATGAATTTTTGGGCAATTTGCACCTTTTTAATATAATAACCGTATTCTTCATTATGGTCAAGTATGAATATTACAAAATCGAACAATACGAGAAATAGGTGGTAAAATTCCGTGGTTCGCTATATTTCAGACGATGACAATGACGAACTAACTTTACAAGAACCGGAAGTTATGGCCTACCTGGTGCTGCTTTCAAATGGCCGGGTTAGTCACTCGTTTCCACTGCGAGGCGAGGTCAATTTAGGCCGGGATCGAAAAAATGGCATTGTTGTGTCTGATCAGAAGGTATCACGCCACCATGCTCGACTGAGCCCAACGCAAGAGACATTTATTCTACAAGATGAGGGCAGCGCTAACGGAACCTACTTAAATGGAGTCCTGATCAAGCAGCCAACGCGTTTAAAGGACAAAGACCGGATTGGCATCGGCGATACTGACTTCTTGTTTACGAACAGCATCGTTGATCCGGCTGCTGTGGATCAGCCCGTCTTTTTTGAATCGAAACCTGTAGCAGCCCAAGGCTCATCATCGCCATTGGCCTTATCAGCTCCCAACAAAAACACCTGGCTCATTTTGGGCTGTATGAGCCTCACTATTATCGGGTTATTAGTCGCTCTAGCCGCCTTACTGGGCATGTTTGTGGGTCGAAGTCAGGTAGGCGGTTGGTTATTTATTTACTTTATGGGATTTTTATAACGCCGCTTGAATGGGATAAGGCGTATACCCATGTCGGATTGCTCCGGCCTTTTTGTTTAATTACCGCCGCCAACTTTTCACGTCGCTCAATACATGGTACTATTTCGCCCATGGAAAACAGTTTCAATACGGTCAACGACCCGCCGTGGACAGCTAAAGATGTTATCTGGGCGCTCGTCCTATCAATTTCTTGGATTGTTGTTCTCAGCCTCCTGGGCGCATTAGCCCAGTTTGCCGACCTCCCGATCGACCCTAGCCTGATTGTCGTCATCGGCACATTGTTCTTGCTGGTACCGGTCTGGTACTTTTCCATACACAAATACGATGCAAAATGGGCCGATTTGGGTCTGCGCGGTTTCCAACCCAAAGCTATCGGCCTGGGCTGCGGCCTCATGGGGCTGTCCTTTTTATTTAATATGATTTACGCCGCGATTTTGGCTGTATTTGGTTTGCAGATCCAGCCCGACATTGCTCCGATGTTTCAGGACACCGGCTTCCCGCTGATGTTATTATTTGGGGGCGCCATTATCGCTCCGGTGGTGGAAGAGATATTTTTTCGAGGGTTTGTTTTTGCCGGCCTCCGTAAATACTGGAGTTGGCCCACGGCGGCCCTGGTCAGCGCCGGACTCTTTGCGCTGACCCACGTTATCCCCACTTCTATTCTGCCCATCTTCATCTTGGGATCCATCTTTGCCTTTCTTTACCAAGTTTCCGGCTCCGTCTGGCCCGCCATTTTGATGCACATGTTGACCAACACTTTTGCGCTATCAGCCGCTTATGCCATCTCGCAAGGCTGGGTACCGACGCCTTAATTATCAGTTCTTCGCTTTCTTTCGATCCCATCAATAATCTGATAAGATGTTATAATAGAGTTTATAGAAATTAAACTTAGGGTGGCCCTGAACCTGGCGGGACGGTCGCTCACCCCTACTATCACAACCATACTACAACTGGAGAAACCTTCTATGTATACGCTAATTGCACCTGTTCCCATAGCACTAGCCACCGCTCTCAATCCTTACCGCCAAAAATATGATCCGTTGGCCTCTGTACTGCCGCCTCATATTAGCATCCTCAGTCCCTTTGAATTTTCCGATCCACCGGAGTTACTCTATAATCATTTTCATAATGTGGGAGAAACATTCGCGCCCATCAAAGTCTCGATCGCGGGATGGGATACCTATCGGCATATCGATTATCAAATCCGCCTGCCGGCCCTGGCCGGCCGAGACATTCTGGTAGAACTTCGTGAAAATTTACTAACGGGTCCCTTGAAATATTGTCCTGGCCAGGATAAGGATTATTCGCCTCACATTATCTTGGGGAAGTTTACCGAACAGGCTGATCTGGAAAAGGCCAGGCAGGATTTGCAGGGATTTGAACCACAATTTATATTCAGAGTTACACATCTGGAACTTCGTCGCTGGGAAAAACCGGGCGATCCATGGAAATTGCGCAAAAAAATTACCTTAGAAGCAACCCTGGCCGGTGCTCGAAGAACCAGACAAATCAATTAAGGGAGCAGATGGAGTCGGATGGAATTTTCTCAAAGAGAATTGTACCAATTAATCAACTTGGCAAACGGCCCGTTATGGCTGGTTGGAGCTGATCTTAGCGAAGCCAATTTAAGTCGGGCCCTCCTGCGTGAGGCGGATTTAGCCTGGAGCAACCTGCGCGGGGCAGACTTACGCGGCGCCGATCTGGAAGAAGCCAGCTTGCGCAGCGCAGACTTAACCAATGCCGATTTACGAAATGCAAACCTGAAAGGGGCCAATTTGGAAGGGGCCATCCTCGATGGAGCAAAATTGCAAGGGGCGATAATGCCCGATGGCAGAACCTACTATTAACCTCAAGTTGCCGCTAGTTGTTCTTTCAACCAGCTAGCGACTTGACAATTTATTACCGGGATCAAGGTCAGCACTACGTGGCTGGCCTTTTTTGTTTCGATCAAAGTCGCCTGGGGCGCTGCTTGATGCATAGCCTGGGCGTGCTCCGGCGGGGCGACTCGGTCCCGCCGGCTGTAAACCAGCAAAATGGGCATAGGGTCAAGCCGTTTGATATTCACCAGCGGATCGAGCAGATCGAATAAGCTGCTGGTACTATGCCGGCTTCGATAACCGCCTTCATGCCACGTATCCCACACCTGCTTGGCCGACATTTCCCGCAGCAAATCTAACACAGGCGAACCATAGTAGGTATTCCACATTTCCCGGTAAAAGAGCGATTTACTTAATTTCAACTGAACAGGTGTTTCCAAGATG
>ERZ795053.6884-NODE-6884-length-11136-cov-5.059110_pt1 | contig 11136 bp, 8 predicted proteins | sample MGYA00375137_ERZ795053 | MGnify/ENA primary metagenome ERZ795053 (study PRJEB30182, sample SAMN05720284) | activated sludge metagenome | isolation source: Anaerobic digester | place: Hong Kong | collected 2014-12-17 ... | reverse complement strand
GCGCGATCGCGGCGTGCACGTCGCCCGGCGCCTGGTACTTCAAATCGCTCGGCTGCGCATTGCTCGGCTGTGGTCGGACGCGCGAAGCCCAGGCGGCGTTCGGACGGGCCGCCGGCCACGGTGGAATCGTCACGCCCTGGCCGGAAGGGACGTGCCCGGACCCGTGGACGGCTGCTTACTTTCTGGATCGCGTCACCGCCGAGCGCTACATCGCACATCACGCGAAACTGCTGTGGACCGGGCGCACCATGGCGCCCTTCGCCCTGTACTACGTGGGCATGCGCGCCGAATTCGAAGGCCGCCGGGCCGACGCGATCGACGCCTACGAACGCGCCGCGGCGTACGCCGGGCAGCCCAATGCGCACCACACGGCGCACTGGGCCCAGTACCGACTGGTGCGCCTCCGGGCGGCGCTCGACGGCCCGGAACCGGCGCCCGCTTCCGCCGCGTCGAGCGCGAACAGCGGGGACAGTTGAGCGCTTGCTGAATGGCCAACCCGGGAACACTGAACCGCGCAGGCCAGCGGAGACGGCGAGGGCCGGCTGCGCGCGGGAAAGGAATCAACGATGTCCGGAACGACAACCACTGCCATGATCATCGGTGCGCTGACGCTCGCCACGATCGCGCACGACCGCATCACCACCCTCGAACTGTGGTGTGCGCGCGAGGCGCAACGCGTGGGGGAACCCTGTCCAGTCTACCGGGCCATCAAGACCCAGCAGGCGCTTGCACGCACCGCGCTGCAACGCACGGTGAGCGAGCAACTGCTGAGCGCCCTCGGTAAGTACGACACTTGGCCAGCCGGCCAAACCCTCGACCTGGCCGAACCCGGCGCGGTGTGCACGTTGCCGACGGCAACCGGCGGCACCATGAAGGTCCGCGCGCGGAACCGTTCGACGAGCAGCATTGGCGTCGCCGCGCTGCAGATCGGTGACTGCACGGAGGTCTACGGCGACGGTGGCGCGGAGTAAGCCGAAGGGCAGGACCGCCGGGCCCGTAACCTGCAGACCGACCGGAAAAACAAGGGAAATGCTGGCGCTGCCGTCAACCCGACAGTCGCGCCATCAGATTCACAAGCGCGCCCCGCCGGCTGGGCAGGTCTTGCCCCGCCGGCGCGGCACGGCACGCATCACATCTTCTTCATCTGGGCGCGGACCCACTCGGTGCTCACCGACTTGGGGCGCGTGATCGGCGTGCCCATCGCCCGGTTGAGAATCAACTGGGCGAGCATGCCCATCGCCCGCGACACGCTGAAGAGCACGGTGTAATACGGAAATTCCGTCAGACCGTAGTGGTAGAGCAGGGCGCCGGAGCCCGCGTCCACATTGGGCCAGCAGTTGGCGATCGGCGACTTGCCGGCCTTGACGCGCTCCGTCGAGTACTCCTCCAGCACCTTGGGCACCACCTCGAACACCTTCGCGACGGTCTGGAAGACCGGGTCGTTCGGCATGTGCTCCTGGCCGAACTCGAAGAACCCGGTGAAACGCGGATCGGCGACGCGCAGGACCGCGTGCCCGTAGCCGGGAATCACCTGCCCGCTGCGCAGCGTGTCGAACGCAAACTCGCGGAGTTGCTCGGTCGTCGGCGTGCCGTGGAAGCGCTCGCGCAGCTCCAGGATCCACTTGAGGCATTCCTGGTTGGCGAGCCCGTGCAGCGGACCGGCCAGGCCGTTGAGGCCGGCGGACACCGAATAGTACGCGTCGGAGAGCGACGAGCCGACCGTGTGGCACACGTTGGCGGAGACGTTGCCGCCCTCGTGGTCCGCGTGGAAATTAAGGTAAAGCCGCATGAGCTGTGCGAAGCTGCCGGTGGGATCGGGCAGCCCCAGCATGTTGGCGAAGTTGGCGCCGTAGTCGAGGCCGTGGGTCCAGCTCATCGGGCTGCCCTTGTCGTAGCGGATGCGGTAGATGCCCGCCGCGATGACCGGGAGCTTGGCCAGGATGTTGAGCGCGTCGCCGACCATCGGAATCCAGTAGTCCTCCTTCTGGAGGCCGCGGTCGTACCAGTTGCGGAAAATGCTCTCGCGTTCCATGACCAGGATCGCGGTGTCGAGCATGCACATGGGGTGGCTGTCCTTGGGCATCGCCCGTAGCAGTCGCCAGACGTAATCGGGCACCTGCGATGCACGATCGAACTCGTGCTGCAGGGCGAGCTTGGCCTCGGGTCCGGGCACCTCGCCGGTGAGCAGGAGGAAGAAGATCTCCTCGGGCCAGAGGTGCTTGATCTCGAGCAGGGGCCGGCCGCGGACTATGAGGCCCTTGTCGGGTTCGACCACGGAGGTGTCGCAGATCATCGCCTTGACGCCGCGCATACCGCCGAAGGCCTGTTGCACGGTGACTTCGGAGATCTTGCGATCGCCATAGTCCGCCAGCAGCTTCTTCAGCTCCTCGCGCTTCTGCGGGATGATCTCGGCCAGAAGTTTTTGCAGGGTTTTCATGCGCCACCTCGGGGTTTCATAGTGCGCTCGGCGACAGTGTCGCCAGGAGCTGGTTGAGCGGCACGGCGTCGCGTACGCCGCGCAGATATACGAAGCGGGAGCGCGGGCACCTCGAGGGCAGACCGCATCCGCGTGAACGCACTGGTATGTTGTCAAGCGCCGGCGCGACCCGAAACTGCCCGAACGCTGCGCCGGCGCTGAGGTCGCCGAAGAGCCGAAGGCCCACGGCACTGCAGGAGGCACGGTGGCTGTGAAGGCTGAGAAGCTGCAGTGCCGCAACCGATTTTAGCGCTGCCGGTGAAAAGCGCCGGTGATTTCATGCGGCGAAATCGGGCCTCGGTGGCCTGGGAGGCGGGGTCCGGTATACTCGGGCAACCCGGACGTCGCCGCGGCCTGCGCGGTGCGGCTGGCGGGCGTCGGGCCAACACGGGAGGACAACACGATGACAGGACGACGGCACTGGGGTGCGCTCGCGCTGGCTGCAACCCTCGCAGGCGGCGCCTGTGGCTGTAGCGAGGTGGCGGGCACGGGCCGGCAGCGCTTGATGCTCGTATCAGAAGCGGACGAGATGAAACTCGGCGCCCAAGCCTACCAGGAGGTGCTGGCCACCGAGAAAGTGAGCACCAACACGCGGATGACCGCGATCGTGCGCCGCGTCGGCGAACGCATCGCCAAAGCCGCCAACCAGCCCGACTTCACCTGGGAATTCAACCTTATCGAGTCCGAGCAGGTCAACGCTTTCTGCCTGCCGGGCGGCAAAATCGCGGTGTACACGGGCATCCTGCCCATCATGAAGAACGAAGCGGGCATGGCCGCCGTGCTCGGACACGAAGTGGCCCACGCGGTGGCCCGGCACGGCGGCGAACGCATGAGCCAGCAGATGGCGGTCGGCGCGGTGCAGAAGCTCGCCGAGGAGGGTCTGGGCAACACCTCAGCCCAGACCCGCAAATTCGCCCTCGGGGCCCTCGGAGTCGGGACGCAGTACGGCGTACTCCTGCCCTACAGCCGCACGCATGAGCTGGAAGCGGATCAGCTCGGCCTGACCTACATGGCCAAGGCCGGCTACGACCCACGCGAGGCCGTGCGACTCTGGGAACGCATGCGCGACGCCGGCGGCAGCAAGCCACCCGAATTCATGTCCACCCACCCCAGCGAGGACCGCCGGATCACCCAGCTCGAGGAGTTCATGCCCGCGGCGCTGGAGGCGTACAACCACTCCCAGCCACAGTACGGGCTGGGAGAATCCTGGTAGGCACCCGATCCACAGCGTCCCGAACCGATCGAGCACGCCCGATGCAACGCCTGGGAGCATTCTTCGCCCGCGTCGCCCAGCGGCACCTGCCGGATCCGCTGGTGCTGGCATGCGTGCTGACGCTGGTGGTCGGCGCGGTCGCGTGGATTCTGCCCTACGACCCCGCGCTGCGGGCCGCGGGCTGGGGATCGCGCGGGGCCCAGCTCGCGCGGATCTGGCTCGGCGGGCTCTGGAACCCCGCGTTTCTTACCTTCGCGCTGCAGATGTGCGTCGTGCTGCTGACCGGGTTCGGACTGGCGCGAGCGCCGGTGGTGTTGCGGGGCCTGCGGCGGCTGGCAGCTTGGCCGCGGAGCAATCGCGGGGCGGTCGCGCTGATCGCGGCGGTATCGTGCGCGGGTTGCTGGATCAACTGGGGCTTCGGACTGGTCTTTGCCGGCGTGTTGGCGTTGGAGGTCCGGGCGGCGCTCGCCCGGCGCGGTGTGGCGTGCCAGTTCGCGCTCATCGTCGCTTCGGCGTACGTGGGGATGATGATCTGGCACGGAGGGCTCTCGGGCTCGGCGCCGCTCAAGGTCGCCGAGACCGGCGTGACCATCGCGACTGAAGCCGGGGAGCCGTTGAAGGTGCCGCCGGTATCGGTCGGACGTACCACCCTCAGCGGCTCGAACCTGCTGCTGACCACCGTACTGCTGGTCGGCATCCCCCTGACGCTGCGCGGACTAGCAAGCCGGACCGGGGCGGCTGATCCCGACGCCGACGCTGCCGCGGACCAGGAGACGCCAGCCACCCGGCGCAACGAGCCCAAGGGTAACGCGGTTCCACAACCGGGCTGGGCGGACCGGTTGAACCGTTCGCGGGCCCTGGCGGCGACGATCGGCGTGCTGGTGCTCGTGGGTGTGGGCGTGCAGGTGTACGACGCGATGCGGACGGGCGGCGCAAGCCGGGCAACGGCTGCCCTGCATGCGGTCAACCTCAACACGGTCAACAGCCTGTTCCTGGCGCTGGGCATCCTGCTGCATCCGCACTTGGCGTCGTACGTGGCGGCGGTAACTGAAGGTGGCCGGGCGATCGCGGGGATCGTCGTGCAGTTTCCGCTCTACAGCGGGATCCAGGCGCTGATGTTCGGAGCGGGACTGGCCGTGGCCCTGTCGAACGGCTTCGTGGACGCGGCGCAGTGGGTCGCCGACGCTTGCGGCATTTCCAGTACGACGACGTTTCCGCTGGCGACGTTCGCAAGCGCCGGCATCGTGAACTTCTTCGTGCCGTCCGGCGGCGGGCAGTGGATCGTCCAGGGGCCGATCATGTGCCAGGCGGCGCACGGGCTCGGCGTATCGGTGCCGCAGACGGTGATGGCGATCGCGTACGGCGACCAGCTCACCAACATGGTGCAGCCCTTCTGGGCGATTCCGCTGATGGGGCTCACGCGGGTCGACGCCCGGGCGTTCCTGGGCTACTGCGCGCTGCTGATGCTGCTGGCAGCCCCGGTGATGGCGATCGGGCTGCTGCTGTACTGACTTGCCGGCGAAATTGGCCGATAGATGAAACGGATGGCGGATGACCCCGACTACATCGTCGAACTGCCCGGCGTGGAGGATGCGGCAGCCTCCCTCGAGGAACCGCGCGATCGGCGCAAGTGGATCGGCGTGCGCTTCGAGTGCTGCGGCACCTACCAGCGGATCTACCGCAACCGGTCGGGCACCGCGTACGAGGGGCGGTGCCCGCGGTGCCTGCGGCTCGTGCGGGCCCTCATCGGCCCCGGGGGCACCAGCGCCCGGTTCTTCGTGGCGGAGTGACCGCCGCCCCACCATTCCACAGAATTCAGATCTGTATACCTGCCCCGCCGGCGCGAGTTCGTATAATCGCCGCTTCGATTCCGGCGCCCGAACTGCGAGACGACCGTGCTGAACCGGCTGCTCTTTCCTGAGTCCATCACAACCTTCACGCTCCTGCTCGAAATGGGCGTGGCGGCGGTGATCGTCATCATCGCGGCGACGCTGCTCGCGGGGCTGTGCGACCGCCTCGCGGACGAACGCGGCCTCGGCCGCGCGTTCATCGGCATGTTGCTGCTGGCGACGGTGACGTCGTTGCCGGAGGTGGTCGCGGGTGCGACGTCCGGCGCCATCGGCGCGGTGGATATGGCCTTCGGCGCCGTGTACGGCAGTTGCTCGTTCAACATCGTCATCATCGTGATCATGAACCTGGTGCTGGCGGGCGGCGGCTCGGTGCTGAGCGGCGCGCGGCCGACGCAACTGCTGAGCAGTTCGTTCGGCATCGTGATGATCACGCTGTCGCTGCTGGCGATCGCGACGGTGGACAAGTTCCAGGGCCACGCCCACGTCCAGCAAGGCATCGAGATCGGCATGTGCGTCGCGGTGATCGCGACGTACATGTTCTGCATGCGTCTGATCCATCGCTTCGAGCGCCGCGAGGCCGTGGACCTGCCGCTGGACAAACGCATCCCGCCGAACGCCGCGACGATCCCGCGAATCGTACTGGTGGCGCTGGTAACCATAGCAGCCGCCTGGTGGCTGACGAAGACGGGCGACGTACTGGCTGAGCACCCGATCGACGCGCTGGGCGGCAAGCCGCTGGGCAAAACCGTGGTCGGGTTGTGCTTCCTGGCGGTGGCGACGTCGCTGCCGGAGATCGCCGCGAGCATCGCCTCCGTACGGATGAACAACCTCGACATGGCCCTGGGCAACGTGTTCGGCAGCAACATGTTCAACATCCTCGTGCTGCCCGTGGCGAAGCTGACGGCGTTCATGCACGGCGACAAGCTGATGATGAGCGGGCCCGGCTTCTCCCCCAACCTGACGCTGCTCTCCGGGCTGCTGCCGGTACTGCTGACCGCGGTGGCGATCGCGGGGATCGTTTATCGGACGCAGCGGAAAGTGCTGCGCCTGGGGTTCGACTCCGTGCTGCTCCTGCTGATCTACGTGGCTGGCATGGCGGCGATCATCGTGTCCTAGCAGCCACGCTGCCATGCCCCGCGGCGGCGGGACTCAAGCCGCGCGGACAGTCCTCCGAAGCAATGTTAGCGGACCCTGCGGCGACCGCCGGCGGATGCCGGAGTCGGTGCCAACAGAGTCTGGCTGCGCGCAAAGGAGGACGGTGAGCTTGGACACAGCCACGCACGAACGATGGTTGGCGGATACGCGGCGTTTCTGGGACGCGGACACGGAGTTCGTGGCCCGGTACCGGCGGATCTGCTCTTCGGCGGCCTTTGACGCGGCGCAGGACGAGGCCGAACTGCTGCGGCTCTGGAACGAGGAGACCGAAAAGGCGCTCGCGCTGATCCTGGAGGGGATTCCGCTGCAGGCAGCGTGGAACTGCCTCGAGATCGGCTGTGGCATCGGCCGGTTGATCAAGGCGCTGGCGCCGCGGTGCCGGAGCGTGACCGGCGTCGACCTGAGCGAGCGGATGGCGGCCTGGTCGCGCGAATACCTCGCGGACGCCCCCAACGCGCAGGTGCTGGTGAACGACGGGCGGTCGCTGGCGGCGTTCGCCGACGCCTCGGTTGACTTCGTGTATTCCCATCTGGCCTTCCAGCACATCACGCTATTCGAGGTGGTGGACGACTATCTGGCGGAGATCCGGCGGGTGCTGCGCCCGGGCGGATGGTGCCGGATCCAGAACTGGCGCGACGCGCCGAAGCCGGTCAGCGAGTCGTTCAAGGACATGATCCGGCCACTTCTGGGCCGGGGGCGCTACCGCAGTTCGCGCTGCTGGACGTGGGCGGATGGCAAGGAAGTGAAGTTCGGCGGCGTGGTTTTTCATCCGCGCGACTGGCGCCGGTTGCTGCGTCGGCACGGCTTCAGCGTGAGCGCCCTCACGGTCGGAGCCGGCCACGATTTCTGGATGTGGACCACGTTTCGCAGGCCCGAATAACGCTCCCGCGCGCCGCGGATCGCAAAATGACGGCGCTTTTCATGCCTTGGATCGCGCGCTGCGAACCCCTACAATTGAAGCGGTTGGGATCGCCCGCCGGGTGCCCGTTACGGGTTCAATCAGCATGCAGCGAACGATTGTCTTTTTTCTGATCGCGGTATTGTGCAGCGCGCCCGCTTGGGCGGATCCGCTCGACGGCCGGGCACCGGTCGACGACGTGTTCTACCAGTACATGCCGATCGCGTGGCGCGACGGTGACGGCGACGCCAACCGCTTCGGCGACTTCCTCGGCATGGCCGACGGGCTCGACTACCTGGCGGACCTGGGCGTCACCGCGGTGTGGATGAACCCGATCTTCCCGTCAGCCGCCTATCACGGCTACCAGCACGGGCGCGGCGACCAACTCAACCCGTGGTTTGGCACCGAGGCGGAATTCCTCGAATTCGTCGCCGCGGCACACGCGCGCGGCATCAAGGTGTTCGTGGACTACGTGGTCTACGGCATCAGTCAGAACTCGACCTGGTTCCAGAACGCCTACGCCAACCCCGCCAGCCCCTACGATACCTGGCTCGCCTTCACCAACTCCGGAAACACGCAGTACCTCGGCAGCGTGTACACGACCTGGAGCGGCACGAGCGTCGGATTCATTCACTGGAACCTGGACAATCCCAATCCCACGGCGCTGGTCACGGCCTGGACCCAGCACTGGCTCGATCCCAACAACGACGGCAACCCCGCGGACGGCATCGACGGATACCGCCTTGACCACGTGTGGAACCAGTACCCCTCCGGCCCGAACGGCTGGGGCTACAACATCGACTGGTGGGAGAACTGGAACGCCGCGTTGGAGACGGTGAATCCCGATGTGTTCATCTTCGCCGAGCAGGCCGACTGGGGCAGCACGGGTGCGGATTTGCTGTCTGCGTTCGACGCGGCGTTCACCAAGCCGTTCGAGTTCGCGGCGCGCGACGCGCTGGCGAATGAGAACGCGAGCGCCCTCTACTCGTCGATGGCCGCGACACTCGCCTCTCTGCCCGCGGGCAAGCTGTTTCTCGGGACGATCGGCGACCACGACGTGGACCGCCTCGCGTCGGTGATCGGCGACAGCCTGAGCAAGGGCCGCGCGGCGGCCGCAGTCCTGCTCACGCAACCGTTCCCGCCAATCATCTACTTCGGCGACGAGATCGGCATGCGCGGGTTCAAGGCCAACTACGGCGGCGACGCGAACGATATCCCCATGCGCGAGCCGTTCAAGTGGAACGCGGTGGCCGGCCCGCCCATGTCCAACTACTGGGTGCTCAATACGCAGGCCTACAACAACCGCTACGCGCAGGACAACGACGGCCGCTCGGTCGAGGAACAGACCGGCGTCAGCGGCTCTCTGCTCGAGGCATACCGCACGCTGATCGCGACGCGCAAGGCCAACGTGGCGCTGCGGCGCGGCACGTATACCGCGGTGGCCAACACGAGTTCGAGCGTCTGGAGCTTCGTGCGTTACGCCGAGAATGCGCAGACGCTGCTGGTGGCGATCAACCTCGCCGGCGCGCCGCGCAATGTCGCGCTCGATCTCTCCGTCGTAAGCGTCACGAGCGGCACGTCCACCGTGCACGACGTCATCGCCGACACCGATCTCGCGACCAACCTGACCACCGCCAACCAGTCGGCCTATCCGCTGACCCTGCCCGCGTACGGATACGCGATCCTGGAGATCAGCGCGGTGCCGCTTCCTCCTGAGCCGCAAGTCGTGGACGGCGCGAACGTGCCAACCGACCTGGGCCTGGGCGCCCTGCGCGCAACGCAGACCAACGCCACCGGCATGGGCGATAACGCCAGCGAACTCGACCAGCTCTTCGTGGACGTGGCCGCCGACGCGCTCCGCGTGGGCCTGACCGGCAACCTTGCGACGGACGGCACGGGGCTCGCGCTGTTTCTCGACACGCAGTCCGGCGGACAGCACACGCTGGCCACCTCGACGTTCTCCCAGCCCCCTTCCGGCATTCCGCAGATCAGCGGCTTGGTCCTCGACAGCGGATTCTCCGCCGACTTCATCGTGTTTGTGAACGCGTATGGCGGTTCGGTGTACGTCGACCTCTACGCGCTGAATTCCGCGGGCGGCGGAACGAAGCGGTACATCGGCTCGGGCACGGTCGGCGACGGCGATGGATTCCTCAACGGCGGCAGCAATCCCAACGGCATGCTGGTGGCGCTGGACAACGGCAACACCGCCGGCGTGACGGCGACGGACGCTGCGGCGGCCGCCACGGCGACCAGCGGATTCGAGATGACCATCCCCTTCGCGGACGTCGGCATCACCGCGCAGACCGAGACCATTCGAGCGATGGCGATGCTCCTGCGTTCGAGTGGCTCCGTGGGCAATCAGTTCCTGCCCCCCCTCGGCACCGGCTACGCCAACCTCGGCACCGTGCCGCTCGATCTCAACGACATCCCCACGCAACAGTTCGTCAACATCGCGCTCGTCGATCAGCCCGGTGACTGGGACGGCGATGGCGACGTGGACCTCGTGGATTACGCCCAGTTCACAGCCTGTCTGACCGGTCCGACCGCCTCCGCCCTCGGGCCGGGATGCAACGCGTTCGACTTCGACGCCGATCTCGACGTCGATCTCCAGGATGCCGCCGAACTGGTCCGCGAATTCAACCCGTAGCGCCGCGGGACCGCACACCTCAGTCCGATAAGGCGGCGACGCCGCCGGGATTCAACCTCAGACCGATCTCTCCGCCGTCGATGTCCTTATAGGGACCAACGCGCCCCGCCCGCGCCGCGGGCACCGTTATCAGGAGGATGCGTGCGGGATGTCAACCGACTTCGTCCGCTTCCATCGTCCGTCGCGGATGCGTTCGCGACGTCGCGGTGTGGCACTGCTGCTCGTGCTCGTGGCAGCCGTGATCGCATTCACCATATCGTCGGCATTACTGACCAGTCAGGCCACGACGATCACGATCGCACAGAACGCAGCCGATCGGGCCCAGGCACGCTACGTCGCGGAATCCGGTCTGCGCCTTGCGGCGGCGTACGTGCAGTCGTCCGCCAGCTGGCGGACCGATCAATCCGCCGGCACATGGATCAGCAACGAAGCGTACGGCCCGGGTTCCTTCACGGTCGCGGGGTACGACGGGGCTGACGCGAACGGGGATGGCGTCATTACCCAACCCGGCGAGGGCGACGGAAACCTGAGCGACGACGACGGCGACACGCTCACGCTGGAAGTCACCGGCAAGGTGAACGGCGCAACGTACGTCGCACGCGCGGTCGTTACACCGGGCTCATCAGCCGCACCTACGCCGAAGTACTACTGGAAACTCGACGAGACGACCGGAACCACCGCCGCCGACTCGGTCGGCGACCGCGACGGGTCGCTGGTGAATTTCACCTACAGCGACTCGAAGTGGATCACCGCCCAGGTCGACGGCGGACTGCACTTCGATGGCTACAACGACTACGTCGACATCGGCAGCGGGTGCATGGCCACCACGGCTTGGACCGTGGCGATGTGGTTGCGCCCGATCGGGCCTTCCGACGACCTGCGCCTGTTTCTGCAGGG
>ERZ795053.6883-NODE-6883-length-11137-cov-5.608193_pt1 | contig 11137 bp, 13 predicted proteins | sample MGYA00375137_ERZ795053 | MGnify/ENA primary metagenome ERZ795053 (study PRJEB30182, sample SAMN05720284) | activated sludge metagenome | isolation source: Anaerobic digester | place: Hong Kong | collected 2014-12-17 ... | reverse complement strand
TCCTCGATCTCGCCCTCGTCGACGAGGCCGATCCGGTCGATCACCTCCACCTGCCTCTGGAACCGATCGATCGCCTCCGCCGACAGGTTCTCGATGAAGGGGATCGCCCCCTTCGACCCGACGATCCTCCCATCTTTGTCGATCCCATTTTTGTGGAGGGCGATGATGGAGTCGCCGGGGAGGTGGCCCTTCGACTCCTCGCCGCAGACCAGGAGGAAACGGATGTTGGAGTTTGCGATGATGTTTGCGACGACCTTCTCGACCCCGAGGTTCTCGGTCTTGCAGGGGCCCGAGATCGCCGCCCCCCGCGCCGCAAGGCTGCTCGCAAGGGTCACCACCGCGATCCGCGACTCGAGGTCGCCGAGCCGATAATCCCCCCTGATGGGCGGCCAGGCATCCGGGTCGCAAGGCCGGCCTCCTTTGCTATGGGAACCATTAGCACCACCGGCATCTTTTGATCCTTCGGCTCCATCGGCTCTCTTTGCTTCTATTGCCCCCTCGGCGCCTCTGCCGCCTTCGCCAGAGCGGTCATCATCCGAATTGCCTGGATGTTCGCCGGTCATCACCATCCCATGGAACTCGATGGTTTAAATGCTTTTGACCGCCGGAGCGTTTCTTGAAATTCGCACCCTCAACACGAGGCTTATATACGAAAAGGGCGAACATGAACATTAATTGGGAAAGTTCGCCGTTGTGCTAGCTCTTCCTGAAGGAAGGTTGAAGTGGCAGAGGTTGAAGAGGCAGAGGCTGACCAAAAGATGGCATCTTACGAAGAGCGAATTCTGAAGGCTATAGAGGATTCCGAAGTCGGTCTGACCACCGTCGACGTGGCTAAGCAGGCGGGGGTCAGCAAGACCACGGCCATAAAGTACCTTTCAGTTCTCAAGTCCGAAGGCAAATGCGAATTCGTCGAGGTCGGCCCCTCCAAGCTCTGGAGGAGCGCCAGAAAGCCCGAAGAGTTAGGAGAATCGAGAGAAGATCTATCGAGAGACGATCTCGCCGGTCTGAAGGAGGTTTGTGCCGCCTTCGGCAGAGGTGAAGTCGTCGAGATGCGACCTCTCAACTTTTCGGTCATAGCCCAGCTTGAGGATCTATCCGACGACGTGATCGTCTCCTTCTCCTTCAAGGTGAAACCCGAGAAGGTTGGAGCCCTGGAGAGCATTATGAAAAAATGGATCCGTCAGCCGGAGAGGCCGTAGCTCCTATTTGATCTGGTCCCTCTCCAAAAACATCGAAGATATTCCTATCAGCTCCTCGAAGACCATGACCGCCATCCTTCGGCCACTAAATTAGCCTTATATAAGATACGTCATATCAATTGTGATTGAACATGGTGGATGCAAACTATGCGCATACCGTCTGAGATCCACGACTTCTTCGGGGTTGAAGAGGGGCAGACCCTCCTGGTCAAGGGGATGCCGGGCACCGGAAAGACTACCCTAGCCCTGGAGATCATGAGTTCCGTCTGCAAGAGGAATAACGGCATGTACATCTCCACCAGGGTCAACCCCCACCGGGTCTATGCCATGTTCCCCTGGATCGGTGAGATCATCCCGCAAAGCAACGTCGTCAACGCCACCCAGAAGATGCTCCTCGAAAGCCTCAAGAACGTGGAGCGGGAGGGCTCCAGCTACGAGACTGTCCTCGACTTCTTCAAGACCTTCCTGGACCAGGCCGACGACATGGACGACCCCATGATCGTCATCGACAGCTGGGACGCCGTCATAAACTACACATCCCACATCCTTGGCGGAGCCCAGCACAGCCTCGAGCAGAATATCTGCGAGTTCGCCCGGGACATGGGAATCCACCTCATATTCGTCAGCGAGTCGGCAGACCTTCTCCCCCTCGACTACATCGTCGACGGCGTCGTAACCCTCGAGAACGTCAGGATGGCCGCCCCCCTATCGGCCGAGAACCGGCCAGAAGGGATGACGACCAGGTACGCGCGAGAGATCAGGCTTGACAAGCTGAGGGGCGTAGAGATCGATCAGAAGATCTACACCTGCACCCTCCACGACGGAAGGTTCCGTTACTTCGAGCCATCAACCGATAATGCCAGCCCCCAGATCAGAATTTTATCCGACGTCGACAGGATATCCGACCCCACCGAGGGCTCCATCTCCACGGGGATAAGCGACTTCGACAGGATCACCGGTGGGCTTGAGTTTGGGTCCTGCAACGTCCTGGAGATCGACCACGGGGTCGGAAAGAGGTACTACCAGGTGCTGACGGCCCTCGCCTCAAACACAGTCAAGAACGGAAGGGCGGTCCACATCGTTCCCAGCATCGGCTACCAGCTCGCCCGAAGGGACATCTTCGTCCCCTCAAACGTGATGCTCCTGGAGCCGGGAGGCGACAGGGACAAGTGGTACCAGACCCTCTTCAAACACTGGGACAGCCTTAGAGAGAGGACGGGCCGGCCGATCCTCACCATCCTGGGACTCGACTCGATGGAGTTCGCCTTCGGCTACGAGAAGATGCTCAGCGCCTCAAGCCGCATGTTCCAGAAGTGGAAGGAGACGAGCGACGTCAACGTCGTTGTCGTCAAGTCCGGCCAGAAGAGCATCAGGATGACCTCCCACGTGGCCGACACCTACTTCGTAATCAAGGAGCTGAACGGCGGTCTCTGCATCTACGGCCTGATACCCAGGACCGAGCCCTTCTACATGGTCCAGGACGATAGGGGAGACCTCAGGCTCGTTCCCATAGTATGAGCCGGGCCCTCGTCTGAGCCGCTCAGAACCCGATTTTGCCAGACCTCAGACCCACCGTCCGCCTTCGGCCCGGATCTCCTTCTTCCATATGGGGACTCGCATCTTGATCCCCTCGATGATGTACTCGCAGCCTCGAAATGCCGCCTGCCTGTGGGCTGCGGTGCAGACGATGAGGACGATCCCTTCACCCACCGATAAGGGGCCGACCCTGTGGATCACCTCGACGGATAAAAGGCCGAACATCTCCGTCGCCTCGTCCCGGATCTTCTCCAGCTCTCCAACGGCTACATCCCGATAGGCCTCCACCTCCATCCCCAAAATCCCGTCGTCTCTGACGGTCCCAAGGAAGGAGACGACGGCTCCAGCCTCCGATCTTTTGGCCCTTGCCACAACGTCTTCGATGGAGAACTCTTCCTCGGTGATGTCGATCAAAGCTCAACCCTCCAGGTTCAAGAGATTCAAGTAAAAGACTCCGGGTTCAGATTCAAGTAAAAGCCTCCAGGTTCAAGAGATTTTAGCGAGATTCGAGCGAGTATTCAAGGTCGAGGTTCAACCGCCGGAGAAGGGCGGAAGAAGCGCCACCTCGTCCCCCTCCTCCAGGACCGTCTTTCCCGGATCGGAGAGGTCGATCCCCTTCCGGTTCAGCAGGATCGTCACACCGTCGCCGATATTCCCATCGGGGGTGAAGATGCCATCTTTTATCTCGGGATGGGAGGAAGCTACCTTCTCCAGAAGGTCGCAAAGGGTGGAGCCCTCTTCGAGGTCGATGGCAGACTCCTCTCCAGCCATCTCCCTGAACTTCGCGAAGGCTCTCACCAGAACCCTCATCTTTTGGCCCTCAGCTTGGGGATCTCCTCATCTCCTTCTATCCTCAGAACGAAGGTCCCGTAGCATGGCTTGGTGTAGGGGAAGATCACCTTGTCGCCGTCGATTCCGACGAGGAGCGGCGGGACCCCGATGAGGTGGACGTTGAAGATCCGATATCCCGGCGGGACCTCGACGGTCTCCTTGCAGTTCTTTTTTATGTACTCCCTTGCATCTTTGAATGAGCACTGGGAGAGGAGGATCTCGTACTTCATCTCCTCGATACAGCCCAATCAGATCACCTCGTCTATCAGCTTCTTCAGGGGCATCGGGTCGTGGACGGCCTTTGCGGCCAGCTTTCTGCAGTCGAACTCGACCGTCTTCTCCAGCTCTTCGGCGCCCCGACCGAAGATCAGAAGGAATAGCTCGGACCTGGAGATGTAGCTGATGGTGCCGGCGTAGGTTATGCCGGCGTCGCTGTGGGCGAAGGCGAAGCATTCGTCGAAGTCGGTCTTTCCCTCCGAGATCATCGCTATGCACCGGTCGATGTTCATCGTCTCGCCGAGGTAGTGGCCCTGAGGGTCTGCAAGCTTCGTCAGCTTGAGGGCGGCGCCCGTCCCCGCCACCACCACCTCGTCCCCCCTCTCCCTCAGCCTGAAGGCGAGGTAGAGGGCGATGCTGGTCTGGACCGGAACCTCGGGACAGCCGAGAAGGATGAGGGACCTTCTCTTCCCCGACCGAGCCTCCGAGGCTGCATCACCAGAACGTTCCATGTTACTTCCTTCGCCGCGTATCTACTTAAATCTCTTCACCGCCGCAGTCGGGGCAGCCGGGGTTTCTCTCGACGGGTATCAGGTCGCAGCGGGCCTGCAAGCCGTCCCAGAGGAGGAGCCTTCCGCAGAGAAGCTCGCCCTCACCCGTCAGCCACTTTATCACTTCTGTGGCCTGGATCGAGCCTATGACCCCGCAGGTGGCGCCCAGGGCGGGGCTCGTCACCTTTGGCGGCGAGCGGGGGAAGATGCAGCGGAGGCACGGTGTCAGTCCCGGGATGATGGTGGTGGCCTGGCCGTCGAAGCCGGATACGGCCCCGTGAAAGAGGGGGACCTTCGCCTCAAGGGCCGCCCTGTTGAGGTGGTGTCTTGCAGAAAAGCTGTCCAGGGCGTCCACCACCACGTCGGCCTCGCTGACCAGGTCTGCAAGGTTCTCCTCGTCGGCGAAGGCACAGACCGCCTCAACCTCCACCTCGGGGTTGAGGCCCCGAATCGTCTCGGCCGCCGAGACGGCCTTGTGGCGGCCGATATCCTCCGTCCAGTGGAGGATCTGGCGGTTGAGGTTGCTAAGCTCGACCGCGTCGCCGTCGACGACGATGATCCGGCCGATGCCAGCAACGGCGAGATAGGCGGAGACCGACGACCCGAGGCCTCCGGCCCCGACGACGAGGGCCGTCGCCTCCTTTATCTTCTTCTGCCCCTCGGACCCGAAGAGCCTGATCTGACGGTCGTACCTGGCAACTTCTGAAGAATCTAGCATCTCAGCCTCGAATGTTCAAAACGCGAAGATCTGGGCGATCAGCCCCCCACCACCGCCGGGAAGAGGGCCACCTCGTCTCCTGCCGAGAGGGGCGTCTTGCTGCCTTCAAGAGACTCGAAGTGCCTGCCGTTGACCATCACGTTCACGTCCTCTCTCACCTTTCCCGAGGCGTCGAATATCTGGTAACTCAGGTCTCCGGACCGCGAAGCGACCAGATTCAGAAGGTCGAAGACTGTGGAGCTGTCTGGAAGGTCTAGCTCCGTCTCTCCGCCCAGAATGTCTCTGAACCGCGCGAAGGCTTTGAGTTTGATGATCATGATTGCTCCGCCATCTCCTTTATCCGCTCCAGGGCCCTGATGGCGTCCTCCCTCTTGAGATCCCGCTTATCTTCTCTGAGAAACTGTTTGAACCCCTCCCGCTGAGGCTCGTCGAGGCCCTTCGCCTCCTCCAGGATCCGGTCGTAGCTTCGTTTTGGAAAGTAGAGGGACGAGGCCGCATCGAGGATCTTCCCGGCCGCGTCGGGGTCGATCGCCCCCGTCTCCAGGGCGGCTCTGACGTTGTCTCTTATGTTCACCAGGGGCTCGGATAAGGGGGAGTAGCTTACGGGATCGAAGATGAGAGCCACCTCGTCGTCGGAGATGAGGTCGCCGTCTCGATACTGGCGGAAGATCTCGCCGACCCCTTCCATCCCGAAGGGGTACAGCTCTGCGGCCCGCAGCGCCCCCATGCTCGAGGCTCCCACCACCACAACCCCCATCTCCAGGACACTGAGAACCTCCTTGTGGGCGACGGCGCTATCCTGGAAGAAGACGCCGTCGATGAGCCCGATCACCCTCGCGCCCTCTTTTGCGGCCCTGTACACGTCGCCCCTCCTGGCGGGGGGGCGATAGGCGGCGGGGAGGATCGCTTCGGCCGTGGCCCTATCGAGGCTCGGACCGAGAAAGACGACGATTTCTCTTGACCTCATCTCTCCACCGCTGCCCTCTTCGGTCCGGGTCCACTGCGCTCTGCTCGAGGCCCGGGACCATCACCCTCACCACGGGGACGCCGATCTCTTCCCTGGTGAGGTCTACGACGATCGCTCTGTCCATGCCAGAGGCTTCGAGCCTTCTGAGCATGAGGTTGATGTCGTCCAGAAAGTCCTCGCTGTCCTGAGACTCGATCTCGCCGAAGGATTTGGTCCCAATATCCTCAAACCAGTGCCGGTTCAGCCTCTTCGTCCTCTCGTATCCGATCTGCCTTCGGAAGTCTGCGGTCGTCGTGTCCTCCCTCGCCCCGTGGATCTGGGTGAGCCTGGACTGGGCGACCTCCGTCAGGGCTCGGAGGACGGCGACCTCGGCGCTGGTGTGGGTCCCCATCCCGATGGTGAGGAGGGCGGGGTCTTTCAGCTGAAGATCGTCGGAGGCCGCGGCTATGGTGGGGACGCCGATGTCGCTTGTGATGTCCTTGATCCGGACCTCCACCTCGGCCGAGGCGAACTTCTCGATCAGCCCCGCCGCGAGGCCGTCCTCGACATCGGTGACCAGGGGGCCGGTCCTCTTCACCGCCTCAACCAGGGACCAGGCGTCCCTCTCGATCACCTCCGAGAGGCCGTGGAAGACCGCCTCCTCAAGGACGTTCCCGGAGGCGAGGCCGTTGGTGTTCGTCCGAAAGAGCTGAGGATAGTTCATCGGAAGCGGGTGGAAGACTCCGCTTGCCGGGACCATCACCTCCTCCTTTCGGATCAGATCGAAGCCGGAAACCCAGGGGATCGCCATATCGGGATTCGATTCCTGGGGCGGGGCGAGGTCTCGCGGATCGACGGCGTTCAGATCGGCCTTCAGCTTTGAGTAGCTCTCCACCAGAACCTCCCTGTCGTGGACCTCCGCCGAGTACCGCTCGATCCCCTCCATCATCGCCGAGACCCTCGCCTCGGCAGGGGTGGCTCCCTTCCCGTTGTAGACGGAGATCGCCCCCTTATCTGCGGCGGGCCTGATGCTGGAGAAGACCGGGATCCCGATCCTGTCCAGGTTGGTGATGTCTGCCACCCTGGTTATCCCTGCAAGCTCCATCTTGGGCGCTATCCGATCGAGGGTCTCCTCTGGAGAGAAGGCCCGATGGGTGTCGGTCTTATACTTCTTTATGCAGGATCTCAGCTTCATTCAGCATCAACTCATTCTGCTTAATTCGTTCGGCATCTTTCCGAATCCCCGGAAGCGCTCCGGGAATGATCTTCTGGCGATATCTCGGTTCGCGATGGCAAAGCCCGCGTTCCTCGATGGACTCCTCTTTCTCGCCCTAAATACATGTCGGGTTTTTCCCGTCGGCGAGGGGATCATATGACGGCTAGGAAGAACCAGTAGACGATGAGGTTTGCGGCGGTGAGGGGAGCCCCCACCTTAACAAAGTCGGAGAAGGTGATGGCAGTCCCCCTCATCTCGCCGTTCTGGACGATGATGACGTTGCTCGCCGCCCCGATGATGGTGAGGTTTCCGGCGATGGTGGACCCGGCCGCTAGAGCCATCATCCCCACCACCGAGGAGCCGAGGTGGGAGAGGAGAGGAAGGTAGAGGGCGACGAAGGGGACGTTCGATATGAGCTGGCTTGCGAGAGCGCTCGTCAGAAGGATCACGGGAATCGAGGCGGCATCGAGGCCCGAGCCGTTCAACGCCCCCTGGAAACGGCCCGTATTCCAGACGCTCTCCATCAGGACGAACATCGAGGCGAAGAAGACGAGGGTCCTCCAGTCCGTCTTCCTCACCAGCTCGACCCTCCGGTGGCTGAAGACGAGGATGGGAAGAGCCGCGAGGAGGGCTATAGCCGTAAGGCCGAACGGGGATCCGAGGCCGAGGGAGACGGATGCGATCTTGAGACCGATCAGAGCCACCACCACGGCCAGGGAGATCTTCGAGAGGCGGGCAAGCTTCGGATCCGAGACAGAATCCTGGATGTGGTTGAGGGGACGGCAACCGAACTCCTCGCCGAAGAAGAGCCTCAGAACTCCGAAGGCGAGGAGGAGGTTGACGGCGGTGGGGATGGCGAGGTACCAGAAGAAGGTGACGAAGGGGTTGGGGATGCCGTCGGCCAGGGCTATGAGCAGGTTCTGGGGGTTTCCTATGGGGCTTGCGACGCTTCCTGTGGTCACCCCAAAGGCGAGGGAGAGGAGGAGGAGCCGGGGCGATATCTCGTATTTCCGTGAGAAGTGGATGAGTAGGGGGGTTCCCGCGATGGCCAGGGTGTCGTTCATCAGCAGCGCTGAGAAAGCTCCCGTCCCAAAGAGGATCGCGAGGACGAGCTGGTCGACGTTCTTCGCCCGCCTTAAGATCCGGCTGGCGAGGCTGGCGAGGTATCCGCTCTCCTCCAGGGCCACCCCGACGACGAACATCCCGGCGAGAAATAGCATCACATCCATGTTGATCGCCCCCAGAGCCTGGGCGGGAGAGATCGAGCCCGCGATGATGACGGCCGCGGCCCCCGCGAACATGATCTGCCAGATCATCACCCTCGTCCGCAAGAGCTGTCGCGTGGCGATGGCGACGAGGACCGCTGCCAGAACTAATAGCGGAAGGTCTCCGGCAGAGAAGATGGTCTGGGATGAGATCACTGTCTCGAACATGGGAAAGTTCTCTATTTTGGCTTGGGGCCAGGAGGTGCATCCTCAGGGCCGCTCTTTGAAGAGATGGGGAATATATACGCCTTTCTCTTTTTCTCCCTTCCTCCCTCTCCTTCATGCCGGATCGGAATTTTATCAAAAAGAGACAAATCAAAAAGATACAATCAATAGGATAAAAATCAAAAGGATACAATCAGTAGGATAAAAACCAAAAAGATACAAAGATATATCTACGGAGAATACTTTGGAGAGTCTGAGGAGTTGCTTTGAACCCAACAACCAGCAAACTCAGGTATGGAATCCCGAGATCCATCTTTGCCGATCTTTGTTTATCGGTTCTGTTATGTCTTGCAACGGCGGGCCTCGCCTTGTCCTCTCCGGCCCTGCTGGAGAATGAGACCCTGGAGGTCCAGATCCTGGCCATCAACGATCTTCACGGCGCGCTCGAACCGCCCTCGGGGACGGTGACCGTCGGCCGCGACAGCGATTGCCAGCCCGTCAAGGTGGCGGCCGGAGGCGCCGAGTACCTGGCCACCACCTTGAAAGGGCTTTCGGCCACAAACCCCGAGACTATCCTCGTCTCGGCCGGAGATAACATCGGGGCAAGCCCCCTCCTCTCCGCCCTATTCCACGACGAGCCGACGATCGAGGCCCTCTCGATGATGGGGTTTGACTACTCCGCCGTCGGAAACCACGAGTTCGACGAGGGGGCCGCCGAGCTCTTCCGGACCCAGTACGGCTGCTGCCATCAGGAGACCGGCTGCCAGGACGGGGACCGGTTCGTGGGGGCTGGCTACAGATACCTCGCCGCCAACGTCGTCAACGAGACGACTGGAGAGACGATCTTTCCCCCCTACGCCGTCAGGAACATCAGCGGCGTTCCGGTGGCCTTCATCGGCATCTCCCTGAGCGCGACCCCGGCGGTGGTGGTCCCCTCGGGAGTGGCTGGGCTCAGGTTCATCGATGAGGCCGACGCCATCAATGCCTGTGTAGAGGATCTAAAAGAGGAAGGGGTCGAGACGATGGTGGTCCTCATCCACAACGGGGCGCTTGCGTCGGGACTTCCGAACGAGGGGATGAAGCCGTGCGAGCCGCTGGAGGATATCATCAACCGGACCCGCGATGAGGTAGACCTGTTCATCACCGGCCACAGCCACCAGGCCTACATATCGACCGTCGACGGAAGGGTTGTGACCCAGGCCGGGTCCCAGGGCAAGTTCATAACCGACATCGATCTGGTCATCAGCCCGACCACCGGAGACGTGGTAGAGGTGAGGGCGAAGAACGTGGCGGTGACAAGAGACGTCCCCAAGGACCCGGCCATAACTCAGCTTCTGGAGAAATATGAGACCCTCCTGGGACCGTTGACCAACGAGGTGGTCGGGTCGGTGACAGCCGACATAACGAGGGACGCATCAGAATCGGGGGAGTCGGCCCTGGGCGATCTGATCGCCGATGCCCAGCTCTGGGCCACCTGCGGCAACGAAACGGACGGTAGCGAAGCCGAGGAGGATGGTAATGTCGAAGGAGATGATGAGGCCGGGGGCAGCGGCGCGGTGGTGGCCTTCATGAACCCCGGCGGGATTCGGGCAGACATCATCTTCGACGATATCGCCGGAGAGGAGCAGCCGGGCGAGGTGACTTATCAGGAGGCCTTCAACATCCAGCCCTTCGACAACAGCCTGATCGTCCTGACCCTGACCGGAGAAGAGATCGACTCGGTCCTCGAGAAGCAGTTCGACAACCCAGCCGAGGGACAGAACCGGATCCTCCAGGTATCCAGCGGCTTTTCCTACGCCTGGAGCAGGTCCGCCCCCGCAGGAGACAAAGTCGAGATCTCCAGCATAAAGATCGACGGAGTCCCCATCGATCCCGAGGGGACCTACAGGGTGGCTGCAAACGCATTCCTGGCGGAAGGGGGAGACGGCTTTGCCACCTTCAGCGAGGGGGTCGATCGGGTCTGCGCCATCACCGACCTGGAGGCGCTGGTCAGTTACATGAGGGCGTTTTCGCCGATCTCTCCGCCCCCGCTTGGCAGGATCTCCGTGGCAGAAGGGCCGGCGGCGACGGCGGCGCCGGTATCAGCTCCCCTGGCCTCCGCCTGAGGGAGCGGATAAGAACAGGAATGGGGGGCAGAGAGGGCCTGAAATCCCCTCGCGCCCCTCATATTTTTAGAGGTTCGATCTTCCCTGCCGGCGGCAGACTCCCCCACCTCTGAGCCCTTCACTTCCGCCAGCCGACGACGGCGTCGGGGATGCTGTCAACCTCCGAGAAGTAGGGCTTGATGTCCAGGAGCGGCGTCCCCTCCATGGCGTCGAGACCCCGGACCTGCAGCCTCCCGCCGGAGACTCCGAGAAGCTCGACTATTCCGACGCCGATGGGGTTTGGCCGGTTCGGCGACCGGGTGGCAAAGACGCCGTGCTCTTTTCCGTCGTAGGGGGGAAAGGCCTTGAGCTGGTTTCTATCGGCCCGGTCGAGCCAGTAGAGGAGGATT
>ERZ795053.6879-NODE-6879-length-11141-cov-4.978351_pt1 | contig 11141 bp, 8 predicted proteins | sample MGYA00375137_ERZ795053 | MGnify/ENA primary metagenome ERZ795053 (study PRJEB30182, sample SAMN05720284) | activated sludge metagenome | isolation source: Anaerobic digester | place: Hong Kong | collected 2014-12-17 ... | reverse complement strand
GATTTCCTGGGTCGGACCGATCAAGAAGTCGAGCCCCATCAAGAATTGGGTGTGTGCGGACGGGTTCGCCAAGACCTGCCCACCTAGGGCATCCACCAGTTCTTGCGCCCGTTCCTCGTAAGCGGTCCGGCCCGTCAAGCGCGCCAAACGCACCAGGTTGAGGAGCATGACCGAGTTGCCCGAGGGAATGGCCCCGTCGTAGGCCTCTTTGCTTTGGAGCAACAAGGCTTCGCCGTCGCTCGGGCTGTGCCAAAACCCACCAGCTTCTTGGTCCCAGAAAAATTCGAGCCCCAAGTCGGTGAGCTCCAGTGCGGTCCGCAAGTAGGTTGGATCTTGGGTTGCCTGATGCAACTCGATCAAGCCCCAGGTCAAGAAGGCATAGTCCTCCAGCAAGCCGGGCAAACCCGCCTGGCCTGCGCGGCTGCGCTTGAACAAACGGCCTGTTTTCGGGTCCCGTAGTTTCGCAACAGCAAAGCCTGCTGCGCGGCGAGCGGCCAGGATCCAATCTTCGCGCTCCAAGGCACTTCCCGCTTTGGCCAAAGCAGCGATCATCAAACCGTTCCAGTCGGTCAGGATCTTGTCGTCTTTGAAGGGATGCACACGCGCTTCGCGAGCGGTGAAGAGCTGCTTGCGAAGGGCTTCCACCCGGGCCATGAACCCGAGAGGATCTCCAGAACCAGCGGCGAGTTGCTCCAAGGGCAAACGGAGGTGCGGGATGTTGAGACCTGTCCGACGCCCGGTGGCCTCATCCTGAAAGTTCCCCCTCTCGGAGCACCCGTACACGTCTGCGTAGAACTTCGCGTCGGTTTCCCCGAGAACCGCTTCGAGCTGCTCCAGGCTCCACACGTAGAACCGTCCCTCCACCCCTTCGCTATCGGCATCTTCCGCGCTGTAGAAACCACCCTCGGGGGCGGTCATATCCCGCAGGACATAGGTCGCGATGCCCTCGATCGTCGCGCTCCACAGGGGCCGGGCCGAAACCTGCCATGCCTCGGTGTAGGCCATCATCTGCAGGGCCTGGTCGTAAAGCATCTTTTCGAAGTGCGGCACCAACCACTTGTCATCGGTAGAGTAGCGGTGGAACCCAAATCCAACCTGATCCCAGATGCCCCCCAAACGCATGGCTTCGAGGGTTTTCTCGACCATCGCGAGCGATTTGGCATCGCCGCGCAGCGCGTGCTCGCGCAACAGGAACCGCAAGTTGTGCGGTACGGGAAACTTCGGGGGTCCGCCAAACCCGCCGCCTTCCGCATCGAAGACCGACCCAAGCGCCAGTCGAGCCTTGCGGAAAGCGCCTGCGTCGAGGGTTCCGGCGCCTTTTGTCGCCGTTTGACCGCGCACAAAGGCCAGCAGCCGCTCCGAATCCTGAAGCAAGTCCGCCCGGCGCGTGTTCCACATGGTCTGCACTTTGGGGATCAAATCCAGCATCCCGGTCCGGCCACCGCGGGCATGCTTGGGGATGTAGGTGCCGGCAAAGAACGGCACCTTCTCCGGAGTCATGAGGACTGTCATCAGCCAGCCCCCCCCACCAAATGCCTGAGCGAAACTCATGTAAACGTTGTCCACATCGGGTCGCTCTTCGCGATCGACTTTGATGCAAACAAAGGCGGCGTTCATGAGCGCCGCTACCTCCGAGTCCTCGAAGCTCTCGTGTTCCATCACGTGGCACCAGTGGCACGTGGAGTACCCAATCGACAAGAAGATGGGCCTGTCGAGCGCTTTGGCGGCCGCGAATGCGGCCTCACCCCAGGGATACCAATCCACTGGATTGCGTGCATGCTGCAGCAGGTAGGGGCTGGACTCGAAGACCAGGCGGTTGTATTCGGGACCGCCGTCGGCGGGCAGCTGCGCGATTTCTTGGGGGCTGGGGAGGGGCAAGCGCACGACCGGTTCTTGAAAGGCTTGGACCGAAGTGGCAGGGGAGCAGGCAGCTGCGAAGCCGAGCACCAGGAGCACGATGCGCGAGCGCATGGATCAAGTTCGGGTGGCGATCAACCGATTCAAGGTCTTGAGCAAGTACGGCGCCGAGGCCGATCCCGAATACCCTTCCAGAAACTGCCCTTCCGCGTCGGCAAAGATCACGAACGGCAGCATCATCGCGTCGGGTAGTTGACTGGCAAGCCGCAGGATCGCGTCGTCCTCCCCATCCGCGTCGGCCGCCAGCGCCACAAAGTGGTTCTGCAACAGCTCGGCTACGTCGGGACGTGGCACGATCGCTTCCACCAAACTGCGGCATTGGCTGCAGGCCTTGCGACCAAACTCCATGAAGATCAGGCGGCCGGTACGCTTGGCTTCATCGACCGCGCCCTCCAGGGTCTGGAACCAGTCCAGGGTGCCGTGATCGTCGAAATGGGGGTGGGGTTTCTTGGTGCTCATTAGATCCAGATAAATCGAAGGGTTGGGTGCCTGCAATAGACCACGGACGGGCCCCCTTGGGGGCGCTAGGAACGGTTTTTCGGACCGAGCGGACTTCCGCTAGGCCTTGCGGCTCTTGAGGTAGGCTTCGATGAAACCATCCAAATCCCCGTCCAGCACCGCGTTCACGTTGCCCACTTCGAAGTTCGTGCGGTGGTCCTTGACCAATTGGTAGGGATGCAACACGTACGAGCGGATTTGGCTGCCCCAGGCAATCTCGCCCTTTTCCCCGTACAGTTTGGACATCTCTTTGTCGCGCTTGGCCTCTTCCATTTGGATCAGCTTGGCCTTGAGCAATTTGAGCGCCGTGGCGCGGTTCTTGTGCTGGCTGCGTTCGTTCTGGCAACGCACGACGATTCCGGTCGGGATGTGCGTCATGCGCACGGCGGATTCGGTCTTGTTGACGTGCTGCCCGCCGGCGCCCCCCGCGCGCATGGTGTCCACCCGTATATCGGAATCGTTGATCTCCATGTCGAGATCGTCGGGCAACTCCGGGGTCACGTCCACCGAGGCAAACGAAGTTTGGCGGCGAGATTGGGCGTCAAACGGGCTGATGCGGACCAGGCGGTGCACGCCAGATTCCGCTTTCAGGTAACCGAAAGCGAAGTCCCCTTGGATGTGGAGCGTGGCGCCGCGGATACCGCCTTCGGTTTCCTCCTGGTATTCGACTTCTTCGGCCTCATACCCCTTGCGCTCGGCCCAGCGCGCGTACATGCGCAGCAACATGGCGGCCCAATCGCAGGCATCGACTCCGCCTGCACCCGCGCTGATTTGGAGGTACGCCGAGGAGCGATCGTTGGGACCGCCCAGCATCACCTGGAACTCCAAGCCTTCGATCCACTGCAGGACGTTTTCGTGCAAGCTGTTGGCTTCGGCTTGGACTTCGTCTTCGCCTAGCTCAGCGGCCATTTCGGAGAGGATTTCGAGTTCCTCGAAGGCGTTTTCGACCTTGCCAATGGGGTCGACCGTCAGGCGCAGGCCCTTTAGCTCTTGGATGAGCGCTTGGCTCTTTTCGGCATCGTTCCAGAAGTCCGAGGAATTCTGGAGCTCTTCGATTTCTTTGACTCGTTGGGACCGTTGGACGTAGTCAAAGACTCTCCTTCAGCTGGCCAAGCCGGCTGCGGAGCTCCTTTTCTTGTTCCAATAGGTCGGATAGGGATGCCATAGCGCGAGCAGTCTAGGACAGCCGGTAGGCTGGGGAAACCGGATGGGGAAGAATTTTGCAAGGCAGTGCAACTCTCTCCATCAGGGGGCGATGCAGGCAACCGCCCTAATTCGTACCCTAGCCGGATGCAAATCGAGCTGCCGACCCTGCAGGGGACCCTGATCAAACGCTACAAGCGCTTCCTAGCTGACGTGGAGCTGGATTCGGGGAACGTGGTCACGGCCCACTGCCCCAACACGGGTTCGCTGAAGGGGTGTTTGGAGGCTGGCTCACGGGTGGTTTTACGGGACAGTCAAAATCCGGAGCGCAAGCTGCCTCTCACGCTCCAGACCATCGAGGTTGGGGGCACGTGGGTCAACGTCGACACCGGGTTGCCGGAAGCCTTGGCCCTGGAGGCAGTCCAGGCCGGCAAAATCGCCGATTTGCGCGGCTACGCATCGGTGCGAACCCAGGTGAAGTACGGGAAAAACAGCCGCATCGACCTGTTGCTCGAGGACCCAGGCAAGGGCCAATGCTACGTGGAGGTCAAAAACACCACCCTAGTGGACGGCAATCGAGGTCTGTTTCCCGACGCAGTCACCACCCGCGGGCTCAAACACCTCTTGGAGCTGGCTGATATGGTCGCATCGGGTCACCGGGCGGTGATGCTGTACATCGTTTCCCGGTCCGACGCGGTGTCCTTTTCGCCCGCGCGCGACATCGACCCGGACTACGGCGCAGCCCTGGACGATGTCGTGCAGCGGGGAGTCGAAATCTTAGCCTACTCCACGGTGGTCAGCCCGCAGAGCTTCGAGCTGGGTAAGAAACTGCGCGTCCTACTCTAGGGGTAGTTCCCACAGCACCCACTCCGCGCGCACTCCGTCCCGGAACTCGACCGGTCCGGGTGCGGTGATTGCGGCACCATCGCCGGCGAGCAGGCGCTCGCCTGCCACCGTGACTTCGCCTTTGGCCAAGTGCAGCCAGGCCATGCGGTCCTTGGGAAGCTCGTAGGTGACGACTTCGTCGCCATCGGCCAGCCCCGCATACATGCGCGCGTCTGCGCCGATGGTCAGCGACCCTTCGCTTCCATCGGGGGAGACCACCAAGCGGTTGCGCCCGCGGCGTTCGGACTCTTCGAAAGTCTTTTGCTCGTAACGTGGCGGAAAGCCCGATTCACGCGGCAATACCCACATTTGCAAAAGGTGCAAAGGCTCGGTTTTGGACGGGTTGAATTCGCTATGAGTCACTCCGCGACCGGCCGACATGAACTGCACTTCGCCCGGTCGCATTTGCGAACCGTTGCCCATCGAATCCTTGTGCTCGAGGGTTCCGTCTAGGACATAGGTCACGATTTCCATGTCCCGGTGGCCGTGGGTGCCAAATCCTTCGCCCGCCGCCACGCGATCCTGGTTGAGAACGCGCAGCGAACCGAACCCCATGCGTTCGGGGTCGAAGTATCCGGCGAAAGAAAACGTATGGTGCGCATCGAGCCAACCATGGTCGGCATGGCCGCGATCCGCCGAGCGAAGGATTTGGAGGTTCGGGGTGGTTTTCATGGCTTGGAAATGGGTTTCCCCGCAGGGTCTTGGGATTGAAGCAGGGTTTGTAGGCCGTGGTGCAGCCCTTCGAGTTCGGTTTGGGTCAGCGCAGCGAACTGCTGGCGGTGGAGTTGGTCGACTGGCTCGTCGAGGCGATTGCAGAGCTCCAAACCCTTGGGGGTCAAGCGGATCCGCACCACCCGACGGTCCTGATCGCTGCGTTCGCGGAGCACCAACTTCGCAACCACCATGCGGTCGACGAGCCGGGTGACATCGGGAACGGCTGAGACCAACCGCTGGCCGATGTACTGGCAAGATCCCTCGTGGCCCGGTGCACCCCGCAGGATGCGCAGCACGTTGAACTGCGAGGAAGTCAGTCCGTGGCTGCGAAACAGCTCCACAAACGCAGCTTGCAGCCGATCGTGGGCCCGCAAGATGTCGAGGAACGTATCCCGGGCGAGTTGGGCTTCCTTGTTGGGCATGGATCCAATATATGTTGCAACAAATATTGTTCACCCCCCCGGGGCAGGCGAAAATCGCCCATGACCCTTATCCTATTACCTCACAAGAGGTTAGGTTTCGACAGGTTAGGATTCAACACGAGGCCCAAAGGCCACTCCTCGAACCCTTGTGGCACAATGCCAAACACCTTGCACCGCCCCTCGCGACTCCCCCTTGCACCCTGGTTGGGTTGCGTGCTGCTTGCCATCCCGCTGGTCGTAGGCTGCCACCAGGAAGTCCCCACGGTGGCTCCCCCGGACATTGCCACCCTAGGCAGGTTGCAGCCATCCATCCGGACCGATTTGGAGCAGGCCACCCAGGCCCTGAAAGCGGATCTGCGCAACCCGGGTTTGTGGGGCCAGCTTGGCACCCGCTACGAGTCCAACGGCTTGCCCGAAGTGGCGCTTGTATGCTTTGAGCAGGCTGCGGCACTCGACTCCAAGTCACCCCGCTGGCCGTACCGGGCCGCCGTGGTAGCAGCCCGCGCAGGCAACCTAGAAGCAGCCATCGAATGGGGCCGGGCTAGCCTCCGCTTGGACCCTAGCTACTACACCACCTACGAGCGGCTCGGGACCTGGGAGCTGCAACTGGGGAACCTCGAGCAGGCCAGTTCGTACTTCGAACAGGCTTGCACGCTCGACCCCCAGCGCGCGGGGGGCTGGGCCGGCCAAGCACGCGTTGCCTTGCAGACCGACGAGGTGGCCCAGGCACTCCAATCCATCCGAAAGGCCCGTGAGCTCGATTCCCAGGACCCGTACTGGAAACTGCTGGAGGGCATCACCCTGGCCCGACTCGGCCGCGACGAAGAAGCCAAGCCGCTGCTGGCGGAGGGCCAGGGCAGCAAGCCCACCTTGATCGACCCTTGGACCCAATCTTCGAAATCGATCCGCTCGCAAGAGTCTGATCTCTTCCAACGGGGCATGCAGTTGGAAGACCAAAATCAGTTCGACGAGGCCATCGCCATCTACCGCGAGATTTTGGCCGATCGACCCGGGGAAGCCCGGCTTCCCTTGCGACTCGCCAAAACCCTGCTCAAGGCGCAACGGCCGGCAGAGGCGATGGAGGTCACCAAGAAGGCGTTGGAGCGCTTTCCAACGCACCTCGAATTGGAAGTCCTGCGCGGGCACTTGCTCGAGCAGTCTGGAGACCCGGAAGGTGCTTGGGCTTCTTCGCAAAAGGCGATCCAAGAACATCCGGAACGCCCGGATGGTTACCTCTTCCAATCCACGCTGCTCGCCAAACAAGGGCTCTCGGAGCAAGCCATCAGCGTGGCCCAAGGTGCTCTACGGTTGTCCCCGAGCGATGAACGGTCTCGCTCGTTGCTGGCATCGCTCTATTTGCGCCAACAGCGCTATGCAGAAGCCATTCAGGTGATTGAAGAAGCCCTGGAACTCCCCGACGCCGTTACGCCGCTGGGCTACTACCAGATTCTCGCGCAGGCGTACAAGGCCACCGGCCAAACCGCCAAATTGAGCGCTTTGATGCAAAAAGTCGGCGTCACATCCACACCCGCAGAACCCAAGTAAGAACGCTGATCATGAGACCTGTAGCGAACCTGCTGATGGCGACGGGCCTTTTGACCGCTTGTGCCAAGCAGCCCACGACCTCTCCTGGTACCGAAGCGAGCCCTGCGGCCTCCCAACCCGCCTGGTTCGAAGAATGCGGGATCGAATCCGGATTGGACTTTGTCCACCGTTCGGGGCACACGAGCGCGTTTGTCTTCCCCGAAATCATGACCACCGGGGCGGCCCTCTTCGACATGGATGGCGATGGGGATCTAGACGCCTACTTGGTCCAGGGCGGCAATTGGAGCGCCAAACCGGGCACCGAACTCGGGCCCGGCAACCAGCTCTACGCAAATCAAGGCGATGGAACCTTTGTCAACGTCACGGCGGGGAGCGGGGCGGACGACCATGGCTACGGCATGGGCGTTGCCACCGGCGATTACGATGCGGACGGGGATTTGGACTTGTACGTATCCAACCTGCGCGGCAACGTGCTGCTGCGCAATGACGGCGGTGGCAAGTTCACCGATGTCACGCAGGTCGCCGGAGTTGCTGGCAATGTGTGGAGCGCGAGCGCCGTCTTTGTGGATTACGATCGGGATGGCGACCTGGATCTGTTTGTGACCAACTACATCTTCTGGGATGAGGACTCCGAACTGCCCTGCCAGGATCCGCCGCGGGGCGCCACCTACTGCAGCCCGAAGAGTTACGCCGCCCCCACACCCGACACCCTGTACCGCAACCAGGGGGACGGGACCTTCGAAGACATTTCGTACGAAATCGGGCTGCGCAACGCGTTGGGCAATGGCCTCGGTGTCCTGTGCTCCGACTTTGACAGCGATGGCTCCCCGGAGATCTTTGTCGCCAACGACGGCACGCCCAACCGATTGTGGGACTTGGCGGAAGACGGGCGCTTCGTGGAAAAGGGCTTGATCCAGGGCTGCGCCGTGGATGATCAGGGCCAAGCCAAGGCTGGCATGGGCGTGGCCAGCGCCGACCTCGACTTCGATGGCGACGAAGACCTTTTGGTGGTCAATTTGAAGGGTGAAGACGACTCGCTGTATCGCAACGATCGCGGGCGCTTTGTCGATCGAACCCCGCGGGCCGGCCTAGCCCATTCTTCGCGCAAGCGAACGCGTTTTGGGGTGACCTTGAGCGACTTCGACCACGATGGCTTGTACGACCTGTATGAGGCCAACGGGCACGTGACCCATCCCATCGAGAGCCTGGGGCCCGACCCCTTCGCGGAGGACAACCAACTGATGCGTGGCTTGCCCGACATGCGCTTCGAAGAGGTGCAGCCCTTGGGCGGCGTGGCCAAACCATTGATCGCGACGTCGCGCGCCCTCGCTGTGGGCGATGTGGATGGGGATGGGGACTTGGACCTTTTGATCCACAACAAAGACGAGCGCGTGCACCTCTTGCGCAACGTAGCGCCCAAGAAGGGGCATTGGATCCAAATCCTAGTCAAAGATGCCCACGGATCGGACGCGATCGGCGCGGAACTACGAGCGCAATCGGGATCACGGGTGCTCCACCGCATGGTCCGCACCGGTGAAAGCTACTGCGCAGCCAACGCGCCCGCCGTGCACTTCGGCCTGGGAGCAGAGACCCGCATCCAGTCGGTCCAAGTCACCTGGGTCGACGGATCGAAGGAAGCATTCGCGGACCTGGACGCCGACGCCGTTCACACCCTGCGCCAAGGAACCGGTCGTCCCGTCCAGTAGGGAGCGAGGCCAACTTGGCGCTCGCTCCCCACCACGTGGGTCATTGCTGCCCGAGTTTGCCTGCGATTTCGCGATTGGCGGCTTTTTCGGCGGTATAGCGGACAACGAAATCGCCCGATCCGCGTACCAACCAGCCGACGGTCACGCGGCCATGACCCGGTACCCCCGCTTCCAAAGCCACGCGTCCAGGCTCGAGCACATTGGCTTGCATGCGCTCGGGGTGGTAACGGTCTGCAACCAACCCGCTCGCCAAGACTTGGATCCCTTCGCCCTGGAGCGACACAAAATCCGGGACGCCGATGTGGTGGTCGGCGGCCATCGCAGAACGGCTGTTCATCAGCTTCGAGTTGGACAGGTCCACCAAGATCCGCGCCAGCCCGCCACCCAGGTCCTCCACCTGGGGAGCTTCGACCGTGACCTCAGCAATCTCTTCGGCGTGCCGCGCGCAGAACAATGCGTTGCGGTGCAGCATTTCCTCGATCATGAACGAGGGTGCCACACGGCCATGTTGGCGCTTGAAACCACCGATTTCGATATCGCCATAGGTCGGGTGTTGGAACGGGTGCCAGTCGACAAACACGTCCCCTAGCAGAACCGAATCATTGAATTCGAGCTGCTGGGAAGTCCGCGTGGCGAACCAGTTCCCAGTTTGCTCGCGATCCTTACCCCAGTACTGGGGAGAAGCCCACAACTCGTTGGTGAACGAATAGATCCCCAAGCTCTCGTAGGTCCAGGTCACGAAGCCGCCATGGACGTTGTAGAGGTCCTTGTAGATGATCATGTAGCGATAGAAGGGCAGGATCAACTCGCCCTCCTGACCCAGCTTGTCGTAGACCTGGATGTCTTCGCGGGGGTAGCGGATCGACTCCTCGCCCGGGCCTCGCAGGATCATGCCGCCCGAATTGTGGAAGCTCTGGACGGCCGCCACGTTGGGGTGCGCATACAGGAAGCGCGCGATGCAAGCGGTCTCGGGGTAGCACAGGGGATAATCCCCAGCACCGTACTGGATGTGATTGGGTTGCCAATCACTCGGCCAGTTGCGGTTCATGTCGTATCCGCCGAGGTCGTCCTCGTTGATACGACCATCGCCATCGTTGTCGATTCCTTCTTGCCCCAGGACGATGTAATCGCCTTTTTGGTCCCCTTCCACGGGCACCAGGATGCGCGGATCGTCGCGATCCAAGCGGTGGGTTCCCATCCCGAGCGGCACCTTCTTGCGCATGGTGAGGATCTCGCCATCCCCGTCCAAGTCGTCCATGGGGTCCTCATCGAACTGACCGTCTTGGTCGTTGTCCGTGGGTTGCACGCCCGTCCTCGAACTGTGCGGCGTGTTGGCCGCATCGAACCAATGGTTGCGCCCGTCGGGGTTGACCGAGGGCAGCAAGTAGAACGTCCTGCTCTCCAGCAAGGCCTTGGCTCGCGGGTTGGTCTCGGCATGCTCCAGGAGCCACCAAGCTAGATAAATCGTCGCCTCTCCGCCCTGGACTTCATTGCCGTGGACGTTGCCGTCCACCCACATGCCGGGTTTGCTTGCGTGGTTCCCTGTGCGTTGGTCGGTCAAGATCAGCACGCGCATCGGCTGGCCTTGGGTCGATTTTCCGATGTCCTCGAGCTCCACGAAATCGGGGTAAGCCTGCTTCAGGCTCTGCATGTGCTGCAAGAGCTCGTCGTAGCGGTAGTAACGATTCCAGGGAATCTCTACCTTCGGTTGCCATTGCCCGCCGGAAACCTGGGCCGTAGCCCCGGATGCCATGACCACAAAACCCAACCCAAGGGCCCACGCTTGCCAAATCATTGTTTTCATCGGAATCACTCCAGGGTGTAGGTGGCTTCGCCGGCCGTGTTGCATTGGGCGTAGAGAACGGGGGCTGCGCTCCCCTTGGGTACTTGGACGATCCAGCGCAAGTCTTCCGCACCGCCTCCGCCTTCAAGGCGCTGGATTTGCGAGCGTGCGTTGCCGACCAGCACGCGCGAACCTTCTGGCAACCTAAGTTCCACCATGATGGGTAGTTTGGACCGAGTTTTGGCTTCCATGGCCGAGGTTGTCGGCAGGAAGCCAACATTTGCGAGTTTGGCGCGAATCTCGAGCACGCCCTCCCCATCCAAGGGTTGCACGTGGACTTCCGTCCATTCGAGGCGGGCGAAGTCGGCCGCCAAGCCGTCGACAAACTTCATGTAGCGAACGCCCAAATCGGTCAGCCATTCGGCCGGCGGATTGTTCAGCACTAGGGGCGACCAGCCACCAATCTGCACCTTACCCATTTCGGGGTGTTCGAAATCCTTCCAGGGCGTGAATGCCCCGCGCTTGTAG
>ERZ795053.6878-NODE-6878-length-11142-cov-10.450618_pt1 | contig 11142 bp, 9 predicted proteins | sample MGYA00375137_ERZ795053 | MGnify/ENA primary metagenome ERZ795053 (study PRJEB30182, sample SAMN05720284) | activated sludge metagenome | isolation source: Anaerobic digester | place: Hong Kong | collected 2014-12-17 ... | reverse complement strand
CGGGGCTTTTCGGCTATCTCGGCTATGACATGATCCGGCTGGTCGAACACCTGCCAAACGTCAAGCCCGACCCGATCGGGGTGCCCGATGCCACGCTGATGCGCCCCACGATCGTCGCCGTCCTCGACGGTGTGAAGGGGGAGGTGACGGTCTGTTCGCCGGCCTGGGTCTCGTCGGGCCTGACGGCACGGGCGGCCTATGCGCAGGCGGCCGAACGGGTGATGGACGCGGTCCGCGATCTGGAACGCGCCCCCTCGGGCGAAAGCCGCAGCCTTGGCGACAGCGCGCATCTGGGCGAGATGAAGTCGAACTTCACGCCCGAGGGCTATCGCGCCGCGGTCGAGAAGGCCAAGGACTACATCCGCGCGGGCGACATCTTCCAGGTCGTGCCGTCGCAGCGCTGGACGGCGGATTTCAAGCTGCCGCCCTTCGCGCTCTACCGCTCGCTCCGGCGCACCAACCCCTCGCCCTTCCTGACCTTCTTCAACTTCGGCACCTTCCAGATCGTCGGGGCGAGCCCCGAGATCCTTGTCAGGCTGCGCGACCGGGAGGTGACGATCCGCCCCATCGCCGGCACCCGCCCCCGCGGCGCCACGCCCGAGGAGGACAGGGCGCTCGAGGCAGACCTTCTGGCCGACACCAAGGAACTGGCCGAACACCTGATGCTTCTGGACCTTGGCCGCAATGATGTGGGCCGGGTCGCGAAGATCGGCACTGTCCATCCGACCGAGAAGTTCATCATCGAACGCTACAGCCACGTCATGCACATCGTCTCGAACGTGGTGGGCGAGATCGCGGAGGGCGAAGACGCGCTTTCGGCGCTGCTGGCGGGGCTTCCCGCCGGGACGGTTTCTGGCGCGCCCAAGGTCCGCGCGATGGAGATCATCGACGAGCTGGAGCCGGAGAAACGCGGCGTCTACGGCGGCGGCGTCGGCTATTTCGCCGCCAACGGCGAGATGGACATGTGCATCGCGCTCAGGACCGCCGTGGTGAAGGACGAAAAGCTCTATGTCCAGGCGGGCGGCGGCGTCGTCTATGACAGCGATCCTGAGGCGGAGTTCCAGGAAACCGTCAACAAGTCGAAGGCGCTGAAGCGGGCCGCCGAGGACGCGGGCCTGTTCGTGCGGCGCGGAAACGGGTGAGTTGGGGGAAGCGCAAGCCGCTTCCCCGACGACCGTAACCCTCCTAGCGCCCCGCCCGATCGGCGATCATGCCCGCCGACACGGGCGCCAGCGTGACGCCCTTCGGGCCCGAGGCCACCCAGTCGTAAAGCGCCTTCAGCGTTTCGGGGTAGGCATGGGCGACAACGACCGCCCGGCCCTTCTGGCCGGCATCGAAGGCGGCACGGTCCAGCAGGCGGCGCACGGCGGCGGCGTCTTCCTTGTATTCGTCCACAACGCGGTCGACGCTCGCATGCGGCACACCGGCCCCCTCGGCCGCCTGCCCCGCCACGTTCAGCCCGCGCGCATAGGTGATCAGGCCGCGACCGTCGATCTTCAAGGCCTCCGCGAGGTACTTGACCACCTCGCGGTCGATCTGGAACAGCGCGTCCGGCGCGGGCACCATCGCAACGGTTTCCGGCAGCGCGGTGGAAAGCGCCTCGACCGCGACCTCGACATCCTTTGCCGTCATTCCACGCTGCAAGCCGTTCGAGGCAAGAATCGCCAGTTCGAATCCCTTGGCGCGATAGTCGGCTGCCCGTTCCCGGGCGTTGGAGCTTGCCGGATCAAGCGCGATCGTCACCGGGAACGAGATCGCTTCCACAGTCGCCGCGTCAAGCCCGCCGCGACCTTCGCCCACATCCAGAAGAACGACCGATACCGTCGGCCCGATCCCCGTCATGTCGAAAGGCGCTGCGTAGCGGACAAGGGCAGGCAGTCCTGCGGGGGCCTCTTCGGTCACCGGCGCCTCGGGCTCTGCCGCCTCCTCGGACTGGGTGCCGATGGTTGGCAACTGGCCGACGCGCTGGCCGGGCAGGACTGGCTCTGCCGTCCCGGCAGAGGCAAGCTGCTCTGCCAGCCCGGCCGGCTCCGCCTCTGCCGGGGCGGGCGCGTCCGCGGGTGCGGTCTCGGGTTCGGTGACGGGTTCCGCGGCCGGCGCCTCCGGCGAAGGCTCCGGTGCCGCTTCGGCGGCAACCTCGACGGCCGGTTCCGCCACGGGCTCTGCGGTCGCGGGCTCTGCGGTCGCGGGCTCTGCGGTCGCGGCCGGCGCGGCCTCGGTGGATTGCGGAAGCTGCGGCAGGGCATTGCCAGCGTTCTCAGTCGCAAGCTGACCGGCCGGTTCCGTCGCGGCCACGCCGGCGGGGCTCGCGTCGTCGCCCGCCGGTGCGGCGCTCGCGACGGTTTCCTCGGACACGACGGGGGCTTCGGGCGCCGCCGGGGCCTCGGTCTGGCTCTCGGGCTGGGCCGCGGTGCTCACCTCCGCCAGATCGGGGGATCCTTCGGCGGCGGGTTCCGAGACCTCGGGCGCTTCGGTGGCCTCGGCGGCGGCCTCGGTGGCAGGGGTGGCGGGGTCTTCGTCGGGTTTTGCCTTGGCAAATTCCGAACCGGCGGGAACAACGACCATCGGCGTCTCGGGCGCGGGTTCGGCGGCCTCTCCGGCCTCCTCGCTGGGGGCGGCCTCGACCTCGGGGCGCGCCTCGGCGGTCGCCTCGGGCTGCGGCATCGCGGCGGGCGCGGTCTCTGCGGCGTTGCCCCGGGCGGCCTCGGCGGCGGCGTGCACCGCCTCGAGCGTTGCCCCCGGCGGCGCGGACTGCAGCGACACGACAGCGGCGATCGCCCCGCCGAAGGCCGTGCCCATCAAAAGACCTGAAAATGTGCTCTTGCTCAATTTTGCCTCCGGCAACGAAAGTCATGACCGCTTCCGCCCTTGACCCCGGCGCGCGGCTCTGACCATTTATAGCCCGACCTGCCCCGGGGTTCATCCCCCGATTGCTGTTGCACCGACCGGGACCTGCCAGATGTTGCTGCTGATCGACAACTACGACAGTTTTACCTACAATCTCGTGCATTATTTCGGCGAACTTGGCGCCGAAGTGATGGTGCGGCGCAACGATGCGCTGACCGTGCAGGAGGCGATGGCGCTGAATCCGCAGGCCATCGTGCTGTCGCCAGGGCCCTGCGACCCGGATCAGGCGGGTATCTGCCTGCCCCTTACCCACGCCGCGGCCGAGACCGGCATCCCGCTTCTGGGCGTTTGCCTGGGCCATCAGACGATCGGCCAGGCCTTCGGTGGCAAGGTCGTGCGCTGCCACGAGATCGTGCACGGCAAGATGGGCGCCATGCATCACGCCGGACAGGGCGTGTTCGCGGGCCTGCCCTCGCCCTTTCAGGCGACGCGCTATCATTCGCTGGTCGTAGACCGCGACAGCCTGCCCGCCTGCCTTGAGGTGACCGCCTGGCTGGAGGACGGGACGATCATGGGGCTGCGTCACAGCGACCTGCCGATCGAGGGCGTGCAGTTCCATCCCGAATCCATCGCTTCGGAACACGGCCACCGGATGCTGCGGACCTTCCTTGAAGGCGCGGGCGTCGATCTCACGGTGCCGGCATGACCGACATCCGCCCCCTGATCGGCCTTGCCGCCGACCGGTCGCTGACCCGCGACGAGGCCGAGGCCGCGTTCGAGGCGCTTTTCGAGGGCGCCGCGACCCCAAGCCAGATGGGCGGGTTGTTGATGGCGCTGCGCACGCGCGGCGAGACGGTCGAGGAAATCGCCGCCGCCGCCCGCGTCATGCGCGCCAAGTGCAACAAGGTCCGTGCGCCCGAGGGGGCGATGGACATCGTCGGCACCGGCGGCGACGGCAAGGGGACGCTGAACATCTCGACCGCCACGGCCTTTGTCGTCGCGGGCGCGGGCGTGCCGGTGGCCAAGCACGGCAATCGCAACCTGTCGTCGAAATCGGGGGCGGCGGATGCGCTGACGCAAATGGGCGTCAACGTCATGGTCGGGCCGGAAATCGTTGAAAAAGCGCTGAAAGAGGCGGGCATCGCCTTCATGATGGCGCCGATGCATCATCCGGCGATCCGCCATGTGATGCCGACCCGGTCCGAGCTTGGCACCCGCACCGTCTTCAACCTGCTTGGCCCGCTGACCAACCCCGCGGGGGTGAAGCGCCAGCTGACCGGCGCCTTTTCCCGCCAGTGGATCCGTCCGATGGCCGAAACGCTCGCCGCGCTCGGCTCGGACAGGGCCTGGCTGGTTCACGGCGGCGACGGGACCGACGAACTCTCGATCGCCGGCATCAGCTGGGTCGCCGCGCTCGAAGACGGCGCGGTGCGGGAATTCGAGTTGCACCCGGAGGACGCAGGCCTGCCCGTCCACCCGTTCGAGGCGATCATGGGCGGCACGCCCGAGGACAACGCGGCGGCCTTCCGTGCCCTTCTGGGCGGCCAAAAGGGCGCCTATCGCGATGCGGTGCTTCTGAACGCGGCCGCCGCACTGGTCGTCGCGGGGGTCGCGGGCGACCTGAAAACCGGTGCGGTGCAGGCGGCCGAGAGCCTCGACAGCGGCGCGGCCAGATCGAAGATCGAGGCCCTGGCCCGCATCACCTCGGCGGCATGATCCCCGCGGCCTGGGCGCATCTGCCCTTCTTCGGCCGCGACTGGCCGCGGATCGAGGCCGCCCTAGCGGCAGAGACAGCGCCGGTCTTCCCCCCGCGCGACAGGATTTTCGCGGCGCTTGAGGCCGCCGGACCCGACGCGGTGCGGGTGGTGATCCTTGGCCAGGACCCCTATCACACGGCCGGAAAGGCCGACGGGCTGGCGTTTTCCATCCCCGCCGGATTTCCCGGCCGTCTGGGCAGTCTTGGAAATATCTTCAAGGAGTTGGAGGCGGATCTTGGCGTGACGCGGACACAGAGCCAGCTGGACGACTGGGCGGCGCAGGGGGTTCTCTTGCTCAACACCGCGCTGAGCGTGCCGGAGGGCCGGCCAAAGGGGCACGAAAAGCTTGGCTGGGACCGGCTGGTGGCCGAGGTTCTGGCCACGCTCGACACCAGGCCACGCGCCTTTCTTCTTTGGGGCGGTCCGGCGCAGATGCTGGCCTCGCGGCACCTGACCCATCCGGGGCACCTGCGGATCGAGACCGCGCATCCCTCGCCGCTCTCTGCCTGGCGCGGGTTCTTCGGATCGCACCCCTTCAGCCAGGTCAACGCCTGGCTGGAGGCGCGTGGCGACAAGCCGGTCGCATGGGCCTGACGGCGCGCCGGCGGGGGTTTCACACCCCCGCAGCCCCCGTGAGGTATTTCCGGCAAGATGAAACAGGGGCTTTTCGGCCCGGGCAGGCGGGGATAAGACGAAGCCATGGATATTCTGGACAAGATCAGGGCCTACAAGCTTGAGGAGATCGCCGCGGCCAAGACCGCGCGGCCCCTGGCCGGGGTCGAGGCGGCGGCGCGGGCGGCGGGACCGGTGCGCGGCTTTCACGCGGGTCTCGAACGGGCCTGTGCGACGGGCTACGGGCTTATCGCAGAGATCAAGAAAGCCTCGCCCTCCAAGGGGTTGATCCGGGCCGATTTCGACCCGCCGGCGCTGGCGCGCGCCTATGCGGCGGGGGGGGCAACCTGCCTGTCGGTGCTGACCGATGCGCCGTCCTTCCAGGGGGCGCCGGAGTTCCTGACGGCGGCGCGGGCGGCCTGCGCCCTGCCGGCTTTGCGCAAGGATTTCCTATACGACACATACCAGGTCGCCGAGGCGCGTGCCTGGGGCGCCGACTGCATCCTGATCATCATGGCCTCGCTCGACGATACGCTGGCCGCAGAGCTTGAGGACGCCGCCCGCCACTGGGGGATGGACGCGCTGATCGAGGTTCACGACGAGGCCGAGATGGAGCGGGCGCTGCGGCTGACATCGCCGATGATCGGCGTGAACAACCGCAACCTGAAGACTTTCGAGGTCACGCTCGACACCACGCGACGGCTGGCGCCGATGCTGCCCGCCGGGCGGATGCTGGTGTGCGAAAGCGGGCTTTTCACGCCGGCCGACCTTGCCGAGATGGCCGGCGTCGGCGCCCGCGCCTTCCTGATCGGCGAAAGCCTGATGCGGCAGGCCGATGTCACGGCGGCGACGCGCGCGATCCTGGCCGATCCGGTGGGGGTCTGACATGGCGCTGACGCATTTCGACACCGAGGGCCATGCCCATATGGTCGATGTCTCGGACAAGGCGGTCACCGACCGGATCGCGGTGGCCGAGGCGCGCGTGGAGATGACCGCCGCGACGCTGTCGCTTGTCACCGGCGGCACCGCGAAGAAGGGCGACGTGCTGGGCGTGGCGCGGCTGGCCGGGATCATGGCGGCGAAGAAGGCATCCGAGCTGATCCCGCTTTGCCATCCGCTGCCGATCACGAAAGTCGCCGTCGAACTTGAGGCCGATCCGGACCTGCCCGGTGTGCGGATCAGGGCGACGGTCAAGACCAGCGGCCAGACCGGGGTGGAGATGGAGGCGCTGACCGCAGCCTCGGTCGCCGCGCTCACTGTCTACGACATGCTGAAGGCCGCCGAAAAATCCATGCGGATCGAAGGCTTGCGCGTCGTCTTGAAAGACGGCGGAAAATCGGGCCGCTACGAGGCCGGCGCATGATCCCTGTCGCCGAGGCGCTGGCCCGTGTCCTGGCGCTGGCCGGGCCGCTGGCGACCGAGGCGGTCGCGCTACGCCAGGCGGCGGGCCGCGTTCTGGCCGCGCCTGTCATCGCGCGGTTGACCCAGCCGCCCTTTGCCGCTTCTGCGATGGATGGCTACGCGATCCGCGAGGAGGACCATCTGCCGGGCCGTGTCCTTGAGGTCATCGGCGAAGCCGCGGCGGGCCGGGGATTTGGCGGGACGGTCGGCACCGGCGAGGCCGCGCGCATCTTTACGGGCGCGCCTGTTCCGGCGGGCGCCGGACGCGTGATCTTGCAAGAGGACGTGACCCGCGAGGGCGCGCGCATCACCCTTGGCGACCGGCTTGAGGAGGGGCGGCACATCCGGGCCGCCGGCCAGGACTTTGCCCTGGGCGACAGCATCGCCGGACCGCGCCGGATCGGACCGCGCGAAATCGCCCTTTTCGCCGCGATGAACGTGCCGGAGGTGACGGTCCGCCGCCGCCCCGTCGTCGCCTTCCTTTCCACCGGCGACGAGCTTGTCATGCCCGGAGAAGCGCCGGGGCCGGATCAGATCGTCGCCTCGAACGGGCTGGCGCTGGCCGCCATGGCCGAGGCCGAGGGGGCCGAGGCGCGGGTGCTGCCGATCGCCCGTGACAGCGAGGCGTCCTTGCGGTTCGCACTCTCGCTTGCGGAGGGCGCGGACATGATCGTCACCATCGGCGGCGCATCGGTCGGCGATCATGACCTTGTGGGGCAGGTACTGGCCGGGCTCGGCATGGAACAGGCGTTCTGGAAGATCGCGATGCGCCCCGGCAAGCCGCTCATGGCTGGCCGTCTGGGCGGCATTCCTGTCCTTGGCCTGCCCGGAAACCCTGTTTCTGCAATTATTTGCGGAACGATCTTCATGTTGCCGATGATCCGCGCGATGCAAGGACTTGCCGACCCGGCCCCCGCGCCGGGGCGCGCCATCCTTGGCGAGGCGGTCGCCGCGAATGGCCCGAGGGCACATTACATGCGCGCAATCCTGACGCCAGGGGAGGAACTTGCGGAAATCCGCGCCCTGCCGCGGCAGGACAGCGCGCTCCTGTCGATTCTCGCGACTGCGAATGCGCTTCTCATCCGGCCTGTCGGCGACGTCGCGCGCGCGCCGGGCGAGGTCGTCGACTACCTCCCGCTTTGAGGGACGTGCACCGTGCCGGGACGCAAAAGACGCGAAAGCGTTGACACAAACCGGGAACGCGCATAGAACATTTGCGAACGCTCTGTCCCCCCATGGAAAGGACAAGGATCGCGATGCTGACCCGCAAACAACTGGAACTGCTCGACTTCATCCAGAAACGCATGGCGCGTGACGGGGTTCCGCCCTCGTTCGACGAGATGAAGGATGCGCTGGACCTGCGGTCGAAGTCGGGCATCCACCGGCTGATCACGGCGCTGGAGGAACGCGGCTTCATCCGCCGTCTGGCCCACCGCGCCCGCGCGATCGAGATCGTGAAGCTGCCCGACGCGATGGAAAAGCCGGGTTTCCGGCCCCGGGTCATCGAAGGCGACCGCAGCGCCCCCCCGAAGGGCGCCATGCCGGTCGAGCCGGTGCATGCGATGGAATTGCCGGTCATGGGCCGCATCGCCGCCGGCGTGCCGATCGAGGCGATTTCCGAGGTGTCGCACCATGTTGCGGTGCCCGGGTCGATGCTGTCGGGTCGGGGGGCGCATTACGCGCTTGAGGTGAAGGGCGATTCGATGATCGATGCCGGGATCAACGACGGGGATATCGTCGTGATCCGCGAACAGGGCACCGCCGACAACGGCGATATCGTCGTGGCGCTGGTCGAAGGGCACGAGGCGACGCTGAAGCGGTTCCGCCGGCAGGGCGGCATGATCCTCTTGGAAGCGGCGAACAGCGCCTACGAAACCCGTGTGTTGCCCGAGGCGATGGTCAAGGTGCAGGGGCGGCTTGTCGGCCTGATCCGCTGCTACTGACGCCGGTCAGTTCCCCAGCCTGAAGGCCCGCAGCGTCCGGTCGTTCCAAAGCCGGTGGCCGCCGCTGGCGCGGGCGGAGCGCAGCGCAAGCCCGCCGCCGGGCGCGGGCGACAGCGCGAGCGCGCCGGTCCGGGCAAGCGCCCGGGCGTCGAAAAGGCGGCAGGCGGGGGGACCGCCCCGCCAGTAGCCATCCATCACCACGATCGCGCCCGGCACGCAGACGTCGCCGGCCCGCTGCGGGGCGGTCTTGCCGGTCAGGTGCCAGATGGTCAGCGCACCCAGCCGTGCCGTGGCCTGCCCGCGCGGACCGGCAAAGGCACCGCGGTCGTGGGCGGCCTGCTGGTCGGCGGCGTCGCCGTCATCCTCCAGCCAGCTCGATGCGACGAAGCCCGCCCCCTTCGCCTTGGACAGCGCACGGCCCGAAGGCGTCATCAGCCCGACCAGCGTGCCTTCGTCCGCGATCAGAAGAAGCGGGCGGTCCGCCAGCGTCCACCCGACAAGGCCGCCCGCGAGTGCGAGCACGCCCAGGCCGCGAAGCCAGGGGGGCCGCGTCAGCGCCAGAAGAAGCGCCCCGAGGCCAAGCGAGGGAAGGATCCATCCGGCGGGCGCGGGAACCGGCACCACCGCGCCGTCAAGTCCGGCCACCAGCTTCGCGACAAGAAGGATGAACCGGCATCCCTCTTCCATCACCCAAAGCGCCGGGGCGGCAAGGCCAAGGGGCGCGAGAAGGGCCGCGATGACGCCGGCAGGCATCACCGCCATGCCCATCACCGGGACCGCGGCGAGGTTCGCGACAAGGCCATATTCGGCGATGCGGTTGAAATGTGCGGCAGCAATGGGAAGTGTCGCGGTTCCCGCCGCCAGCGACGACAGGCAAAGCGCCGCCACCGGGCGCAGGACCGCCGGCACCCGGCCCGAAACCCGCGTCCACTGCCCGAAGGCCACGATCAGCGCGACGGTGGCGCCGAAGGACATCTGGAACCCCGGTTCGACCAGGCTTTCGGGTTCGATCAGCAGCACGATCATCGCCGCGATCGCGACCGACCGGAGCGAGATCGCGCGCCGGTCCAGCAGGACGGCTGTCAGCATCACCGCCGCCATCACATAGGCGCGCCGCGTGGCGACGCTGGGACCGGCCAGAACCAGGTAGAAGGTCGCCGCCAGAAGCGCGGCGATGGCCGCCACCTTCTTGGTGTTCAGCCTGAGCGCGACGGGCGGCGCCAGCGCAAGGCCATAGCGGCACAGGGCGAAGACGAAGCCGCTCAGCAGCCCCATGTGCAGCCCGGAGATGGAGATGAGATGCGACAGGTTGGAATTGCGCAGCGCGTCGTTCGTGTCGCGCGTGACGCCGGAACGGTCCCCCGTCATCAGCGCGGCGGCGAAGGCACCCGCCTGCCCTTCCATCCGTTCCTGCATCAGGCGCGACAGTGCCATGCGGACCCGGAAGGCCCAGAGCCCGGGGCCATCGCCGGGTAGCGCCAGGCTTTCGACCGGCTTGCGGGTGTAGCCCACCGCGCCCAGCCCCTCGAACCAGGCGATCCGCTGAAAATCGAAGCCGCCAGGTTCAACCGGACCGTCGGGCGGCGACAGATGCGCGATCACCCGGACCCGCTGCCCCGGCTCGGGAACGAAGGGCGCGTCGCCGTGAAGGGCCACGCGGACCAGCCGGGGCGTGCGGGCCGGCGCGACGATGTCGAGCGCCACCCCGTCAAGCGTCAGCCGGAGCTGGTCGGAGAACGACCGGTCGATATCGACGATCCGGCCCGTCACCGGACCGTAGTAGCGATCCGCCAGCACCGGCCCCGCGACGATCTGCGTCCTGAGCCCCGCAACAAGAAACCCCGCGAGGATCAGCGCGGCACCCATGGCGGGAAGCTGCCAGCGTTCGCCGCCGCGAACGCGCAGCGCCATCGCCGCCGCCAGCCCCGCCCCCGCCTGCAGGAAGGCGCCCTGCCCCGGTTCCTGCCGCGCGAGGAAAAACGCCGCGATTCCAAAGGAGAACAGGACCGGCGCCCAAGGCAGGGCCGCCCCCCGCGCCGCCGCGAGGTCGTCGAGAACTGCCCCCAGCGCGCGCGTCAGTGCCGCCATCCCTCACCCATGATCCCTTGTGTCCCCGGCGGCCTTTGCCTAATGAACGGGGCCAGCCTGAACGCACTTGGTTTCCGAAAGGTTAACGCGCCCATGACCCAGCCCGCCGCGCAGATCGTGACCCGTTTCGCCCCGTCGCCCACCGGCTACCTGCACATCGGCGGCGCGCGCACCGCTCTTTTCAACTGGCTCTTCGCGCGCGGGCGCGGCGGCCGGTTCCTGCTCCGGATCGAGGATACCGACCGCGAACGGTCCACCCCCGAGGCGACGGAGGCGATCCTGCGCGGGCTGAAGTGGCTGGGCCTCGACTGGGACGGCGATGTCGTCAGCCAGTTCGAGGGGCGCGAGCGGCACGCCGAGGTGGCGCGCGAGATGCTGGCGCGCGGCCACGCCTACAAGTGCTTTTCCACGCAGGAGGAGATCGAGGCCTTCCGCGAGGCCGCCCGGGCGGAGGGGCGTTCGACCCTGTTCCAGAGCCCCTGGCGCGACGCCGA